>Ga0310695_10000750_pt1 | contig 80065 bp, 61 predicted proteins | sample RumenRJG_04DNA_FD_203882 | JGI IMG/M metagenome (GOLD analysis project Ga0310695, IMG submission 203882) | Bovine rumen microbial communities from Lethbridge, Alberta, Canada - RJG_04 (v2) (version 2) | ecosystem: Host-associated > Mammals > Digestive system > Stomach > Rumen | place: Canada...
CAACTGGATGGCGGTGACAAAGTAACTCTCACCGGCATCCCATCGATACAAGAAAACTACGACTGACATCTCACTGATGCCAGTCGTAATCTTACTTTGTCACCACGTACTTCCTCGTATACTTACTGTAACATATAACTTATCTAAAATGAGAACTTATCTAACATTGGTTCTAATCTCCATTAGGGTGGAGGTTCGAAGGCTTGTCAGAGTGAGGGCATATAAACGCCGGCGAAATGGCAAGACAGAGAGAGTACGAAGTCACTACCGCAGATATTAGGGTATCCAAGGTAGCTTGAACAGAGGCTCTCGCCGCAAGGCGCTCTACTCCTATCCCCTCGGTTTTTAATCGTAAACCTCCAACCAGAGGGAGAACTCATATACTTCCTGCATTGCTCTGAAAACAGTTCGACAATTTGACAGGGGAACGCACCGAAGAGGCAAGTTCGAAAGGACCTGCCTCGTTTCGTTTATTCTGGCCGGGCAGGCAAAAAATCATATCAGATGTTGCGTGATTGAAAAGATTTTGTACCTTTGCAGAAGTCATCGAGAGTTAGAACGATAGACGAAGATATGGACAGGCATCTACCCTTATAGGTGCCTGTTTATTATTAAGAAACACAACCGAGGGGAGGATGACTCTGGGTTTCTGCGGTTGCCTTGGTCAACTTACTTTCAAATAGCTAACACGCCCTAAAAAGAGAAGCATCTCATTATTAATGTATTGCAAAACGACAGCGTGTGAAGGTACCACTAAAAATCGGCCTCTTAACACGCTGACAAAACTTAAATCATTGATTTACAACCCATAACAAAACCCGAACGTGTGAGCCATTTGAAAATGCTAAGATAGGACATACCTCCTATGCTATTCGTTAGATTTACGTAAATTTTTCCTCAATTAACGCAAATACCGGTCTTCTTCATGCCGATAGCGTGGCACTGCCAGCAAGGCCGAAGCCTTCCGGGGTCTTCGCCCCAACCGATGCATGGAAAGGATTTGTAGAATCGGATTTTTCTGTCTATATTGCAAGGAATCAATGGCCTTTGCCTTGACCCATGCCTGACTTCAGCAAAGGTTCCCAGAACCTTGAATCCTGATCGCCTTTACTTGCATAGCACATCGACCCGCTTCCTGTCATGAAAAACCTCCTCCATAACACAAATGCGCGACCCCAACTGGGACAAAACAACGGAGAAATACAAGGAAGGAATTAAACAGTATCTAATTAAGCAACGTCAAATTGCACGTCAAGATGGAAAGAATAACTAGAATGGTGACAATATTGATTCTCGCCTTCAATTGTCTGTCTGCAAGAGCTCAATTAACTTTTGAGATAGATAGTTTGGTCGTATTATGTTATGACGATTTTGAACTTGACGATAATTGGTACGCATGGGAAAAGAAAGAACTATACTCCCGTGGTCCCGACTTGAAGATTTATGGAGTGTTAACAAACAAAAGCGACTCGACAGTAATACTTAGTTATTCAGAAACAGATTCGAAAGAGAGCATTGACTTCAAGATCTTTGAATTATACATTTCATATCACTATAAAAAAGATTATCTCATTTCTATAGATCCTTTGTTCAATACAGACTTTATGACCTTCCCTTTTATTAATGGAACAGGCCTACCGGAAAAGTGCTTAAAGACTAACGGAATCGATGTTCGATATTCTGTAATTGAATCAAATGAATCTATTCCTTTAGCATTCGAGACACTTTCTGTTCCAAGGAATCATCGAAATACATCCCGCATTAAAAGGAGAAATTCAGCACAAAAGAAAATGTCCGAAGCAATCAAGTCATCCATTAAGGTTATTCCTGTCATTATTGAACCAACGGGAGGTACTCCTAAACTTTGCTGGCAACAAGTTGATTCTTTATCACGTTTAATTTATACACAAAGCTCTTATGACTACGAATCATCCATTCCTCATTTTTTTCTGGACATAAAACCAATGTTCTCTAAAGGAGGAACTGCCGGTTTTTACATTTGGCTTGAAAACGAACTGCGTAGAGCTTACCCTTTGTTATCAGAAAGAGATTGTCAAGCTATGATAGTATTCGTTGTCAGTAAAAATGGAGATATCATATACTCAGAGTTATCAAGCTTCTCTCCAATTAAAGACTCTGTTATGTTCAAAGAGACGATTAATGAGATTCTTTCTACTTCCCCTAAATGGCAGGCTGGTGAATTAAATGGGAGAAAAGTTGATTCGCGTATTACGTTGTTTCTAACCATCAGCGGCCATGGTAAAGTTGTAGATCTATCTATCAAACCTCAATTATAATTAGTTTAATCTTACTTGTTATTTCAAAGGACATCAATGAGGCAAGACGTGTTAGATTATGCTGCGGATATTGTGTGGCTATTGATTTATTCAATAATAGCAGTAGTCTTTGGAGCTACCGTTATGTTTGTCATAGTTTTCTTTAGTGAGATGGAGTCGTTTTCGGACTACAGGATTATTTATTACGATTCGAAAGGGGATAAGACAAATATATATGCTAGAGGATATTGCAGAGGCCTTCTGGGAGATCATAATTCGATTGTCCTCTCTTCTGAGGACATTTCATCGAAAAGGTGGGTATTTAACCCAGAGCGTGATATTGAATATCGTTGCGATCAGTTGTTTTATAAGTTCGAATCTGATACTTTATTCTTGTATTCAAATGAAGCTCAAACAAAAGAATCAATAAATGGGATACCTATAGTAAATGAGTCTTTCGAAACAAAGAGGAAGATTCTTACAGTAGACAATTGCAGCGAAAATGGGTATAACTATATCTTGGCAAGTCCTAGAGAAGAAACTGGTGAACAGAATTACCAATAACTCAGAACACTAATATATGATTATGTCTGCCAAACACTTAAGATATTTGATCTTAATTATAGTCATGATTTGCATTGGTGGTGCTATTGTGATTAAGCTTTTATCGCCCAACTATTTTAAATCATATAAAGATTGCCAAGTAGTAGTATCTTTCCCTGATGGAACAGTTTCGACAGTCTTCGTAAGGGAAAATCGAATCAAGTTTTTAGGACTAAAGAAAGAAGTGATTTTTTCTCCTGAGAATATTGCGGCAAATAATTGGAAATTTGTGCAAAGTCGCGACCTGAAGTATGTTGGACGATATAATATAAGCTATGAGTTTAATGGATGTTGTCTTATTCTACATCATTGCGATAATTATCAGGGAATTGATTCTTTGGGAAGAATTCCTCTCTTGTATGAATCCAAGAAGCATCCACACTCTTAGCTGCATGAAACAAAACCGCAATTGTCAAATAACTGGTCAATCTATTAAAAATTAATTGTTTACAAGCTAAGCCGCGGCTTTTGACGTATCACTACTGATCCGAAATTACAACTATATTTGCTATATTCACCTGCAAATATTCCCATCTGGCTGGGAATGGACGACTTGGAAATAATCTGATTAATACAGAAGTTGATGATCAAGGCATTGAAACAGACTGTCCCTATCGTGATGGCCCTATGCGCCATCGTCTCGTGCGGCACGGCTTCAGGCGGCAGGGGCGCCGGGACGGCGTTTGCGGGCAACGCCCCGGCCCCAGGAGCATTCAGCGCCGTGACGGCTGATACCGGCCCTGCTACAGGCGGCAAGCAGCCGCACATGACCCCGGATGCAAATGAGGCAGGCGGTTACATTCCAGAACTGTACTTCGGAGGGGATGACCTTCCGGACCTGGTAGCATGCCTTCCAGCCCCTCCGGAACCGGGGAGCGCCGGGTTCGCCTACGACAGTGCCCGCTATGAGTGGGGGAAATCGGCAAGGAGCGACCTGGCCCTGGCACACAGGGTCGAAAGGGACGCCGTCTGGGACCTGGACACTCTGCTGGCCATATTCAGCGAACCTTTCGGGATGGAACTCTCAAGGGAGAAGACTCCCCGGATCCACAAGGTCTTCGTGGACGGAATCTCCACGATCGAGCAGATCAGGATCGCCCCGAAGGCCCACTTCCACCGCCAGCGCCCGTTCGTCCGCTATGGCGACCACCTTCTGACTGAATGGGAAGAAGCCGACCTGGCCGGCGAGGGTTCCTATCCGTCCGGCCACACCATAAGGGGCTGGAGCGCAGCCCTCATCCTCGCCGAAATCAATCCCGACGCAGCCGAGGCCCTTTTCAAGCGCGGCTGGGAATATGGAGAAAGCCGTGTCGTCGCCGGAGCCCACTGGCAGAGCGACGTGGACGCCAGCCGTCCGGCGGCGGACATAGGCTACTCGAAACTCCAGTCCAGCCCTGCATTCCGCTCGCAGATGGACCTGGCCAGGCAGGAATACCTTCAGCTGTCTTCCGGAACGGGAGTCTCACCGGTCTTGCGCGACACGGTTGTCCGGATCACCCTTCAAGGAGCGTCGTGCCCTTTCGCAAGCTTCGCAGACTACGGAGTCTGGGTCCCGGGCGGAGAAGGGCCCCTGCGCGGGGTCATGGTCCTCCAGCACGGATGCACTATGGAGGCTTTCGGAATCACCAAGCCGTACGACCTCCAGTACCAGGCCTTCGCCCGGAAATGGCATCTGGCCATCCTGGAAACCGCAATACACGGGGACTGCCATGTCTGGGCGCATCCTGAATCGGGAAGTGCCGCCGCCCTGATGAAAGTACTTTCAAAGGCAGGGGGGAAGACCGGACATCCCGAACTCGCAACGGTGCCATGGCTCATGTGGGGTCACTCCGGCGGCGGCCACTGGACCCTTGCGATGCTCCGGGACTACCCCGAGAGGATACTCGCCGCCGTCTCATATTCAGCGGCCTTCGATCCCCAATGGGACTATCCCGAAGCCGCCGCGCAGGTCCCCCTCCTGCTGCGCCATGCCGGGGCGGTGGATGAATTCGCCCTTTGCGAGACTACCGCACGCCACACCTTCGAAAAGCTCAGGGCGATGGACGCTCCGGTTTCGATAGTGTACAACCGCGGGGAGAACCACAACCTGAGCCACCTGCGGGAAATGATGATCCCTTTTTTCGAGGCCGCCCTCAGGGAAAGGCTTCCACGCAGGGAGGGAGAGCCCCTGCGGCCCGTCCGCACCGGCAGGACCTGGCTTGGCGACACACTCACGCTCATGGTGTTCCCCGAGAAGGGGTTCAAGGAAGACAAGTCTGCAATGTGCCGCTTCCCCGACAAGGAATCAGCCCTGGCCTGGCAGGAATTTGCAATCAAGAACGAAGTGGCTGACAAGACTCCGCCTCCCCCACCTGAGAGTGTGGAGCTCATAGCCTGCGTGGAGACTTCCACCGGAGAGGGAGAACTGACGGTCAGATGGCATGCCGAAGCCGACCCCGAATCGGGGATCGACCACTTCAACATCCATGTGGAAGGGGTGGGCGTCTTCCGCTTCCCGGAACAAGGAACATTCCAGACCTACGACCGGAACGGCGACAACACCGTTCCGCCTTTCCCTCCCGCGACCGAGATTACGGTCCCGCTTCCCAAGGAAGGAGGTCCATCCGGAAAGATACGTGTCGAGGTGGAGACCGTCAGCGGGCACGGACGCCTTGTCTCCCGCAAGACAGGATGCACCGTCCGGCTCTGAACGTTAATCCCCTACAATACTCATGACATGAACCACAAGACATTAAGCCTGTTGTCAGCAGCAGCCCTGAGCCTTGCCTGCTCGACAGCCCGCACGCCGGTCCTCCCTGACCCGGTGGACTGCGTCAATCCCTTGTGCGGAACGGCGTCCACCTATCATCTTTCCACCGGAAACACTTATCCTGCAGTGGCTTTGCCGTGGGGGACGCATTTCTGGACTCCCCAGACTGGAAGGAACGGGGACGGATGGACGTACACCTACTCAGCCACCCGGATCAGGGGATTCAAGCAGACCCACCAGCCAAGCCCGTGGATCAACGACTACGGCGCCTTCTCCATCATGCCTGTCACTACCGGACCGTTCATGGACGAGGAAAGGCGGCAGAGCTGGTTCTCGCACAAGGCGGAGACGGCCACTCCTTATTATTACAAAGTCTATCTGGCAGAACATGACGTGGTAGCGGAACTCGCTCCTACCGAAAGGGCTGCGGCCTTCAGGTTCACCTATCCTGAAAGGGACACTTCCTACCTGGTGGTGGACGCCTACTCTGGTGGCCACGTCGAGGTCGACATGGAACGCAACGTCATCAGCGGCTGCTCCACGGCCAACCACGGAGGGGTCGCCGACGGATTCGGCAACTGGTTCGTGATCGAATCCGACACCCCCTTCTGCGTGCAGGAAGTGGAAGGAAGCATCGCCATGGTAGGATTCAGGACAGTACGCGGACAGGAAGTCTGCCTGCGGGTCGCATCTTCATTCATAAGCCCGGAACAGGCCGTCACCAACCTCGGTGAACTCGGAGGAAGGACCATCGACGAGGTGGCCGGGGACGGCCGCAGCCGTTGGAATGAAGTGCTGGGCAGGATCAAGGCCGAAGACGACGACATCGACAACCTCAGGACATTCTACTCCTGCCTGTACCGTTCCCTGCTCTTTCCAAGGGACCTGTCGGAAGTGGATGCCTCGGGGGAAAGGATCCACCGCAGTCCCTACGACGGAGGCATACACAAAGGCTACCTCTTCGGAGACACCGGGTTCTGGGACACCTTCAGGTGCCTGTTCCCTCTTCTCGACCTGGTCTATCCGGACCAGGAGGCCAAGATGCAGGAAGGCCTGGTCAACACCTGGCTCGAGAGCGGTTTCCTGCCGGAGTGGGCCAGCCCCGGGCACCGCGGCTGCATGGTGGGCAACAACTCCGCCTCCGTGGTGGCAGGCGCCTACGTGAAAGGCATCAGGGGGCATGATGCGGAGCAGCTGTGGAAGGCCGTGACGCACGGAGCCCACGCCGTCCATCCTTCGGTTTCCTCGACCGGAAGGCTCGGGTGGGAATACTACGATTCCCTCGGCTACGTACCTTGCGACATCGGGATCAGGGAGAGCGCCGCACGCACCCTTGAATATTCCTACGACGACTGGTGCATCTACACTTTCGGCAAGGCGCTGGGGAAGAGCGAGGAGGAACTCGCCCCCTACGCGAAGGCGGCCCTCAACTACCGCAACCTCTTCGACCCCGCTTACAGGTTGATGGCGGGGAGGAAGGCGGACGGAGAATTCGCAAGGCCCTTCAGCCCCCTCAAGTGGGGAGGCGACTTCACCGAAGGAAACAGCCTGCACTACACCTGGAGCGTGTTCCACGACCCGGACGGTCTCGTTGAGCTGATGGGCGGAGAAGAAGGCTTCACGGCAAAACTCGACAGCATATTCACCATCCCGCCCCTGTACGACGACAGCTACTACGGAGGCACCATCCACGAGATACGCGAGATGCAGGTGATGAACATGGGCAACTACGCCCACGGGAACCAGCCGATCCAGCACATGCTCTACCTCTACGACTGGGGAGGGCAGCCATGGAAGGCCCAGCAGCGCATCCGGGAAGTGATGGACAAGTTCTACAACTCCAACTTCGACGGTTACTGCGGAGACGAGGACAACGGCCAGACATCCGCCTGGTACGTGTTCTCCGCAATGGGATTCTACCCGGTCTGCCCCGCGTCGGATGAATATGCCATCGGCACTCCCCTGTTCAAGAAAGTCACCATCACATTCCCCGACGGGAAGAAGACCGTCCTCAGCGCCCCCGGCAACTCCAGGGACAATTTCTACATAGACGCCGTCAAGCTCGACGGCAAGAGATGGGACAAGGACTTCTTCACTCACAGGGACCTTTCCTCAGGCGTCCGCATCATCTACTCCATGAGCCCGGACCCGAACAAGGAAAGAGGGACGGCGGTGAAGGACAGGCCGTACTCGTTCTCGAGGGACAGGGACTGAGGGCGACGCCCCGGGCCCCCTGTCTACAAGGGGCGATGATTGATTGTCGGGACACAAGGTCCGAACGGTACGATAGTTGATAACTACTCCGGTCGGGGCAGCCCTGACGGACCCGGTAAAGGAAAGACGGGCCGCCCTGCAACAAGAAACAATTCTATTATCTGAAAAATGGAAAAACTCAACCATCCGGCTATCCTGGTCGTCGACATGCTCAACGACTTCGTCACAGGTGCACTCGGCTGTGACCGTGGAAGGGCGATAGTCCCCGCTACAGCACGTCTCCTCAACGCTGCCCGTGAAAAGGGCGTTCCGGTTATCTTCTGCAATGACGCCCACATCAAGGGAATCGACCGCGAGCTGAAAATCTGGGGCGACCATGCCATCGCCGGCACTCCGGGAGCTGAAGTGATCCCTGAACTGGGGCTCTGCGACAAAGACTACGTGGTCCCCAAGAGGCGCTACAGCGGCTTCTTCCAGACCGACCTTGACATCCTGCTCAAGGAACTCGGAGTACAGACCGTGGTCATCACCGGCCTCCACACGCATATGTGCTGCCGCCACACGTCAGCAGATGCTTTCTGCCTCGGCTACGATGTCGTCGTCGCCAAGGAGGCGACCAACTCTTTCACGGAGGAAGATTACCAGGGCGGCCTCGCCTACCTGAAGACCTGCTACGGAGCCGACGCCTATTCGAACGACGAACTGATCGCCGCATTCTGATCCTTCAGGCGGAAACCTTCGGGAAGCACTATCTCCGCCTCCATGTTGGCGGGAAGATCCACGGACACGCTGCGCTCCTGCGGCGTGTCCTTTATTTCCATGAATATGGTGCCGCGGATGGTGGGTATCGACATCCGTGCATGCTCCAGGCCTCCCGGCTGAGGCTTTACGAGCACCTTGGAGAATCCCGGTTCCAGAGGGCTCACACCCATCAGCCGGAAAGGGATGACATTGCCGGGAGCCGCACCCCAAAGGTGGTTCCAGTCCTGGTTCGGCTTGAAAGAATCGTCCCAGGCCTCGAGAGTGATGGTAGAGCCTGCCCTCAGCATGTTGAACCAGCTTCTCCTGGATGTGCCGGTCATCAGGTCCAGGGCCTCTGCCGCAGCACCGCCCTCATAGAGGGCTTCGAGAAGGAACTGCGCTCCGTACACGCTGCAGGCCATCCCTCTTGAAAGGATGAACCTTGTCACCGGAGCCTTGTACTTTTCCGGGACCAGGCCGAACAGGAGGGCGAACATGTTGGTGTGGAGGGAAGCATGGTTGGTCCCCTCTCCGTCCACGTAGCGCTTCTGCTTCCTGTCGAAGAACTGCCTGTTGAATGCCTTGCGGAGCCTTTCAGCCTTTGCGGACAGCTCGGACGCATCGCCGTCCCTTCCTGTAACCTCCGCGATCCTGGCCATCAGGGACAGGGCCCTGTAGGCGTAGGCATTCACGACCGCATTGTAGTCGGTGTACACGAAGCCGTCATCCTCCCCTCCGGTACCGGCGGCCAGGCCGGTCCCGCCGGAATGGGGCCAGTCGACGATGTCGCGGACCTTCTCCCTGCGGCGGATGGACTTCAGGAATGCCTCGTCCTGACCTTCCGACGTGGTCACAAGGCCGTTGGCGGCCACAAGGGATTCCAGGCAATGCGCCCTCAGCACATCGTAGTCACGGTCGAGGAGCCTGGAATCTCCTGTGTAGAGGTAGTCGTTCCAGGCTATGAGCACCGACTGAAGGATCCACTCAGTCGGCCATGTAGGATGCTCCAGAAGGTATTCGAGCGTACGTCTGGACAGGGTGTACTCCCTGTCGGCCCCGTAATGGCACAGCTGGCTGATCAGCGCGTCGGCCTCATAGGGGATCCTCTCGCGGTCACCGTCCACGAACAAACCGGTGAAGGAAGTCGCCTTGACCGAATACCTGCACAATTCCCAGACCTGGTCCAGGACCGGGTCGCTGCTCGTAAAGGAGGCTGCATCGTCGTCGAAAGGATAGCTTACGGCTTCGCGGACAGCGTCGGAGGGCACGAAGGGTCCGTGATAGCCTTCGATCTCGCAGTAGCGGAACGGAACTACTTCGCCGATGAAGGCGGGCATGAGGACCGCTCCCGGACTGGTGTTCCGCCGGTCAGGCTTGTTGACAAGGCGGTATGTATGCGTTCCTTTCCGCAAGGGCAGCACATTCCTGCGATAGCGCACGCTCGTCGTCGGCTTGCGCATCACCCTTCCGTCCTGAAGCCTCTCCCCGATGTGTACCACCACAGTGTCGGCTCCGGTATCCGAGGACAAGGTAAGGAGGAGCTGCCCGAAAGCGTCCCTCCCGAAATCCAGCACCTTCACTCCGTCCGAATCCTCCAGGAGCGAGGGGGACTGCCTTTCCTTCACCAAAGGGCAGGCCGGGGTTGCATATTCCTCAAGGGAAGCCGCCGTCATGAAGGACTTGGCGGCAGACCACTCGCTCTCCCCTCCGGTATCGGTTTTCACCTTCACCTTCCAGTAATATACCTTTGACGGTTCCAGCGGCGCCCCGCCGTAAGGAACGGCCACGGAACCGGCTCCTTCCACCCAGCCGCTGTCCCACACGTCGCCCTCGGAAGCGGCTGCCTTCTGGGAAGAGGAGGACATGACGACCCTCCATGAGGTCTGGCGGGACGGAGCCCTGCCCGGCACCACCCAGCTCAATGACGGCCTGGAAGAACGGATACGCACCACCTGGAACCGGTCCTGCCCGGCCGCGGTGACCTCGGGAAGCGACAGGTCGGTCGCATAGCCCCCGCACCATACGGTTTCCGTGTCGGTGACAAGGTCCGTACGAAGGCCTTCGGGCCGCTGGGCGTACAGGAGCGGACAAACAAGCGACACCAGGAACTGAGTTATGAAAATGGATGCTTTCTGCATGGCGGAAAATGTTTGATTACCGAGGAAGCGGACATGGGAATGATCCCCTGGAGCAAAGTCCGTCCATCCCAAAGGTAATCATTATTCCCGTCAAGTCCCAAGGGTGACCGGCCATTTTGCCGTCATTTCTACAAATAGTAAAGGGTTTTTGTTATATTTGTCTATCGCCACATCCTGGAACAGATTTTAATACATAACGATCCTCATGAAAAAATCCTTGATCGCCTTGGCCTGCATCCTCGCCCTGGGCATCTGCGCAAAGGCGCAGCAGAAACAAAAGTACGACGTAGCAGCCTACCTGTATCCGGCATACGCCTACGACGACCCGCGTCTCCGTCCCTTCTGGCCGTCCGGGATGGGTGAATGGGAGACCGTGATGACCATGCAGCAGCGGAATCCCGGCCACTACTGGAACCGGAAGCCCCTGTGGGGTCCTGTCAACGAAGCCGACCCGGCAGTGATGGAAATGGAGATCGAACAGGCGACCCGCCACGGGGTCAACGTCTTCATCTTCGACTGGTACTGGTTCGACGGAAGGCCGTTCATGGAGACGACCCTCACGGAAGGCTTCCTGAAGGCAGCCAACAAGGACAAGATGAGTTTCTACCTCATGTGGGCCAACCACAATGTGGAAAACTACTGGGACACCAGGATCTCGTACCTGGGAGAACACAACATCATCTGGAAAGGTGGAGTGGACAGGGAAGAATTCGAAAAGATCTGCCGCAGGAACATCGAGATGTTCTTCAAGCAGCCCAACTACTACAAGATCGACGGCAAGCCCGTGTTCATGATCTACGAGGTAAGCACCTTCATCGAAGGCCTCGGCGGAGTGGACCAGGCCGTGGACGCCCTGAAATGGTTCCGCAAAGAGGTCAAGAAGGCAGGCTTCCCGGACCTTGAACTCCAGTTCACCATGTGGGATTCCCAGTTCAACTACAGCGGCTTCGACGCAGCCAAGACCGAGCGTCCCAGGGATGCGTTCATGAAACAGCTCGGATTCAACAGCATGTCGCACTACCAGTTCTGCCACTTCATCAATGTCGATGACGACTACCAGAAGATCCTGGACCAGGCGTACAAGGAATGGGACAGGCTGGAGACCGAATTCACCCTGCCGTATTATCCCCATGTCAGCATCGGCTGGGACAACAGCCCCAGGACAAAGGTAAGCGCAGTGTCGAGGGACAACACTCCGGAACGGTTCGAAGGCGCCCTGCGCAAGGCGAAGGCCTGGCTTGACGCCCGCCCCAAACACCATCCGCTCATCACCATCAACTCCTGGAACGAGTGGACGGAGACCAGCTACCTTGAACCGGACGACAAGTACGGTTACGGCTATCTGGAGGCAGTCAGGAAAGTATTCGTGGAAGAATAACGATAAACAACCACTCTCGCCATGACATCCCTTGGAAAGGACTTGATGACAAAAGGTATCCTGCCTGTCCTTGCCGCTATTGCCATTGCAGGCTGCGCAGGCAGGACGGCCGGCTACCCCGACGGGGAAAGCCGCTACGGGGAGTTCGCCCCTGACGGGATACCGTTCCGCGTGGCGGACTCCAGCTGGACCATCGACATGAGAGGCAACCACAGGGCCGTGGTCTGCGTTGAAGACACTTCCGCAGGAGCCGTCCTGGCAAGGCTGCCATGGAGGCGGCCAGACCTGCAGCCGGACTCGAAGAAGGTGGTGGTGACGGACGCAGGCGGCTCCGAGGTCACGGACGTGCTGGTCACGGAACTCACCCCGGAAGCAGGAGAAGTCATCTTCCGCCCTGCCGCCGGTGAAGGCACCTATTACATCTACTACCTGCCCTACAAGTGGCAGACCTGGTACCTCAACGTGTCGGACTACCTGCCGGCTGAATATTCAGCCGACCCCGTCTGGGCGGAGAAAGCGGTCTCCGGGAAGGAAGGCCTGCCCCCTGCAAGGGTGGAATGCTTCGAAAGCGCCTCGAGGTTCAATTTCTGGACCCCGATGGGCCTGACGGCCACAAGGGCAGAGACCGAAGCTCTCAGGGAAGCCGCCGGAAGGGACATGGTAGTGTTCCCCGAAGACAGGGCTTTTCCCATACAGTTCTCCAGGTACCTTCCCGCAAGGTGGACAAAAGTCCCGGAGGCATCCTTCAAGGGGCTGGCCCTCAGGGACGAGTACTATGCCTGGCAGCTTGGAGTCTGGGCGGCGCGGAAGGACCTCCGCAACGTCAGGATCAGTTTCGACGGGCTCCGCAACGGCAGCAGCCTGATCCCTGCCGAAGAGATGACCTGCTTCAACCTTGAAGGGACGTCATGGGACGGCAGCCGCCTGGACTTCAATGTGGACGTTCCGAAAGACAGGGTGCAGGCGATGTGGTGCGGAGTGATGATCCCGCGGGATGCCCGGCCGGGCACCTACCATGGTACGGCCGTCGTTTCCGCCGAGGGCGTCGAGCCGCAGACGATATCCTTGGAAATCAAGGTTTCCGGCAAGGTCATCGAAGACCATGGGGATTCCGAGACATGGAGGCATTCACGCCTCCGCTGGCTCAACTCCACCATAGGGTTGGACAACGAACCCACCGCGAGGTTCAAGGAGATGGAAGTCTCCGGAAGCCGGATCGAAGCCACCGGCAAGACTGTCGTCGTCGGCGGCAACGGAATGGTCTGCAGCGCTGAAGTCAATGGAATCGGCATCCTGTCTTCCCCGATGAGGCTTGTGGTGGAACGGCAAGGCGGCACCACCGTGTTCGATGCCGGCGGGGCCGTCCCGCAGAAGAAGGCCGCCGGACTCGTGGAGTGGACCTCCTCCGGCCTGAAAGACGGGATAGGGTTCGAACTGGAAGGGAACATGGAGTTCGACGGGCACCTGCACTTCAACGTCAGGATGACCTCGGACGAGGAAATACCCGTGAAGGACATCCGTCTCGAAACCGTCTACTCGGCAGCCGCGTCCGAATACATGATCGGAATCGGATTCGACGGGGGCTACCGGCCGGAGAGGTATTCATGGGACTGGAAGGGACCCTTCGACAGCTACTGGACGGGAGGCGCCAGGGCAGGCATGCACACCGAGTTCAGGGGCGGGACCTACCACGGTCCCCTGCTCTTCGCTTTCAATCCACCCCCGCCCCCATTCTGGGACAACGACGGTAAGGGACGCATCCTAGTGGATGGCCGGAAAGGGCAGGAAGCCACCGTCACCGCCTCCACCGGACCTTGCAGCATAGGGAAGGTCCCCAAGGAGATGGAGTTCGCCCTCACGCTGACTCCGGCAACGGAGCCGGATCCGGCGAAACATTTCACGCAGAAATACTTCCATGCGGCTCCACAGGATTTTGACAGGGCCTCCGAGGACGGGGCGAACATCTGCAACATCCACCATGGCCAGAACCTGAATCCCTACATAAACTACCCCTTCATAGTCAGGGACTCCCTTATCGCTTTCATAAACCACGAGCATGCCGAAGGGCGCATGGTGAAGCTCTACTACACGATGAGGGAACTTTCCGCACATTGTGAAGAACTCTATGCCTTCCACAGCCTCGAACACCAGATAACGGCCCCTGGAGAGGGCGGAGGCAATGCCTGGCTCTGCGAGCATCTGGTCGAAGACTACTGGCCGGCATGGTACACATCCCTCGACCATTTCCGGAAAGGAGATTCCGACCCGGCACTGCAGATGGTAGGCTACTCCCGCTACATCAATTACTTCCTCGAAGGGGTCAGATGGATGGAACAGCATTACGACCTGGACGGGCTCTACATGGACGACCTGTCCTGCGACAGGGTCACCATGAAACGGCTCCGGAAAATCCTCGACAAGTACCATGAAGGCGCGCTTATCGACATGCATTCCAACACTTGGTACTCGAAGGGTCCGGCGAACCAGTACGCCGAGTTCTTCCCCTACCTGGACAGGCTGTGGTTCGGGGAGAGTTTCCGCTACGACGACATGACCCCCGACCAGTGGTTCGTCACTTTCTCGGGAATCCCGTTCGGCCAGATGAGCGAAATGCTCCAGGATGGAGGGAACCGCTTCCTCGGGATGGTCTATGGCACCACCGCCCGCCATTCATGGGAGGGCGTAGACAACAGGAAGTCTCCGGTCCCCATGTGGAAATTCTGGGAGAAGTACCGGATACAGGAAGCCAGGATGCTTGGTTACTGGGATCCGGCCTGCCCTGTGAAGACATACGACCCCGAGGTGAAAGCCACCGCCTATGTCAAGGACGGGGAAACCATAGTCTCCATAGGCAATTTCAGCGGCAGGGACAAGACCGTGCGGCTGGACATCGACTGGGAGGCCCTCGGAATCGACAAGGCATCGGCCTCGATCACCGCTCCCTTCCTCAAGAACTTCCAGGAAGAGTCAGCCTTCAGGCCGGGAGACCCGATCCCCGTCAAGGCCAAGGAAGGCTGGATGCTGCTGCTAAGACAAAAATGACAATGAATATGCTCAAGAAGACCACCGTCCTGGCGGCCCTGCTGCTTGCCACGACGCAGTTGCTGGCCGGTCCCGGAAAGGCCCGGCTCACGGAAGGAATGACCTCCATGCTCACCTATGGATTCTCGGACCCCGACCCGGTCGCGAATCCGGATGCCTTGCAGTATCCATATTTCAGGTTCGACGGCTACGCCTCCCAGGGCAGCCCGAAGGAGTGGAAGACCGTCACCCTGGAGAATGACTGGATCTGCGTCACCGTGTTCCCGGAAATCGGGGGCAAGGTCTGGGGTGCCGTAGACAAGACCACAGGCAAGGAATTCATCTACTACAACCATGTGGTCAAGTTCAGGGACATCGCGATGCGCGGAGCCTGGACGTCCGGCGGCATCGAGTTCAACTTCGGGATCATCGGCCACGTTCCGTCCACCGCCACTCCGGTGGACTACACGACACGTGAAAACGCCGACGGCTCGGTCAGCTGCATCATAGCTTCCTGGGAGCTCCTGACCAGGACATGGTGGACGGTGGAGGTAAGGGTCCCCGCCGACAGGGCCAGCTTCACGACCGAAGCAAGGTACTTCAACACATCCTTCCTTGAGCAGCCCTACTACAACTGGAGCAACGCCGCCTTCAAGGCTGGAGGAGACCTGAGGCTGAGAATGCCCGGAGACAGGTACATCGGCCACGCAGGGGATCCGCATCCTTTCCCCACGGATGCCCGGGGAAGGGACCTATCGAAGATGAGCGAGAACGCCTTCGGCAATGACAAGTCATACCACATCATCGGAGGCAACGGCGACTGGTTCGGGGCTTGGTGGGAGGAAGACGGATTCGGATTCGCCCACTGCGCCAGGCAGGACGAGAAACTGGGCAGGAAGTTCTTCTGCTGGAGCCAGTCCAGGGAAGGCGGCATCTGGGAAGACCTCCTGACCGATTCGGACGGCCAGTATGTGGAGATGCAGGCCGGGAGGATGTTCAACCAGCCTCTGCAGGAAGAGAGCATCAACACTCCGTTCAAGCACCACTCCTTCCCTCCGATGGCGCAGGACAGCTGGTCGGAGTGTTGGTATCCGGTGGAGGACATAGGGGCCTACGATGCCGCATCGGCTTTCGGGGCGCTCACAATCGCCCGCACCCGGGACGGCAAGGCCACGTTGAGGATATCCCCGGTCTGCGGAGGCAGGAAGACAGTCTCCGTCACCCAGGAAGGCAGGACCGTCTTCTCCGAGGATGTGACCTTCAACCCGCTTCAGACCTGGTCTGCAGACGTCGACCTCCCTTCGGACGGTTACATCAAGGTCTGCATCGGAGAGCATGAGCTGGTGTACGACGAGGACCCCGGAGAAAGGACGACGAACCGGCCGGACACGATGCCGGAAGACTTCGACTGGGGTTCCGCCTACGGGCACTGCCTGAGGGGAGAGCAACTGATGAACGTAAGGCACTACAAGGAAGCCGGGAAGGAGTTCCTCGCAAGCCTGGAAAAAGATCCGTGGTACGCACCCTCCCTCCGGGGGATGGCATCTTTCTGCCTGCACTGCGGAGAGTGGGAAGAAGCTTTTGAATATTCACGGAAAGCCCTGAGGATCAACACCTACGACCCGGAGGCGAACTACCTCTACGGCCTCGCTGCAAAGGCGACCGGAAGGCTGGTGGAAGCCAAGGACGGCTTCTCCATCGCCACCTACTCCCAGTCATTCAGGGATGCCGCCTACGCCGCCCTTTCAAGGATGGCAATCGCCGACGGAGACTGGAACCTTGCCCTGGCATATTCCTCGAAAAGCCCCTCTCTCTTCTGCGTACTGGCCGGGGAGGTGGCCTTGAGGCACCTTGGCGACAAGGACGCCTGCAAGGCTGTCCTCGACAGGTACGGATCGGAGCTTCCGCTGTTCCCCTTCTTCAATTTCGAACGCAGCCTCCTGGATGGGAATCCATCATCGTTCCCGGAGACCCTGAAGTGCGAACTTCCGCACGAGACCCTTCTGGAAATGGCCCTGTGGTACCTGGACTGCGGCCTTGAGGATGAGGCCCTGACCCTCTGCGGGATGACCGGCTACCCCTCCGCCACTTACCTGCAGGCCTACATCCTGCGGGACAGGGACCGCGGGCGGTCCCTCGAACTCCTGGAGAAGGCAGACGCCGCTTCGCCCGGGTTCGTCTTCCCGTTCAGGCCCGAAATGCTCGAAGTCTTCGACTGGGCGGCCGCGACGGGCGGTTCCTGGAAGAGCGGTTACTATCGTGCCCTCATCCTTTGGCGCCATGCACGCAAGGATGAAGCCCGGGACTTGATGGAGGGCTGCGGCGACAAGCCGGACTACGCCCCCTTCTACCTTACCAGGGCCAGGCTCCGCAAGGGTGAAGGCAGGCTGCAGGACCTGAGGAAAGCCGAATCCCTGTCAGGAGACTGGCGCACCGGAAAGGCCCTGGTCGATTTCCATTCCGCTGCCGGCGACTGGGATGAAGCCTGCAGGGACGGGAAGAAGTACTTCCGGAAATATCCCGACAAGTTCGAACTCGGACTCGCCTATGCCGACGCCCTCTGCGGAGCCGGTGAATATGCAAAGTCGCTGAAGGTACTCTCAGGGCTTGAAGTCATGCCCAAGGAGGGTGCCAGGAGGGGGCACCAGATCTACCGGAAGGCCTGCCTTGGAAAGGCTCGCAAAGAGTTGGAAGAAGGCAAGTTCAATGCCTGCATCAAGTCTGTCGAGGCCTCCAAGCTGTGGGATGAGAGGCTCGGGGTCGGGAAGCCTTACGATGAGCTGATCGACTACTCTGAGGAGGAAGCCATAATGAAAGCGGCACGGGAAAGGAACCGTACCGCCTTCAAGTAAGGGTCTGCTCCCCTGCGCCCGGGAAGCTACAGCGAACGCAGCAGGGCCTTGGATTCGTTGATGAGGGCAATGGTCCGGGCGTCTTCGAAGGTATCCCAGTCGATGTCCCTGAACTTAGAGAGCTGGGCGTCGATGAGCGCGACCTTGCGCGGATCGCCTTCCTCCCTGATAATCCGGATCTTTTCGAAATCCTGGATACCCTCCAGCAGCCTTTCGGAACGGATGCTGGGGCCGTCCGGGTAGACCAGGTAGCAGTCGCCGGCCCTCCAGGTGCGGAAACGCCCGTCCACGCACGGCTCCTTCACCCAGCTGTTGTAGGCCCAGCGAAGATAGCCGTCATAGCCGGCTGCGGCCGCATACCATCCCAGGAAGACCGACTCCGCTGTCGGGGAATCCAGGAAGGTGTTGGGACGCTGCGGATTGCAGCAGGTGTAGAAGGTAACCTTGTTGCCCTTGGCGTGATGCGAGGAGAGCTGCTGCTCGGTGAGCAGGGGCTCACGGAATGCGAAACTGATGTCGTACATCCTCTCCGCCACTTCGGGGCCGTAATAATTCACCGCCCCTTCGATCCTGTAGTCCTTGTCCGCCTTGTGGACGATGGCATAGGCATGTTCCAGAAGGTCCTTCGGGCGCTCATCCATGGCGATGCAGGTCTTTTCGAACCAGCCCTTCTCCCTTAGATGGCGTGCGAAATCGGTCAGGAAAGGGAGCTGGTACTCTTCATATTCCCTGGAGCCCGGGTCCATCTTCTCGGAGCGGGTACAGTTCAGCGCCGCGTCGAAATACTCGAAGGTCAGGTGCCACGGCAGGATCGAATAGCAGTCGATCTGCTCGGTTATGCCACAGCTCATCATGAACTCGACCCACCTGTCGAAGACGGTGTAGTCGTACTTCCAGCTGCCATCGATACCCTTGAATTTCCCGATCATGCTCTCGAACGGATCCTCCGTCTGGCTGTTCCAGGGATGCTGGAAGATGCTGGCGGTGATGACCTTCTCGCCGCAGGAGGCAAGGTATTCCATTATGGGGCGCATCTTCGCGAAATGCTCCTCGCTCCACAGGGGGACGTTGAAATAACGGGCGACGGCATAGGGATTCTGCCAAAGGTCCAGGTGGAAGCTCCAGTCGGAGGGTTCCGGCAGGACCCGCTTGCCCACCTCAAGGACACAGGGCACCTGGAGGACCTTCCCGTCGCAGTCTGCCGTGACCGTACCCTTGTACTTTCCGGGGACGGCATCGGCGGGGATGCGGATGTCAAGCCACACGGGACGTACGGTGCGGGAAGCGACCTTGAATTCATCCTGGCAGGCCAGCCTGTCGGGACTGAGCACCGGATCGCCCTGGAACACATGCTCGCCTATCACGTAGGTTACGAAGTATTTCGAGACCGCCGAAGAGGGTATCACGTTCTTCCCGGACTTGAAATCACTCGCCACGACACGGAAACTCTCCACGTCGACAGGTGTGGCAAGGACCGCCTGGGCAAACACCCTTTCACCGCGCCAGCCCCTGAGCACCAGGGATTTGGACAAGACGGGTACTTCATCCTTCTTGTATCGTGAGTCGACCGAACCCCATCCGAAACGGATGTCTTTCATCCCCTCCCAAGCCATGTCGGAGGAAGGATTTGGATCATCCCGCTCGACGACGGGCATCTGGGCATGACAGAGCGAACAGGCCACCAGCAATACGGCGGCAAAGGAAAAAAGATTCTTCATATGTCTTGAATCAATAGTCAATCCTGTTTATCTGCGCCTCTCCCTTGAGCGCCTCGTAAAAGGCAGCCCTGGTGGTGTAGACGTAAGGTATCAACCACAGGAATCCGAGCCCGAGCGTCAGGACGGACAGCAGCGCCCATCCTACCATCCCGAGGTACAGCAGGAAAAGCCGGGTCTTGTGACCCTTCATCATCACTTCGCTTTTCTTCATGGCCTGATACGCAGTGAGGGAGGGCTCTTCAACCATTATGAAGTCCGTCATGTCGTAGGCAAGTCCCTTCACTACGCCGGGGACAATGAGGAGGACCGTCCAGAGCATGACGCAGACGTACCTGAGCAAAAGAGTCCAGGCATTGTGGAGCCAGTTCGCGAACGCAATCTTGAATTCATTGGAAACCAGATTGTTGTCCCCATTCGTAAGGAGAATCCTCAAAGCATTGGAAAGACCGGCTTCAAGCGGAAGGACTACCAGCAGCATCACCAGCCAGGCAGTGGTCGACAAAGACCTGTCGAACAGGGATGGAGTCCACCCGGGACTCATCCAGAAAGCCATGCTGAAGTAGGGTATCTCGAAGACGGCGACGACCAGCAAGAGCAGGAACGTCGCCAGCACTGCCTGCGGCCAGTTGCCCTTGAGCGAAGCCAGGGCTTCGTCCTTCATTACCCTGTTGGTCTTCATGACTTGCGCTCGAAGGAAATGTCGACGGTGAAGTTGTCCATGCAGAAATAAAGGGGAAGTTCCGCACGGCTGCTCTGGATGTCGAACTTGACTGCATCGACGATCCCGGTGATGGAATCCATCTTCCATACGGCCCAGTCCGAGACAGCCTTGAGTTCGTTCCCGGTGTAGTCGACGAGGTAGAACTCCGAAGTCCCTACAGGCTTGCCCTGGTTGTAGCCGGTAGCGACGACCTTGTAATAGTCCCCCGGCATGAAATAGCCGGAAGCCACGAGGCTGGCTATGTGGGCGGTGTTGTTTACCGCGGCCCCTTTGAGGAAACAGGTGTAGGTGGTGGCATTGGCAAAGTTGAACCTTATGTCATACTCCGGCATGAAAGACGGGTTCGGGTTCTGGTAGAAGTAGGAATAGACGACGGACCTGCCGCTGCCGCCCTTTCCGCCGGCGGAAGTGGTCATGGTCGGGGCGCCTTCACTGGTCAGGTAGGCCTTTTTCTTGGAGAGGGCGAACCCGCCGTGGAAACCCTGCTCGTCCACACCGGCGCAGAGGAAGGAGATATTGTCCATCAGGATGTAGGCAGCTCCGGAGAAGGTGCTGTCGGTTTCGTTGAAGTAGTCGTTGTACTGGGCGAGTGCGAACTCTTCAAGAGATGCGGTGAGGGTGTACTCGCTGGAGGTCTTTCCCATGCAGGAAGCCATCGCGGCGCACACCGCGACGATGATGATTGGTCTAAACAAGTTTTTCATAACGAGACAATGATATTACAGGTCGCTAATTTACAACAAAATCGGGAAATGTCACGCATCAGGCTTCATCTGCCTGCCTACAGCACCACGCTGACGGTACCGATGAACGCCGTCGGGCCGGTCAGCCAGACATCGCGGACACGAAGGTTCTCTCCCGCACCTTCAGGGATGAAATCCACGCTCAGGGTGGCTATCGCAGCCTTGACATCGTAGAAGACCCTCTCCCCGTCCGTCCTCGTGACCGGGATTCCCTGGGAATATGCAGCGATGGCCGAGGCGACTATGCCGGTCCCGCAGGCAAGGGTTTCGTCCTCGACCCCTTTCTCATATGTCCGGACACGGAGGATGGTTCCGCCCGGGATCCTCTCGGGCTCAATGAAATTGACATTCGTCCCCTGGGGGGCGAACAGCGGACTGTACCTCAGGGGCTGGCTTTCCTGGACCACCGGATAATCGTCCAGGTCCCTGACGAACTTCACGAGATGCCTGGTCCCGGTGTCCAGGAAGCAGGACCTGAGTTCGAGGATCGTGCTCACCTTGTCCACATCCTTCATCCTTATCCTGACAAGGCCCCCGGACATTATGGCTTCATGTTCTCCGTCCGGAGCCTCGAAACGGACCGGTTCCTCCTCGTTGACGAGGCCGAGGGAGGCCGCGAATGCGACCATGCACCTTCCGCCGTTGCCGCACATCATCCCGGAAGAGCCGTCAGGATTGTAGAAATCCATCTTGAACGCCGCTCCGGAGCCTTCGGAAGCATTGCGCAGGAACATCATCCCGTCGGCGCCGAAACCGGTGTGGCGGTTGCACAGATGCCTGATCTGGTCCGTGGTCAGGACCAGGCCGGACTCCCTGGCATCAGACAGAAGGAAATCGTTTCCGGCTCCATGGTATTTGTAAAAAGTCTCTTGCATCTTATCTGAGCGCTGATTCGAGGGCGACCGAAGCGTCGGTACGGTCGTCCCTGTACTTGACTATCACCGGGGTGTAGATCTGTATCCCGGCATCTTTTCCGGGTCCTTTGGACAAAGGCCTGCTGCCGCACACCACCACCGCCCGGGGCGGGACTATGGTCCTGCCGTCTTCCGAAAGCGGGATGTAGCGGCCTTGTACGGCGTCGTACAAGGCGGTCCCCTTGGTAATGATGACTCCGGAGGCCAGGACGGCCCCTTCGCCTATCACCGTACCTTCATAGATACCGCAGTTGCCTCCTATGAAAGCATTGTCCTCGATGATGACGGGAAGGGCCCCGGAAGGTTCCAGGACGCCTCCTATCTGGGAGGCTGCGGAGATGTGGACATTCTTCCCTATCTGCGCGCAGGACCCTACGAGGGCATGCGAGTCTATCATGGTACCCTCGTCGACATAGGCCCCGATGTTCACATAGGACGGGGGCATCATTATCACGGACGGAGCAAGGTACGCCCCACACCTGACGCTGCTTCCCCCGGGCACTATCCTGACCCTGTCTTCAAGGGAGAAGCGCCTCAGCGGCAGGGTGTCCTTGTCGAAGAATGAATATCCATCCCTGGAGAGGTCCTTGAGAGTGCCGGTGCGGAACCCTTCGAGTATGGCTTCCTTGACCTCGACGTCGACCTTCCAGAGGCCGCCTTCCTTCCGGGCGACCCTCAGTTCGCCGGACTCCAGCCGGCGTACGGCTTCCTTGAAATCCATCATAATCCCAATCCTCCCAGAACATTTTCCATGATTCCGAAGGTTTCCTCCGTGGCCTCGGTCAGCGGAAGGCGCATTTCGGAAGAGCAGAGGCCCAGGATCCGGAGGGCGGCCTTGACCGGGATGGGATTGCTTTCCACGAAGCAGGCATCGAACAAGGGGGCAAGTTCGCCGGAAAGCCTGCCGTACTCCCCTTCGTCCCCGCGGAGCAGGGCATGGGTGAAACGGACCATCCTCGAGGGATCCACATTGGACGCCACGCTGATGACTCCGGCTCCGCCCGAGAGCACAACGTCTGCGGTCTGGTCGTCGTTGCCGCTGAACACCCTGAAGCCCTCAGGGGCGGCTTCGATTATGCTGCGGATCTGCCCAAGGTCTCCGGAAGCCTCCTTCACGGCGATGACGCCGGGAAGGCCGGCCACCCTGAGCGTGGTGGCCGCCGTCATGTTCACGCCGGTCCTTCCGGGTACGTTGTAGGCTACGACAGGTTTGTCCGCCGCTTCGGAGACGTACTTGAAATATTCAAAGATTCCTTCCTGGGTGGGCTTGTTGTAGAATGGGACCACGACCAGGTAGGCGTCCGGGCCGAACTGGGAAAGCAGCCGCATGTTGCGTACCGTCGCGGCAGGGGAATTCGAACCGGCTCCCACGACGAGCGGGAGGCTGCCTGAGACCGACCTTGCGATCTCGAGCAGACGGCATTTCTCTCCGTCTTCCAGGCAGGGTGTCTCCGCCGTTGAGCCAAGCGGGACGAGGAAATCGATCCCCGAATCCACCTGGCGCCTGACAAGGCCTTCGTAGGCCTCGTAATCGACTTTCCCGTCCTTGAACGGCGTTGCCAGGGCGGTGCCGCATCCTTCCAGTTTTATCATATTCCTTCCTCCTTGAAAAAGAGTTCCTTGAATTCGTGGGTCCCCTCAAGTTCCCCGGTCATCATGGCCGCGACCACGGCGCCCTGGGCGAAGCCCTTCCTGGAAAAGGCCTCGTGCTCGAGGGTTATCCTGTCGTTCAGGCCTTCGAAGCCGACGGTGTGTATGCCCGGGACCTCACCGACCCTTACGGAAGCCACCGAAGGGGCGGCGCCCATCCCGGCCTCGACGGCGGCGACGAGGGTCTTGGCCGTGCCGCTGGGTGCATCCAGCTTGTGGACATGATGCTTCTCGACGATGTACGGGCTGTACCCTCCCGCCTTGCCGAGGTACTTTGAGACGAGGGCTACCGCAGCTTCCAGGACGTTGACCCCCAACGAGAAATTGGAGGAATACACAAGCGGGGTCCCGTTCTCCCTGAAACAGGAGAGCACCTCCTCCTTGATGTCGTCCCAACCTGTGGTGCCGACCACGACCGCCTTGAACCTGGCGGCGAGGGTGCGGTAGTTGGAGCGGAACGCCGCGGGAGTCGTGAAGTCTATGCACACGCAACCTGCAGCCAGGGCCGGGTCCACGGAAGCGATGTCCTCGCTCTTCCCGGCGCACTCGATCCCCCTGGCGGAAAGTTCCTGCTCCACCATGTGCCCCATGCGGCCGTAGCCGCTTATAAAAACCTTAAGCATCTTCTTTTCCGAATATGTAGCCGTGGATCCCCGAGAGCGTACCTGACAGCCGGTCGGAGTCTATCACGAAGTTCTCGCTCATCATGTTGGCGCTCACGTCGGCAAGGTAGACCTTCCCGGAGAGGCTGATGACCTTGTCGCCAAGCCCTTCGAACCCGACGATGTTGCGCCCGATCACCGAAAGGATGGCCTTGTCCCTGAAAAGGGTGACCTCCGCCCAGGAGCGAAGCCGCGTCACTGCTTCCTCGAGACCCGGGACGTCTTCAGGGATCACCAGGTACACTTCTGATTCGGTAGCCTTGGCAAGCATCACGGGGATCCTTCTGGGGTAGAGCTCTGCAAATACCTTTCCGAACATGTCGGTGACTCCCTCAAGTTTCGCGGAAGAGACTTTCACGAAGAGTATGCCGTCGCGGAAAGCGACCGACTTGGGGCCGTCCGGGGATTCATCCCCGCGGATGATGAGGGTGCCTTCGCAGGAAGGGTTCATCGAATTGAGGACCCTGATGGGGATGTTCCTGGAACGGGCCGGTTCTATGGTGAGAGGATGGAGGACCCTGGCTCCCATGGCGGCCATCTCGGCCGCTTCCTCGTACGAGATCACATCGATCTTGCCGGTGGACTGGACTACCCTGGGATCGGCCGTCCTCATTCCGTCCACGTCGGTCCAGATCTCGACGCGTTCCGCGCCGAGGGCCATGCCGAAGATGGCCGCGGAATAATCCGAACCCTCGAAACCGAGGACTGAAGTGGCCCCCGCCTCAGTGGACGCCACGAAGCCCTGGGTGACGGTCAGGTCGGTGCCGCGGGACTCGAGCCCGATGATACGCTTGACGTTAGCCCGGGTGACATCCATCAGCGGACGTGCTGAAAGATAGTTGTCGTCCGTGGTAATCATCCTCCTGGCATCTACCCAATGGCATGAAATACCGCTGGCGTTGAATGCATGGCTGATGATGGTGGAGGAGAGTATCTCTCCGGTGGAAATGATCCTGGCTTCGCTGCGGGGAGACAGCTCGCCGATAAGACAGACTCCTCCGACGAAGGTCTGGAGAGCCTTGAGATGCTTCTCGACATCCTCCAGGCAGGCCTGCAGCAATTCGGGACTGCCGCCCAGAAGTTTCCTTGAAAGGTCGTAGTGCCTCTCCCTGAGCTGGGAGAGAAGGTCCCTGACCACTTCCTCATGCTGGTCGCGGGCTTCGTCGGCGAGATCGCACAGAAGCCGCGTCACCCTTGCGAGGGCCGAGACGACTACAAGCGGCCTCTCCCTCAGCCTTTCCTTTACGATGGCGATGACCCTTCCGATCGCAGCCTCATCCTGGACCGAAGTACCGCCGAATTTCATTACTATCATGTCAAATCCGTTTTATGGTTTTCTTTCTCTGCATTACACACGGGAAGGCCCTGCCTTCAGGCAAGGCGGTTCTTCCCTGTAGCTTCCTTGTAGATGGCTATATCCTGTTCCACGGCTTTCTCGAGGTCGGACAGAAGGACATGCTCGTCGGGCGTGTGGGCCGTAAGGATCGAACCCGGGCCGCAGACAGCCTTCCTCCTGAAACCGGCAAGGTGCGGGGCGTCGCTGCCGAAAGAAGCCGTCTTCACAGGGATTCCCTCCACATCGCTGAAGAAGCACATGGGACTGTCGCCGCCGAAGGCACGGATGACGGCACCGGCCCCGCATATTCCCAGAAGCTTGTTGTGGACGAGGTCGTCCGTCGCGAAAGTCGTCCTGAAGTAGATGTCGAAAGTGATTTCGGGGCTCAGGATGTTCCTTGGATTGCCGCTCTTGAGCATGCCCACGTTCCAGGTGGTGTCTCCCAGGACCCTGTCCTTGGGGAAATCCGCGATTTTCAGGAGGTTCATGAACTCGACGAAACGCTCGACGGCGCTGACCCCTTTCTCCGGATAACCCGAGTGGCAGGGTTTTCCTGGAAGTGTGATGGTGAACGCCTTGGTCCCCTTGCTCTCGGAGATGAGGCAGTTGTCGGTAGGCTCGCCGACCAGGACGAAATCCCCGCCGGGACAGTCCCTGGTGTAGGCCTTCGCTCCCTTCGAACCGGTCTCCTCCCCGCTCAGGAGAAGCAGCCCGAAATCGCTGTAGCCCTCCCTGGCAAGGGTGCGGCAGGCCTCGTACATGGAAATGAGCTGTCCCTTGGCGTCGCAGCTTCCCCGGCCCATGACCATCGTGTCGTCGGCGAGGGCGACCGCCCCGCCGGGCAGGGTGTCTCCTTCCTTCACGCAGACCACCTTCGGCCTGATGTAAGGCGGCACGGTGTCCATGTGCGTGCAGAACACGAAGGGCGGGGCACCGGTGCCGGACCAGTCGAAAAGAAGGTTGGAAGTCCCGTCGCCCACATCGTGACGGTGGACTTCGCAACCGGGGCCCTGCAGATTGTCAGCAAGGAACCCGGCAAGGGCGGCTTCCGTTCCGGAGGTGGAGCGGATGCCCAGTATCTCCAGGAAAAAATCAAGGTCCATTACACTACAACCGTTAAACTCAATCAAAATCCGTCACCGCCCCGGGAAACGTCCGGCAAGCGTCCCGGCAGGTACACCGTCATGCCTTCGACGGGGCGTCAAGTTTCATCTCCGGATGCCTTGACGAAGTACGCTTGAGGATGAAGGACAACGCCACCGACAACAGGCAGACGGCGATGAACATTATCTCCACGCTGACGGCGGCTCCGGCACTCTGGGCCGTTCCCTGGTCCCCTCCGCGGGAAGTAAGGATGTTTCCGGCCAGCATCTTGAAGGACAGCAGCCCCAGGTTCTGGACCCAGTAGACCAGCGCGAATGCCGTGCCCAGCACCTTCGCGGGCACTATCTTCGGGACCGAAGGCCACATGGCGGCGGGCACGAGTGAGTACCCGAAACCAAGGAATACCATGCTGAGGTAGCCGTAGAAGGGTACCCCGGCAGGAGCGAAGGCCAGCAGCAGATGTGCGGCAAGGGCGAGGAAGGAGCCTATGAGCATCCATCTCGTGCCCTTTCCGGCCTTGTCCACCAGGATTCCGAAGAGCGGTGCGAAAACGACCGTCGAGAAAGGAAGCACGGACACCATCCACTTCGCCGCGTCGACGGGGACGTCGAAGCGGGGGATAAGTATGGCTGTCGCGAACTTCTTGAAAGCCACCACACTGCTGTAGAAGAACACGCACAGCAGGGCTATGCAGATGAACTGCTTGTTCCCAAGGAGGGCCAGCACGTCCCGGAAGCGGAACTTGTCCTCTTCCCTGGTACCGCCGGAAGCGCCGGCGAGACCGCGCTGCGCGTCATAACGGGCGTCCATGGCCACGAAAACGGCCCAAAGGACCAGTCCCGCAGCCATCAGCGCAAGGCCGTGGAAGGCTGGACGGGCGGTCTGGGCAAGGGTGTACATCCCCGATGCCTGGGCGGAAACGAGCTTCGGGGCCACGACGAAGGCATAGAGGGTGCCAAGCCTGGCTATCGCCAGCTGGAGCCCCATAGCGAGGGCCATGTTGCCATCCTTGAACCACTTGGCTATCGAACGGTTGACCGCTACACCGGCTATCTCGCTGCCGAGGCCGAAGAACATGCATCCGACGTAGGCTATGTTCCTTGACGATGCCGGGGGCAGTCCTGACATGAGCGCCCACGCCACGAGACCTGCACCTGCCACCATCATCCCCACGAACACCGAACCGGTTATCCGCACCCCCCACTTGTCCAGGAGCATCCCGCAGACGATAAGGCCTCCGAATATGCAAAGGGTGGAATAGCCGCTGGTGTAGAACCCGTAGTCGGCGGAGTTCCATCCCAGGGCAAGGGCGGAAGGGTTCTCGAAGAGATGGGACAGGGTCGAGAACATGTCGTCGAAGTAGTACGATGCGAACATCGGGACCACCAGGCAGGCAAGGGCCAGCCAGGGAACCACCTTCGACGGAATCGTTGTCTTTGTCTTCATGGAACGGGTAAGTAAAGACCGGAGGCAGTGACTACTCGGTGATGTTCGGCTCCTCGAGGCCGAGATGCTTCTTGCGGTCGACCACCTTGAGAAGGAGGCCGAGCAGAAGTGCGGCTATGCCGAGGCAGGCCAGCATCACGAGAGGGGCGGTGTAGTTGTACTGGGTAGGGTCGGTGACTCCCGGATTGGTCTTGTCCAGTACCTTGCCGATGAGTAGGGGGAAGAGCCAGAGCCCTATGTTCTGGATCCAGAATATGAGCGCGTAAGCCGATCCTATGATCTTCGAGTCGACGAGCTTCGGCACGCTTGGCCAGAGAGCCGCGGGGACAAGGGAGAAGGAGGCCCCGAGGACGAGGATCGTCAGGTAGGCGACCACCACGCCGCCCACTGCGTTGCCTTTGAAAGCGGGAAGCACGAAGGCGAAGGTCAGGTGGCAGAAGACAAGCAGCAGCGAACCCAGCAGCAGCATCGAGGCAGCCTTGCCCTTGTGGTCGACGTAGTTGCCCAGGATCGGGGTGATGCCCACCGCCAGGAGAGGGAACACTGCGAAGACAGTCTCGGCGCTCTGGCGCATGTAGCCCATGTAGCAGTAGACTATCAGCGCCAGCACGGCGATGCCGAGAAGGGTGTACTTGAGGTTCCTGCCCTTGACGAAATTGCTGGAGAAGGATGTGGCCGCCACGACCAGCATTATTATGTACTGGACTATGGTCACCGCGCTGCCGCCCCAGAACGAGGCAGGGTCGACCTCATGGAAGGTAAGGTTGCACTGCAGCATGTTGACCGCATATTTCTGGAACGGGAATATCGCCGAATAGTAGAGCACGCACAGAAGGGCGACGAGCCAGAAACCGCCGCTCCGGAGGATCTGGCCTATGTCGCTGACCTTGAAAGGATCGTCCTTGTCCTCGGCCTCGCCGGTCTGGGCGTCGAGCTTCTTGTCCATGAAGAAATAGACGATGAACATGATGAGGGCGATGCACAGCAGGACAACTCCGAATGCGACAGAACGGGACACGTCGACCTGGCCGCCGAGCTTCGCGAAGAAGGGCGAGAAGATCATGCAGGTCGCCACGCCGAGACGGGCAAGGGCCATCTCGGAGCCCATGGCAAGGGCGGTCTCACGCCCTTTGAACCACTTGACGATGCCGCGGCTCACGGTGATGCCGGCCATCTCGCACCCGCAGCCGAAGATCATGAAGCCGCAGGCGGCCAGCTTTGCCGAAGCGGGCATGCCGCGGTAGAAGGGCGAGACTCCGAGCTCATCGAACACCGGGATGTAGTTCAGGTTGTTCGTGAACCAGTTCTCGAGGCCGCTGCCAATGAAGGAGCTGCTGACGGCGTACCATTTGATGACGGCTCCGACCAGCATCACCGCTCCCGACAGGACGGCGGTGAAGCGGACACCCATCTTGTCCAGGATGATACCCGCGAAGATGAGGAAGAATACGAATACATTGAGGAATGTCTCGGCTCCCTGCATGGTACCGAAGGCGGTGGAATCCCATCCCCTTGTCTCTGCCATCAGGTCCTTGATGGGAGAGAGGATGTCCATGAAGATGTAGGAGCAGAACATTGCCAGGGCGAGGAGCAGCAAGGCGGTCCAGCGCATTGCGGCAGAATCCCTGAGGGTTGTTTTGACAGTCGTTTCAGACATGGTTGAATATGTTTATATCATCATTCCTTCAAAATCCTGCGATGGAGTACAGAACAGTAGGCAAAAGTAACACAAATCCTGCAAGAATCAATGCGGCGACACCTTTCCACGCCCATTTTATCCACCGTGCATAGGGGACCTTCGCCATCCCGAGCGCAGCTATCAGGACTCCGGAAGTTGGTGTGAGCATGTTCGTGAAGCCGTCCCCGAACTGGAAGGCCAGTACCATGGACTGCCGTGACAGTCCTATCATGTCGCAGAAAGGGGTCATCACCGGGATGGTGATGGCAGCCTTGGCGGTAGCGCTCGGGATTACCAGGTTGATGAGGGTCTGGATGCCGTACATGAGTGCCAGCGAAGCCGTCCTGCCACCCTCGCCGAGTCCCTGCTCCATCGAGTGCAGGATGGTATCGAGGATATGCCCGTCCTGGAGGATCAGGATGATCCCGGAAGCCAGGCCGACCACCATGGCGGCAGGCAGGATGTCCCTGGCTCCGGCAAGGAACAGGTCCGCTATCCTGTTGGCACCATAGCCGGCGATGATCCCGCAAAGCAGGCCCATCGCAAGGAAAAGTGCGGATATTTCCGGCATGTACCACTTGAAACAGGTCACTCCAGCCACGAGGGCGATGACGGAAATGAGAAGCAGCCAGAGTATGGCCTTCTTCCGTCCTTCGGAGGAAGCCGGGGGTGCTTCCTCCACGGACTGAACGCATGGACGGGAAACGCCGGAAGGGGCCGGGGCTGCCACCGGCTTCCTGATCCGGGAAGCGTACGAAAGGGTGAACACCACGCATGCGGCCGTCAGCAAGGACCAGCATGCCAGGCGGTAGCCCATCCCTGAGAACAGGGGCACTCCGGCCATCTCCTGGGCTATGCCTACGGTGAAAGGATTGAGGAAGGCGCTGGAAAACCCGACATTGGAGGCCACGTAGACCACCAGCAGTCCCGTGATTGCGTCATAGCCCATGGCGACGACGAGGGGAACTACGATCCCCACGAACGGGATGGTCTCTTCGCTCATCCCGAACACCGCTCCTCCGAGGGAGAACAAGACCGTCAGGCCGGCGAGTACCAGCTTGTCGTATTTTCCGGCCTTCCGGATGAACCTCTCGATGCCGAAGGACACGGCCCCGGTGGAATTGAGTATCCAGAAAGCCCCTCCCACGATCAGGATGAACACGATGATCCCCGCCTGCTTGACGAAGCCGTTGTAAAGGGCCGAGAAGACCTGCCAGGACTGGGGCGACCGGGCAAGCCTTTCGTAAACGGGCGGACCGTCAGCCGAAGCGACATACCGGCCGGCCGGGACGATGAAGGTCGCGACGGCGCAAAGCACTATGATCGCCGAGATGATGACGTATGTGTTCGGGAACCGCTTCATTACCCTGCGAATTTAACTATTATTAAATAAAATCGTACCTTTGCCGGACCAAGATTTCGAGGATGTACAAGATTCTGGACAAAGTGGATTCCCCGGCGGACCTCAGGAAACTGGACATGGACCAGCTGAAGGTCCTGTGCTCCGAGATCCGGGACTACATCGTCACGTGCTGCGCTGACAATCCGGGGCATCTCGCCTCGAGCCTCGGAGCGGTGGAACTGATCGTCGGCCTCCACTATGTCTTCGACACGCCGAAGGACAAGCTGGTGTTCGACGTCGGGCACCAGGCATATGCCCACAAGATACTGACCGGCAGGAAGGAGGATTTCCGAAGGAACAGGATGGCCGGCGGCCTGAGCGGATTCCCCAACCGCGACGAGAGCCCCTGGGATTCTTTCGGGGTAGGACATGCCTCGACTTCCGTGTCTGCCGCCCTGGGCCTCGTGGAGGCGGCCAAGGTCGCCGGAAGGGATGAGAAGGTGGTCGCCCTCATCGGCGACGGGGCGATGACCGGAGGGCTGGCCCTCGAGGGGCTCAACAACGCCGGAGACACCAATGCTGACATCCTGGTCGTCCTGAACGACAACGAGATGGCCATCGACGGCAACAAGGGAGGCATCCATTCCTACCTCCTGAAGTTCATAACCAACCCCGGCTACAACAAACTGAAGGAGAGCGTATGGGACCGGCTCGGAAGAAGCGGCGTCAGGAACTGGGTGCAGAGGATGGTCCGGCGGACGAAGTCCGGCCTGGTCACCGCCACCGGAGGAGAGTTGTTCGAAGCTTTCGGGCTCAGGTACTTCGGACCTGTGGACGGCAACGACATCGCCCAGGTGGTGGAAACCCTCAGGCGCCTGCGTGGGATAAAGGGCCCGAAACTGCTTCACGCGCTGACGGTCAAGGGCAAGGGATATGCTCCCGCGGAGGCTTCCCCGACCACTTGGCACGCCCCGGGGAAATTCGACGCGGCGACAGGACGGAGGCTGGGCGGCGAAGGCCGCGCCACCAGGTACCAGGATGTGTTCGGGCAGGTGCTCTGCGACCTGGCCGAAAAAGATCCCAGGGTGGTGGGCATCACTCCTGCCATGGCCACCGGCAGCGGAATGTCCAGGTTCGCCGCCATGTTCCCAGACCGCTTCTTCGACGTAGGCATCGCCGAGGAGCATGCAGCCACCTTCGCGGCCGGGCTGGCCGCCGGCGGGGCAAGACCCTACTGCGCCATCTACTCCTCCTTTGCACAGCGGGCATATGACCAGATCATCCATGACGTCGCCCTGCAGCACCTTCCCGTGGTCTTCTGCTTCGACCGCGCCGGACTTGTCGGGGAAGACGGGGCGACCCACCAGGGCGTGTTCGACCTGGCCGCTTTCAGGAGCATCCCGAACTGCGTGATCTCGGCGCCGAGGGATGAGTCCGAACTGGCGCGCCTCCTCCACTCGGGGCTTGATGCCGGATCCGGTCCGTTTATTATAAGGTATCCCAGAGGGTGCGGAGAAGGTGCGCCATGGAAGACTGCCGGGACGGAAAAGGTCCCCCTCGGGAAGGGTGAAAAGATCGTGGACGGGGAGGTCATCGCCATCCTCGCCCTTGGGCCGGAAGCCTGCAGGGCGGCGGAAGCTGCCGAGGCTTTCAGGCAAAGGCACGGATTCTCGCCCGCAGTCTACGACATGCGCTTCCTGAAACCCGTCGACACCAGTATCCTCGAGGAAGCCATGACATCGTACAAGGCAGTCCTGACCGTCGAGGAAGGGTGCCTCAAGGGAGGCCTGTTTTCGGAAGCCTGCGAATACATGGCCGCTTCGGGACACAGTGTGCCCCTGCACGGCCTCGGGGTTCCGGACAGGTTCATAACGCAGGACAGCCAGCCGAGCCAGCGTGCCGCCTGTTCGCTGGACTGCGAGGGCATACTCGGGGAATTGGAAAGGATATTCAAAAAATCTTGAAAAAGTTTTGGCGAATCGGATTTTATGTATATCTTTGCACTCCCTTTTTGAAGGGGGATTTCATTGAAATACTGCCGAAATAGCTCAGTTGGCCAGAGCACGTGATTTGTAATCTCGGGGTCGTGGGTTCGAATCCCTCTTTCGGCTCGACTGGTAGATTTTCGGAAACTTGGGAGGATCGCATAGCGGCAATTGCGGCGGACTGTAAATCCGCTCCTTCGGGTTCGGTGGTTCGAGTCCACCTCCTCCCACCAAAGTACCCGTCTGCGAGGTACTTGAAAGCGCAGGGTCCGGGCAAGGCAAGTGAATGGAAGCGCCAAATCCCACTCCTTGTTCCAGCCAGGACCGATGCAAAAATGCAGGTTTTGCGGAAGTAGCTCAGTTGGTAGAGCATCAGCCTTCCAAGCTGAGGGTCGCGAGTTCGAACCTCGTCTTCCGCTCCACTTAAGCCGGTGTAGCTCAGGGGTAGAGCGCATCCTTGGTAAGGATGAGGTCATGAGTTCAAATCCCATCACCGGCTCTAATTGTGTAGAATAAATTGGTTTACTCATTTTAATCATAATATTATGGCAAAAGAAACATTCCAAAGAACCAAGCCGCATGTCAACATCGGTACAATTGGCCATGTTGACCACGGCAAGACCACTCTGACTGCCGCCATCACCAAGGTTCTCGCCGAGAGAGTCGCTGGTAACGCAGACAAGGTGAAGTCTTTCGACCAGATCGACAACGCTCCCGAAGAGAAGGAGCGCGGTATCACCATCAACTCCGCTCACGTCGAGTACGAAACAGCCAACCGTCACTATGCACACGTGGACTGCCCGGGCCACGCTGACTACGTGAAGAACATGGTTACCGGTGCTGCCCAGATGGACGGTGCTATCCTTGTTGTCGCATCTACCGACGGACCTATGCCCCAGACCCGTGAGCACATCCTGCTCGCCCGTCAGGTGAACGTCCCCAAGATCCTCGTCTTCATGAACAAGGTCGACCTTGTTGACGATCCCGAGATGCTTGACCTGGTCGAGATGGAAATCCGCGACCTCCTCGCTTTCTACAAGTTCGATGAGGACTGCCCTATCATCCGTGGATCCGCACTCGGTGCCCTCAACGGAGAGAAGGTGTGGGAAGACAAGGTCATGGAGCTCATGGACGCTGTCGATGAGTATATTCCTCTTCCTCCCCGCCAGAACGAGAAGCCTTTCCTCATGCCTATCGAGGACATCTTCTCCATCACCGGTCGTGGTACCGTCGTCACCGGCCGTATCGAGGCTGGTACCATCCACGTCGGCGACCCTGTCGAACTCGTAGGTTTCGGCGATGAGCCCAGGACAACCACCGTCACCGGTGTCGAGATGTTCCGCAAGCTCCTCGACCAGGGCGAGGCCGGAGACAACGTCGGTCTGCTCCTCCGTGGTATCGACAAGAAGGAAGTCAAGAGGGGCGAGGTTGTTGCGGCTCCCAAGTCCATCACTCCCCACACCGTCTTCAAGGCTCAGATCTACGTCCTTAAGAAGGAAGAGGGCGGACGTCACACTCCGTTCCACAACCACTATCGTCCTCAGTTCTTCATCAGGACACTGGACGTTACCGGTGAGATCACCCTTCCTGAAGGAATCGAGATGGTCATGCCTGGTGACAACGTAGAGATCACCGTCAACCTCATCACTCCTGTGGCCCTCAACGAGGGACAGCAGTTCGCTATCCGCGAGGGTGGACGTACCGTTGGTGCAGGACAGGTCATCAAGATCGTCGAGTAATCTCTTCGCAAGACAAAAGGCGGAACCCTCTGGTTCAAGGCTCCGCCTTTACCCAGGGGAATAGAACAAGGGTAGTTCAGCGGTCTCCAAAACCGTCGATGTGGGTTCGAATCCTGCTTCCCCTGCCAAATAAAATATCAAAGGTTACGATTTGATAAAAGTTTAACAGACATCGTAAAAGCTTCCAGTTTACGATGTCCATTAAATGCAAAGATGAGTAAGTTCATTAACTATTGCAAAGAGTCCTATGTGGAGCTCACAAAGAAAGTCACCTGGCCTTCCTGGTCGAAGCTGCAGAGCACTGCCCTTCTTGTCATGGTCGCCACAGTGATTCTTGCACTCGTACTCTTCGTAATCGACTTCGCATTCCAGCATCTGATGACATTGATTTACACATTGTAATTTCGATTACCATGGGTGAAATGAAATGGTATGTCCTCAGGACAGCCGGAACCAAGGAGAAGAAGGCCAAGGAATATCTTGAGAAAGAGATTGTAAGGCGCGGCCTTCAGGACAGTGTCGGTCAGGTACTTGTTCCCGTCAAGCGTGAGATTGTGACCAAGAACGGTAAGCGTAAGGTGGTCGAAAGGCTGCTTTACCCGAGCTATGTCTTGATCCAGGCCGAGCTTAACCCGGACCTCGAGTACCTCATCCGCAACGATGTCCCCGGAATGTCCGGCTTCCTCACCGAAAACAGGTCTGTTCCCGTGAAGGATACCCAGAAGACCTCCGAATCTTCAAAGTCCGGCCAGGACAAGAAGTTCCAGATTGAAAGGGTCCCCGTTCCCATCAGGGACGATGAGGCTGCCAGGATCCTTGGCATCCAGGATGAAAGCGTCGACAACCCCGCAGAGACTGAAGTCAACTTCGAAATCGGTGACTCCGTCAAGATCACCGACGGACCTTTCAACGGCTTCAGCGGTACAGTGGATGCGATCGAAGAAGACAGAAGCAAGCTCAAGGTGATAGTTGTGATCTTCGGCAGGAAAACCCTGCTGGAGCTCAGCTTTACTCAAGTAACAAAAGAATAACAAACTATTATGGCAAAAGAAGTTACCGGATTCATCAAGCTCCAGATCAAAGCAGGGGCAGCAAATCCCGCTCCTCCGGTAGGACCGGCACTCGGTTCCAAAGGCTTGAACATTATGGACTTCTGCAAGCAGTTCAACGCCGCGACGCAGGGCGCCGCCGGCAAGATCCTGCCTGTGGTTATCACCGTCTATTCTGACAAGTCCTTCTCGTTCGAGGTCAAGCAGCCGCCCGTAGCCATTTCCATCAAGGAGGCCGCGAAGGTCCAGAAAGGCTCGGGAGAGCCCAACAGGAGGAAGGTAGCCAGCATCACCTGGGACCAGGTGAAGACGATTGCTGAAGGCAAGATGCCGGACCTCAATGCGTTCACTCTTGCATCCGCTATGAAGATGGTTGCAGGTACCGCAAGGAGCATGGGTATCAAAGTCACCGGAACATTCCCTGAGAACCTTTAATTTTCACAAGCAACATGAGCAGAATAACGAAGAATCAGAAAGCTGTCGCCGAAAAGTACGACTCAACGAAGCTTTACACTCTGTCCCAGGCATGTGAAACCCTGAAGGACATCACTTTCACGAAGTTCGATGCAACCGTGGAGCTGTCTGCAAACCTCGGAGTCGACCCCCGCAAGGCCAACCAGATGATCCGTGGCGTCGTCACCCTTCCCCATGGAACGGGCAAGACCGTCAGGGTCCTGGTACTCTGCACTCCCGACAAGGAGAACGAGGCCAAGGAAGCCGGCGCTGAATATGTCGGACTCGACGAATATGTAGACAAGATCAAGGCCGGCTGGACGGATGTGGATGTCATCATCTGCACCCCCTCGGTAATGGCGAAAGTCGGTGCGCTGGGCCGCATCCTGGGACCCAGGGGCCTCATGCCCAACCCCAAGACCGGAACCGTCACCATGGAAGTCGGAAATGCAGTCAAGGCTGTAAAGGCCGGTAAGATCGACTTCAAGGTTGACAAGACCGGAATCATCCATGCCGGGATCGGAAAGGTTTCGTTCGCTCCTTCCCAGATCTGCGAGAACGCCGCCGCCCTCCTCAACGAGATCCTGAAGCTGAAGCCTCAGACCCTCAAGGGTACCTATCTCAAGGGTGCGACTCTCTGCACGACCATGAGCCCGGCTCTCAAAATCGACGTAAAGGCATTCATTAGCGGCAGCGCTGAATAAAAAACATTTCAAGTATGAAAAAAGAATTGAAAGACCAGGTTATCGAAACCATTTCAGCGCAGCTCAAGCAGTATCCCAATTTCTATCTTACTGACATCGCTGGCCTGAATGCCAAGGATACAGTCAATCTTCGCCGTGCATGCTTCGGCGAAAACATCAAGCTTACCGTCGTCAAGAACACCCTGTTCAAGCACGTCATCAAGTCGATGGAGAACGAGGAACTGAACCAGCTCATCCCCGTCCTTGCCGGAAACACTGCGGTAATGTACTCTGAATCTCCCAACGCCCCTGCAAAGCTCATCAAGAAGCTGCAGAAGGACCTCGCAGGCAAGCCCGAACTCAAGGGCGCCTACGTCCAGGAATGTGCGTTCGTGGGAGCTGATAAACTCGACGAACTCTGCGCTATCAAGAGCAAGGAAGAACTCATCGGAGACATCATCTCTCTCCTCCAGTCTCCTATGCGCAATGTCATCTCCGCTCTCCAGAACGGTGGCGGCCAGACGATCGCAGGACTTGTCAAGACTCTCTCGGAAAAAGAAGAAAAGTAATAACGATAAACAATTTAATAATAAACTATTATGGCAGATGTAAAAGCACTTGCAGAAGAGTTGGTTAACTTGACTGTAAAAGACGTTCAGGAACTCGCAAAGGTCCTTAAGGAAGAGTATGGTATCGAGCCTGCAGCCGCTGCAGTCGCAGTAGCAGGTCCTGCAGCCGCCGCTGAGGCCGGTCCTGCAGAGCAGACCGAATTCGACGTGATCCTCACCTCCGCAGGTCAGGCTAAGCTTCAGGTCATCAAGGCCGTCAAGGAAGCTCTTGGTCTTGGTCTGAAGGAAGCCAAGGAACTCGTTGACGGTGCCCCTAAGGCCGTTAAGGAGAAAGTCTCCAAGGCAGAGGCCGAGCAGCTCAAGGAGGCCCTCGAAGAGGCCGGAGCTGAAGTTGAGGTTAAATAAACCCGGCTTCCCCTTGCGGGAAAATAATCAGGTTTAGAGCCCGTATCGGCTCTAAACCTTTTTATCATCTTAATATTTCTCCATTTCCTAAAGGCAGAACATGTCAAAAAAGACTAACAACAAGCGAATTTTGTTCGCGACATCAAAGATTCTGGAATATCCTGACCTTCTGGAAGTTCAGTTGAAATCGTTCAAAGATTTCTTCCAGCTGGAGACAACACCTGAAAACAGGAAGAACGAGGGGCTCTTCCAGGTGTTCCAGGAAATATTCCCGATCGAAGACACGAGGAACAACTACAAGCTGGAGTTCATTGACTACTTCATTGACCCGCCTCAGTATTCGATCGAAGAGTGTCTTGAGAGAGGACTCACCTACAATGTTCCTCTGAAGGCAAAACTCCGCCTTTCTTGCACCGATCCCGACCATGAAGACTTCGATACGAAGATCCAGGACGTCTATCTGGGCAACATCCCCTACATGACTCCCGCCGGCACCTTCGTCATCAACGGTTCGGAAAGGATCATCGTTTCGCAGCTGCACCGCTCCCCCGGAGTGTTCTTCGACCAGAGCATGCACGCCAACGGAACAAAGTTGTACTCCGCCAGGATCATCCCGTTCAAGGGCTCCTGGATCGAGTTCGCAACAGACATCAACAACGTCATGTACGCCTACATCGACCGCAAGAAGAAACTCCCCGTCACTACCCTTCTGCGCGCGATCGGCTACAACTCCGACAAGGACATAATTGACATATTCGGTCTTGCAGACGAAATCGAAGTCTCTGAAGAGAATCTCCGTGCCAACGCCGGGAAGAAACTCGCAGCCAAGGTCCTGATGACCTGGATGGAAGACTTCGAGGATGAAGACACCGGCGAGATATTCCCTATTGAAAGGACCAAGGCCATAGTTGAAAGAGGCGAGGTCCTCGACGATGACACCATCGCCAAGATTCTCGACACCGAGGTCAAGACCATACTCATCCAGAAGGACGAGGCCAACTCGAACGAATATGTAATCATCTACAATACCCTCCAGAAGGACCCTACCAACACCGAAATCGAGGCTGTCAACCACATCTACAAGCAGCTCCGCAATTCGGAACCGCCGGATGAGGCTACCGCAAGGGACGTCATCGACAAGCTCTTCTTCTCCGAAAAGAGGTACGACCTCGGCAGCGTGGGAAGGTTCCGCCTCAACAAGAAGCTCGGGATCGACACCGATCCCCAGGTGAGGGTTCTGACCAATACGGACATCATCGAGATCATCAAGTATCTCATCCAGCTGATCAACTCCAAGGCCACTGTCGACGACATCGACCACCTCAGCAACAGGCGCGTGCGCACTGTCGGCGAGCAGCTTGCCAACCAGTTCAGCGTCGGTCTCTCCAGGATGGCAAGGGCCATCCGCGAGAGGATGAACGTCCGCGACAGCGAGCAGTTCAGCCCGATAGAACTTATCAACGCCAAGACCCTGTCTTCCGTGATCAACTCGTTCTTCGGCACCAGCCAGCTGTCCCAGTTCATGGACCAGACCAATCCTCTGGCCGAAATCACACACAAGCGCCGTCTGTCCGCCCTCGGTCCCGGAGGTCTGTCCCGCGACAGGGCCGGATTCGAGGTCAGGGACGTCCACTACACCCATTACGGCCGGCTCTGCCCTATCGAGTCGCCTGAAGGTCCGAACATCGGTCTGATCTCGTCCCTCTGCGTGTATGCGAGGATCAACGAGCTCGGATTCATCGAGACTCCCTACCGCGAGGTGAAGGACGGGAAGGTGAACCTCACCGACAAAGGCTGGCACTACATGACAGCCGAAGAGGAAGAGGACAAGCTCGTCTCCCTCGCCAAGGTGAAGATGGAAGACGACGGAACCATCCTGGACGACAGGATCCAGTGCCGTCTCGAAGCCGACTTCCCGGTCGTCTCAAAGGAGGAAGTGAACTACATGGACGTCGCTCCCAACCAGATGGCTTCCGTTGCAGCATCGCTCATCCCGTTCCTCGAGCATGACGACGCACACCGTGCCCTCATGGGCGCGAACATGATGCGCCAGGCCGTCCCTCTCCTCAGCCCTGAGGCCCCGATCGTGGGAACAGGACTGGAAGAGAGAGTCTGCCTCGACTCCAGGACACAGTACATAGCTGAAAGGAAGGGAGAAGTAACCTACGTAGATGCAAGGGAGATACGCATCCGCTACGACAGGACCGACGACGAGAAGTTCGTAAGCTTCGCTCCGGAAGAGACTGTCTATACCCTCCCTATCTACAGGAGGACCAACCAGAGCACTACCGTCACCCTGAAGCCTATCGTCCGCAAGGGCGACAAGGTCGTTGCCGGACAGGTGCTCACCGAAGGTTATGCCACCCAGGGCGGAGAACTCGCCCTCGGACGCAACCTCAAGGTCGCCTTCATGCCATGGAAGGGCTACAACTACGAGGATGCCATCGTGCTCTCCGAAGAGATGGTCAAGTGGGACATCCTCACTTCGGTCCATGTCGATGAGTTCCTTACGGAAGTCCGCGACACCAAGCGCGGTATGGAGGAACTCACTTCCGACATCCCGAACGTGAGCGAGGATGCTACCAAGGACCTCGACCGCCAGGGTATCATCAGGGTCGGCGCACATGTCGAGCCCGGTGACATCATGGTCGGCAAGATCACCCCGAAGGGAGAAAGCGACCCTTCACCTGAAGAGAAGCTCCTCAAGGCCATATTCGGAGACAAGGCAGGCGACGTCAAGGATGCCTCCCTCAAGGCGAACCCTTCCCTGAGCGGAACCGTCATCAAGACCGCCCTCTATGCCAAGGCCGCCAAGGAAAGCGGCAGGAGGGGCGCCCGCAGCGACCAGAAAGCCCGCCTGGAAGCACTCCAGGAAGACTTCGACAGGAAGGCTGCCAAGCTTTATGCCGACTTCATCAAGAGGCTTTCCACCCTCGTCAGGGGCAAGAAGAGCGCTGGAATATTCGACCTCTACGGACTGGAGATCATCCCCAAGGGGAAGGAAATCACCCTCGAGAAGCTCAAGGGCATCGACTTCCAGAACGTGAACACCGGCAAGTGGACCTCTGACAAGGGGACCAACGCCATGGTGCAGGACCTCATCAACAACTACTGCATAACCCTCAAGGTCGCCGAAGCCGAATGCAAGAGGCAGATGGACAAGATCAAGGTCGGGGACGAACTCGGCAACGGAGTCATGCAGCTTGCCAAGGTCTATGTGGCCAAGAAGAGGAAGATCACCGTCGGGGACAAGATGGCCGGCCGCCACGGAAACAAGGGTATCGTCGCGAAGATCGTCCGCCAGGAAGACATGCCGTTCCTCGAGGATGGCACTCCTGTGGACATCGTCCTCAACCCTCTGGGCGTTCCTTCCCGAATGAACCTCGGACAGATCTACGAAACCGTCCTCGGATGGGCGGGCTCAAGGCTCGGCCTCAAGTTCAGCACCCCTATCTTTGACGGTGCAACCATCGAAGACATCTGCAACTACACTGACAAGGCCGGGGTTCCCAGGTTCGGCAAGACCCACCTCAGGGACGGAGGCACCGGAGACTGGTTCGACCAGCCCGCCACAGTAGGTGTAATCTACATGATCAAGCTCGGCCACATGGTCGACGACAAGATGCACGCTCGTTCCATCGGACCATATTCACTGATCACTCAGCAGCCTTTGGGCGGAAAGGCCCAGTTCGGCGGACAGAGGTTCGGAGAAATGGAGGTCTGGGCGCTCGAGGCTTTCGGTGCCGCCAACGCCCTCCAGGAGATCCTGACAGTCAAGTCTGACGACGTGACGGGCCGTTCCAAGACTTATGAAGCGATCGTCAAGGGCGATCCCATGCCCAACCCGGGTATTCCGGAGTCGCTCAACGTCCTGCTCCATGAGCTCAGGGGACTTGGTCTCAAGGTTACTTTGAATTAATTCAAGACTATTGACATTATAGGATATGCCTACTTTCAACAATAAGGAAAACAAGGTAAAGAGCAATTTCTCGACGATCAGCATCTCGCTCGCATCGCCCGAGGACATCTCCGCAAGGTCTTGCGGTGAAGTCCTCAAGCCGGAGACTGTCAACTACAGGACCTACAAGCCTGAAAGGGACGGCCTCTTCTGCGAGAAGATCTTCGGTCCTACCAAGGATTACGAGTGCTACTGCGGAAAGTACAAGAGGATCCGCTACCGCGGCATCGTCTGCGACAGGTGCGGCGTCGAAGTCACCGAGAAGAAGGTCCGCAGGGAAAGGATGGGGCACATCGCCCTCACCGTCCCGGTGGCCCACATCTGGTACTTCAAGTCCGCCCCCAACAAGATTTCCGCACTGCTCGGACTCCCTGCAAAGAAGCTCGAATCCGTAATCTACTACGAGAAGTACATAGTCGTCAACAGCGGCAAGAGCGATGTCAAGGAAATGGAACTCCTCTCCGAGGACGAATACCTTGACGTACTCGCCAGGATCCCGGACAACTACAACCTTCCGGACGACGATCCCGACAAGTTCATCGCCAAGATGGGCGCCGAAGGAATCTACGACCTTCTCAAGAAGACGGATGTCGTGGAGCTTTCAAGGGAACTCCGCCAGAAGATGCTCACGGAATCCTCCCAGCAGAGGAAGGCCGAAATCCTCAAGAGGCTCGGTGTCGTGAAGTGGTTCCTCGAGTCCAAGGACATCAACCGCCCCGAATGGATGATCATGAAGGTCATTCCGGTGATTCCGCCGGACCTCAGGCCTTTGGTCCCCCTCGACGGCGGCAGGTTCGCCACCACCGACCTCAACGACCTCTACAGGAGAGTGATCATAAGGAACAACCGCCTGAAGAAGCTCATCGAGATCAAGGCACCCGAAGTGATCCTGAGGAACGAGAAGCGCATGCTCCAGGAAGCCGTGGACTCCCTCTTCGACAACTCGAAGAAGTCCAGCGCCGTCAAGAGCGAGTCCAACAGGGCCCTCAAGTCCCTTTCCGACTCCCTCAAGGGAAAGCAGGGACGCTTCCGCCAGAACCTCCTCGGAAAGCGAGTCGACTACTCCGCACGTTCGGTAATCGTAGTCGGTCCTGAACTGAATATGCACGAGTGCGGTCTTCCCAAGTTCATGGCCGCAGAGCTCTACAAGCCGTTCGTGATCCGCAAGCTCATCGAGCGCGGTATCGTCAAGACGGTCAAGTCCGCCAAGAAGATCGTCGATAGGAAGGATCCTGTGATCTGGGACATCCTGGAGAACGTCATGAAGGGACATCCAGTCCTCCTCAACCGTGCTCCTACCCTCCACAGGCTCGGTATCCAGGCTTTCCAGCCCAGGATGATCGAAGGAAAGGCCATCCAGCTGCATCCCCTCGCATGTACGGCTTTCAACGCAGACTTCGACGGAGACCAGATGGCTGTCCACCTCCCGCTGGGCAACGCCGCGATCATGGAAGCCCAGCTCCTGATGCTCGGTTCCCAGAACATCCTCAACCCCGCCAACGGTACCCCTATCACCGTCCCTTCGCAGGACATGGTGCTCGGTCTATACTACATAACCAAGATCAGGCCCGGTGCCAAGGGAGAGGGAATGACCTTCTACGGCCCGGAAGAGGTTATCGTGGCTTTGAACGAGAAGGCGATAGACATGCACGCCAGGATCGGCGTCAGGCTGCCGGTCGACAAGCAGGATCCCGCCAAGGGCGAAGCCATAGTACAGACTTCCGCAGGAAGGATCATCGTCAACCAGTATGTCCCTGAAGAAGTTCCGTTCGTGAACGAGGTCCTCGGCAAGAAGGCATTGAGGAAGATCATCACCGAGGTCATTAAGAACACCGGTGTCACCAGGACTGCCAAGTTCCTCGACGACATCAAGAACCTCGGCTACGACCAGGCCTTCAGGGCCGGCATCTCCTTCAACCTCGGAGACGTTATCATCCCGGCCGAGAAGGAAGGGCTCATCGAGCAGGGCTACAAGCAGGTGGAAGAAGTCAAGAACAACTATGCGATGGGCTTCATCACCAACAACGAGCGCTACAACAAGGTGATCGACCTCTGGACCTCCATCGACAACAGGCTGACCGGCATCGTCGAGAAGCAGATCTCCGCCGACCAGCAGGGATTCAACCCCGTGTACATGATGCTGGACTCCGGAGCCCGTGGTTCCACACAGCAGATCAAGCAGCTCTGCGGAATGCGCGGACTTATGGCGAAGCCCCAGAAGTCCGGTTCGGGCGGAGCCGAGATCATCGAGAACCCTATCATCTCCAACCTCAAGGAAGGAATGACGGTGCTCGAGTACTTCATCTCGACCCACGGTGCCCGTAAGGGTCTTGCCGACACCGCCCTCAAGACCGCCGACGCAGGTTACCTGACCCGCCGTCTCGTGGACGTATCCCACGACGTGATCATCACGGAAGAGGACTGCGGTACCCTCAGGGGCCTGATAGCGACGGCCATCAAGAACAAGGACGAGATCGTCGAGTCCCTCGGTGAGAGGATCCTCGGACGTACCTCCGTACATGACATATTCAATCCGCTGACCGGAGAACTGATCATCAAGGCCGGTGAAGAGATCAGGGAGGCGACCGCCGAACTGATCGACTCCCTGCCCATCGAACAGGTCGAGATCCGTTCCGTCCTCACCTGCGAGTCCCGCAAGGGTGTCTGCGCTAAATGCTACGGCAGGAACCTTGCCACCAGCAGGATGGTCGAGAAGGGAGAGGTCGTCGGAGTCATCGCCGCACAGTCCATCGGTGAGCCTGGTACTCAGCTTACCCTCCGTACCTTCCACGTGGGAGGTGTGGCAGGAAGCGCCACCGCAGACTCCACCATCGAGTCCAAGTACGACGGAAAGCTGGTGTTCGAAGAACTCCGCACGATCCGCAAGGTCGAAGATGACGGGACTGCCAAGGACATCGTCGTCAGCCGTATGACCGAAGTGAGCATCATCGACGAGAACACAGGCATCACCTATTCCCACTATGATGTTCCCTACGGTGCGACCCTCTACTTCAAGGACGGAGACAAGATCAAGAAGGGAGACCTTCTCTGCGAATGGGATCCGTACAACGCGATCACCATCGTCGAGACCTCCGGAAAGGTCCAGTTCGACAACCTCATCGACGGTGTCAACTTCCGTGAGGAGGCCGCCGACGAATTCGCCCTCAACAAGGACAAGGTCATCATCGAGTCCAAGGACAGGACAAGGAACCCTTCCCTCGTGATCGTCAACGAAAACGGAGACGCTGTCAAACAGTACAACCTCCCTGTGGGCGCCCACGTCATTCCCAACAACGGGGACATGATCAAGATCGGTGACATCATCATCAAGATCCCCCGCGCCATCGGAAAGTCGAGCGACATCACCGGCGGTCTGCCCAGGGTTACCGAACTCTTCGAGGCAAGGACTCCTTCGGCTCCCGCCATCCTTTCGGAGATCAACGGTGAAGTCCTCATGGGCAAGGTCAAGAGAGGAAACCGCGAGATCGTCGTCAAGAACAAGTCCGGCATAGAGAAGCACTATCTCGTACCGCTGACCAAGCAGATCCTCGTCCAGGAGAACGACTATGTCAAGGCAGGCACCAAACTCTCCGACGGAGGTGTCTCCCCGACCGACATCCTCAACATCCTCGGACCTGTCAAGGCCCAGGACTACATCGTCAACGAGGTCCAGGCCGTCTATCGTCTGCAGGGCGTGAAGATCAACGACAAGCATTTCGAGATCATCGTCCGCCAGATGATGCGCAAGGTCCAGATAACGGATCCCGGCGACACCGAATTCCTGCATGAGGAACTCGTCGACAAGTGGGACTTCATGGATGCCAATGACAGCATATTCGGCAAGTTCTTCGTACTCGATCCCGGCGATTCCCAGAAGTACATGCTCGGCGACATCATCGATGCACGCGACATGAGGAATGAGAATTCGTCACTTGAAAGGCAGGGACTCAAGATGATGGCTGTCCGCGAGGCGAAGCCCGCAACCGCCAGGCTTGTGCTCCAGGGTATTACCCGTGCTGCCCTGAGGACAAATTCATTCATTTCCGCCGCCTCTTTCCAGGAGACTACGAAGGTACTCAGCGAAGCTGCCATCAGGGCGCGCGTCGACTACCTCGAGGGCCTGAAAGAGAATGTCATCTGCGGACATCTGATTCCTGCCGGTACCGGCCAGAAGGAATTCCAGGACATCGTAGTCGGACGCAAGGATGAATATGAAGCCGAAATGAGCGAGCTCTAGCAGTATCTGACTGCTCTGCATGATAAGAGAGGGCTACTGAAAGTCGGAAGACTGACGGTAGCCCTCTCTTTTATCGTGTCAGCATTCTTGTGAAGAAACCTTCGATTATTCGATTATTCTTCCTACCTTTCGGATAATCAACGGCAAGGAAAACCAGGGGCCGGACTTCGCCATCCCCTACACCGACTTCGGGGCAAGGCACTACGGCACCGCCCTCCAACGCTGGCTCGTCCCCGACCCGCTCGGGGCAGAATAAGTGACTTTACATCTTTGCCAGGAAACACTTTATGGTGTTCTCCATAAGGCAGCAGATGGTCATTGGGCCGACTCCGCCCGGGACGGGTGTTATCACCGAGGCTTTCGCAGCGACCGAATCGAAATCGACGTCCCCGCAGAGTTTTCCTTCCTCGTCACGGTCCATTCCCACATCCATGACAACAGCGCCTTCCTTGACCATGTCTCCGGTTACGAACTTTGCCTTACCTATCGCAACCACAAGGATGTCAGCCTGCCTGGTAAAGTTTGCCAGGTCCGCTGTCCGTGAATGACATATGGTCACCGTGGCATTCCTGTCCAGAAGCAGTTTGGCCATGGGCAGTCCAACTATCTGGCTCCTGCCTATGACGACGGCATTCTTCCCGGCAATCTGGCAGCCAGCTTCTTCCAGAAGGTGTATGATCCCCATAGGGGTACAAGGAACGACACAGGAAGAATTCGGCCTCTTCTGCCAAAGGGCGGCAGTGTTGAGAGGATGGAAGCCGTCCACATCCTTCTCAAGTGCGATGGCTTCTATGACCCTGGGCTCGCTGATCTGCTTGGGAAGGGGCAGCTGGACGAGTATCCCGTCCACGGAATCGTCGGCGTTCAACTCGGCTATCCTGTCGAGAAGTTCCGACTCGGGAGTGTCGGCCGGTAAGCGGACCGTAGTGTTCTTGATACCCACGGCATCGCAGGCCCTTGCCTTGTTCCTTACGTATGTCTGGCTGCCCGGATCATCACCTACCAGTATCACCACCAGGTGAGGAACCCTTCCGTATTTGGCAGGAAAACCTGCCACCTGCTCCGCCATCTGCGCCTTCAGCTTGGCAGAAAGGTCTTTGCCACTTATAATCATGTCAGTAAAGTTTGTACTTGATATTCAATCACAGTGTCGAGCGAATTCCTCATGTCAAATCACCCAGTGTCCGATGTCCCGGCGGTAGAAGAGGTTGTCGCAGTGGATTCTTTCCACCGCAGCAAGCGCCCTGTCCCTTGCATCACGGAGATCGTCTCCGGAGGCCACGACCATCAGGACCCTGCCGCCTGAAGTAACTAAACTTTCCACCCCGGCCGGGTCAGCTGTCTTCCTGGTCCCCATATGATAGATCTTGACCAGAGGGTCTGAAAGAGCATCCTCTAGACCTGTGATCGGGAATCCCTTGTCATAGGAGCCCGGATACCCCTTGGAGGCCATGACGAAGCCAATGACCGGTTTATCCGACCACTTCAGTTCAGGCATAAGGGCGGAAGCCGGAACGGTCAAACCTTCCATGGCGACAGTCCCTTCCGGGAGCTCGGGGACGGAGCCACCCTCGGCAATTGCACAGAAGACTTCGAAGATATCCGTTTCCAGTCTCGGCAGGACCACCTCCGTCTCCGGATCTCCGAAACGGCAGTTGAACTCCACAACCTTGATTCCCTGGGGAGTCTTCATCAGGCCACCGTAAAGGACCCCCTTGAAAGGGCAACCCTCCGCAACCATCCCGGCGGCAACCGGCTTCATGATATGTTCAAGGGCATATTCATAATCCTCGGGAGTGATGAAGGGAAGCGGGGAATATGCACCCATCCCGCCCGTGTTGGGCCCCTTGTCACCTTCATAAGCCCTCTTGTGGTCCTGCGACAGGACCATCGGGAAGACCTCTTCCCCGCAGACGAAGCAGAGGAAGGAGAATTCCGGCCCGGTCATAAATTCCTCGACAACGACCTTCCCGTGCCCGAACTTGTCGTCCAGCAGCATATCCCGGAGCGCAGCCTCCGCCTCCCCAAGGTCAGCGGCGACCACCACTCCCTTCCCCGCAGCCAGTCCGTCGTATTTAAGGACTACGGGGAAGGAGCCCGCCCGGACATATTCGAGAGCCTTGTCGTAGTCCTCGAAAGTCCGGTACGCCGCAGTCGGGACAGAATACTTTTCCATGAGCCGCTTGGCGAAATCCTTGCTTGACTCGATGGTCGCAGCCGCCTTGGTGGGGCCGAAAACCAGATGGCCGGCGGCAGTGAAGACATCCACGATTCCCAACGACAAAGAAGCCTCGGGACCGACGACAGTCAGGTCTATCCCCTTTTCATCGACGAACTCAAGGAGCTTGTCGACCTGCGTGTCCTTGATCGGAACACATTCGGCCTGCAAAGCGATTCCGGCGTTGCCGGGAGCGCAGAAGATCTTCCCGACATGGCTGGACCTGGACAGGGCGTCCACAATGGCATGCTCCCGCCCGCCGCCTCCGACTACGAGCACTTTGGCGTAATGTATGGCCGACATCCTGCGACGGAAATCCTCAAAGGCTTCCTTGTCGGTCTCGACGTTGTTGTGTTTCCAAGGTAACAATGAACTGACTCCCATATCCTAATGCTTGAAATGTCTTTCTCCTGTAAACAGCATTGCAATACCCAGCTCATTGCATTTGCGGATGGAGTCCTCGTCCCTGATGGAGCCCCCCGGCTGCACTATCGCCGTGACGCCGTAACTCGCGGCCAGGGTGACACAGTCGTCGAAGGGGAAGAAGGCATCGGAGGCAAGCACGCAACCTGTCTGCGAGGTTCCGAGGGTCGCTGCTGCCTCCTTCAAGGCAATCTCCGCCGAACCGACACGGTTCATCTGGCCGGCTCCGACCCCGTAGAGCATCCTGTCCTTGCCGACGGCGATGGCATTCGATTTCACGTGCTTCACTATCTTCCACACGAATTCAAGGTCCTTCATCTGCTCCTCCGTAGGGCGGTTCTCCGTCACTGCCTGACCTGCTTCCAGGCTGCAAGTCTTGAGGTCCTGGTCCTGTACGAGCAGGCCGCCATTCACCGAGACACATGACTTCTGGCCGTCCACGCTCCCTTCCATGTCCACCTCGAGGACACGGAGATTCTTCTTGGAGCAAAGGATCTCCAGGGCTCCGGCCGTAAAGGAAGGCGCCATGACTATCTCCAGGAATATCGGCTTGAGGAGCCCTGCGACTTCGGCGTCGACTTCCCGGTTGAAGGCGACTATGCCTCCGAAGATGGAGGTCTTGTCTCCCTCATAGACTTTCTTCCAGGCATCCGCAGCATCCTTTCCAATGGCTGCCCCGCAGGGATTCATGTGCTTGAGCCCCACGGCGAAAGGCTCGTCCGGGAATTCGCGCACTATGTTCAGGGCCGCATTGGCATCCTGGATGTTGTTGTACGAGAGTTCCTTCCCGTTCAACTGCCTGGCTCCGGCCAATGAATATGGAACCTTCTCAATTGTCTTGTAGAACTTCGCAGCCTGGTGAGGGTTCTCCCCGTAGCGGAGTTCCTGGCAGATGTCATATTCGAGGAACAGCTTCTCGGGAAGGCCGGCACGGGAGCGCATCCATGAAGATATGGCCATGTCATACTCGGCGGTGTGGGTGTAGGCCTTTGCAGAAAGCTTCAGGCGTGTCTGCGGCGAGGTCTTTCCCTCGCTCTTCAGTTCGTCGATGACGACCTGGTAATCATCGGGATCGACGACGATCGTTACGCTCTGCCAGTTCTTGGCGGCACTGCGGACCATTGAAGGCCCTCCGATGTCGATATGCTCTATGGCGTCCTCCATCGTCACGTCTTTCTTCGCTATCGTCTCCCTGAAAGGATAGAGGTTGACGCACACGAGGTCGATTGTCCCTATCCCGTTCGCCTCCAGCTGGGCCATATGCTCGGGGATGTCCCTCCGCGCCAGCAGCGCACCATGGATCTTCGGGTGGAGGGTCTTCACCCTTCCGTCGCAGATCTCCGGGAAACCTGTCACGTCGCTAACGCTGGTGACCGGTACGCCGGCCTCTTTCAACATTCTCATCGTGCCGCTCGTGGAAAGGATCTCCCAGCCCAAGGCGACCAGCTCACGGGCGAATCCGACAACGCCCGTCTTGTCACTTACCGAAATTAGAGCTCGCATTGCTTGTCACACATTTCAAACACCAGCTCACCGCCTTTGACGATGTCGCTGTAGTCAATGAACCATTTATCGTAGGGCTTCCCGTTCAGGGTCACCTTCTTGATGTACTTGTTTGACGGACTGTTGTCCTTGGCTATGATGGTGAACCTGCCGCCGGGGACGGCGATCTCCGCCTTGTCAAGGATGGGAGAGCCGAACCAGTAACGTGCCCCAGCCGGTTCGACCTGGTAAAGCCCCATCGCCGAGAGGACATACCATGCGGACATCTGCCCTGCATCCTCGTTGCCGGCTATTCCGGAAGGAGTCGCGTCATAAAGCGTCGTCAAGACTTGCCGGACCAGGTCGGCAGTCTTCCAGGGCTGGCCGAGCATCGTATAGAAATAGATGATGTGATGGCTGGGCTCGTTGCCGTGGACATACTGCCCCACAAGGCCCGTCATGTCGGAAGAAGCATGCTCCCCGTCGATCCTTGAACTGGCAGCGAACAATGAATCAAGCCGCTCGACCGTCTTCTCGCGCGAGCCGTACAGCTGTACGAGGCCGTCCAGGTCCTGCGGGGCGAGCCAGGTGTACTGCCAGGCGTTCCCTTCGACATAGACGGACACGGAATGGTTGGAATAGTAGGGATTGAAAGGCTCGACCCAGCTGCCGTCCGCATATTTACCCCTCATGAAAAGGGTCCCGGGATCGAAGTAATTGCGGTAGGAATGGCTCGAACGAGTAAAATATTCCTCGTCCTCCTGCTTGCCCAGGAAGCGCGCTGCAGTGGCCAGGGCTCCGTCGGCGATGGCGCATTCCATGTCCTCGGCAAGGGCGCCGTGGATCGTTTCCGCCGGCATGTAGCCGTACTTCCTGCGCTCACCCTGCCCGCGGTCGTCGAGCATTGCCGTCTTCTTCATCGCCTCGAACGCCTTCTCTTTGTCCACTCCAGGAATATCCTTCACGATCGCGTCCGCCACTACCGGGATCGCAGGATTGCCGACCATGCAGTCCGTCTCGCACCCCCAGAGGTGCCAGACAGGAAGCTTTCCCTGCTCGTCGAAGATCGAGACCATCGTGTTCACGAAATCAGAGTACCTTTCCGGGTCGATGATAGTCATCAGCGGCATGTTGGCGCGGTAGACGTCCCACAGCGAGAACACCGTGTAGGTATCCCTTCCCGCATTGTGGACCTGTCCGTCGGCCCCGCGGTAGTCGCCGTTCACATCGCTGAAAAGGGTAGGATGGATCATCGTGTGGAACAACGAGGTGTAGAAAACCTTCAGTGTCACGGGATCCGAAGCCTGCGCCTTTATCCTCGAGAGTTCATTGTCCCAGGCTTCGAGCGCCGCCTGAGCCGTCGCCTCGAAATCCCATCCGGGAAGTTCGGCCTCCATGTTGGCCCTGGCCCCCTGCTCGCTTACCGCAGAAAGGGAGACCTTCACCATTATGCGCTCGCCTTCGCCTGTCTTGAAGCAGGCACGGCCGTAGCGGCCGGACTCTCCCTTGAGGACGAAAGAATCGAAGGGACGCGAGAATTCGGCATGGAAGAACACCTTCTGGTCCTTCGCCCATCCCCTGGAGAAACGGTATCCTTCAACCGCTGTCGGCGAGACGACCTTGAAACCCGTCTCGGCCGGAGAATCCCAGCAGCCGCCGTTCTCGAGGTCGATCACCACTGCGCTGCTGTCGCTGGCGGGGAAGGTGTAGCGGGACAGTCCGACCCGTTTCGTGACGGTCATCTCCGCATCCACCTCATAGCGCAGCAAGGGGACCCTGTAGTAACCGGGCCTGACGACTTCCCTGGTCCTGTCGGCATACGACCACATCCCTGTCGCCTGGGCTTCCTCGACCGAAGCGCCGGCATCGGAAGAAGGTTCCGCTCCCCTTGAATATGCAACCTCCCCCACTACCGGCATGAGAGTCACGTCGAACAGGTCGCCGATGCCGGTGCCGCTGAGGTGGGTGTGCGAAAAACCGATCACCGTGGAATCGCTTTCATGGTAGCCCGAGCACCAGTCCCACGTCTGCGGGATGCTGGTCGGGCCAAGGTTGACCATGCCGAAAGGCACTCCTGCACCTACGAACACATGGCCATGCTCCCCGCTGCCGATCCTGGGGTCCACGTAAGATGACAGCGACACGGCGCCGTCATTGCCGCTGCAGGCTGCTGCAAGGCAGGCGGCCGCTATGGCCGCAATCCTCAAGGTCTTCATTCTGATTTCAATTGAGTATCCGTCTTTTCCTGATAAACAGCCGGCCGCACTCCGTAGAGCAGCTTGACCGGAGGGTTCTGCCTTTCAAGGCTGTCGAGTATCTTCTTTTGTGCACGCATGATTGAATCCATGCGCAACGAATCTGCCCTGGCTTTCTGCTCCTCCGCTGAAAGACGCGCCCTGCGCGGGGCGCAGGAAGCGAAGCCCAGTGCGGTCAGGGCAACCGCCGCTAATGAAAACAACAGAGTCTTAATCCTTCCTTTCATCACTCGGTATCGTTTATACGCTTCAGATGGCACATCATGAGGGAGCCGTCCTTGTCCCGCAGGTGCATCCCGTTGCCTTCGCACCATTTCCAGAACCGGCAGTCGGCACACTCCCCGGTCTTCATCCAGGAATGGTCGCGGTAAGGTCCGAAGCCGTTCTGCCAGACTTCCCAGAAATCATCCCGGTAGATATTGCCCTGGTGGAAGTCCGAACGGATCGAAGTGCAGGCGGAGATGGATCCGTCTACTAGCACGGAGCCGACCGTCTTCCCCGCCTGGCAGGTGAAGAAATGGTCCCTGACATCGCCTTCATACCTCCCGAGGAAGCCCTCGCAGCCATAGCTGACGTCGATCCTTCCTTCTTTCCTGCCTTCCTTTATGAAATCCAGCATTCCCCTGAACATGTCCGGGGGGAGCTGGAGGTCCGGGTCGGACGCGGCCCTTCCCTGCGGGAAGATGGAGAACACCCTCCAGTGCCTGAGCCCCAGGCCTATGAGGTACTCCTTTATCCGCGGAAGGTCGCCGTAGTTCCTGCGGTTGACGCAGGTGACTACGTCGAACTCGAGCGCTTCCGATTCCACTGCCATCCTGATTGCGGCGGAAGCCCTTTCGAAACTCCCTTCCCTGCCCCTGAACCAATCGTGCGCTTCCCCAAGCCCGTCAAGGCTCACGGTCATCGAGTGGAGGCCCGAGTCCAGGAGACGGGAGAACCTCTTCGGCGTAAGGGCGAAGCCGTTCGTCACCATCCCCCAGGGGAATCCCCTGGAATAGATGCCCTTCCCGCATTCTTCAAGGTCGGCGCGCATCGTCGGCTCGCCTCCGGAGACAATCACGAAGACCTGGTGGGGGTCCGTGTGGGACGCTATCCCGTCGAGGACCTTGAAGAAGTCCTCGCGGGGCATGTCAGGAACCGCCGAGGCCTGTCTGCAGTCGCTGCCGCAATGGCGGCAGTGAAGGTTGCAGCGAAGGGTGCATTCCCAGAACAGCTGGCGGAGGGGATACCCTTTCTCCGACGACCTGCGCAGCGACTGCGCTATGTCGAGAGCCAGCCGTCTGCGGAACGAAAGCTCCCTCATGATATCTCTACTCCGGGATTTGAAGTGACCTCCCCTATGACAGTCGCCTTGTCTCCGTAGGAAGAAAGGATGCCGATGGCCCTGTCCGCCTCGGAAGCATCCATCGCCAGGACCATCCCCACACCCATGTTGAAGATGTTGAACATCTCCCTGTGCGGTATCCGGCCATGCTTCTCCAGGAAGCGGAAAACAGGCAGGATCTCCCAGGAGCCCTCCCTGACGGCGATGCCCTGGCCTTCGCGGAGTATGCGCGGGATGTTCTCGTCAAAGCCTCCCCCGGTGATGTGGGCCACTCCGTGGACGTCGCAGCTGCGTATGACCTCCAGCACCTGCTTTACGTAAATCCTTGTCGGAGTGAGGGCGACTTCGCCGAGGGGCCTCACCGGATCGAGTTCGGGATAGACCTTGAACAGGTCCAGGCCGTTGTCGGAGATGATCTTCCTGACAAGGCTGAATCCGTTGCTGTGGATTCCGGTGGAAGCGATGCCCACAAGGACGTCGCCGGCCTTTACCTTGCTGCCGTCGATGAGCCTGGACTTCTCGACCACGCCGGTGGTGTAGCCGGCTATGTCATATTCACCGTCGGCGTACATGCCGGGCATCTCCGCCGTCTCTCCTCCGACGAGGGCGCACCCGGCCTGGCGGCAGCCTTCCGCGACACCGGAGACAATCGCCTCGACCACTTCCGGACGGGTCTTGCCCTGGGCCACGTAGTCCAGGAATATGAGAGGCTCGGCGCCTTGGGCCAGGACGTCGTTGACGCACATCGCCACCGCGTCGATGCCGATGGTGTCATGCTTGTCCATGGCGAATGCCAGCTTCAACTTGGTCCCGACACCGTCGGTCCCGCTGACAAGGACAGGCTCCCTGACCCCGAGGGACGAAAGGTCGAACATCCCTCCGAAGGAGCCGATGTTCCCCATCACTCCTGGACGGGAGGTGGATGCCACATGCTTCTTGATCCTCCTTACGACATCATAGCCAGCCTCGAGGCTGACACCTGCTTTCTCATAGTCTGCTGCCATATCTGTAAATAATTTTGTTCCAGTTCGTTGCATTCGTCCTGGCGATCAACGGCCAAGCCATATGCAAATTTAATCATTTATTGTCTAATTTGCTACCGTCTCCCTCATGGCCGGGAAGGTGGACCGTGTCCGGACGGGAAGCGAGCGAATCCGTCACTGCACGTTCCGGCGCCCTGACGGAAGTGTCCCCAAGAGGGAGAAGCCCGCCTTCGCCATCGTGGAACGGAGGGACCAGCGGAGCCACGGGTATCGTCTCTACCGGAGGCTGCGGCAAGGGAGGGGCGCAGAAATACGGGGCGAACGCCTCCTCCTCGAGAAGCCCGCGTACCACGTCCCTTATCCCCTCCTTGTTCGAGACAAGGGCGCTGGCATTGTAGAACACCGCGCCTTCCACCTTCCCGGTAGAGGCGGCATGGGCATATTCACGGGCCAGCATCCCGGCATCGCGGAACGCGGCGATGGTAGAGTTCCTGTCGAACCGGTACGCGGCGTAGCCGGCCAGCAGGTGCGCCTGGCCGGCATTCTCGATGAACCAGTCCAGGCATGACTTGAAATCGCCCTCGGCGAAATACAGCTGGGGAATAAGGACGTCCACCAGTCCTTCGCGGGCCCACAGGGCCACGTCCGCATAGAGGTCGTTGTAGTTGTTCCGCCAGTTGCCCTGGGGACTGACGGAGAAAACCACCTCCGGACGGGTTTGCTTGATGGCGTCCCGTATCTTTGCCACGGCCTCGGTCACGCAGCGGCGCCGGAATCCCGCGATGTCCTCCCCGGGATTCCCATATTGCCGGAACTCCCTGTCGTCGTCCATCTTCTCGCCACGCTCGAGATAGGGGTAGAAATAGTCGTCCATGTGTATCCCGTCCACATCGTACCGGGAGACAATCTCGCGCACTATCGCGGCTATCCTGTCCTGGACCTGGGGCAGGGCGGGATTGTAGATCCTTATCCTGTTGTAGTCCTTGACCAGGCGCTCCGGAATCCTCCTGTCGAGAGGCTGGAAACGGTACTTCGAGGAAACCCTCGTGTCGATCCTGTAAGGATTGATCCAGGCGTGGAACTGCATCCCCTTCCTGTGCGTCTCGGCCACCAGGAACTCCAGTACGTCGTAGCCCGGGTCCTTGCCCTGGGTGCCTGTCAGGACCTTGCTCCATGGCTCGAACTCCGACTCGTAGAAAGCGTCCGCCTTGGAACGGACCTGGAAGAACACGGTGTTGATGCCGCAGTCCTTGAAGAGGTCCAGCAGACGTGAATATTCCTCCTTCTGCGATTCCGGGTCCAGGGCGCCTTTAGGCCAGTCGATGCCGTAGGCCGTGGCGACCCAGACTCCGCGCATCTCCACTTTGGGAAGCTGCCTCTCCTGGGCACGCCCCCCCTGGCACAGAAGCGACAGGGCGACCGTAAGGAAGGCCGCCAGGCGCAGGATGGTATTTCTTTTTCCGGTCTCAGGCATATATCTCTCTCAGGACGGCAAGTGAACGGACGTTCACGGCCGACTCGGTGTGGTGTTCTATGTAGCGGAGGATGCTTCCGGCGATTTCGTTGCGGTCCGCACCGCTCATCGGAAGCAGGAGGGCTTCCTCGAAGGGAAGTGAGAGCAGGGAGCCTAACTGGCCGAGGTGCTCCCCGGCGAACGGCGCAAGGTACTCGGTCTCGGGAGCGAAGCCAAGGGCCGTGCACAGGTCCAGGAGGAAGAGCAGGTGGAAATTGAGGAAGTCCGACTCCAGGGCATCCAGGGTGAGGATCTCTCCCTTGAGCCAGTCGAAGAGGGCTTCGTCGCCGGTCCTGTCCTTCACAACCCGGTAGATCACCTCGCTCATGAACAGGGTCATGGTGTTCTTCCGCATGTCGGAACGGATGCCCTCCAGAGGCGTGATGCCGGAAAAGTTCCTCGCGTGCCAGAGTTCCGACTTGGGGTTCTCCGTCACCTCGGCCTCAAGGATGTTGAGCGGGAGGAACAGCGCCATGCCCGCACCGCGGCCCGCCCGCACCAGGAAACCGCGCCTTCCATATTCCCCGCTCAGCGTGTGCAGGACTATGGAATTCTCACCGAACTTGGTGTGGTTGAGTACTATCAGTTCAGCCTTCGATCTCATTGAGGAATGCCGCCATCGCCCTGAGGGCCTTGCCCCTGTGCGAAATCTCGTTCTTCTGGTCTTCCGTGATGTCCGCCGCCGTCAGTCCAGGATACTCGTCCGGGATGAATATGGGATCGTAGCCGAAGCCGCCGTTGCCGGACTTGCTCCTCGCGATCGTCCCCTCCATCACTCCCTCGAACCGGTGCGCCCGTCCCCCGAGTATGAGCGTTACCACGCTGCGGAAACGCGCCCTCCTGCTCACGGCGACCCCCTCCGGGGCAGCCTTCTCAAGGGCGGAAAGCTCCGAGAGCACCTTGTCCATGTTGCGGCCGAAGTCCTTGGAAGGGCCGGCGTACCTGGCCGTGTACACACCGGGCGCCCCCCCGAGGGCGTCCACTTCCAGGCCGGTGTCGTCCGCAAAGCAGTCGCGTCCGGTCCTTTCGTAGATGTACATCGCTTTCTGCAAGGAGTTTTCGTCAAGTGTTTCCCCGGTCTCGGGGATATCTTCGGTGATGCCGGCGTCTGCAGGGGTCGAGAGCACGAATCCCTCTCCGAGGATTTCGGAAGCTTCACGGAGTTTCCCCCGGTTTCCGGTAGCGAAAATGATTTCAGGCATATTCATTGAATGTATCACAAAGATATAAAATTCTTACCTTTGTCGCATGGAATCGAGAAAGCTTCTGGCAGTTTCGCTGGCATTGGCGGTCAGCGCTGCCACGTTTGCCCAGTCAACGGGCTTCAAACTTGGGAAATGGACTGAAATCCAGAATTCGATAGTCAAGGAACTCAACCGTTCTTACGTGGACTCCCTCCCCCTGGACCGCATCAGCAGGGCCGGGATCGACGCGATGCTCGGCAGCCTCGACCCCTACACCGTGTACATCCCCGAAGAGGAGAACGAAGACCTCCAGATGATGATTGGGAAGACCTACGGAGGAATCGGAGCCGTCATCTACAAGCCCGACAAGGAAGGCAACGTGATCATCAACGAACCCTACAAGAACTCCCCCGCCGAGAAATACGGCATCCGCTGCGGTGACGAAATCCTTGAGATCGACGGGCAGACCACGCACGGACTGACCAGCCAGGAGTGCTCCGACAAGATGAGGGGGAAGCCAGGGACCACGGTGAAGTTCAAGATCAGGAAGGTCTACTCCGGGGAGGTTGTCGAGGTGGATGTCGTACGCGAAAGGATCAAGCTTCCCGACGTTGAATATGCAGGGATGCTCGACGCGACCACCGGCTACATCTACCAGAGCGGGTTCACCGAGAATGTCTCGGCGGATGTACGCGCAGCCTTCCTGAAACTGAAGGCCCAGGGGATGAAGAAACTTGTCCTCGACCTCAGGGGCAACGGAGGCGGACTGCTCAGCGAAGCAGTCAACATCGTCTCCTTCTTCGTACCGAAAGGCTCCCTCGTGGTGTCTGCCAAAGGCAGGGCGGAAGGGTCCGAGACAGTGTACAGGACTACCACGGAACCTCTGGACACGGAAATCCCCATCATCATCCTTGTCAATTCCGGATCGGCCTCATCGACCGAGATCGTGACCGGTGCCCTCCAGGACCTCGACAGGGCTACGGTCATGGGCACCAGGACTTTCGGCAAAGGATTGGTACAAAGCATAAGGCCGCTTCCCTATAACGGCCAGCTGAAGGTCACCACAGCCAAGTACTACACACCTTCCGGACGCTGCGTCCAGGCCATCGACTATGCCAACCGCAACGAAGACGGGAGCGTGGGGTTCATCCCGGACTCCCTGACCCATGAGTTCAAGACCGCCCATGGAAGGACCGTCCGCGACGGCGGCGGCATAACCCCGGACGTCATCGTCAAGAGCCGGGAGTACAGCAGGCTGACTTATTCGGTCGTCTATGCAGGCATCGTCCAGGACTATGCACTCGAATTCGTCCGCAATCACCAGGATGTACCGGAAGACTTCACCCTCGGCGACGAGGACTGGAAGGATTTCGTGGAATTCGCCTCGAAGAAGGATTTCGACTACCGGTCCTCGGCGAAGACCCTTTTCGACCAGATGAAGAAGGAACTTGACAGGGACGGACTGTCCGAAAGCCTGAAGGACCAGCTCGACGCCATGCAGAAGGCCCTCGAGATGGACAAGGTCACCTTCCTCAACCTCAAGAAGGACGAAATCGTTCCCTTCATCGAAGAGGAGATCGTGGTACGCTACCACTTCCAGGAAGCCGGCATCAAGGTGCGCCTGCGCTACGACGACCAGCTGAAAGAGGCCCTCACGAAGCCCCTGATAAGTTTCTGATTCGCGTGACGTCCCCCGGGACAGCCTTTCCGGCTGTCATGACAGGTCTGCCTGATGGCATCCCGTGCCTTAGTCCTACGGCAGGGATGAAGCCAGGCAGGTCATCGACCCGTCCGGGATAAGGGTGAGTCTCCTCGACGAAGCCGGAACCAGGACTGTCTCGCCCTGGCGAAGGGGAAGGTAATACTCAAGGCCGTCGGATTCGGAATCCACCAGGGAGCCTCCTCCTTCCACGCAAATGACGACGACAAAGGAGTCGAGGCCTGACAGGTCCTTTTCAACGCGGTGCCCAAGGTCGAAGAGGGAAGTGTCAAAGTAGCGGCAGCTGACAAGTGGAACTTCCTTGTCCTTCAAGTGGGGATAGGTAGTCCTGTAATCAGGAAACACCCTATAATCAATAGCTTCCTTCGCCTGTTCGATGTGAAGCTGGCGCGGCTTCCCGTCCAGTCCGAGCCGGCCGTAATCGTAGATCCGGTAGGTTATGTCGGATGTCTGCTGGATCTCCGCGACGAAGGCTCCCGCCCCGATGGCATGGATCCTGCCCGCCGGAAGGAAGAACACGTCGCCCTTGCTGACGTCGTACCTGGCCAGGACTTCCGTGATGGAATTGTCGCGGACCCTTTCCTCATATTCCTCAGGGGTGATTTCCTGGGTGAGTCCGCTCAGGAGCCGGGCTCCCTTGTCCGCACCGATGACGTACCACATCTCCGTCTTCCCCCTCTGGCCGGGATTGGTCCTGGCAGCCAGTTCGTCGCCGGGATGGACCTGGATGGAAAGGTCCGACCTGGCGTCGATGAACTTGACAAGGAGCGGGAATTCGGTACCGGTCTCCTTCCACGCCTTCCGGCCTACGAGCCCTGACTTCCATCTCTGCATGACCTCGGTGAGGGACTTCCCTGCAAAAGGGCCGTTGGCCACTTCCGAGACATGTCCTTCGACGGAACTGAGTTCCCAACTTTCCCCGATCCGGTTCCTGGTCGTGTAGATTCCCTTGTAAGGAGCGATCTTCTCCCCTCCCCAGACCATCGTGCGGAGATAGGGCTTGAATTTGAGAGGATACATATTCACGGGCATAGCGTCGCAGTTACTTGTCGAGTTCGCCGAGGGCGAAAGCGTAAGCGCCCAGGGATATCGCCTTGCTGGCACCCAGGGTGGAGCGCATCACTCCTATCCTCTTCTGCGGGTCGTAGACCACCTCGCGGTCGCTTCCGTAGACCTTGATCTTCCTTGCGTCGCCCTTTGCGAACAGGTGGAACTCCTCGGGATCATCGAGGTTGTAAACCTTCATCTGGACCCTGTCCAGGGTCTCTCCCGTGAGCTGCCGCATCTTGCCGCGCATCGTACGGAGTATGCCCGGCATCAGGTACTCTGCACTGTTCATTATCCCTCCGCCTATGACTACAAGGCCGTCCAGCAAGGTCACGGCGGTGGCTATCGCGTCACCTGCGACCTCTCCCATCTTGTCGAAGGCCTTGACTGCCGCACGACGGTCGCCGGGAGCCTCCCCTCGAGCTATCGCCGCTATCTGCCGGGGCCCCAGGCCGTGGGAGGGGTTGCCTGATTCCTCTCCGTAGACCCTCTTTATGGCACGGACCGCCACCCCGTCCTCGACGATGACGTCCGGCATGTCCGGATGCTTGAGGCAGAATGTCTCCACGCACGAATTGTCTCCGCGGTTAAGCACTCCGCCAAGGACTGTCCCGATGCCGAAACCCGTCCCGAAAGTGTAGCCTATGAGGTTGTGGTAGCGTTTGGCGCTGCCCTCGGCCTCCAGCCTTGAGTTGACCTCAGGCAAGGCACCGCCCAAGGCTTCCCCATAGGCGAAAAGGTCGCCGTCGTTGTTGATGAACACGGGAAGGGAGAACTTGTCCTGGAGATACGGCCCGAGGGCCACTCCGTCCCTGAACGAAGGGAAATTGGGCAGGAAGCCGCCGATGATTCCGGCTGGATAGTCGGCCGGCCCGGGGAAGGCGAAACTGATCGCGACAGGCTCCTCCCCGTCCAGGCCGCCGATGAGAGTGCTGAACCCCTGGACCATAGTCCGGAGGCAGAGGTCAAGGTCATCCGCATTGGACGGAAGGGAGAGAGTCTCGCCGTAATATTCTCCGCCTTTCATCGTGCCGAACACGAAATTGGTCCCGCCGGCGTCGAGGGTCAGGACAATCCTGTGGTCTTTCTTTATGTCTGACATAGCTGAAGAGTGCTGCTTTTGATGGCCATTTTTGCAAATATACTCAATCCCCGCCTTTTTCGGTTCCCGCTTTGCGTGGTTTTTGCTAACTTTGGACTTTCATCCATGAATAAACCGTAAGACAAGATATGCAGAAAAGCAGCAAGCGCATCAAGGGAAAGAAAGACAACCGGCAGGCCTCTGGAAAGAGCGGCCGTGAAAAGCGTTTCGGGTCAAGGCTGTCAGGACGCAAGGCATTCACCGAGGTTACCGGCACCGTCCAGATGACGAGGGACGGCTTCGTCTTCGTAGTCGTGAAGGACGAACCGGACAGCGACGTCTTCGTGAAGGCCTCCAAGACTAGGGGCGCCCTGAACGGCGACACTGTCAGGTGCGTGGTCACCAAGGAAAAGGACGAGCGGCAGGACAAACGGGGCACGAAGGGTCGTGAAAGGGTCCCTTCCCGCGGGTCGCGCAGCCGCGAAGGTGAGATCGTTGAGATCCTCCAGCGCAGCACGACCCCGTTCGTCGGCATCCTCCACACGGTAGGCAGGCAGGCATGGGTGCTCATGCAGTCCAGGAATATGCCCTACGACATCGAACTGGACATGGCCGAGGTCCCTGAAGGGGCAAGGAAGGGGATGAAAGTCGCCGCCGTCATCGATGGCTGGGAGCGCAAGGCCCCGGCCCCGCACGGCCACATCGTCGACGTGCTCGGAATGCCCGGGGAGAACGAGACGGAGATGCACGCTATCCTTTCCGAATACGGGCTACCCTACAGGTTCGACCCCGAAGTGGAGAACGCCGCGGCCGCAATCGACTCCGAGATAACCGGAAACGACCTGAAGGGTCGCAAGGACTTCAGGGACACCCTTACCTTCACCATCGACCCCTCCGACGCGAAGGACTTCGATGACGCCCTTTCCTTCCGGAAACTGCCGGGAGGCAACTTCGAGGTCGGTGTCCACATCGCAGACGTGACCTGGTACGTGAAGCCGGGATCGGTCCTGGACAAGGAAGCCCAGTCGCGGGGGACAAGCGTCTATCTCGTGGACAGGACCGTACCCATGCTTCCCGAAAAGCTTTCCAACAACCTCTGCTCACTCCGCCCCCATGAGGACAAGCTGACTTTCTCGGCAGTGTTCGAAATCACCCCCGAAGCCATAGTGAAGGGAAGATGGTTCGGAAGGACCGTTATCAATTCCGACTACCGTTTCGACTACGAAGGCGCCCAGAGGATCATAGAGAATCCCGGTGAAGACGCCACCCAGGGACAGGTCCCGGCCGAGATAAGGGAGGCCGTCCTTGAACTGCATGGCCTTGCGCAGATCCTGCGCAGGAAACGCTTCTCCGCCGGCGCCATAAGTTTCGACCGTCCCGAGATGAAGGTGGAGGTCGATGAAAAAGGCCGCCCCGTCAATGTCTATGAGAAGGTCACCAAGGAGTCGAACTGGCTCATCGAGGAATTCATGCTCCTGGCCAACCGTTCCGTCGCCGAATATGTGGCCACGGGCGGAAGGATGGACGGCCGCACCGACAAGAATGCCAAGACTTTCGTCTACAGGGTCCATGGGGAACCCAACTCCGAAAAACTCGCAGGCCTTTCCGAATTCGCAGGCAATTTCGGTTACAAGATGGGCCCTGCCGGAAACGGAAGGGACGTTTCCAAGTCCCTGAACACCCTCCTCGAAGAAGCCAAGGGGAAGCCCGAATACGACGCCTTCCAGATGATCGCCCTGCGATCGATGGCAAAGGCCGTCTACACCACCGAGAACATCGGCCACTACGGCCTGGCCTTCAAGTACTACACCCACTTCACCTCCCCTATCAGGCGCTATCCCGACATGATGGTCCACAGGCTCCTTGCAATGTACCTTGACAACCGCGAGAGCCAGAACCGGGACTTCTACGAAGAGCAGTGCCAGCATGCCTCGGAAAGGGAGCAGATAGCGGCCAATGCCGAACGCGACTCCATCAAATACAAGCTGATCGAGTTCATGCAGGACAAGGTCGGGCAGGAGTTCGAGGGTACTGTCTCCGGCCTCACGGACTGGGGAATGTACGTGGAGATACATCCGACCATGATAGAAGGCATGGTCGCCCTGCGCGACGTCAGGTCCGATTTCTACGAGTTCGACGAAGAGCATTACCTTATCAAAGGGAAGCGCACCGGGAAGGTGTTCCGCCTTGGAGACCGCGTCAGGATAAAGGTAAAGACGGCCAACCTCGAGCAAAGGCTCCTGGACTACGAACTCCTGGAGCGATGAGGGTTGTGGTCCAAAGAGTGTCGTCAGCCTCAGTGGCCATCGGCGGAGAAGTCCGGTCCTCGATCGGGCCGGGGCTCCTGATACTCCTCGGAGTCGGTCACGACGACTGCGTGGAAGACGTGGACTATCTGGTCAATAAAACCGTCGCACTGAGGATATTCGACGATGGGGAAGGTGTGATGAACCTCAGCGTCAGGGACTCCGGCGGTGATGCCATAGTCGTCAGCCAGTTCACCCTTATGGCATCCACCAGGAAGGGAAACAGGCCTTCCTACATCAATGCCGCAGGGCATGGGAAGGCGATCCCGCTGTACCGGCTGTTCTGTGACAAACTTTCAGAGGCTATGGGCAAACCGGTCGGGACAGGCGAATTCGGGGCTGACATGAAGGTTTCCCTGGTGAACGACGGGCCGGTGACCATCTGCATCGATTCGAAAAACAAATAGGGCATATGGCATTCAAGGTCAGCGGAATGATGACGGCTCCACCTCCGGAGTTCAGCACCCGGCTCCAGGAGAAAGTCTACGAGGCTTTCGCATCCCTGGAGATTCCATTTGAACGGGTCGACACCGATCCCGGCCTCACAATGGAGGACTGCCGCCTTATCGACAGGGAGGCCGGCATCCGGATAGTCAAGACAGTGTTCGTCTGCAACCGGCAGCAGACAGAGTTCTACCTCTACGCCACTTACGACGACAAACCTTTCATCACGAGGGAGTTCTGCGGCGCCCTCGGCATCCCGAGGGTGTCATTCGCATCTCCGGAAAGACTGAAAGCCCTCACCGGGGTGGATGTAGGCGCTACAACGATCCTGAGCGCCATACTCCCGGAATCGGCACCGGTTCATCTGGTGATGGACAAGGACCTGGCACGGGAAGAATGGTTCTCCTGCACCGACGGGACCCCGACATGCTTCCTGAAGATCCGCACCAGGGATCTCCTGGAAAAATTCATCCCCGCTTCCGGACACACCCTGACACTCATCTGAAATATCCATCGGGCCTGTGCTGCGGCGCATCATATTCCATATCGACGTCAACTCCGCCTTCCTCTCCTGGACCGCTGTCAAACGGGTACAGGAAGGTCTTCCCGACATCCGCGAGGTTCCTTCGGTCGTCTCCGGAGACCCGTCCGACAGGAGGAGCATAATCACCGCGGCGTCGATCCCTGCCAAGAAACTCGGCATAAAGACGGCCGAACCCGTCTCGATGGCCCTGCGCAAATGTCCGTCACTGGTCATCGTCAGGGGCGACTGGGAGTGGTACAGGCGCTGCTCCGAGGGGTTCATCGGAATCTGCCGGAGCTACTCCCCGGTCCTGCAGCAGTTCAGCATCGACGAATGCTTCCTGGACATGTCCTTCCGTTGCGCCGGGGAGGATCCCGTCGCCGTTGCGACGCGCCTTAAGGATGAGATCCACAGCCGTCTGGGCTTCACGGTCAACGTAGGCATCGGGTCCAACAAACTGCTCGCAAAGATGGCCTCGGACTTCGAGAAGCCCGACAAGGTCCACACTCTCTGGCTGGACGAGGTCCCCTTGAAGATGTGGCCGCTGGGGGTAAGGGACCTGCTTTGGGTCGGCAAGAAGACAGAAGAAAGGCTGGTTTCCAGCGGGATCAAGACCATAGGTGAACTTGCCCACCTCGGGATGGACTCTCTCACAGGGCTGGTCGGGCGTAAATTCGCCTGGCAGCTCCATGAGAACGCCAACGGCAGGGACGATTCGCCCGTGGAGACCGAAGTCCCGGAAGCTAAGAGCTGCAGTGCGGAAAGGACCTTTCCGGAAGACCTGTCCGATCCGAAGGACATTGACAAGGCACTTTTCAAAGTTGCGTGCATAGTCGCCCACCGCATCCGGAAAGACGGCTTCAGGGCTTCCACTGTCTCGATGTTCATCAAGTACAAGGATTTCACGGTAGCCCAGAAGCAGTGCCGCACCCATCAGCCTACGGACGTGACGGCTGTCATCCTCGGCGAGGCCCGCAGGATGCTCTCCGAAGTCTGGGACGGCGCGACACCCATCCGCCAGGTCGGGATCGGAGTTTCAAAGCTCACCCATGAAAAGACGGAGCAGATGTCCTTGTTCGAAGACCCGAAGATGGAATACTACCGCGAATGGGACCGCCGGTACGACGAGGAACGTTCGGACGCGTCAGAAACCACCGGCACTCGAAAGGACGCCAACCCCACGGGCCCAAAGGGCTGATAATATCATTGGGGCTGATTCCCCATTATGCTTGCATTTAAAGTTAAAATGTTTTAACTTTGAAGCAAACGGTCCTTGGATCAAGGATTTAGGAATATGTAGGCAATCATTGCCATGCGGCCTTTGGCCGCCCCCGTACTATGAAAGACCTTGTCACGAATCTGGATTCCAGAGCTCCGGCGGCACCGGCGCAGGCTTTCTTGATGGCGGCGGCCTGGAAGAGAGCCCCGAAGAATCTAACAGAATAATGAACAAATTATATGCAATTATCCTCTCATTCCTCAATGGCGGTGGGAACAATTAGAATCCTCCTTGCCGCAGTAATTATGCTTGATTGCTCTTGCAATCCTAAAGAGCGCAAAATGATATTCGACGATTGTGATAGTATTTCGCCTTCTGTCGTTTATTTCAAGGCATGCAACATAAACGATCCTATTGTTTTCAAGGTGGACGACACCTACTACGTTGCTCCGTCCAATGTAATGGATATAATAGATACCTCGAACAATAACAGTATTGTGTTGGATATAATAGATACCTTGAACATTAACAGTATTATTACTAACATGAATCAATTTTATCCTATCCATGAGGATTATTATGATAGCTACTGTTTTTTAATTGAATCCATCCCCCTCGAAATGTATCGTGAAAATTACTCTCTACCGCTGACAATCGAAGACTTTATTGCTTATCAGAAGACAGAGGGAAAAGTTGAATTCTATCAATTCCTATATCAGCCAAAGTGCTTTATGGAAGCTTTTGTTGTTGAACCACTTAAAGGATATGAAATTGTTGAAGGCAATATATGTGCTGTCGGGGAAACTTCGCAATATTATACTTATAGAATCCATCTGAAGCCGGTCTTTGAAAAGAGTATTGTACATAAGACTATGGTTGATCATTATAAGAAACTCTATAAGAGAATCGACAATGAAGCCGAAAATGAATTCATCCCTTGATCTCCATTGTTTTTGTCAACAATCTTGTTTAGAGATAGCCTCCTGGGATGTCCTGCAGGCGGCGGACTACTCCGCCTACGGCGGCCGGTCCGATGTCCGGGCGGGAGGATTCGCCCCGGGGGCCGTGCCGGAGGGCATCACCCTGCGGGACGCCTTCTCCGGCAAGGAGGACCAGGGACCTGATTTCGGCCTGCAGTGGCTCGATTTCGGGGCAAGGGCATATTCACCAGCCCTCAGAAGATGGATGACCCCGGACCCGCTCGGGGAGAAGTACCCCGCCGTCAACCCCTACGCCTACTGCGCCGGGGATCCGGTCAACTATGTCGATCCCACGGGAGAAAAAAGAAGGGTCGTGATTAATAAAGCCAAGAAAACAATAACTGTCAATGCAACGTATTTCGTTCCACATATGGATACACGCCTTTATCGTAGCATGAAGAGCGCATTGAGTATCTATAACAAGAAATTCACGAACTTTAAGTACAACTATGAAGGGACAGAGTATTCTGTCCGCTTTAACCTTAAGATGAGTTCTTATTACCAAAAAAAAGACTATATTAACTCAGAATTGAATAACGATGCTTCGCCTAGGAATATAATAAAGTGGTTGAATGAAGACAAGAAGGATGAAGAAGGGAAACGAATCTTGTCTTATGTAACTGGCCCAGGAAACGGCCTCATGTATATGCCCGAAGGTAATGAAAATATTCTGATCAATATACACGAGATCGGACATACCCTAGGTGCATCTGACAAAGATTCACTGTCTGATATTATGTACAAGTCATTAGATGAAAATGTCCTCGTTACTCTAACACAAGAATCGATCAATGAAATTATCGAACAGGGGAAAGGTGATATGGTGATTGTTCAAGAACAGTCAACCAACGCAATTAAATATCTATATGAGTTTATCCTTAAACATTTAAACGCCAATGATGAAAATTAATATATGCATTATTACTGCAATCTGCATAGTCACCTGTTCATGCAGGTCTTCTATTCACTTCTATACGAAAACAGATGACATATCTCCTAGCGAGGTATTTTTTCAATCATGTAAGATAGATAATCCAATTGTCATCTTTTCGGAGGGAACCTACTATATTGCACCATCTTCCTGCATGGATATACTTGACACCCTCAACCTAAAGGGAAATCTCAATAGAAATTATTCAATATTCATGCTTGGAACAGAAGAGCAATTATTCATGCTAGGAGATGTACGTTTTCTCATCAAAGAGGAGAAATCGTACGGTATGATTTCAGATTATTATCGCTATGTTACCAGCATCTTGACATGGGAACAATCAATAGGTAACAAGGAAATCTATCGTTTTAAATATTCTCCTGCATATTTTATAGAAGCTCTTACTAATGATAGTTTATTGTACATTGTGCCAGACCCAAGCGATACAACTAGAGACTCTACTCGCATTCTTATTGATGCCGAGGTTAATACCATTCGATACGACACTTATCGCATTCATCTTTATCCTGTTTTCAAGAAGTCTGTTGCCGATAAGATTATTAAAGAATACTGGGATAGTGTAAATAACTCATTCAGTCTCGCAAGTGATTCAGGAGGCTGAAACTACGAGGCCCGCCAACCCCACGGGCCCAAAGGTATGAAAAAACTCACGGGCCGGATTCCCCATTATGCATGCATTTAAAGTTAAAATGTTTTAACTTTGGAGCAAACGGTCCTTGGATCAAGGATTTAGGAATATGTAGGCACATAACTCAAGTTACTAAAAAAAACAGGTAACCATCATTTCTTATTTCCCATTTCCAGCCGCACAGCAAGGCGTTCATTTTCAATGAATTATTGTCATGAATCCCCACAGATTAACAATTGTTTTTTCTTTATTAGTTTCTTTATTTGTCTCCATTCCATCCGAGGTCAATAATTGTGAAGGAAAATCTCTGGATCTTGTCTTATACCGAGTTGAGCCAAAAGATACAGTGCTTATATCTTTCTTCAAGCAAATTATTTCAGAGACTCGAAATGGTACCTCTGGTATGGTGTATTATTATACTGACATTTCATTATCTTCCCTAAACAACAACGTTTATCTATTCAGCATTAGTGATTATTTCCGAAACTTTGATTATGCAAATAGGATAGGATACTACTTTGTCATAGATAGGGATTTATTTTTCTTACCCAAAAACATTCCATACGAGTTATTTGAATTAAAGAGAGAGAGTATGATTCTACATTTAGAAGAATCCCCGGACTACATAGATAGTTATATGGATAGAGACTTCTTTGCTGACTTCTACTATAACTCAGAGGAACATATCTGTAAGTTAATCATAAATTTTTGCATTCCTTAATATGACGCAAGAAATCAACTGACGAATATGGAAAGACTCCTCTTTTTGACAATGTGCGCTTTGACTGCGCTATGTTGTACAAGACAAAACAACAGTTTACAAGTTAAAGGTAAAGAAAATGATATAAACTCAATGAATAACGATTCAGTAAGTATCTGTTTAAAAGAAATCGCTATCAAAGATAAACGTCTGAATGTCCTCATTGAAAAGGTAACCTCAGACAATCACGTATCTTTACCTGAAGGAGATTACTTGATAGATTATGTTCCTTCTTCTATTTACGATAATGGCTTTTACTTTATTATCAATAGCTTCTCTCCCTATAAACAACTAATGAATACCCTTGGGTTTTTCTTCGAATATAAAGGTCGTCGTTTTTTTGTTTCTAATGCTTTTCCACAATGCTTTATTTTAACAACCGATAGATATTATAACGTCACTCTTTATGCTTCTGACGATTGGAATTCTTCAACGCCACTGGTAAGTTATCATTCTAACGATAGATTGATTCTACTAAATAGAACAGAATAAAAACGGCTCACCTGCAATTATCCGTGGCTGACTATAATTAGTGTAGTTTGAAGATTTGATTGAGAATGGTTATCTTGCAGGTTGTAAACACTTGTTTTTTCATGAATCAAGATTGCAAACCCGTGCTGCACTTCACTTTTGGAATGATGCTTGCCTCCGTTGTAGCATTCCTTATGCATCCTCTGTTATGGGGGCCCGGTTTTGATTGGAGTTTCCTTTGGGTGGGCGTTTTGTACATTTTTGTTTATGGCGCCGTTGGCATGTTTATCCGGTGGAAATGGTGGAGGTATACCTGGAAGAAACAAGCAATTATCGTGTTCTTTATTGTCAATACAATCTTGGCTATCGCTCTTCTAATTGACCTTTATCGGCCTCGGTATATTGAGATTGACGGAGTCCGGGAGCGATGGTATATGGATGGACTGACAGGTATGGTGTTTTTGTTAATCAGTGCCGTGGCAGCCCTTTTTTCTGCCATACCGATATCCCTTTGTTGCTACTGGTTTAAACGAAATCGGGAATAGTACGAAAAAAGTCTTATCTTTGATATTTGACAATCTTTAAAAGGATAAGGGATGAAAAAGCTTTTCTTCGTGTTGGTCATACCGCTACTTGCCTTGTTGGCCCTCCTGGGCTTCCACGACGGCGAACCGGAGATCAAGAGTCAATGGAATGGAGCAAAAGTCGCTTTCCTCGGGGATTCCATCACCGATGAAGGCCAGCTCGGGGGCCAGGACATCTATTGGAACCAGCTCAGGACAATCCTCGGCATCAAGCCGTACTGCTACGGGATCAGCGGCCACCGGACCACCCAGATCCTCGGACAGGCCCGGCAGCTGCTCTCCGAGCATGGGCAGGATGTAGATGCCATAATCATATTCATAGGGACCAATGATTTCAACGGGTCCCGCCCATTGGGCGAATGGTTCGAAGAAGGAACCTCCGAGGTCAACCGTGACGGGGTCATGACGTCCCTGAGACACCGCACCCCGGTCATGGAAGGGAACACTGTCAGGTCCGACATCAACATATTCATGTCTTTCCTGAAGCATAATTACCCCACCAAGCAGGTAATCCTGCTGACACCAATCCACAGGGGCTATTTCAATTGCGCAGAAAACAACATCCAACCCGACGAGAACCACGCGAACAAACTCGGCCTGTACATCGATGACTATGTCCAAGTCATCAAGGAAACCGCTGATGTCTGGGCTGTTCCGGTAATCGACCTGTCCAGCGTCTGCGGCCTTTATCCGATGGAACCCGAGCATGCCAGGTATTTCAGGGAAAACGAAAAGACTCTGAAATTCAGCGCAACCGAGGCCTCCTCCGGCAGTCCGGGATCGGAGAAAGGTCTTGAGCACCACGACCTGCTGCATCCCAACACGGAGGGACACCTCAGGATGGCTTATTCCCTGGCTTATCAGCTGCTTGGCTATCCGGCCCGTTTCTAGGACCCGGCCATCGATGTGCGACAAAGGAACCCCGTAATCTTCAGGCACGAACAGATAATAACCGTAAATTACATGAAAGCCTCGATCCTCTTCCTTTCATCTGCCCTGCTGATGGCCTGCCTTGGCAGCCAGGCCATGGCGGAAACCGCTGTCGGGAACAAACTGTCGCCTGCCCGGACCCGTTTCGACGGCTATCTCGGGGGCAGGATAGACCTCTGCATCCAGAACCGCCTGATGGCCCAGGACATCGAGAGGGTGGTACAGCCATTCCGCGACAAGTCCGACGGCAAGTGGGGCTTCAAGTGCGAGTTCTGGGGCAAATGGTTCACCGCGGCAGCCATGGGATACTCCTACTCGCCTACTCCCGAGCACCGGAGGATCATCGACAGGGCCGTCCGCGAACTGCTCATGACACAGGGAGCCGACGGCTACATCGGCACCTACCCGGACGAATTCCACCTTGGCGACTGGGACATCTGGGGCCGGAAATATGTTCTTCTCGGCCTCCTCGCCTATTATGATATTACTAAAGATCCCAAGGTACTGGAGGCTGCCGCATCAGCGGCGGACCACCTGATAAGGGAAGCAGGGCCGGAGAGCGGAGTCAACATTGCAGGCACGGGATGGATAGGATGGAAGGGACTTGCCCCATGCTCGGTGCTCGAACCGGTTGTCCTGCTTTACCAAAGGACGGGAGAACAACGCTATCTCGACTTCGCCAGCCACATCGTAAAGTCCTGGGACAGTCCCAACGTGCTCACCCCTACCGGACTTCATCTCATTGAAGAAGCGCTGTCGGACAAGCCGATGTGGAAGATGAGCGGAGCACCCAAGGCCTATGAGATGATGTCCTGCTTCGAAGGCCTCTGCGAACTCTACCGCTGCACGGGCGAGAAAAGACTGCTTGACGCAGTGAAGAACCTTGTCCGGAAGATAGAAAGGGATGAACTCATGATCGTGGGGTCGGGATCCGCCGCCGAGATCTGGTTCCACGGAAAGGAGCGCCAATGTGAGCCTGTCTATCAAGGCATGGAAACCTGCGTGACTGCAACCTGGATGAAACTCCTCTACCAGCTCCTCCGCCTGACAGGAGACAGCCACTATGCTGACCTCCTGGAACAGACGCTGTACAATGCCATGCTGGCGGCGATGTCGCCGCAAGGAGAATGGTGGGCTTATTACAGCGGACTCATGGGCGAAAGGACGCACTCCCACCAGCAGTTTACGGACGTAGTGATGAGCTGCTGCGTCGCCAACGGCCCCAGAGGGCTGATGACGGTCCCTTCATGGGCGTTGATGACCTCGGACAAAGGTCCTGCCGTCAACCTGTACGCCCCCGGCACAGGAAGGTTCACCACCCCTTCCGGCAAGGATGCGGAACTCAGGATCGAAGGGAACTACCCCGCTGAAGGGAATGCCTCCGTAAGGCTGTCGCTCCCGGCCCCCGAGAGATTCACCCTCTCTTTGAGGATCCCTTCGTGGAGCAGTCGGACCAGGGTCTCGGTGAACGGCAAAACTTACAAGGCAAAGAGCGGGAAATACCTGGAAATAAAGCGCTTCTGGAAAAACGGCGATCAGGTGACCTTGGATTTCGACATGACCGCCAAGGTGGTCGAAGACCCTGCCGGCTCGGGGGATGCGGCCATAGTCAGGGGCCCTGTCGTACTGTCCTTCGACACCAGGCTCATCCCGCGCAGGGACGGGGTCGACGTGCCCCCGATGTACAGGTTCGAATTCGAGAAGGCGTCAGACGGAACCATAGCGCTTGAGGAAGCCACCTCTCACGACCGGTCCATGTGGATGGTATTCAACGTTCCCTTCCTGGATGAGGGAGGTGGAAGGCACCTTCTGCCTCTTTGCGACTATGCTTCCGCCGGAAACACATGGCAAGAGGGCAACCTTTTCAGGGTATGGGCCCCTCAGCCCTTCGACTTCAGGCACCTTTACGTCAACAACCTCGACTGGCATGCCAACTGCACAGTGGGCGTGCCAAGACCGGATATTCCTGAACTGTACAAGGTGCGCTGAGTCACGCGGGGCCAGCCGCAACGGATTTCACTTCCTGACTGTCTCGCTGATGTAGGAAAGCCCTCCGCTGACAATCTGGGTGAGGGTCTGGGCTTCGTGGCTGAGAGTTGCGAAGATCATCCCGAAACCCGCCGGGATCCCATAGACGAAGGACATGGCCGAAGAGACCATGAAATGGTACGCGCCGAAGCCTCCCGGTACAGGCACCAGCGACGCGATGTTGCCCACAAGCATGATGAACAGAGCATCGACGATGCCCAGGCCGGAGAGATTGGCTATGCCGGCTGCCATCTCCGGACTGGTCCCGGCCGGGGATATTCCCTGTACGGCTATGAGGATCAGCCAGGCTTCCAGCCAGTAGCATGCCCATATCCCTACGGTGAGGGCGAAGAACAGCCATGCCCGCTTCATCTTCAGGCAGCTAAGGAACCCCCTGAATATTCCCTTGCAGAAATCGCCTGCCTTTCCGAGGAAGCCGTTCCTGCCGGAAAAACGGATGGAAAGCCACACGAGAGCGGCGGCAAGCACAAGCGCCCCGACGGCGAGGAGTATCTTACCCGTACTGATCCCGCCTCCTGCCGCTCCGAAGACCTTCTCGGAGAAGAACGCTCCGAAGCGGTCCCAGGTGAAGAAAAGGAACACGGCTATCAAAAGCCCCGAAAACACCAGGTCGGCCGAACGCTCAAGCGCCGCGGTGCCCACAACCTTGTCGAAGGAAGCCAGGCGCTTCCCCCCGCCGGACTCGCCTTCCCGTGCGGACCTTGCCGTGATGAAACCGCAGCGGGCCACTTCTCCGACCCTTGGAAGGACAAGGTTGATGGCATAGCTGATGTTCACGGCATTGAAACAGGTAAGGGTGCTTGTCGACGGATCGATCGGAAGGAGCAGCTCGCGCCACCTGATGCCACGCAGCAGGAACGAAAGCAGCCCCGACAGCATGGAAAGGATGACGAACTCCCACCTGCAGGATCTCAGTGCCATCATGAAATCCGACCAGTCAACCTTCTGGAAACAGAACCACAGAAGGATAACCGCCAGGATGATCGAAATGGAATATTTGAGAATATTTCCGACCTTCTTGTCCATTGGGACAAATTTAACTAAAATATTCATTAACTTTGTAAGTTAACACAGCAAAGCGACATGAAATCGATACTCGGCATAGGCAACGCCCTTACTGACATACTTGCGGTATTCCCGGACGATTCGATGCTCCGCGAGTACCATCTTCCCCCGGGAAGCATGCAGCACGTGGACCTGGAGACCGGCGACAGGATCTGGTCCAAGCTCAAGGAGTGGGGCGTGAAATATGTACCCGGAGGATCCGCGGCCAACACGATTACCTGCACTTCGATCTTCGGCATGCCGTCCTGTTTCATAGGCAAGATAGGGAACGACGAGCTCGGGCTCCTCTACAAGAGCACCCTCGAGCAGTTCGGAGTCAAGACCAACCTGATGACCGGCACCAAGGGATCGGGAAGGGCCATGTGCTTCATCACCGGGGCCAACGCGGAAAGGACCTTCGCCGACTACATGGGAGCAGCCCTCGAGCTTGTACCGGAAGACCTGAAAGAGGAGGATTTCCGAGGCTACGACTATTTCCACATCGAAGGCTACCTGGTCCAGAACCAGGACCTCATACGCAGGGCTGTCCAGATGGCACGAGAAGCCGGATGCAAGATTTCCATAGACATGGCTTCCTACAACGTCGTCGAGTCCAACGAAGCGTTCTTCCACAACTTGGTGGAGAAATATGTGGACATCGTCTTCGCCAACGAGAGCGAGGCGCGGGCGTACACCAAGCTCGAGCCGCGCGAAGCCCTGGACGTCCTGGCCGGACAGTGCGAGATCGCCGTCGTGAAGGTGGGCAAGGACGGTTCCATGCTGAAACAGGGCGATGAATACCACTACATTCCTGCATGGCCGGCCGCCACCATCGACGCAACCGGCGCAGGAGACACCTATGCGGCAGGTTTCCTCTATGCCCATTCGCTCGGAATGCCCCTGAAGGTATGCGGCGAGATAGGCTCGATAATTGCGGCGAAAGTCGTGGAAGTCGTCGGGACCAAGATCGACGTACCGCGCTGGAAAGCCGCCAAGCAGGAGATCAAGGAACTGATTGCCTCGGTCGGCAGGGACCTTCAGTGAAGGAATGCGGACGGCACTTACACAGAACAATAATCCGGTCGACCCGGTCTTTAACAGATAGCGTATGTTTGAATTCGCACAGGAATTTTTCAGGAAAAGGAGTCTGAAGAATGACGCCAGCACCGTCCCGACAGGCTTCCTTCCACTGAGCAAAATACGGTCTTACGTTGCGATAATCGACGTGGAAGACATCACCTACGACTCTTGCAAGACGATGATCATGAATTATTTCCGCAAGAGCGAAATCAACGGCAGCGTGTTCTTCCAGGACTTCCGGAAAATCGGCAGCGAGGACCGTCTGATCACATCGATCCAGACGACCATCACGAAGAAGGACGTGAACTGGTACGGGAAGCCGTCCAAGTACAAGCTGAACGTGCTCCAGGAGCAGGACCCCGACGTGTTCATCTGCCTGATCAAGGATCCGGACTACTCTGTCGAGTACCTCGTACGTGCATCCAGGGCCCGCTTCAAGATAGGCCGCAAGCAGCTCCCGGGCAACCCCTTCGACCTGGTCGTCAACGACCCGGAAGGAAAGACCATCTCCCAGCTGGAAAGCTTCAAGTTCATCTCCAGCTACATCTCCAAGATAAGGTAGCCCATGCCCGGAACGATACACAACCTGACAGTCGCGCTCAAGGGCTTCGCCATGGGCGCGGCAAACGTTATACCCGGAGTTTCCGGCGGTACGATAGCCCTCCTTACAGGAATATTCAACGAGCTTGTGGAATCCTTGAACGCGATAATGTCGGTCGAGTCATGGAAGCTCCTGCTCAAGGGAAGGTTCAGCGAGTTCTGGAAGAACATACACGGAACCTTCCTCCTATGGCTGGCCATCGGTGTGGTCGTAAGCGTGTTCTCGCTGGCCAAGCTGATGGAATATGTGCTCCACTACCATCCCGTACAGACATGGTCATTCTTCTTCGGACTGATCGTTGTCTCCAGCATTTACCTGCTTCGCGGAATCGGGCGCTGGAAGGGTTCCTACTGGATCTGGCTCTCCCTGGGCATAGTCCTTGGCGCCGCGATCTGCCTCCTGTCACCCACCAGCACCACCGATGACCTCTGGTTCGTCGCCGTCTGCGGAGCCATCGCCGTCTGCACAATGATCCTCCCGGGCATCTCCGGCAGCTTCGTGCTCGTCCTCCTCGGCAAATATGACTACATAATGGGAGCCATCAGCGACCTTGACTGGCCGGTCCTGATCGTTTTCGGTATCGGGTGCCTCCTGGGAATACTCGCCTTCTCCAAATTCCTTCACTGGCTCACCCGGAACTTCGAGAAACCGACCCTGCTGGTCCTGATAGGCTTCACCCTCGGCGCCCTCGTCAAGGTCTGGCCCTGGGGCGACAGGGCGAGCCTCGCCACGGCGGCCCTGATGCGCGGCGGGATGCCCATGGAAGAAGCCTCGTCCAAGATCGACACGCTTCTTGCCCAGGGAATAGACCTCGGCACTCTCTCCGTCCCCCTCCAGGTCGGCAGCGGGATCCTGTGGATGCTCGTCGGCGCCGTTTTCGTCATATTCCTCGAGTCCTTCGCAAAGGCCGGCAAGAAGGCCCGGTCCTGAAACTGCGCCACCCCGGCAGGCCCCGGTCCTGAAACTGCGACCTCCTGAATGCGCAGGCAGGTTCCCGGGAAAAAGAAAGAATTCCTTCTTAATTCAGAAATTTACGTATATTTGCAGTCCCGTTCCGGCAGGCGCCGGAAAAGGCGGACGGTTCCGTAGCTCAGCTGGATAGAGCAACAGCCTTCTAAGCTGTGGGTCTTGGGTTCGAATCCCAACGGAATCACTTTTCATAAGGCATTGACCATGTATTGAAGAATATGTGGTTTTTAACTTTCACTAAAACCAACAAACAAAATGAAAAGATTACTTCTTATTCTGATCCCGGTGATCCTGTGCTTTGCAGCATCCAGCTGTTCCACCCTTTCATCGCTCAACGCCATCGACACCGGTACGGCGCTTTCTTCCGCCAACTTCCACTATGTAAAGACAGTCCAGGGAGAAGCCACCAGCACCTACATCTTAGGCTTCGCAGGAGGGAACGATGCCGGTAAAGCCATCGCAGACGCCAAGGCCAAGGCTGACCTGAAAGACAATCAGGCTCTCGCAAACGTAGCAATCGTAAACACCCAGAGGATAGTGCTGGGAATCATCATACGGGTAAAGACCACTATCTCCGCAGATGTCATAGAATTCGAGAAATAGCCTCCGGCTTCATAGAAGATACAAGGAAACCTCCAAGCAGAAAAGCCTGGAGGTTTTCTTTTTTTGTCAGTCGCCGATCAGTGCGCTGCCGGCGACTTGAGGGCAGCGTCACTGCACCGGCAGGTCAGTCCTGCCGCTGATGTGTATGAGAACGACGTCTTTGCCGGCGACTTGGGGGCAGCGTCACTGCACCAGCAGGTCCGGCCGGCCTTCCAGGCGGCGGAGGGTCTCCAGGCGGAATGCGTCAGGCCAGGCGACCAGCCAGTCATTGATGCGCTTCCCCTGGTCCCTTGACGAGAATCCCCAGCTGCACTCGAAACAAGCCTCGTTCTGTGACCCTGCGGGACGGATGTGTCCGTTCACTTCCAGGGTCCCGTCAGAGACCAGCTGGTTGCCGCAGCGCCAGATCGCCAGGGCCTTCTCCCTCCACTGCGGATCCCCTGTCAGGTCGGAGAGTTCGATCCATTCGGGGACCCAGTAAAGGGCATATGGATCCAGGTGGTTGTGCTGGACCGAAACCGAGGTCGCCCCGAATGTGTGGAAGCCGTATTTCGTGAAGCCGTCTTCCTCAGGATAGATTCCATCATAGTGCCAGAGCCATGTGGAGAGGTAATATGAGACCGCCAGGGCATCCTCTATGTACTCCTGCGACCCGGTCAGGCTGTGCAGGCGCATCGCCGACCGCAGCAGCGAGAGCGAAGACTCCTTGTCTATGCACCATGTGTCAAGGGCTCCGGCGGTTGTGAATCCGTTCTCCTTCAGTTCAGAAAGGTAGTGCCTGTAAGCCCTCAGGCCCGATTCAAGGTATCTCTCGTTACCGCTCCTGCGGTAGGCCTCCACCATCGCCGGGACGAGGAAACATCCGATCGTCCCTTCCCTGTAGATGCTTTCCCCGTCGGGTTTCCAGCCCTTCGCATAGCAGCCGTTCTCCTGCTGGTCCGAAGCGACGAAGTCGCAGATGGCATAGGCCACCCGCTCATATTCAGGCCTGTCAACTCCGCACTCCCGCGCCACGTCGAAGGCCTCGAAGAAATTTACGGCCGCCGTACCGAGGTTGCAGGCGTCTATCGATCCGTCCGGGTTGCCGTAGAGGATGTTGTCATAGTTGGTGACGAAGAGTCCGTTGGGAAGGCTGCATTTGCTCCAGGTGTCCAGGGTGGCCACCGCCTTGTCGAGCGACTCCTTCGAACCGGTCTTCTGGTAATCCCTCATCAGCGAGATGGCAAGGGAGGCGTTCTGCCCGCACCAGCCGATCTCATATTTCCAGCCGGGCCGCTGCTGCCAGTTGCCCTCCTGGTCCAGGTTCAACCCTATGCTGAAGCCCTTGTAGGGGCCTTCCTCCGCCCATAGCGACTCTTTGGCGTAGCGGATGCCGAGTTCCCAAAGCTTCTCGGGCGGAAAAACCTCCACCTCCGGCTTGGCGGACAGTTCCCAGGCCTTCGCGAGGAAGGAACGCATGCCCTTGTGACCTTCCCGGACGCGGCTGAGGTGTATGAATATCCTGAATTCGACCGTCTCCCCTTTGCGGAGGGACTGGACGTCCCTCCAGCCGCCCTCGAAACGGTCCCGGTTTGCATAAGTCACCGGCATCTCTTCTTCGGGCCAAAGGTAATGGTGGCCTGTACGGCCCTCGTCCGGCCTCAACGAGCATGAGAAACTCTCTTTCAGGGAACGCGGTGCCTCGGCCCATGTCGCCACGGCATAACGCTTACCTTCCGAATACATGGCCCCGGGTATCGGAGTTCGGCGGAACGACACGCTCCGCCACTGCCCGTCGGCCTTCGCACCCTTGGGTTCGAGGCCGCGTCCCCAGGCGTTGCCGTTGTAGCTTACCGCCGGGATCATCCACCAGCCGCATCCGGAATCCTGGACGAAACCGACCTCCAGGCGGACCGAATCCAGATCGGCCAGAGCCTTGAACGTCACTTGTACCTTGAAGGTTGCCGAGTCCAGCCTCTCTATCCGCTCCTTATGGGAAATCCCCTGTACTTCAGGTATTTCCAAGGTTCCCACAAGTTTTCCTCCTTCCGTAAGGACCATTCCTTCCGGCCTTCTCCCCCATCCGTAACGATCATTGTTACCGCACGATGCCAGTACCAGGGCCACGGCCGCCACGGAGGCCGGCACGACCGTCCTCAGGAAGCGTACGCCGTGATGAAAGCCCCGGCAAAAAAAGATTCCCTTCGCCATAGAGTATTTTTTTCCTAAAATCCGCAACTATCATCCAATACACGATTAAGGGTAGATTTATGAGTCGTTAGTAGCAGCTTTCAGTAAAAAGCAACAGCACAACATCAATATGTAGCCACCATCCCCTTACCCCACGAT
>Ga0310695_10000752_pt1 | contig 79891 bp, 42 predicted proteins | sample RumenRJG_04DNA_FD_203882 | JGI IMG/M metagenome (GOLD analysis project Ga0310695, IMG submission 203882) | Bovine rumen microbial communities from Lethbridge, Alberta, Canada - RJG_04 (v2) (version 2) | ecosystem: Host-associated > Mammals > Digestive system > Stomach > Rumen | place: Canada...
CCGTGCGCGGCATGTGGCCGACGGTGCGCCCGCGGCTGAGCGCCTCGCGCCAGAACCTGCGGCGGTACTCGAGGGAGTCGAACCCCATCACGTCCTCGTGGAACCAGCGGAAGAAGCCCGCCCGTCCGCCCTCGGCGCCGAGAAGTCCCTTCGCCGCCCTGCCGCGCGCGGGAAGGATGCCGCGCCTCTCGAGATGTCTCTTTGTCTGCTTGTCCATGGCTCAGATGATAGCAAAAACCGGGCGGGATGTAAACGAGAATATTGCGCGGAACAGTTCTTGGGGGATGAGGGGGCGTGGAGATTAATAGATATGTGGATGAAATTCGGAGATGTGCCTGGGTCTTAAATGTTATCGAAAAACCTTAATTGTTGATATGTCTCTTGGGCTTTGATATAATTTCTGCCATGAGAGATAATCAACAGATGGGAACTGGATGGCATGTCAATCGTCCCGTGCCTCGCGAATTCAGCCTCAATAGGGGAAGTGTTCGCGCTAGTGGTTTTATGCATCGTGTTAGGGTTTGCATTGTTGCCGTCTGCATGGTCGTGGCGATGTCATTTTGTTTAAGAGCTTTATTGCTTCCTGGCAGCAAGGATTGGGCTTTTGACCGTATGATGGGAGAGTGGACGGCGAATGTACGCACAAATATGACTGTGGAGACAACGCTTCGTTTCCGCGACGAGGTTGTGGTGCCGTTCGTTAGGCGTGAAATGCCGAATCCGTTCGCATTGGGCGGCGCGGAAGCTGCTAAGCCTTGGGCCAAGGAGGCCGAACATGTCTATGAGGTGGGACTGCGCAACGTCTGCGACGATTATTGGTCGTTATGGGATCTAGATCACAGGAACTGCCGCAAGGCAGGGGATCTTGTGGAGAGAGGTTGTGATGAGCCGTTCATAATGGCGCTGTCTCTTTTCGATTCCAGGCTGCAGTGGTGGTTCCACGAGAACAAGGTGTTATTTGAGAGGCTTGCGGCCGTTGAAAAGAAATTGAACGAAAAGCAGGGTGCTGGATTCTTGCGCGTCCTGGTGGCGTATTTTCGCTGCAGGTTGACGACCAGGAAATGGGATGACGTGCATGTTGCCTTCAGAAAATGGGTCCAGGAAAGAGGTTTTGGGAAGAACGAGGAAATCCCCTTGCTGCATTTGAGCAAGGTGTTTAACATCCCTGCAGATGATCCGGTGATGAAAAGACCGGAATTCCGGTGGATGCATGACGTGGCCTCCGTAAAGCCGACGATCAACAAGGTATTGAAAAAGACTGGTGACGGAACACCGCGTGCAATCGGCGCTTCAGGGTGGAAAATGCTTGAGAATGGCGGAGGCGAGTGCGGGGCGCTCATAAAGGATGCCGAGAGTATCCGGCCAGGACGCGTGGAGACGCTTTCCGCCTTGTTTTACGCGATGTGCATAAGCCGTACCGGAAGCGCCGTGGACAAGGACAGTCTTTTCACGGCCATTTCCGAGAAGCGGATCGACGACCGAGACACTCTAGTTTTCTATATTTCGCGGCGGTTGGCTCCGCGATGGGGTGGGAGCCACCGCATAATGTTGCGCTTCGCCAAGGCGTGTTACGAGACGCAGCGGCACGATACGATTCTGCCGTACCTCTATGCCGAAACGCAATGCCACTACGTTCGCGACACGGTGACCGATCCGGTTGCGTATTTTGGCGGGAAGCCTATGGTGGCGGAAAAGTGCATAGACGTTTGCATGAGGCAGACCACAAACGAGTTCGCCTGCAGCCGGGCGAGGCTTCTTGCGCCGTTCATTGGAGCCGCCGTGGCGTTTTATGCGCGTCGCTACGAAGATGCCGCCAAGTTCTCCCCGTATTTTCCCGTTTTTCTGGACGACAATTGGCTTGACGTGCTCTTTTTCGACAAGGACAAAATCAAATATGCCATACAGTCGTTCAGCTCGGATCATTCCGCACTCTGCATCCGGCTACAGCGGATGTGTGATAACGGGAATTGGAGAGAGAGCCTTGCGGAAATCGACAAACTGCCGAAGACGATCTATGATGACTTTGCCGTAAAACATTTCCTTCATACTCTCGCATTGGAGGCGCGGATTAACACGGACTTTGCAGATGGGAAAGATGTAAAGGGAGTTGTTCCGCCGTTTTTCCCCGGATGGTGGAATGTCGGATGGTGGCGTTGCAGTGACTGGACGTGGGAGACGTACAGAGGTTTTTCATGGGACGAGCATCTTACATGGCGCGCGCCACTTCCGAAGGCGCACGAGTTGGAGATCACACTTTCTCCGAAGCCAAAGACGAATGGCCGTCATATACTGGTGGTGTCGAGATTCGTCTATGAAGAACCGCACTACCGTCCGCTGAACGGAATACCCTTCGTTACATTGATATGGGAAAAGGACAGGACTGGAGTGATTGTAGGCAACGACTATTACAACATGTTCAATGTTGACGCACCCGAAGCCGCACCCGACGCCGGATGGGCGAAAGCGCAGGGGGGTGGGCGGAGAATCCGCATAGTTGTCAACGGTGACGGTGGGCTTGAAGTGTATGTGGGCGACACGGAGAGGCCTGTCGTTTCGACATATAAGTACGCTGACGCAATCAATCGTTCTCCTGAAACGTGCCATGCAAGATTTAGAGGCGACAATGTGCGGATTTCCAATATCACCGTGCGAAAGCCACGTCATTAAGATAGAATTAAATTAGTCTAACTTTGTGCTTGCAAGGGGACGGCTCGATATGATATACTTAGCGCCAACTAACAAGATTAGGTTTGATTAAGAGAGGCTTTGGACATGCCATTGACATTGATAGAAGCTGGAAAGGCCTGCCGCGTGAGGGCGGTGGGCGGCAGTGACGCCGTGCGGCGCCATCTTGGCGACATGGGCTTTGTGGCCGGCGCCACGGTGGCCGTGGTGAGCGAGGCGGCTGGCGGACTGATTGTGGACGTATGCGGAACGCGCGTGGCGCTTGACGCCGATCTCGCCCGGCGGATTCTTGTATAACTGAAAGGAAATGCTGCGATGAACAAGACGCTTGACAAGGTGGCGGTTGGCGCCACGGCAACGGTGGCCCGCATCAACGGAGAGGGCCCTGTGAAGAGAAGGATAATGGACATGGGTCTCACAAAGGGCGTGGAGGTGACGGTGCGGAAGATAGCCCCGCTCGGCGATCCGATAGAGCTGACGGTTCGCGGCTACGAGCTCTCCATCCGCAAGGACGAAGCCGCCAAGATCGAGGTTAGTGCCTAGTGCGTCAAACTCCGAAACCTCGAAACCCGAAACCCGAAACTAGAAACTAGAAACTCGAAACTTTCAAACTATCAGAAGGCGTACGACTATGAAAATTGCGCTTGCAGGCAATCCCAACTGCGGAAAGACCACGCTGTTCAACGACCTCACCGGTTCTGCCCAGTATGTGGGCAACTGGCCCGGCGTCACCGTTGAGAAGAAGGACGGCATCCTGACCGGACACAAGGAAGTGGTGATACAGGACCTTCCCGGAATCTACTCCCTTTCTCCGTACTCCATGGAGGAGGTCGTGGCGCGCAGCTACCTCGTGAACGAGAAGCCCGACGCGATCCTCAACATAGTCGATGGTTCGAACATCGAACGCAACCTATATCTCACCACGCAGCTTCTCGAGCTGGGACTGCCGATGATCGTGGCGGTGAACATGATGGACGTGGTGCGCAGGAACGGCGACAAGATCGACACCGCGAAGCTGGCGAAGGCGCTCGGCTGCCCCGTGATCGAGATCTCCGCCCTCAAGGGAGAGGGCACGAAGGAGGCCGCGGCGCTCGCGATGGAGGAGGCGAAGAAGGGCGTGAAGAACGAGCGCCCTCACGTGTTCACCGGTTCGGTGGAGCACGCGCTCGCGCACATCGAGGAGTCGTTGCACGGCAATGTGGACAAGGCCAGCAGCCGCTGGGCCGCGATCAAGGTGTTCGAGCGTGACGTGAAGGCGATAGAGACGCTGGGCGTGCCGGCGGACATCATCTCGCACGTGGAGGACCACATCAAGGACTGCGAGAAGGAGATGGACGACGACGCGGAGTCGATCATCACCGCGCAGCGTTACACCTACATCCAGAAGATCGTGGGCGAAACGTTCAAGCGCTCGCCGCGCAAGGCGTCCACCACGCTCTCCGACAAGATCGACAAGATCGTAACCCACCGCATCCTTGCGCTGCCCATCTTCATCATCTCGCTCTGCGCCATGTGGTGGCTCGCGGTAGCCGAGAAGGGCCCCGGCACAATCCTCACCGACTGGGCCAACGACGGCTTCCTCGGCGAGGACGGCTGGCATCTCCCGTTCACGACGCACGAATGCAAGAAGGATGGTCCCTACAAAGAGATGGACTACGAGGCCGCGCAGGAGTTCTACGCTCCGCACGAAAAGAACATCGAGGCGTGGGAGGCCGCCTACGTGGAGGCGTACAACGAGGCGAACAAGGGCAAGGCCGGCTTTGAGGAGATGAAGGAGCTGGGCGACGCCGAGATCGACGAGAAGATTGCGGCGACGGTCACGGCCGAGGTGAAGCTGGACGACGACGAGGAGACGGGCGAGCCGGTTGAAGGCGTAGTCTCCGTTGGCAAGGACGGGCTCGTCAAGGTGGAGAAATGCGAACACGCGCCAGGTGCATGTTCGCTGGCCCGCGAGGCCGACAAGGACCACCTCTGCGACGAATGCAGGAACGACGAAGGCGAGGCCAAGGAGGCCTGCGAACACTGCGCGAAGGTGGCAAAGTGGCGTGACGCGTACATCGCCGCCTACGATGCCAAGCACGGCAAGGGCGCGTACGGGAAGGCGCTTGAGGAGTTCAACGACAAGGCCGAGAATGAGTGGCGCAAGGGGTCCGCCGAGGCGCGCGCCGCCGCGAAGGCGGCTGGCAAGACGTACGTGCCGAAGTCGCTGTTCGAGGAGTCCGAGTTCGAGGTTCTTGACGAGGCGCTGCTGCCGGCGGTAGTCGCGGCGAACGGCAAGGCGCCTGGCGAGTGCGGCTGCTGCGGGCACGAGGCGAAGTGGAAGTGCGACTGGGCGATGTACAAGGCGTCCAAGGGCGTGCCTGAGGTCGAGCCCTCTGACTACGGCGTGTTCGTGCCTGGGCTTACCGCGCTCATAGGCGGGGCGCTTGAGAAGGCGGGCATTGGCGAGACGGTGAAGAGCCTTGTGGTGGACGGCGCGTGGGGCGGCGTGGCTACGGTGCTCGGCTTCGTGCCCGTGATCTGCATAGTGTTCCTCTTCCTCGCGTTCCTCGAGGACTGCGGATACATGGCGCGCGTGGCGTTCATCATGGACCGTCTCTTCAGAAAGTTCGGCCTCTCCGGCAAGTCGTTCATCCCGATGATCGTGGGCAAGGGCTGCGGCGTGCCGGCCGTGATGGCGGCGCGCACGATCGAGAGCGAGCGCGACAGGCGCATGACGATAATCCTCGCCACGTTCATCCCGTGCGGCGCGAAGACGGTGATCATCGCCATGTTCGCGGCGTTGTTCTTCCGCGAGATGTGGTACGTGGCGCCTCTTATGGACGTCATCGGAATCGCGATAATCGTGCTGGGCGGCATCGCGCTCAAGAAGTCGCGCGCGTTCGCCGGCGAGGCCGCTCCGTTCGTGATGGAGCTGCCCGCCTACCACATGCCCACGATCACCGGCATCTGGCGCCACACGTGGACGCGCGTGAAGGGGTATATGCTGAAGGCGGGGCTCATCATCTTCCCCGCGTGCGTGTTCCTCTGGTTTATAATGCACTTCGACTTCTCGCTGTCGCTTCTCGGCGACGAGGAGATCGACAAGTCGATACTCGCGGCGGTTGGCGGATGGATCGCGTGGCTCTTCGCGCCGCTCGGGTTCGGTTCGTGGCAGGGCGCCGCGGCGTCCGTCTCGGCCGAGATCGCGAAGGAGCAGGCCACTGCAACGTTGGGCCTTGTGGCGGCGAACATGCCAGGCGACGCCACGGCCACGCACATCAGGTGGCTCTTCGCGTCGCTCAGCGACTTCCCGAAGCTTGCGGCGTTCTCGTTCATGCTGTTCAATCTCTTCGTGCCGCCGTGCATGGTGGCGATCGCGGTGACGTTCCGCGAGATGGGATCAAAGGCGTGGGGATGGTTCGCGATGGGATTCCAGCTGTTCGTGGGCTACACGCTTGCGCTATCCGCATACCAGATTGGAATGCTGATGGCGGGCGGCGGGTTCGGAGTGTGGACCGCGGTGGCGATACTCGTGGATCTCTTCTGCCTGTGGATGATATTCCGTCCCGCAAGAAAGGCGGCGTAGCGTGAGCGTGCCTTCGATAATCGTCTTTGTGGCCATAGTCGCTCTTGCGATCTTCGCCGCCTGGCGAAGCCTGAGAAAGGGCGCGCCCTGCTCCTGCGGCCGTACGCGCGACGAATGCACCTGCTGCTGCGGGTGCGGCCGCGAGGACGAACGAGGCGACAAGCACGCTTGACCACCTAGAAGTCTTTTGTTAAACTAAAAACAGCCGCTGACAAGTGCGGTAGAGAAGAAAGGAAAAAGAGGACATGCACATGAAGAAGATGATGACGTTTGCAGCCGCCGTGGCGGCGGGCTTTGCGGCCGTTGCGCAGGAAAAGGCTGAAAGCGCGGAGCTGGCCTGGGCGCCAGGCGATGGAATCTCGTACGGCGAGACGCAGATCGTCGCGTTCGAGGCGGGCGCGCAGCTCGACTCGCGCTACATGACGTATGGCGTGATCGACGGGCGCGACCCGATCCTCACTCCGGCCCTGAAGGCCACGTTCTTCGACTGGTTCTACCTCAGCGCAGAGGCGATCTACGACGTCACGAAGACGAACGGCAAGCGCGGCGGATACGGCCGGCGCACAGGCAAGCGCTCCACGCTGGACGCGATCGCGGGCCTGGCGCACGAGTTCGAGCTAAGCAAGGAGTTCGGCAAGCTCTCCGTTGACTTCAACTACATCTACGAGTACTTCCGCCGCTACCACGACGAAGGCCGCTGCATGGACGACACGCAGTACCTCAACCTCAAGCTGGGCCTCTCCGACGGCATCTTCTCGATTGTCGAGCCCACGCTCGCGATTGAACGCGACATCATGGCGGACGAGGGCACCTACGTGAACCTCAATCTCGGCCACGACTTCCCGCTCATCGACGGCAGGAACGAGGACGACGACCCGGTACTCAAGTTCCGTCCCTCCGTCGGCCAGGGCTTCGGCAACACCTCGCGCGTGCGCCACTACGACTTTGTGAAGCACGGCCGCGAGCTTGACCACGGCGGCATCATGGACACCACCGTCATGGGCGAGCTCACCTGGAACCTCGGCCATGGCGTGTCGCTCACCGGATACGTCGCCTACAGCGACTACATCTTCGACTCCAACATGCGCGCCGGCGCGCGCGGCCACAACGCGGCCTGGGGCCACGGCTGCAACCACTCCTGGAACTTCTACGGTGGTGTGGGCGTGACCTTCGCGTTCTGACGCGGTTTAAGAACCACGAAATACGCGAAACACACGAAAGGCGTATTCCGTACATTGCAAGGCGCGGACGGCATATATGCTGCCCGCGCCTGAATTTATGGCAATGCTTTTTTTGATGAGTACCGCTTGTCAATAGGCAAGAGGATATGGTATTATCTTGAGAACTTTGCTTTGGAATGGTGTCGGCCGGATGGTTGGCGGAGGACTTTCAGTCACAACCGGGGCGGCGTGCGCGAGCGCGTTGCTCCACCTATTGGAGAAGAACGATGAATGTGAAATTCAAGGCGGGACTTGCCGCCGTGATGGCGATCTCGATGGCCATGGCCGATGGCCTGCCAGAGGGCTACACGCAGCTGCCGTTCGTCAAGGCGAGCGGACAGTGCAGGGTGAGAACGGGACTCCTGCCCGCCGGCACTGACAAGGCGGAGCTGACGTTCGAGCTCTCCACCGTGAGCGGCAACCAGAACCTGTGGTGCTCGCGCTCCGGAAGCACCGGGCAGTTCACCACATTCATGATTGCGGACAAAGTGCGCTTCGACCGCTACACCAACCAGGTCACCACCGCCGCCGCGCTCGTCCCCGCGAAGAAGTACACCGTCACGGCCGACTATGCCACGGGCGTTGGCGTGGTGACGGACGTAGCTGCCGGCACGACTGCGGCGAGCGCCGAGATGGACACGGACGAATATTTGCCCGTCTCCGAACTCTGCCTCTTCGCGTCGCACACAACCGACGTGGAGACCGGCCTTGGCAACTACGGCTCGTGGACTTTCTACTCCTTCAAGCTGCGCGATGCTGATGGAAACCTCCGCTGCGACCTTGTGCCGGCCAGGCTCAATTCCGACGGCGTCATCGGCCTCTACGACACCGTGCGCTCCACGTTCCTGGCAAACGACCTTGACGGCGAGCTCACGCTCGGCACAGGCTATTCGTTCGACGATAACGGCAATCTGCTGGTGGCGATCTCGGTTGTGGCGCAGGGCAACGGCGCAATCCGCGTCGGCGAGGGCGAGGCTGCGGCCACAGCCTTGGTCGCAATCAGGCGGGACGGCACGGAATCCGCCACCTTGACTGCGGTTCCCGACGAAGGATGCAGATTCTTCAATTGGGTCCTTGGTGAAGGTGCCGAGCTTACGCAGGGAACGTTGACCGACACGACGATCACAATATCCGCCACGAAGCCGGTCTCCATCAAGGCGGTTTTCTACGCACCAGCCGACATTTGCGCGAAACTGGTGGACGGCGCGTTCCACTACTACAAGGACGACACATGCCTGCCCGAAAGCGAGCTGCTGCCAGAAGACGCCCCGGAAAGCATCGCGGGCGTGCGTGTGGTCTTTGCAAACGACGCCGAGTACAAGGCGCTCGTGCCGTTCACCAACGAACTTGCAACCGCGCTTGGCGGACTGGCGCAGCTCCAGAAAGACGTGACGCTTACCGATGACACAGACTGGCGCGATATGGAATTCAACATGAACGGCAAGACGATCACCCTTAAAGGCTGGGATCTCCAGGTGCACAAGCCACAGGGCTCTGGCCGTATTACGGCGGGCAACATTCTCAATCCTGACGGCTATGTTTATTCATCAGGTGCAAGTGCAGACGCCAATTGGATTTACCTGGGAGCGGGGAGTACAAAGGGAGGCTTGTCATCTCGACTTTCTGCAAAACAGACTTTCACATTGCCGAAATCACGGACATGCTATTTCAAGACGCAAACCAAGAGATTGAATTCAAACTGGGCCCAATATGTCAGGGCTGGCATAACAGGTACGGATGACGTTATGGCCCAGACGGGGAACCTTAGCGGCACACAAACCCGCGGACCTTTTGTACGTACTGGCTTGAATGCAGGTACTTCATATACAATCAAATACTACTGGACTAATGGCAAGTGCTATATCAGCAGATTCTCCACATTCAGCCAGGAAAGCCACTTGTACTTCGACATTCCCGAAGGCGAGGAATATGATACTTCCAACCTGACTCTAGGCGGCAGTTCTCCTGGCACATCCGATTACGGCGGCTTGGGTCTGCAGGTTTACAAGACGGGTAAAGGAAGCCTCGTGATGTCCAGAGCCAACGGCGATTTTGCCGTTGGTGGACGCAGAAGCGGAAACGTGTCGGTGATCGTGGACGAAGGCGTAGCGAAGCAGTCCGCAACTGTAGGCACGGCCTCGTGCGGCACGCAGTACTCCACCATCACGGTCGAGGACGGAGGGCAGTTCGACCTTTCCGGACGCATCTACCACGACTACGACTACGTCATTGCGGGATCTGGTCCGGACGGCACAGGCGCGCTTGTGAACACTGTCGAAGTGGAGAACCCATCGTCCACGGACGGGAGCAAGAGGGGATACCTTCAGGACGTCACGCTGGCGGCGGACGCCACAATCTACGCAGCCGAGGATCTTGCGCTCCTCTTCTACGACTACGGTGCGCACACAATGACCATGGGCGGCAACACGGTGACGTTCGACTGCGCGCCCGGCAAGCGCATCTACAGCGAGACGCTGACGTACAGCGGCGAAGGAAAGATCGTGGTGGCGCCAAATGCGACGCTGCAGTTCTGCAACGGCACGTCGGCTCCAGCCTCCAACTGCGTTGTGGAGGTGCACGGCACGTTCGAGACGAACGGCAAGACGCTCACCGCCGTCAAGGCTCTGACGTTCCTTGAGGGGTCGAAATTCAACTGCCAGGCCGTTCCTGCGGAGACGATGGTGGTGGCAGAGACCTATGCGCCGAACGGAACGTGGGCGGAGGGAACGGCCCTTAGGCATCCGAAGGTGCAGCTGGGCGACGCCGACCACCTTGCGACGACGTTTGACATCTCCCATTTGACGGAGCCGCTTGACGACAGGGAGGAGGGCACGCTCTCGTTCTACTTCAAGGCCGAAGAGGTGCCTGCGTCCGATCCTGGAACCGGCGATTCCGGCACGGACGATCCCGAGGCGGGCGGTGACGACGATCCGCCTGATCCGCCGCAGGTGGTGGTGACCGAGGCGACGTCTGTGACCGTTGAGATCGGCGACCGCAAGGAGGGCCTTGGAAAGCCGGCGCTACTGTGGAAGGAGGCGCCGCCCTACGAGGTGATGTCCAGATTCCGCAGTTCGGTCACGATGAAGAGGCGCGGCATCTTCATCGAGGTGCGCGACGACGGCATATACTTCGTGACCGGCACGACGCTCATCATACGGTGATGAAGAAGTTCTTGTTTCTGTCCGTTGCGCTTGCGGCGCTTGCGGCGTTCGCCGCGCCTGTCTCCACCAACGAGGCGGCGACGGCCGTGGCGAACTGGCTTGCCTCAGGGCAGGCGATGGGCTGCACTGGAATGGGCAGCGTTGCCGGCGTAGAGGCGTACGACGCGAAGGGCGGCACGGGCAGGTTCTACGTCATTTCGCTCAGGAATGATGAAGGCGCGGCGGCGGGATACGTGGTAACCTCGGCGGACCGTAGCCTGAACCCGGAGCGCTCAAGGTGTCTGGAATAGAGGTCACGGAGACTGAGGTGAAGGTGTCCGTAAAGCTGGAGCGCACGGGCGCGATGCAGAACGCGGCGATCAACGGCGTCTTGAAGCTCTATGGCGGCACGTCGTTGGACGTGATGGCGCCGCTGAACGAGACACCCGTCACGAACGAAGATTTCGCAAGCGGCGATGCTGCGCTCTTCGTCTATCCACGCAGCGGAGGAGCGAAGTTCTTCCACCCTGTGATCGTGCAGCCGTGATTCGGGCTAGGGAATGGTTTGAAGGTTTGAAAGTTTGAAGGGCAGGTGAAAATGAAACTTGAAGATGTGTGGATGCTTCTGCCGAGCCGCAAGGTAGGCTTTGGAACCATCGAGGTAGTGGGCGATACGATCGCCGCTGTCAAACTCGCCGAGAACCGCGAGTCAAAAGACGCGGGCCGGCTCATCCTCCCCGGGCTCGTCAACTGCCACTGCCATGCGCCGATGACGCTGCTGCGCGGCGTTGGAGGAGGTCTTCCGCTCAAGCGCTGGCTTGAGGAGGCGATATTCCCGAAAGAGGCGAAGCTGACCGACGAAGACGTCCACGCCGGCGCGCTGTGGGGCGCGATGGAGATGCTCGCGGGCGGCACCACGTGCGTCGCCGACATGTACGAGTGGAACTACCAGCACGCCTTTCTCGAGGCTGGAATGCGCGCGCGCGTCACGACGGTCGGGCGTCTCGGCGCGCCGGGACGCCTTGCCGAGTGCATCAGTGCGACGCGGGACTGGAACGAATGGATGTGCGGCGAGGCGCGCGGCGACGTGTACATGGACCTCTGCATCCACTCCGAATATCTCACCGACGAGCATTTCTGCCGTGAGCTTGCCGCGGCGAACAGGGACCTCGGGCGGAGGCTCCACGTGCACGTGAGCGAGACGAAGCGCGAGCACGAGGAGTGCATCGCGCGGCACGGAAAGACGCCGATAGCGTATCTCGCCGACACTGGAATTCTTGACCACGGCGGATATGCCGCGCACTGCGTGTGGTGCACTGACGACGACTTCAGGATCATGGCCGAGAGGGACGTCTCGCTCGTGCACAACCCTACGAGCAACATGAAGCTCGGCAGCGGCTTCGCGCGCATCGTCCGCGCGATGGAGCTCGGCGTGAACGTTGCGCTCGGTACGGACGGCACGGCGTCGAACGACAATCTCGACATGTTCGAGGAGATGCATCTCGCCTCGCTCATACACAAAGGGCTCGCGAACGACCCCACCGTGCTCTCGCCGTGGGACGTGATCGAGATGGCGACGAAGAACGGCGCAAAGGCGCTTGGACGCGATGACATCGGCGAGATCGCCGTGGGGAAGAAGGCGGACTTCTGTGTGGTCGACATGGACAAGCTTCACCTCATTCCCGCGTTCGACATTCCAAACCTCGTCGTCCACTCCATGCATTCGAGCGACGTGGTGATGACGGTCGTTGGCGGAGAGACGGTGTACGAGGCAGCGCTTGGAGAAAATGCGTTCGACGGATGTCCCGTCACGCGCGCCGATGCCAAGGCTGCGCTGCTCGCCTCCGCCACGCGGCTTCTGTCTTGTTGACCCCGCCAATCAGTAGAGCTAGTTGCAAAACCCGATGTGGCAAGGGCGCCCTCACCCTTGCAGCAAGGCCGAGGCGGCCTTGCCACATCGTACACGCATGGTTTTGCAACTGCCTCAGTAGTCGCTCGCCGCTCATGTCAGTTGGTTCTTGCCTTGTGCATGAAGTTTATGGTATTATGTTCACAAAAGTAGGGCAAAGGAGTAGTTATGAAACCGCACAAAACAGGTATCACCTGCCGGAATGACAAGCGCTCATTCGTCATTGCACTTGCTGCGCTTTTCGTGGCGACGGCCGTTCACGCGGCAGATTGCTACTGGGTGGGAGAGACGAGTTCGGCATGGGAGACTTCAGGCAACTGGACGACCACGGCAAGAAAGCCGACCAACGACGGCGGATACTTCCGAAGCGACAAGTTCCACAACAACTTCAAGAGCGGCAGTAGAGCATATCTCGTCACGTTCAGCGCGGCGGAGACGAACAACTGGAGAACGTACTTCAACAACTGCGGCACGGCGTCGGCTCCGATCGTCCTGCGGGCAAACGACGCCGCGAGCGGCCTTACAGGCGGCGACTCAACCAATAGCGATGCTAAAAATCATGAAGGCATCTACATCGGCACGAACCAGACCGGAGGCAACGGCGGCAGCACTGACGGCAAAGCCTCGACCGGCAACGCATACGTGCGTTTCGAGTCGGGAACTTACGCGACGCGCAACACATACAGCTACTTCTTCCTCGGCAACAATTCGTATGACGGCCACATGACTGTCGCCGGCGCGACGATCAACGCCTCCAGCGACTTCAAGATATTCAGCGGGTCGCTCACCATCGAGTCGGGAACGGTGAATGTCACGTCCTGGACGAGATTTGAAAACAACTCCAGGGCGAAGGAGATCAACATTGGCGGCGGTACGCTCGTGACCTACTATATCAACAGCCAGGGCACTTCTGGGTCTCAGACTGTTGTGTTCAACGGCGGCACGCTCAAGAAGCGCTCCTCAAGCACATATCCGATCATCCACGCGAACATCGCCGTGAAGGTAGGCGCGAAAGGCGGCACGATAGATGCCAACGGATTGGACTTGACCGTCGCTCCGGCCATGAACGAGGATCCTTCCTCCCCTGGTGGCGGGATGAAGTTCTGCGGCGGCGGTTCGGTGACGCTTTCCGGCGCGGTGGGATGGACCGGCGGCACCACGATCGAGGGTGGCACGACCGTTCTCGTCGATACAGCCGCGAAGAAGAACGCGCTCTTCGGCAGCGGAGGGAGCATGCTGAAGTTCATCCCCACCGCCACGGGAACGGCCACGCTCGTCACGATAACGGGCGACGGCGAGTTCGCCGAGAACGACCTGCTCAAGGTCGTCGTGGCGCCGGACGCTGCCGGCACCGCCGAGTTCAGCATCTCCGAGGACGGGAAGTCGCTGCTGGCCTCGTGCAGCTACGCCGGCGGCGCCATCGACCAATCGTCGCCCACGCTCGTCTTCCCGGGCGCGACGCTCGCCGACCTCGCCACGCACACGCTGCGCGCAAGGATGCAGGGCGCCAACTTCGACTCTGATGGCGTGGAGGCGACGTTCTTCGACAGACAGGAGACGATGGACGGCGACGTTCTCACGAAGGTGACGTACCAGCTTCAGGCTGTGGACGAACACGCGAGCAATCACTACACCAAAGACGCCATGGTGGAGTTCACCGCGGACGCGAGCGGCGTCTATGCAAAACTGGCGTCCCCCAGCTATTCGAGCTACGGCAACCAGAACCAGTTCGGCACGATTCGCACTCCTTCTGGCACAAGTGGCTACATCCCCTACGATCTTAGACTCGTCAAGCCCGTTTCCAACTCCATCAACGTCAACATCAATCCCACGGGCCGCAGCGGCGCGGAGAACCAGATCGACACCACTTCGTCCGCGCGCTATGGCGCGGGCGACTATGCCGTGCCATACACGGCGTGGTCAAATTTCGATCTGGCCAACAATCAGAATGCCCAATCTGCGACCATCGGCGGCGTCGTCTTCACCGTTAGCGGGCAGCAGGGAAACTACTATTGCAGCAACGCCAGCACCACAAAGGACGTCCGCCACGGCTATATCGACGATTCTGCCAGCAAGAACAGTCCCACGCTCACGGCAACCGGCATTCCGTACGAGTTCTACCGCATCGTCGTGTATATGTCGACCGACACGAAGAACAACAAGTTCAACTACGTTACAATCAACGGCAAGAACTACACGGCATCTGGCGACGCGTTGTCAAGCGACACGGTGACGACCATCGAGGGCTCAAGCACGTGGGGCAAGGGCAATGCCGGGTCGGGTGGTTATCTGTATGGCCTGAAAGAAGGCTTGAACTACCTCGTCTCGCCAGTTCTGTGCGATTCCACGGCAACGGTTGTCGGGCACAACTCAAGTGGTGCGCGCGGGAATGTGGCGGCCATCCAGATCGTCGAATACGCGCCGACAACCTACACGGCCACGATAGCCGACGGCGGCGCCAAGACCTTCTCCACGCTCGACTGGGACAAGACGCTTCCCGTGCTTCTCACGGGTAATGACCAGATCGTCATCAACGTGAACGAGGATACCACTCTTACGCTCGACTCCGCCATTGACGTCTACGCGATCAAGTTCAACGTCGCGGACGGCAAGACGCTGACGCTCGCGGGCGCCAATGTCGCAGCGCGGTTCATCACCGCGACGGGCGCGGGTCAGACGGTCGTGGGCGGCGCGTCCCAGCTCGCCGGAACTGTGAAGGGCGATGGAACGCTCGTCTATGGCGCGGCGCCTTCGGGCATAAAGCTCACTGACAGCACGTGGACCGGCGTGCTTTGGCTCAAGAACGGCACGATGAGCGGACTGCTCGCGCAGGACCTCGCAAACGCGAACTCGACCTTGCGCTTGACTGGAGTGACCGGCTACTTCAACAACGCCGACTCCGAAATGACTTGCCCTGGGACGCTCGAACTCGTCGATGACGGCGCGACGCCGGCGTTCACGGTGAACAACGGTTTTTCCGCGAACGGCAAGACGGTGTTCGCTGCGCTCAAGGGCGACGGCACGTTCAAGTCCGACACAACGACTTCGCAGCGGTACATGTTCAAGGACGTAGCGGCGTTCACGGGAACGATCGACATTCCAGGCGGCAAGAACACGCGCGTCATCCTCGGCAACGGCGCGTCGCTCAATCCTGCGAGCGGCACGGTCACGGTCGTATCCGGCACGACGGCGACGGTTGCCGCGGGCAAGACGTGGACGGCGAACGGTGGCATGGTCTTGGACGGCACGCTCATCCTCGGCGCGGGTGCTAACGCGCCGAAGATCGCGGGTGGCGCAGGCACCGTTGGCGTATCCGCCGGCACGGGCACTGTGAATGGCTTTGATCCCTCCGCCGTGCTGACGTTCACCACGGCTGCTGACGCAACGCTTGCGATAGTCGATGGCTCGCTTGCGGCCATGACCGTTGGCGCTCTCGACAACCAGGGCACGATCGACCTAAGGGGAACTGCGCTTGCGGAGGCAACCCTCAATCTCGCCTCCGGCGTGTCAAGCGTCACAACCGGCACGATCCTCTATCCCGCGACGTTCGAGAAATTCGTCGTGATGCCCGCCGATCCGTCCGCCCACTCGCTTTCGGCCTATTCGCCGCCGGCGGGCCTGCCGGAGGGCGCGGGGTACTACGTGACGGTTGCGGAGACGCGCGAGGAGTTCGGCAAGGGGACGATGACGGTGACGGATTGCGCGGCGGGCGTGAACGTGCGCGTGGCGCGTCCGAACGGAACATTCATCGACATGACGCCCGTCGATGGCACGGTGACGCTGACGGAAGCGCCGCAGATCGCGGGCGCGGCGACGGCGTTTGACGCGACGTACACCAACACGGTCGCGTATGCGTACCGTGCCCCGGGGTGGAACGCGGGGAACGGTGTTGATGTGGCGAATCCGCAGTATAACAATACCGAGAACGACGAGACGACGGGCATGTACATCCTGCACCATCCGTGGGTGTCTGGCGTAAATCCGAATATTATCGCGCTCGGCGACTTCACGCTCGTGGTGGTCGGTACGATGTCATCCTCGCCAAATACACAGTTCCTTCATATCGGGTCGTCCAGCGGCAGCTTGACGGGACTGCTCATCACGACGACGGAGAACGAAGACGAGGTCCTGATCGCTAAGAACACGGGCAATGTGGTCGATGCGGCGAACGGCGTGAAGGCGTCCGTCCCGAACGCGGCGACGGCCCGCCATGCCTACGTGATCAACAAGAAGGGGACGGTGTTCGAGGTGTGGGTCGATGGCGTGAAGCGCGGACAGTTCGACGCAGGAGATGGTTTCACGCTGGGTTCGACGTCAAGTAACGGCATCCAGATCGGATCCGACATCAGTGGATCGATCAGGAACGCCAACATCTACAAGGGCGTTCCGAACAGCCCGGAGACCGAGACTGGCGTGATCAACGTCGTAAGGCTCTTCGACTACTCGATCACCGACGCGCAGGCGGAGGCGGTGTTCGCCACATATCCCTACGTCTCGCAGGGCGGACTCTACACGCGCACGGTCGCGGCTGACGGCACGTTCTCCGAAACGGACGCCTGGTCGAAGGACGGCGACGCGAACCTCTACGATGTTCCCGTAGGCGCGACGGTCGACGATGTCTATTACAATCCGTCCGCAACGCTGACGGCGAGTGCGGCGGCGACGCTGACGGTGAACGCCGATGTTTCGCTCGACACGTTCGCGGTGACTGGCTCCGCGGCGCTGAAGTTCTCGGCAGACGGCGAGCATTCCGTCACGGTGGTCGGCGCAGCGACGGTCAACGCGCCTATCACGGACGAATACGGCGCAGTCAACATGTCCGGCGCGCCCGTGCAACTCGGCTCGTCCGGCGCAATCTGCTTTGACTGCTCCGGATTCGACATCTCCGAAGTGTTCACGACAACCCGCTTCCAGCTCACGGGCCTCATCGACCGCGACGACGCGAAGGTGACCTTCGTTCCGCCGCCGGCGGTTCTGAGCAGGACGGTTTCGTTCGGCTACAGCACGACCGGCTCCTGCTACGAGTTCACCGTCACGGCCGAGCGCACTGCCGGCACTGTCTACTACAAGGGCGGCACGTATGCGGAAGGCTCCGCCGATCTCCGCATCGTGACGCTTGACGACGATGGCAACGAAACCGAGACCGTACTCTTCCCCGGCGACAACGTGGTGTTCACCGACGCGGTGGCGGGCGAGAACGCCGTCGTTCAGTTCGGCGAGACGCTTCCTGCGAACGTAACGTTCGGCTTTGAAGACTGGACCGGGAAGGTGGTGCCGGTGCTGCCAAGTTCGATGTACGTGTGGACCGGCGAGGCCGGTGACGGCAAGGCGAACACGGCGGGCAACTGGTATGGCGGCGTGAAGCCGCCCGTTGGAGCCGCCGTGTACATTCCCTCGAAGACCGCCGCGATCGACAACGACATCGCCGTCTTCGCGCCTGCCTCCATCACGTTCGGCTACGGGATCGGAGTGGTCACGATCGGCGGCAACGCCATCACGGGCGTGGCGGCGGTCACGAACCTCTCCGAGGCCACGCATACGTTCGAGTGCCCGGTCGCGTTTGCGGAGAGGATATTCGTCTCGCAGAGGGCGAAGGGGTGGGATTCCCGTGCGCAGTCGAGTGTCCGCTTTGCGGGCGGTGTGACCGGCGCGACATTCGCCGACGGGACGGCTCGTTTCCTGAACGGCGCGTATAGCCTCTCCACCGCCGAAGACTGGGTGGCAAACACGTACAGCGACGACACGCGGTGGGGAATCGCGCAAGGTTCCTCGCTGACTGTGCCTTCGGTGGACAACACGGTAGAGTTGGCAATCGGGCAGACAGACAGCGTCGACGGCGGAGCCTTCACCGCTGGCGTGGTGCGCACGTCGGGCCGCATTTGCTGCTGGAACAATGGCGAGTACGTCGTCACGAACGAACTTGTCTTCACGCTTCCTGGAGCCGACAGGCACGTGGCCTATCAACACAGCGACGGCGCATTCAAGTTCGAGAAGATCACGCTCGCCGATCAAGGGGCGTCCAAGTGGTTCTACTTTGCGAACGAGGGCAACTACAATTACACCAAGAACATCTGGATCGGCGCCGGTGGCCTTAACTTCGCCGACGGTGCATCGGCCAACACAGCCTATTCATGCGGGTTAAGGGAGAACGACGTCGTATGTCTGCGGCCCTGGCATTCCGACTACACCATCAGAACAAAGCCGAACTCGACCACAGACTTCGTAATCTATCAGGAAACGCACATCGGCACGGACGACGAAAGCGGCGTCGCAAGGACGGTGACATGCGATGGCCTGATTCACTATACGGGAGCGGCCATTGTCGAAGGTTCGGGAACGTTTGTCGTCAACCACCCCGGAAACACGCATTCGGGCACGTGGACAATCAATGACACCGCCACGGTTGCCGTGAAGCCGGGCAGCAAGACCGGCACGGGCGCGGTGACGGTCAACGCCGGCGCGACGTTCGCGGTCTCGGAGTCCGGCACGGTGGCGCATGGCGGTGCGCTGACGCTTGCGGCCGGAGCGGCGCTGGGCTTCAACTTCACGGACAAGGAAGCCGCGCCGGTTCTGGACTTGACGGACAAGACCGTGGCCGTGAATGGCGCGGTCAAGGTGAAGGTGTCTTCGGCTGGAGGCGTCAAGCCGATGGGCGGGAAGTACGTGCTTACGTCTGGCGGCAAGTTCGTGGACGCAAACGTTTCGGCTGCCGCCGACGCGCCGAAGTGGGTGAAGAGCGTCTCGGTCAACGACGACGGAGACATCGTCCTCGTCGTCAAGCCCAGCGGCGTAGCCATCTTCATCCGCTGAGGCGGCGGACGAACAGCTCGCGGAGACGCATGGCGATCTCCCAACAGATTAATCCTGAATCAGCAAAGGAACCGACATGAAAACAAAGGCGACTAGCATGATGCGCAGGAACGATGGATATTCGCCATTCCGTCAATCGACACTCGTCATCGCCGCCGTTGCGCTGGGCGCGGCGACGGCCGTGCACGCGGCGGACTGCTACTGGGCGGGCGGCACGAGCTCTGCCTGGGAGACGGCCGGCAACTGGACGACCACGGCGAAAAAGCCGACAAATGACGGCGCGTACTTCCGGAAAGACAAGTTCGCCGACCGCTTCAAGAACGACAAATACGTCGTTACGTTCAGCGCTGCGGAAGCGAACACCTGGAGAACGTACTTCAACAACTGCGGCTCCGCCAATGAACCCATCATATTGCGCGCGAACAACGCCACAAGCGGCCTTACCGGCGGCGATGCCAAAGACAATACAGCAAGCAACCAAGAGGGCATCTACATCGGCACGTCGTACACTGCCGGCACCAGCGGCAGTCACGATACGAAGGCCTCGGACGGCGACGCCTATGTGCGCTTCGAGAAGGGCACGTTCGCGACAGGAGCGAAATACAGCTACTGGTTCCTGGGCAACGGCTCGTACAGCGGACACATGACGGTTGCCGGAGCGACGATCAACAGCCCCAACGCCTTCTACCTGAACCGGGGTTCGCTTACGGTGGAGTCGGGAACCGTTAGCATGTCCGGCGACTTGAAGATGGGCACGAACGGCGATACGACGCTGACGGTAAACGGCGGAAAGCTGACCGTTGGCCTGTGGCCGCGGTTCGAGTCTTCCTCGTATGCGAAGACGATCAATCTCAGCGGCGGCACGATGGAGGCGTACATCATCCGCAATGTTGGCGGGTCGGGCGCGATGACGATCTCATTCGACGGCGGCACGCTCTTTGCGACGACTACCCACTCCACATATGGACTCATCGATTCCGGCATCACGGTGAAGGTGGGGTCGAGGGGCGGCACGATCAACGCCAACGGGAAGGACGTGAAGATCAATTCGGCCATGAACGAGGATCCTTCTTCCTTGGGCGGTGGGATGAAGTTCTGCGGCGGCGGCTCTGTGACGCTCAATGGCGCGGTGGGCTGGACAGGCGGCACCACGATCGAGGCGGGCACCACGGTGAAGATCGACTCGATGGAGAAGAAGAACGCGATTCTCGGGCATGGCCTAAACACCTTGAAGGTGATTCCCGCGAGCGGCACGCACACGCTCGTGACGATAACGGGCGACGGTTTCTTCTCGGAAGGCGACGAGCTAAAGGCATCCATCGCCCCGGGCGCGGCGGGTTCCGCCGTGTTCAGCCTGTCGAACGACAGGAAGTCGCTGATGGTGTTCTTCACGTACGCGGGCGAGGCCGTGAACGCGTCCACGCCCACTCTCGTCTTCCCGGGCGCGAAGCTCGCCGACCTCGCCACCCACACGCTCTGCGCCAGGATGGGCGGCGCCAACTTCGACGCGGGCGGCATGGAGGCCACGTTCTTCGACAGGCAGGAGACGGTTGAGGACGAAGTCCTCACGAAGGTGACGTACCAGCTTCAGGCTCTTGACGACAACGCGAGCGGCGGGCACTACACGAAGGCCGCGAAGGTGGAGTTCACCGAAGACGAGTACGGCGTCTATGCGAAGCTGGTCGACGGCAACTACACAAACTATGACGGCCAGCCCCAGTTCGGCACGGATCCGCTTGAGACGAATCCTGGAACGTACAGCTACATCCCATACGGCTTCAGGCTCGTCGCGCCCGTGACGAACTCCATCAACATCAACATCGACCCCACAGGGCGCTCAGGCGCGGAGAACACGCTCGACACGACCTCTGCCGTGCGCTACGGCGCGGGCGAATACGCAGTGCCATACTCGGCCTGGACGAACTTCGCCATGCCGAACACCCAGGACGACGTCACCGCCGCCATCGGCGGCGTCACGATGACCGTGAGCGGGCAGAAGGGCAACTACTACTGCAGCCACATGAACGCTTCCACTGATGTCCGCCACGGATACATCGACGACAGCGGCGACAAGGCGAACCCCACGATCACCGTGGCTGACATTCCGTATGAGTTCTACCGCGTGGTGGTCTACATGTCCAGCGACACCGCCAACTGCCAGTTTGGCCATCTCACTATCAACGGGAGAAACTACACGGCCTCCGGCGACGCGCTGACGTGCGACACCGTGACGGCCGTTGAGGGCGCTGCGGCCTGGGGCCTGGCCAATGCGGGAGCCGGCACCTATCTCTTTGGCCTCAAGAGCGGATTGAACTACCTCGCCTCGCCGGTCACAAGCGGCTCCACGGCCAATATAGTGGGCCACCGCATGAGCGGCACCGTGCGCACGGGCATCGCGGCCATCCAGATCATCGAACACGCTCCCGAGACGTACACCGCCACAATTGCCGACGGCGGAATGAAGACGCTGTCAGCGCTTTCCTGGGACAGACCGCTTCCCGCGACGCTCTCCACGGGAGACAGGCTCGTCGTCAACGTGGAGGAGGATGCGACGCTGAACATCAACCTGCCGGTCGAGGTGTTCGAGATCGCGTTCAACGTGGCGGAAGGAAAGACGCTCGCGCTTGCCGGCGGCAATATCGATGCGGCATGGATAACGGCTACGGGCGCGGGCGAGATTGCGGTGGCCGGCAGTGCCTCGCAGCTCGCGGGGACCTTGAAGGGGGACGGGACGGTTGTGTATGACGGGGTTAGACCGTCCAGCGCCAAGTTTACCGATCTGGCGTGGACGGGAACGGTGTGGGTGAAGAACATCTCGACCGTGAGCGAGGCAAGAAGGGACTGGACGCTGCAGAACTACGGCAACGTCGGCTCCACGCTTCGCCTCACCAACGTCAACATGTATTTCGCGAACAACGCCACCACGTCCTTCCCAGGCACGATCGATCTCGGCGGCGCGGGCATGAACATCTGCGACGGCTACAGCGGCACGGTCGCCACGATCGCAAGGCTCACCGGAAACGGCACGCTTTCCACGAGCGGAGGTTCGGTGAACGGCAACGCCCTCGTGATCGGCGACATCTCGGGGTTCGCGGGGGCGATGACGCTCACGAAGTACAAGGTGACGGTGGGTGCGTCGTCCGGCACGTCCGCAGATGGCGCTCTTCAGATCGACGCAGGATACGCGGCGACGGTCGCGGCGGGCAAGACGTGGACTGCGCCAGGCGGCATGGTGGTGAACGGCACGCTGACGATTGGCGATGATGCGACGGCCCCAAGGCTCACAGGCGGCACGGGCACGATCGCGGCGGCGTCCGGCACTGGGAGGCTGAACGGATATGGCGACGCTGCGGCCACGCTCGTGACAGCGGCGGATTCGACGCTCGCGATAGTGGACTCCACGCGTACATCCATCACGATCGGCGGGCTAGACAACCAGGGCGTTCTCGACCTCACGGCGACATCGCTTTCCGAGGCGACGCTGCTTCTCGCCGCTGACGCTACGACCGTTGCCACCGGCACGATTCTCTATCCGGATACGTTCAGGAAATTCGTCGTGAAGCCGGTAGACCAGTCCCTCCGCTCGCTCATGGGATTCGACGCTCCCGAGACGCTGCCCGCCGGCGTGGCGTACTACGTGATCATCGCGGAGACGCGCGAGGAGTTCGGCAAGGGCCACCTAGAGGTGACTGACGTGCCGGCAGGAGTCAACGTGCGCGTGACGCGCCCGAACGGCACAACTGTGGATCTGACGCCGGTTGACGGCACGGCGACGCTGACGGAGGCCCCGCAGATCGCACAAGAGGCGACGGCGTTCGACTTCACATACACAAACGTAGTGGAATGCGCGTACGCTGCGCCGGGGCTCGACATCGGCACTAGTGCGGACACCAAGCCGGTCACGTTCAACAACGAACTTGCGGACGACACTACTGGCGCGTACATCAAGCACCATCCTTGGGTGACTGGCGCAGGCAATCTGGTGCACAATCTGGAGGACTTCACGATCGTCCTTGTTGGAACGATGTCGCCGTCGCACAACACCCAGTTCTTCCACATGGGCACGACAACCGAAAGCAACACGGGCCTCCTGATAACGACGACGGAGAACGACGACGAGGTGCTCATCGCGAAGAACACCGGCGCGACGGTCGATGCGGCGAACGGCGTGAAGGCGTCCGTGCCGAATGCGGCGTCGGCTCGCCATGCGTATGTGATCTACAAGAGGGGAACTGTGTTCGAGGTGTGGGTGGATGGCGTGAAACGCGGCCAGTTCAACGCGGGCGATGGATTCACCCTGGCCGCAGGCGGAATGCAGGTGGGCTCGGACCACGGCGGCCAAATCAGGAATGCTGGCGTGTACAAGGGCGTTCCGGTTGACGACAGCGAGACGGGCGTTGTGAACGTGCTGAGGATGTTCGACTACGCGATCAGCGAGGCTCAGGCGGAGGCTGTGTTCAACGCCTATCCATACGTTTCCGAGGGAGGCCTCTACACGCGCACGATTGCGGCGGACGGTGCATTCGCCGAGGCGGACGCCTGGGAGAAGGAGGGCGCGAGCGGAATGTTCACCGTTCCGGAGGGCGTAACGATCGACAATGTCCTGTACAATCCGTCGGCCACGCTCACGGTCGAGGCGCCGGCCTCGCTTGCGGTCAACGCGACTGTTGCGATCGAGACGTTCACTGTGGGCGGCTCGGCGCCGGTGAAGTTCACATCGGACGGAACTCACACGGTCACGGTGGGCGGCGCTGCGATCATCAACTCGCCCGTCACGAACGAGTACGGCGCCGTGTATCTAGCGGGCGCGCCGGTGCAGCTCGGCTCCTCCGGCTCGCTGACGTTCGACATGTCGGGCTACGACATCTCGGGAATCTACGAACCCACGCGCGTGCAGCTCACCGGCCTTACCGACCAGGAGGACGAGAAATTCTCGATCATCCCGCCGCCGGACGATCCCGACAGGACCACCGCGATTGCGTACAACCCTGTCGGCTCCTGCTACGATTTTGTGATCACGCCCACCCACAACTACATCTTTGTCAAGAACCTGTTCTCGACATCGATCGAGGGGACTGACGACAACATCGCAGTCGGCGCGGGCGGCATCGACGTCGAGGCGCTCTCGATCGCGGCGAACGGGGCATTCGTCTACGATCCGATCAAGACGCCGATCTACGTCTGGGGTACGGAAGAGGGCAGCCTGGTGATCGGCGAGGGCGCGAAGTTCGTGCTCACGCCCAACTACGCGAGCACGACGCTCGGCCGCATTGTGCTGCTCACGTACTTCGACGGCTCGTCGTTGCCCGAGAACCTCAACGACCTTCTCGATCCCTCGAGCATCACCTCCGGGGCCACATGGAACATCACGAGCGAGGAGGCACCCAATCCCGCCAACGGCCGCAGGCAGCTCGTGCTGACGGTGGGCGACTACGAGAACGAAGCGAAGGAGATTCGCATCACGTGCATCGGCGACTCGATCACTCAGGGAACTGGCGGGAACATCGACGGCGTGGGCGTGAGCTACACCGTGCAGTACCGCACGTCCATCGCCGCGCGCCTTGCGGCGAACGGCTACAGGCCGAAGATGCTCGGCATCTGGAAGTATGGCGACTGGAACGCCTCGCACGTCAACCAGCCCGAGGACTGGGTGTGGCACAGCGGCATCAGCGGCGACAGGATCGTGACGTCTGGAACGCGCGGTGGCGTGCGCGACAACCTGCACGTCTATCTCGACGTGGCTGGCAACGTAGACGTGCTCACGCTTCTCGTCGGCACGAACGACCTCGGCGGCGGCAGGACGGCGGAGGAAACATACGCGGACTATGTGAGCCTGGTCGCCGAGATCGCGAGGCTGCGCCCCGCGACGAAGATCATCGGATCGACGCTCCTCGACCGCGGCGACGGGGAGGGAACTGCGAACCACGACGCGGTGGTGGCGTTCAACGCGCTTCTGATGGCCGGCTATCAGGCGAATGCGTTCCCGGCGAACTTCGTTCTGCTCGACCTCTTCGAGGCGGTGCCGCTCACCACGACGGCGACGGGCAACTTCTTCGACGACAAGCTGCATCCGAACTGGATCGGCGACTACGCGATAGCCGAGGGCTTCGCGGCGGGCATCATGTCCGAGCTGCCGTTCGCCACCTATGCGGGGCCGATCGAGGACGAGGCCACGGACGAGCCGCAGCAGGCGCTAGGCGTCGCGGGCATCGCGGCGACCACGGAGGGCGCTGGCCTTGCCGCGTACACCAACGGAATGGTGCACGTGTTCACGATCGACGCAGCCAGCTCCAACAACGTCTTGGCGGCGAGGTCTCCGTACACCGTTGTCACGCGCACGGGTCTTTCCAGGCCCATCTCGAAGGCGGGCTACTTCATGGAGCTCGTGAGGAAGGGCACGAGCCATCACCGCTGGGTGTGGGTTGATTTCGACGCGTCCGGGAAGACGCTCGATGACGTCGACTTTCCGTGGTATGGCGCGAACATCGACTTCATCGCGGACAACATGCACGTTTTCTCGAACGACGGCAGCATACACAACGTCGCGCCGGACGTGAGCGGCGTTCGCGGCGCGATAGAGGGCACGCACTTCAACTACTCTGGCGGCGACGACAATGAAAGCGTGCCTGCGGACTTCAACGAGTACGGATGGAACGACACGCTTGGTTCGAACAGCGGCTATGGCGGATTCCAGGCGCACCGCATCTTCGACGCGAACGAGCACTGGAGCGGCGCGGAGGTTCTTTTCGCGTGGAACGCATGGGGGACCTCGAATGCGACTGTGAACGACGAGGTCGGAATCGGCACGTTCTTCTACTCGGCGGCCCTGGGCGGCGGTAACAGCGCCGACTACACGTTCACGAAGGGTGCGACAAGCGGCGCGGCGCAGACGATCTCCGCGGCGGGCTATCAAGTTGTCCACCTCGAGATCTGGGCGACGCTTGATGGCGGGCCGCGCCATGGCGTGTGGTGCGGAATGGGTCCGAACTGCAACTTCGACGATCTTGAGAACTGGGAGTACGGACGCGTTCCCTCCGTGGGCGAGAGCCTCGACTTCAGCGCGGCGCCCGCGAACGTCACGATTGCGGTGAGCGGTGATTATTCGCTCGGCGCGTTCGGCACGGCCACGATGGGTACGGAAGTCGTCACCTTCACGGGCAGCATCGAGTTCGAGGCGATCACCGACACGTCGAAGATCGCGGTGGGCGAGAACTCCGTCGTCACGCTGAACAGCGGCATCGAGTACTCCGGCAGCGAATACTACTACATCGTGGAGTCTGTCGCCGCTGGCGGCAGGTTCGTGGTGACGGGCGACATTGTGGCGAACGAGGAGATGACGGGATACGTGTTCCACAGCAGGGTCGTGGGAGAAGGCACAGTGCAGGCGAGGGGCCTTGTGAACAACGCCACGGGCAACAGCGACTTGTGGGCGTTCCGCCTCTGCGGAGATTCGGCCGCAAAGGCCTACTGGATAATCGGCGACCACGGCATAGGCGGAAGCAGGAATTTCTGGATCAACGGGGGCAGGCATCCCGAGATACAGCCACTTGATGCCGACTTCGCCATCTCGACCAAGATCGGCTCGGGCGGCGATGCCATCACGTTCAACACGACGGGCGCGGACGGAAATCCGCACACGATAACGATCGGCGACGGAACGGCCGGACTCGTAGAGAGAACCGGCACGATGAACGTCATCGGCACGGGCAGACTGCTCGCCAACTTCGACGGTCCGACGCTGGCCACGAGCTGCTCCTATCCCGTCAACGTCTCCGCACCGGCTACGCTTGCCATCAATCCGGAGATGAACCTCTCGACAGGCGCGATCACCATCGCCTCCGGCGCGACGCTCGAAGTCGCGCAGTCCGGAACCGTGACGCCGGCCGGCGCGCTGTCGCTTGCGGACGGAGCGATTCTCGGCTTCAACTTCACCAGCAAGATTCCGCCTGTTCTTGACCTGACAGGCAAGGCCGTCACGCTCGGCTCGCAGAAGAGCGTAGTCGTGAAGGTTTCGTCCACGGGAGGCGTGAGGTCCTATGAAAACAAGTGCATGGTGACGGCCGGCGGCAACTTCGCGGGCGCGAACCCGGCGCTTGGCGCCGTGGCGGACTGGGTGAAGGGAACCGAGATCGAAGACGGCAACATCGTAATCAATCTAAAGCCCGCAGGCATCATCTTCTTCCTCCGTTGATGTTGACGAGCAGCTGCGCCATTCCTCCAATCACCTACTTTTGCGCTTTCACGGGCTTGTGTGCTTTTGTGCGCTTTGGTATAATTGAGGCATGGAAAGCAAATTAGTATTGAGTGTATTGGCTGCCACGTTCGTGAGCGGCGCGTCCTTTGCCACAGAGCGCACGATCTATGTTGCGCCTAACAATGCCGCGGTGCGAGACGGCACCGCGGCGCATCCGTTTGCAGCGCCGCGAGAGGCGCAGCTGGCGCTGCGCGCGCTGAAGACGAAGGAGCCTGGTGCATCGTGGACGGTTTCGCTGGCTGCGGGCGAATATCTCCTTGACGAGCCGCTGGTCATCATCCCCGAAGACTCGGGCGAGTCGGGGATGCCGGTGACGTGGCGCGGACCCACCGCCGGCGCGGCGCGTTTCGTAGGAGCGCGCGAGCTGAAGGGCTGGCGGGTGCGTCCCGACGGACGCTGGGAAACAGACGCGCCAGTTGACTCAAACGGGCGCGCGCTTTGGTTCGAACATCTTTTCGTGGACGGACGACGCGCGCAGCGTGCGCGCCATCCCAATGCGGGCTTCCTCGTGCCCAAGGCCACGAAGGAGACTCCGCTCGGCGGCGATGTCGCGCGCATGGAGCTTACGGCGCGCGATGGCGACCTGGCGCCGCTTGCCGCATCGCCGGCCGAATCGCTGCAGTTCGCCCACATCGTAGTGCACCACAAGTGGGACACCACGCGCCGCATCGTGCTTGGATTCGAGAACGGCGTCGTGCGCACGCAGGGGCACACGCTCCCGAAGTGGAACAGCTGGACCACCGCCTCCACGTACTACGTGGAGAACGTGCCCGCCGCGTTGGATGCGCCGGGCGAATGGCTCTACGACGGCTGCGCGAAGAAGATTCTGTACGTTCCGCGTCCCGGCGAGACTCCCGGCAAGACGCGCTTCCAGTACCCGGTGCCCGGGCTTGGCCAGCTGCTGCGCGTGGCGGGCGAACCCGCGAAGGACCGCTTCGTTCATGATGTAGTGTTCGAGAACATTGCATTCGAGTTTGCGGACTCGCCCCGCCGCGCGGGATTCAAGGGCAGAAAGGGTACCCCGGATTCGTCGGGGTATGACGTCGCCTCCATGCGCCCGAGCGAATGGGCGCCGTGCCAGGCCGCTGCCCACACCGAGGCCGCAGTGCTCATGGACGGCGCGCGCAGGGTGGTGATGCGCGGCTGCGAGGTGGCGCATGTGGGCGAGTACGGAATCTGGCTGAGGGAGGGCTGCACGTCCAACCGCGTGGAGCGTTGCGCGGTGGTCGACACAGGCGCGGGCGGAGTGCGCATCGGCCTGCCTGGCGCCACGCAGCCGGTTGGGCCGGGCGAGCACGTGAAGGGCTTTGCGAACGGCCGCGGCACTGGCTGCAACGTTGTGGACAACTGCATCCTCTCGCACGGTGGGCGTGTGCACGCCTCGGGCGTGGGCGTGTGGATCGGCGCTTCGCCGTTCAATTCCATCACGCACTGCGAGATCAGCGACTACTACTACACCGGCGTCTCCATCGGCTGGGTGTGGGGATACGCCGGCAGCATGGCGCAGGGCAACACGCTCGCCTTCTGCAGAATCCGCAAGATCGGCCAGGGAGTGCTGAGCGACATGGGCGGGCTCTACACGCTCGGCACGTCATTCGGCACGTGCGTCTCGAACAACGTCATCCACGCCGTCGATTCCTATTCCTACGGCGGATGGGGGCTCTATCCCGACGAGGGCAGCGAGGGCGTGGTGATGGAGAACAATCTCGTGTACGACACCAAGGACTCGTCGTTCCATCAGCACTACGGAAGAAACAATGTGCTCAGGAACAACATTCTCGCCTTCAGCCGCCAGTGCCAGGTGGCGCTCTCCCGCGCAGAGCCGCATCTCTCGTTCACGGCGGAGCGAAACGTCATCTACTGGGACAATGGCCCTGTCTTTGCGAAGTACGGAGCCACGCTGAACGAGACGGGGAAGATCAACTGGGTGGACAACTTCTGGTGGATGGCAAAAGGCGCGCCTTCTTTCAACGGCAAGACGTTCGCCGAGTGGCAGGCGAAGGGCAGAGACCTGCACGGACTTGTGGCGGATCCGCTCTTCGAGGACGCCGACCGTCGCGACTTCAGGCTGAAGCTGGGGTCGCCTGTCGTCAAGGCCGGGTTCCGTCCGTTCGACATTTCCGCAGCAGGAGTGTACGGCGACGCGGCCTGGATCCGCAGGGCCGACGCCACATGCCCGGAGTTCAAGGAGGCGCGCTGATGACGGAGACGCGGGCATGATGGTATCGGCCATAGCCGCGCTGGTGGTGGGCGCCGCGCTCGCAACCGCGGGCGCAACGCTGCAGAGCGTGCTGCGCAATCCGCTGGCCGAGCCGTACATGCTGGGCCTCGTTGGCGGCGCTTCGCTCTTTACAGCCGTCGCCATGCACTTCGGGCTAGAGAGCGTGGGGGCGTTCGTGCTGCCGGTGGCCGCGTTCATTGGATCCGTGTTCTCGCTGTCGCTGGTGTGCGGCATATCGTATGTCGCGGCGAGGCGCAGAGGCGGCGAGGCGTTTGCGGGAGAGACCGTGATACTGGCTGGTTTCGTGGCCGGCTCTTTCACGGGATCGATGTACATGCTGGTGATGTCGTTTGCCGAGCCGGCAACATTTGCACGGCTTTCGAAGTGGCTGTTCGGCGATCTTCGCTCGGTGCGTCCCGCCGCGCTTGCGGTGGCTGCGGCATGCGCCGCGGCGGCGTTCGTCGCGGTGTATTCGCAGTCGCGCTCGCTCAACGCGCTGTCGCTTGGCGAGACGATGGCGCGGACGCTTGGCGTGAACGTGCGCCGCACGCGCCTGGTGGCGCTCGGCGCCGCTTCGCTCGCCACGGCTGCGAGCGTGGCGCTTGCGGGGGCGATCGGATTTCTCGGGCTGGTGGTGCCGCATGTGGTGCGCAGGATCTTCGGCGCTAACCACCGAGCATACCTTCCTCTGTCGGCGCTGCTGGGCGCGTTGTTTCTGCTGGTGGCGCATGGAGTGTCGAGCCGGCTGCCGAAGGAGCTCTCGGCGGGCGTGGTGTGCGCATTGTGCGGTTCGCCGTTCTTCCTGTATCTGCTCTGCCTGAGAAGAGGGGCGGAGTGTCCTCGCGGGGAGAGATGAGAATGCTTGAACTCGCGCACAGGACGGTATTCTTCGATCCGCGGCGGGCGGGAGCGCGCGTGTGCGCGCCAGGCGGGCGTCCGCCGGAAGGGGCGCGCGTGGCGCTCTGCGACGTGTCCTTGGCAGTGGCGCCTGGCGAGCGCGTGGCGGTGATAGGCCCGAACGGCGCGGGCAAGACGACGCTTCTTTGCGAGCTTGCGCGCGCGGCGGACGTGGAGGCGGATGGCACGCCGCGGTGCGTGTTCGTGCCTTCGCACGACGCGTTCCTTCCGGCCCTCACGGTGCGCGACTATGTGATGCTTGGCCGCACGCCCCATCTGAGCGCATGGAGGCGTCCAGCCCTGGCGGACGATGCGGCGGTTGATTCCGCCATCGCCTCTGTGGGCGCGGAGGCTCTTGCGGGCAGGCGCATGGACGCGCTCTCAAGCGGCGAGCTGCGCCGAGCGTCCATTGCCTTCGCCCTCGCCACAGGCGCGCCCGCGCTTCTTCTCGACGAGCCCACGGCGCACATCGATGCCGCGGGGCGCGCGGCGTTCTTCGACCTTCTCCGGCGCATCGGCCGCACAATCGTGATGACGATCCACGAGTTTCCGCTGCCGCGCGGCTTCTTCACGCGCGCCGTTCTGCTGCGTGAAGGGCGGCTCGTGGCCGACGGACCGCCCGCCGAGGTGATGTCCAGATACATTGACGACACAATACAGGAGGGATGAGCCATGAAAACTTTCGCAACTGCGCTCTGCGTGATCTGCATGCTTTCGTCTGTACGCGCCGCATTCGCCGCCGCAACGGACTTCAATGCCGTGAACCGTGATCACGTTGCTGAACGCATCGCTCCGAAGGCGCCGGCGGTCGAGAATGTTCAAAACCCGCAGGCGCCTGCGGAAAAGGCGCCGGCGAAGCCGCCGCAGAAGGTCACGCCGCCCGCGCCGCCCGTTACGCCCCCAGCCCCTCCGCCCGAGCCGGTGGAGTTCAACTTCGCCGCGATGATTGATGCGGCCGAGGCCCAGAAGCTTTCGGATGCGTATCTGCACAACACGCTCGCCGTCACGTATGTGGGGCCTGCCGCGTGGAGCGAGCGTTCCGGCGGTCGCTACACGCGCCGCGTCACGGCGGACTTCATCCCCGCCAACGTGCCGTTCCACATTCCGCTGGTGGGCGCGAGAGAGGATGTCGATTCCGTGCGCTCGACGTTGGATGCGATGACGAATGTGATGCAGCCTGATGTGCTGCGCGTGCTGCGCGAGAAGAGCGCGCTCGGCCCCGTGATGCAGTGGCTTGTGAGACGCACGTTTGCGAACGGCCAGCCGCGTGGCGCGAACTATTTCACGCCGTCCGTTCATCCCGCGGCCTTCACGAAGAGCTACTTCAACGCGACGGCGCTTACGAACGCAGCCGCGCGCCTTTCGCTGTACGACGTGCCGCCAATAGCGTACATCATGTCCGTATACGACGAGTACGAGCGTTTCCCGCTGCTGCGCAAGATTCCGGGCCGCGACTATGCCGATCTTCAGCAGGAGGAGACGTTCTCCACGCCTTTCGCGATTGCCGTGGTGCTGCGCGCTCCCGAACCGCTGCGCACGTTCCGCTTCTGCGCGCGCGCATGGGCCGCGTCAAATGTGCAGGTGGAGTATGTGTGGAAGGTGGTGCATGGCCGTGGACTCCAGAAGCTGCAGGCGTACCGCGGCGATCCCAGCCGTTCGCCGAAGGCCGGGTTCGCCGAGATTGTGGTGAACCGCCGCTACATGTCGGCCAGGCTTGATATAGCGGTGTTCTCGCGCGTCGGCGCGGGGCCGTGGGGGCCGCCTGCGATCATATCGATCTTCCAGTCGCCGGACGTGGTCAGCGACTTCTTCTCCACGGGGCAGATCCGCGAGATCAGCTACCAGAGCCGTGTGGACCCCGGCGATCCCTTCCGCACTGCGCTTGCGCCGCTCTGCACGCCACGCGACTGGATTGATTCCTTCGACCTCGACGAGAAGGGCCGCATCGTCACCATACAGCGCCGGCGCAAGGGGTCCGTGTTCGCCGACCGGTTCTTCCGTCCATCAGGCGAACGCGTGATAGACGCATGGGCCAACGGCACTCCCAAGGAGGCGGTGAAGGTTGAGTACTTCATCAAGGACGGCATGCTCGACTACCGCGATTCCGGAGATGTTGTGAAGTACCCGTACTCATCGTCTCCCTATAGCAAGTGATTTCATGGATATGGCGGTGGACTTGGCCACCCCACCACCCAACCACCCGACCACCAAACCACCCAACCACCTAACCACCCCACCACCCCACCACCTAACCACTATGAACAGACGAACGTTTATTGCTGCAGGCGCCGCCATGGCGGCGAGTTTCGCGAGCGCGCAGCGCGTTGCGGTCAAGCACCGCATGAAGAACAAAGACCCCAATCCAGTGGCGGATCTGGCGCCTGTGGCGGACGCCGACTTTGACGCCGCCGTGAAGACGCTTGAGTCGACCACGATGTTCGACGACGAGAAGCGCGCCGACGCGCTTGTAGTGGTGCAGAACGCAATAGACCGCATGGCGCTTTCGAATGAGTTCCTTGCGGGAATGAACGGCTCCACGCCTGCGGCGAAGATCGCAGCCGTGCACGCGAAGTTCCCGGTGATGCGCTGGTACGACCGTGAATTCGACCGGATTGTGGATGAATTCGAGCGCACCGAGGTTACGGGCGAGAAGCCCGCCGTGTGGTACATCTACAACATGGGAATCGTCGTCAAGACGAAGACGTGCGCTTTCGGCATCGACGTCTGCCACCGCCAGGCGCCACGCCTTGCGAAGATGCTCGACTTTCTGCTTGTCACGCACAACCACGCCGACCACTTCAACATGAACCTGATCAGGCAGATGAACGCCCTTGGCAAGCCAGTGGGTTCCAACTTCCACCTCTGCGCCAGATGGTACTGCCGAGAGCTGGAGAAGACGTTCAAGTTCAAGGACGTCACCATCCACATGACGGCCGCAGACCACAACAAGCACCTCCCATGGGCGGTCACGTGCTTCGAGGTGGTGTGCGGTGAGGGTCCAGACGCCTTCACGATCTTCCACTCTGGCGACTGCCACCGCTACGATCATCTGAAGCCGAAGGGCAAGCCAGATCTCTACTTTGGCCATTGCGCGATTGGGCTGAATTTCATGGATGTGGCGCAGAAGACAATGCCTGCCAAACTATTCCTGCCCGTTCATCACCAGGAACTCGGGCATCTGCATTCGATATGGCGTTGTGTCGCGTTCCAGGACGAACCGCTGAAGATCGTCAAGTCGCTGCGCGCCACCGGCTTCAACGCCGCCATGCCCGTCTGGGGCGACCGCATTGTGTAGGATCGAGCGAGGAGAACAAGATGAAACTGCATGCAACGGTGGCGCTTACGCTCTTGGCATCGTGTGCATGCGCGGCGATGCCGCGCACAGCGACGATAATTCCCGCCCCGCGCGAGATGACCGTGACGGGCGGGGAGTACTGGGCGAAGAAACCGCCTAAGTACGAGAAGGTGGCGTCCATCCCGCCCGAGGGCTACGAGCTTTCGATCACGAAGGACGGCATGACCATACGCCATTCGGACGCCGCTGGAGCGTACTACGCGCGCATGACGCTCTTCCACATGGGCCGCCACGACGCCAAGGAGAGATGCGCTGTGTATCCCTGCCTCGAGATCAAGGATTCGCCCCAGTTCAGATGGCGCGGCGTCCATTTCGACGATGCGCGCCACTTCTTCGGCAAGGAGGTCGTCAAGCGCACGCTCGAGCAGATGTCGTGGTTTAAGCTCAACGTGTTCCATTGGCACATAACGGACGACCAGTCGTGGACGCTCGAGATTCCCGAATTTCCAGAGCTCGTCAAGTACGGCGACGAATGGGTTACGCGCGCCGGACAGAAGCCGCGCACGTTCGGTGAGAAGGTGGGACCGTTCTACTACACCGCGAACGACGTGAAGGAGATCCTCGCCTATGCGAAGGAGCGGCACATCACGGTGGTGCCAGAGATCGAATTTCCCGGCCACTTCCTGTGCGCGGCGTGCGCGTATCCCGAGTTCTGCTGCGATCCAGACGAGATCCGCAGAAACGGACGCCTGCCGCTTTCGCGCGGCGTCCTCAACCAGGTGATGTGCGTGGGCAATCCGGACGCGGTCCGCTTCGTGGAGAAGGTGCTTGACTACGTGTGCGAGCTGTTCCCGAGCGAGGTGATCCACATCGGAGGCGACGAGTGTCCGCGCCGCGCATGGGCGAAGTGCCCCAAGTGCCAGGCGTTCATCAAGGAGAAGGGGCTCAAGGGCGTGGAGGACATCCAGCCGTGGGTGACGAGGCACTTCGTGGAGTACCTTGCGAAGAAGGGTCGCCGCACGATCGGCTGGGACGAGATATTCGTCGACTCCAAGAACCAGGACGCGAGAGGCAGCGCCTTCACCTCGTTCCTTCCAAAGACGACGATGGGAATGTGCTGGCGCAACCACGGCGCGGGCGCGCTCGCGGCGAACAAGGGCTACGAGATCGTGCGCTGCCCCACGTCGCACTGCTACTTCGACTACAGGCAGGGGCTTCCCGAGGACCCATACATCTACATCGGCGGCAATCTGCCGCTCGCCAAGGTGTACACGTTCGATCCCTATGTGGGCGTGGCGCCCGAGGCGCGGAAGAACGTGGTGGGCGGGCAGTGCTGCAACTGGACGTCGCATACCTGGAACCGCTACGACATGGAGTGGAAGCTGTGGCCGCGCGGCTTCGCGATGGCCGAGGTGCTCTGGACGTATCCCGACCCTGCGAAGCGCGACTTTGCCGAATTTTCGACGCGTGCGGCCGAGTACCGCCGCCGCCTGATCAAATCACACATCAACTGCGCACCGATAAAGTGAAGTTATGGCTGAACTCAACGAGACACCGTCGGGAAACCGCACGCACATAGCGTTCTTCGGGCTTCGCAACGCCGGAAAGTCAACGCTCGTTAACGCGCTCACGGGGCAGGAGATCGCAATCGTGAGCGACGTTGCGGGCACTACCACGGATCCTGTCTCCAAGGCGATGGAGATACTGCCGCTTGGGCCATGCCTGATAACGGACACCGCTGGGCTCGACGACGAGGGGCCGCTCGGCGAGGAGCGAGTGAGGCGTTCCCTGGAGGTGCTTGAGAAGACCGACGTGGCGGTGTGGGTGTCGTCCGACGGAGATGCCGGCAGCGCGGAGGAGATGCGCTTCGACGCGGCATGCCGCGCGCGCAACGTGCCGGTGCTGAAGTACAGGCGCGGCGACTCGGTGGAGGGGCTGAAGGCGAAGATCGCGGGCGTGAAGCTCGCCGAGGCGCCGCGTCCGCTCGTGGCGGACCTCGTGGCGCCTGGCGACGTTGTGGCGTGCGTCTGCCCCATAGACGAATCTGCGCCGAAGGGCCGCCTCATCCTGCCGCAGCAACAGGTGGTGCGCGAGCTTCTGGACGCAGGATGCGCCGCGCTCGTATGCCAGCCAGCGCAGCTCAAGGCTGTTCTCGATCGCTCCGGCGGCGTGCGTTTCGTGGTCACCGACTCACAGGCCTTCGGCGAGGTGGCGCGCACTGTGCCGCCCGACGTGCCGCTCACGAGCTTCTCGATCGTCTTCGCCCGCGCGAAGGGCGACCTCGCCGCATACTGCGCCGGCGCGGAGGCGATGAAGCGCCTGAAGGACGGCGACCTGGTGCTGATTGCGGAGGGCTGCACGCACCATCGCCAGTGCAACGACATTGGCACCGTGAAACTGCCGAAGTGGCTGCAGGCGCACGCGGGATGCAGCCTGCGCTTCGAGTTCGCCTCCGGCAACTCGTTCCCGGACGATCTCTCGCGCTTCGCCCTCGTGGTGCAGTGCGGCGGATGCATGCTCACGCGCCGCGCGGTTCAGGCGCGCATCTCCCGGTGCCGCGAGGCGGGCGTGCCGATCGTGAACTACGGAATCGCCATCGCCGCCTGCCATGGCATCCACGCCTCGCCGAGCACCTGCATGGTGAGAAGGTAGAGCCGCGAGATTCAATACGCCTTCTTGGGTACTGTACAGGCGGCACGGACTTTGCTATAATTTTCACATGAAAGGAAAATCGTCGACATGAAGATCTTCTCGCTGACAGTTCTCGCGGCCGGCGCCGCGTTCGCAGGCACTCTCCAGATGCCGCCCACATGCACCACGCCCGACGGCATGGCCGTTGATCCGTCTGGGCGGCTTGTGATCGCCGCGCCCAACAACAGCCACAAGCAGCCCGGCGCACTGTTCCGCCTTTCAGCTCCCGGCGGCACGCCAGAGAAGTGGTTCGAAGTGCCGGCGTACGTCGAGAGCGGATGGGCAAGCCCAATGGGCGTGTGTTTTGGTCCGGACGGCGAGCTCTACGTGTGCGACAACCAGAAGGCCGGCCATGGCCGCCTGCTGCGCCTCACGTTCAAGGACGACAAGGTGGCCACCTGCGAGACGATCGCATGCGGCCTCGAGAACGCGAACGGCGTCAAGTACCTCAACGGCCGCCTCTATCTCACGCAGGCGTTTCTGCGCTCGATACCAGCGCCAGACGGCGCGCTCACGAGCGGACTCTACATGTTCAGCGCCAAGGACCGCAACGTGCGTGTGACCAATACAGAGAAAGATCCGCAGCTCGTCTTCAAGGATGTCACCACTGGCCGCGTGAAGGTGGGCCTCAACGGCGTGGCCGTCACCTCCAAGGGCGTCATCTACACTGGCAACTACGGCGCGGGGCGCGTGTGGAAGCTCACTCCCGGCGAGGACGGGCGCATCGCGAAGAGCGAGGTGTTCGTGAAGCCCGAGGCCGGCGTGAAGACGCCTGACGGCCTCTGCGTGGACGACGACGACAACCTCTACATCGCCGACATGCACGGCAACCAGTCCGTGAAGGTGACGCCCGCAGGCGAGGTGAAGGTGGTGCAGAAGGGCGGCTTCAGGGCGCCCAGCGAGCCCTGCGTGTGGCGCGGCAACCTCTACATCTCGAACTACGGCGGCACCACGGTGGAGGAGACGCCTCTGCGCTGAACATGCCCGAGCTGTACGACACGCACGCCCACTTCGGCGCGGAGGATGACGTCGACGCCATCTTCGCACGCGCGGCCGAGGTGGGCGTTTCGCATATCCTCGCGATTGGAGGCGACGACGAGCTGAACCGCAGCGCGCTGCGCACTTCTGGACGCGTGGCCCTTGGCTTCGACCGTGACCAGACCTCTCTCGCCGCCGAGGCGTGCGCCGCGCTGCCCGGCCTCGTGGCGGCGAACCGCGCGCGTGTGGCGGCAATCGGCGAGATCGGCCTCGACGCGCACTACACGCCCGAGACGCTTCCGGCGCAGTGCTCGCTCTTCGCGCAGCAGCTCGCGCTTGCTGACGAGCTGGCGCTCCCCGTGGTGGTGCATACGCGCGAGGCGGATGATGCGACCTTGGGCGTGCTTGATGAGGTGCCGTGGCGGCATGGGGACCGCCTGCGCGGCGTGATACACTCCTACACCGGCTCCACCCGCTTCGCGGGTCGCCTGCTCGACCGCGGCTTCTGCGTCTCCTTCTCGGGAATCGTCACGTTCAAGCGCTCCGACGAAGTGCGCGCCTCGGCGCGGTACGTTCCTGCGGACCGACTGCTAGTGGAGACCGACTCGCCGTTCCTTGCGCCCGAGCCGCTGCGCGGCCGCAGATGCGAGCCGGCGTTCGTGGTGCATACGGCCCGCCGCATCGCCGAGGAGCGCGGTGTTCCCTTTGAGGCGCTCGCCGCGCTCACCACGGCCAACGCGCTCGCCATGTTCGGATAATTTACCGCGATATCGCTTTTCCCGTCTATTTTCGCCATTTCTCAATCTTCCCAAATTTTCCATTTTACCCCCTTGTCAGCGGCCAAGGGAAATGCTATAATTATTTTTCACCGCTGAAACAGTTAACAAAGTGGTCGCTTACCACACTTCATTCGCGGTGAAAAGCAATTTAGTCAATTTCAAAGAGTAATCAGTGAGAAACTGAAAGGTAAGCCAATGAAAGCAGAGCGCAAGGTGTTCGGCAAGTTGCAGAACACATACGAGCCGCCGGATCTTATCGAGATCCAGACGAAGTCATACAACGACTTCCTTCAGGAGGATGTTCCGCCCGCGAAGCGTGAGGAGAAGGGCCTACAGGCGATTTTCCACGAGATTTTCCCGCCCGGCAAGGGCGTGGTGAGCTTTGACAAGCGTTTCGTGCTGGAATTCGTGAAATATCGTCTTGATCCGCCCGAGTACACCTATCAGCAGGCGCTCTACGAGGGCGAGACCTATTCCAAGCCGCTTGTGGCCACCTTCACGCTGAAGGACGGCGATGTGGCGAAGACGGAAGACGTGTTTCTGGGCGACATTCCCGCGATGACGGAAGACGGCGCGTTCGTGATTCATGGTGCGGAGCGCGTGATTGTGTCGCAGCTGCATCGTTCGCCGGGCATCTCCACCGAGCGCACGACGCACGCCAACGGACAGCCGCTTCTGAGCGTGAGAATCATTCCGGATCGCGGCACTTGGATTGAGATCATGTTCGATCCGAGCGATATTCTGTGGTGCCACATGGACCAGCGCCGCCGCCGCAGGAAGTTCTTCGCGACCACGCTTCTGCGTGCGCTTGGCTACGGGTCCGACGAATCCATCCTCAAGCTCTTCTACGACTTCGAGACGCTTGAGACGTCCCGCAAGTGGACCGAGAAGGATCTGCACATGCGTGTGATGAAGGAGGACGTGGTCGATGCGGCCTCTGATGCCGTGTTGGCCCGCCGCTACGATCCCGTCACGCCGACGATGATGAAGACCTTTGCGGCCGCGGGCATCGGCAAGATCGAGGTTGTGGATGTTACCGTGGACAATGGCACGCTAATCAAGACGCTGCGCGAGGACGCCAAGCTCGGCATCCAGAACGAGGAGGACGCGCTCAAGGACATCTACAAGCGCATGCGTCCGGGCGATCCCGCCACCGCGCAGAACGCGAAGCAGATGATGAGCCGTCTCTTCTTCGAGCTTGCTCACTACGATCTTGGCTATGTTGGCCGCTACAAGATCAACAAGAAGCTCGGGCTTTCCGGCAAGGTGCCCGAGGAGCTTCGCACGCTCCATGAGAGCGGCATCGAGGTGATCGAGGCGATCCGCCTTCTGCTGAAGATTTTCATGGGCAAGGAGCAGGTGGACGACATCGACCATCTCGGCAACCGCCGCATCCGCACAGCCGGCGAGCTTCTGGAGAACCAGTGCCGTCTCGGCCTTGCGCGCACCGAGCGCCTCATCCGCGAGCGCTTCACCACGCACGAGGCGCAGCAGAACCAGGGGCCGCTCACGCCGCAGCGCCTCGTCAACTCGAAGACGTTCTCGTCGGTGGTAACGGAGTTCTTCAGCCGTTCGCAGCTGAGCCAGTTCATGGACCAGACGAATCCGCTCTCGGGCCTCGCCCACAAGCGCCGTCTCTCGGCCCTCGGCCCTGGCGGCCTCTCCCGCGAGCGCGCCGGCTTTGAGGTGCGCGACGTGCATCCCTCGCACTATGGCCGCATCTGCCCGATCGAGACGCCTGAAGGCCCGAACATCGGCCTGATCTCCTCGCTCGGCCTCTACGCGAAGATCAACAGGTTCGGCTTCATCGAGACTCCCTACCGCGTGGTGCGCAACGGCAAGGTCACGAACACCGTTGAGTATCTCTCGGCGGACGTGGAGGAGCAGTATGTGATCGCGCAGGCGAACGCGCCGCTGAACGCCGACAGGACGTTCGCGGAGGACCGCGTGACTTGCCGCTACCGCACCGAGTTCTGCGACAAGCCCGTGAGCGAGGTCCAGTACATGGACGTGGCGCCGATGCAGGTGATCTCCATCGCCGCCGGCCTCATTCCGTTCCTTGAGCATGACGACGCGAACCGCGCGCTCATGGGCGCGAACATGATGCGCCAGGGCGTGCCGCTCCTGCAGAGCGAGCGTCCATATGTCGGCACCGGTCTCGAGGGTGTTGCCGCGAAGGACAGCCGCGTAATCGTGATCGCCGATGAGGACGGCGTGGTGGCGTACGTCTCGGCCGACGTGATCCTCGTCACGCCCGATGGCGAGCTGCCTCAGGGCGTCGAGCCCTATCCCGCCGATCCCGAGAAGTACGACTACGCCAAGGAGGCGAAGAAGGGCGTTCACCGCTACAAGCTCCAGAAGTTCCGCCGCTGCAACGCCGGCACCTGCTTCAACCAGAAGCCGATCGTCAAGCACGGGCAGAAGATTCAGAAGGGCGACTGCCTTGCGGACGGACCCGCCACGGACCAGGGCGAGCTCGCGCTTGGAAAGAACCTGCTCGTGGCGTTCATGAGCTGGCGCGGCTACAACTTCGAAGACGCCATTCTCGTGAACGAGCGCCTCATGCGCGAGGACGTGCTCACGTCCCTGCACATCGTCACCTTCGAGTGCGGCGCGCGCGACACGAAGCTCGGCCCCGAGGAAATCACGCGCGACATCCCGAACGTGGGCGAGAACGCGCTCAAGAACCTGGGTCCCGATGGCATCGTGCGCGTTGGCGCCGAGGTGAAGCCTGGCGACATCCTCGTTGGCAAGGTCACCCCCAAGGGCGAGACCGAGCTTTCGCCCGAGGAGCGTCTGCTGCGCGCGATCTTCGCCGAGAAGGCGGCCGACGTGCGCGACACGTCGCTCACCGTGCCCCCGGGCACGACGGGCGTGGTGATGGCCGTGAAGGTCTCCACTTCGCAGGAGGCGCCGCGCGCCTCCGCAGGTGATGACGGCGAAGAGAAGGCCAAGAGCAAGGCGAAGCGCGACGCGAGCAAGAAACGCGACGCGCAGCGCAAGAAGCTCGAGTCAGAGCTCACGACGGCGCTCTCCAACCAGCTTCTCAACGAGAAGATCCCGCTTGACGTTGTGGACACCGATTCGAACGAGATCATCATTCCGGCCAACCGCAAGATCACCAAGGCTCTGCTCTCCCGCCTCGCCAAGGCGCACAGCCACTACCACATTCCCGATGGCCCGCGTGCCGAGCAGATCGCCAAAGTCATGGACCAGTTCGCTCCTCAATTCGTCGAGCTTGAAGACGCTGCCAAGGCGCTCGACTCTGCGGAAGAGGACGATTTCGGCGGCGAGGGCAATGTCATCAAGAACGTGCGCGTGTACCTCGTGGACAAGAAGAACCTCTCCGTTGGCGACAAGATGGCAGGCCGCCACGGAAACAAGGGCTGCATCTCGCGCATCCTGCCGAGCTGCGACATGCCGTTCCTGCCTGACGGCACGCCCGTTGACATCGTTCTTAACCCGCTGGGCGTGCCTTCCCGCATGAACCTCGGCCAGCTCTTCGAGACCTACCTCGGCCTCGCCTGCCGCCTGTGCGGCTTCCATGCCGCCACGCCCGTGTTCGACGGCGTGCAGGAGCACGAGATCGACGAGGCCCTCAAGGAGGCCCGCAAGGTTCAGGAGAAGGAGGAGGGATCCGCAGCCTGGATCAACCCCGACGGCAAGACCGTGCTCTACGACGGCATGACCGGCGAGCCTTTTGCGCAGCGCGTGGTGGTGGGCGTGATCTACATGCTCAAGCTGCACCACCTCGTGACGGACAAGATCCACGCCCGCGCGATTGGTCCCTACTCCCTCGTCACGCAGCAGCCTCTGGGCGGCAAGGCCCAGCTCGGCGGCCAGCGCATGGGCGAGATGGAGGTGTGGGCTCTCGAGGCCTACGGCGTGGCGTACGCGCTGCAGGAGCTCCTCACCGTCAAGAGCGACGACGTGGCAGGCCGCACGCGCATCTACGAGTCGATCGTCAAGGGCCAGAACGTGCTTGACTCCGGCATGCCGGAATCGTTCTCGGTGCTCATCCACGAGCTCCGCGGTCTCTGCCTCGACATGCAGCTTCTGGGCGGCGACGCCGAGAAGCCGCGCGCCAAGGCTGCGCAGACGCCGGTCGTATCCGCGCCAATCGCAGACGGCGTTGCCGTAGGCGGGCAGAACCTCTAACAACGCGACTTCCTCGAACTGGAGAAATCTGAGATGAATCCCTACAACACGAGCGATATCTTCGGGGGACAGTACAACGCCTCCGTACACTATGACGCCGTGAAGGTGCAGCTGGCGTCGTCCGAGACGATTCGCAGCTGGTCACACGGCGAGGTGAAGAACCCCGAGACCATCAACTACCGCACGTACCGCCCCGAGAAGGACGGTCTTTTCTGCGAGAAGATTTTCGGCCCCACCCATGACTGGGAGTGCGCCTGCGGAAAGTACAAGCGCATCAAGAACAAGGGCATGGTGTGCGATCGCTGCGGCGTGGAGGTGACCCTCGCCGCCGTTCGCCGCCAGCGCATGGGCCACATCGAGCTTGCCGTGCCGGTGAGCCACATCTGGTTCTTCAAGTGCAACCCCAGCCGCATCGGCCTCATCCTCGACAAGACCGCCGCCGAGCTTGAAAGGGTGCTCTACTATCAGGATTGGATCGTTACCTCTCCCGGCGACACGCCCCTTAAGGAGGGTCAGGTGCTTTCAGAGGCAGAGTATCAGGACTGCCTTGAGAAGTACCCCAACAGCTTCACCGCTGAAATGGGCGCGAAGGCCGTGCGCGAGCTGCTGAAGAAAGTGGACCTCGAGAAGATGATGGTCCAGCTTGAGGAGCAGATGCTCAACACCCGCTCAAAGCAGACGCGCAAGAAGATCGCAAAGCGCATGAAGGTGGTGGACGGCTTCATAACCTCCGGCGGGAAGCCCGAGTGGATGGTGCTCGACGTGCTGCCCGTTATCCCGCCGGAGCTGCGTCCTCTCGTGCCGCTCGACGGCGGCCGCTTCGCGACGAGCGACCTCAACGATCTCTACCGTCGTGTGATCAACCGCAACAACCGCCTCAAGAACCTTCTCGCCCTCAAGACGCCGGACGTGATCATCCGCAACGAGATGCGCATGCTCCAGGAGGCCGTTGACGCGGTGTTCGACAACGGCCGCCACGGCCGCGCCGTGACAGGTCCCGGAAACCGCACCCTCAAGTCCCTCTCCGAGGTCCTCAAGGGCAAGACCGGCCGCTTCCGCCAGAACCTTCTCGGCAAGCGCGTCGACTACTCCGGCCGTTCCGTGATCGTCGTGGGTCCGGAGCTGAAGCTGCCGCAGTGCGGCCTTCCCAAGGAGATGGCCCTCAGGCTCTTCGAGCCCTTCATCATCCGCGCCCTCAGGGAAAGGGGCCTGTGCCACACCGTGCGGACCGCCCGCAAGAAGATCGAGCAGCATGACGACCAGGTGTGGGATATTCTCGAGGAGGTCACGAAGGACAAGACCGTGTTCCTCAACCGCGCCCCCACGCTCCACCGCCTTTCGATCCAGGCGTTCGAGCCGGTGCTCGTGGAAGGCAAGGCCATCCGCCTGCACCCGATGGTGTGCACTCCCTTCAACGCGGACTTCGACGGCGACCAGATGGCCGTGCACGTGCCGCTCTCGGTCGAGGCCCAGATGGAAAGCCGCCTGATGATGCTCGCGGCAACCTCCATCTTCTCGCCAGCCTCCGGCAAGTCCGTCATGACGCCTACGCAGGACGTGTGCCTTGGCCTATACTTCCTCACCACGCCCGGCCAGCAGGACAAGCTTGCCGGCAAGGTGGCCGGCAAGGCGTCTTTCGCCAACGAGCACCTGCCTCTCTTCAACGACATCGGCGAGGTCGAGTTCGGCATTGCGGAGAAGGCGATTGGCTACCAGTCGCGCATCCGCTTCCGCAATCCCGATTACGGCTCCGACAAGCTCACCGACGCCGAGGGCCGTCCGCTTCCGCGCCGTCCGCACGGCGATCCTTCGAAGCGCACGATCGAGACCACCGCGGGCCGCGTGATCTTCAACGCCGTGTTCCCGAAGGAGATGGGCTTCTGGAACGACAAGGTCACCAAGTCCACGATCGGTGACCTGATTCTGGACTGCCACCGCGTGGCCGGCCATGACGTGGCCGTGAAGCTCATCGACGACCTCAAGAATCTGGGCTACAACTACGTCACCGTGTCTGGCGCGTCCATGGGCCTGAAGGACATGATCCGCCCGGCCGTCAAGGACGAGGTGATCGCCAAGAGCCGCGCCGAGGTGAGGAAGATCGAGGACCAGTTCCAGCAGGGCATCATCACCGCAGGCGAGCGCCACAACAAGATCGTCGACGTGTGGACCGCCGCCACCGAGAAGGTGGGCGACGAGCTCTACAAGACGATCGACCGCAACGTCTCGCCCGAGGCGCCGAACCCCACCGAGCTCAATCCTATCTTCATGATGGTCGACTCCAAGGCCCGCGGCTCGAAGCTGCAGATCCGTCAGCTCGCCGGAATGCGCGGCCTCATGGCCGACCCGTCGGGCAACATCATCGAACGCCCGATCACCGCGTCCTTCCGCGAAGGCCTCTCGGTGCTCGAGTACTTCATTTCGTCCCACGGCGCCCGCAAGGGCCTGGCCGACACCGCCCTCAAGACGGCCGACGCAGGCTACCTCACGCGCAAGCTCGTGGACGTGTCGCAGGACGTCATCATCTCGCAGGAGGACTGCAACACCGTCAACGGCATCGAGGTGGGCGCGATCATCGAAGGCGACGAAGTCAAGGCTTCTCTCGCGAGCCGCGTTCTCGGCCGCACCGCGCTCTACGCGATTGAGAACCCCACCACCCACGAGACGCTCGTGGAGGCCAACGCCGAGATCGACGAGGCAGCCTGCGAGCGCATCACCAAGGCGGGCGTGAAGACCGTGTGGATCCGCTCCGGCCTCACGTGCGACGCCGAACACGGCATGTGCGCGAAGTGCTACGGCCGCGACCTCTCCACCGGCAAGCAGGTGGAGATCGGCACGGCAGTCGGCATCATCGCCGCGCAGTCCATCGGCGAGCCCGGCACGCAGCTGACGATGCGTACGTTCCACATCGGCGGAACGGCGTCCATGACGGCGAAGGTGCCTGAGATCATTCTGAAGAACGACGGCGTGGCCAAGTTCGTGGACGTGCGCAAGGTGCGCAACGACGAAGGCCGCGAGGTCGTGCTGAACAAGAACGGCACGCTCGAGATATGGTCCAAGCCCGAGTCGAAGGGCGGCACCTGCCTCGACGTGTACCCGCTGCAGATGGGCTCCGTGCTGTTGATCGAAGACGGCGCGGCCGTGAAGAAGGGCCAGAAGGTCGCCTCGTGGGACCCGCACTCCGTGCCTGTTCTCTCCGAGGTGCACGGCACCGTCAACTTCGTGGACTTCGAGGAGGACGTCTCCGTCAAGAGCGAGACCGACCGCGCCACCGGCGCAAAGACGCTCGTGGTGCTGCCCACATCCGAATCGAACCTGCACCCGCGCATCGAGATCCGCGGCAAGGGCAACGACGGCCAGGCGAACGCGCTTCTCGACAGCCACGACATTCCTACCGGCGCCATCGTGATGGTGCGCGACGGCCAGAAGGCGTCCCCGGGCATGCTGCTCGCCAAGACCCCCCGCGAGGAGGCGAAGACGCGCGACATCACCGGCGGTCTTCCCCGCGTGGCGGAGCTCTTCGAGGCTCGCCAGCCCAAGGACCCCGCCGAGATCTCCAAGATCGAGGGCGTGGTGGACTTCGGCGAGAACACGCGCGGCAAGCGCACTCTGCTCGTGAAGGACGACGTGACCGGCGAGGTTGAGAGCCATCTCATCCCGATGGGCAAGCAGATCGTCGTGTTCCGCGGCGACCGCGTGAAGAAGGGCCAGCCCCTCACCGAAGGTCCGATCGTGCCGCAGCAGATCCTCGACGTGTCCGGTCCGCAGGAGCTCGAGAAGTATCTGGTGGACGAGGTTCAGCAGGTGTACCGTCTGCAGGGCGTGGAGATCAACGACAAGCACATCGAGATCATCGTGCGCCAGATGCTGCGCAAGGTGCGCATCACGAACCCCGGCGACACGGACTTCCTCTGGGGCGAGCAGGTGACGCGCCAGACGTTCCTGCGCATGAACGAGCAGATGATGAGCGAAGGCCGCCGTCCTGCGGAGGCCCAGCCCGCGCTTCTCGGCATCACGAAGGCGGCGCTCGAGACCGATTCGTTCATCTCCGGCGCGTCCTTCCAGGACACCACTCGCGTGCTCACCGAGGCGGCCACCATGGGCCGTGTGGACGAGCTGCGCGGGTTCAAGGAGAACGTGATTCTCGGTCACCTCATTCCCGGCGGCACCGGCTTCCCCCTGCACCGCTACCTCAAGCTCGTGCCGCTGTGCGAGCCGATCTCCGACGAGGAGATGGAGGAGCTGCGCCGCGAGGCCAAGGCCAAGCAGGATGCAGCCGATGGTGCGCCGCCCATCCCTGAGAACGAAGAGGGAGAAGAGGGCGAACCCTTCGACACGTCAGGCGAACTCTCATACGCCCAGGCTCCCGCCAACCAGGCTCCCGACCAGACGAGCGACGACAACGACGTGGCGTTCGGCGACGCGGACGGGCTGGCTGGTGACGGCTATGGCGAGTAGCGGCGGCTTAGGCTGGGCATCCCGAAATGAACCCGCTTGCTAGAAAGCTGAACGAGACGTTGGGACCGGCGGCGAGCATGCTCTCGCCGCTGGGCCGGCGGATGTACTTCCCGTACGGCGGCATACTGGGCCAGGGAGCCGAGGCGCGAGGGTGCGCCACCAACGCGACCGTGGGCATGGCGTTCGAGGAAGACGGCTCGCCGCTCGTGATGGACTCTTTTGCGTCCATGCTGAACCTGGACCGCAAGTCGTTCCTCTACGCCGGCAGCTTCGGCCTTCCGGCTCTCCGCGAGGAGTGGAAGCGCCTGCAGGTGAAGAAGAATCCGTCCATGAAGGGCGTATCCCGCTCCACTCCTGTAGTGACGAACGCGCTCACGCACGGCCTGAGAATAACGGCCGAGCTGTTCGCCGGACGAGGCGACAAGGTGGTGGCGCCCGATCTGTACTGGGACAACTACTCGCTCATATTCGAGGAGACATGCGGCGCGAAGCTGCAGACCTTCACCATGTTCAAGGACGGCGCCTTCGACGCCGCCGCCATGCAGAAGGCGCTGATGTCCCCCGGCGAGAAGAAGATACTCATCCTCAACTTCCCAAACAACCCCACCGGCTACACCGCCACGCTCGCCGACGCCCCGCGCATCGTGAGCGCCGTGGAGGCCGCCGCCAAGGCCGGCAAGAAGATCGTTGTGGTGCTTGACGACGCCTACTTCGGCCTCGTGTACGAGAAGGGCGTGCATGGCGAGTCGCTCTTCGCCGAATTCGCAGCGCTGCACGAGAACGTGCTCGCCGTCAAGCTCGACGGCTGCACGAAGGAGGACTACGTGTGGGGCCTGCGCGTGGGATTCATCACCTTCGCGTTCAAGGGCGCCACGCCCGAGCAGCTCAAGGCCCTAGAGGCGAAGGCGGCAGGCGACGTGAGAAGCGGCGTCTCGAACATAACCTCCGTTGGCCAGCACATGGCCATCGCGGCCTTCGCAGACAAGGCTTACGCCGCGCAGAAGCGCGAGAAGTACGCCGTTCTGAAGGCCCGTTACGCCGAGGTCAGGCGCATCCTCAAGAAGCACCCGGAATATGCCGACGCCTTTGAGGCGATGCCGTTCAACAGCGGCTACTTCATGTGCGTAAAGCCTCTTGGCGTGGAGGCGGAGAAGGTGCGCAGGCTGCTTGTGGAGAAGTACTCCACCGGCACGATCGTGCTTTCCGGCCTCATCCGCATAGCGTTCTCCACCGTGCCTCGGGAGAAGCTTGCCGCGCTTTTCGCGAACGTGGCGGCCGCTGTGCGCGACCTGAAGGGGCAGAAGATCTAAACTGAAGAGACAAAAATGAAGAACCTCACAGCCGACGAGCTCCGCGAGATGTATCAGTCCTTCTTCGAGTCGAAGGGCCATGTGCGCATCTCTGGCGCGAGCGTTATCCCCGAGAACGACCCCACCGTGCTTTTCACGACGGCGGGCATGCATCCGCTTGTGCCGTACCTGATGGGCCAGATGCCGCATCCTGCAGGAACGCGCCTCACGGACGTGCAGAAGTGCGTTAGAACTGGCGACATCGACGAAGTGGGCGACGCGGCGCATCTCACGTTCTTCGAGATGCTTGGCAACTGGTCGCTCAACGACTACTTCAAGAAGGAGGCGATCTCCTGGAGCTTCGAGTTTCTCACCGAGAAGCTCGGCTTCAGCCCCGACCAGCTTAGCGTCACCGTGTTCCGCGGCGAGGGCAAGGAGGGCGACGAGGGATACATCCCTGCCGACGACGAGGCGGCGGAGATATGGAAGTCGCTGGGGATTCCCGAAGAGCGGATCTTCCGCCTGCCGCGCGAGGACAACTGGTGGGGGCCCGCCGGCACAACTGGTCCATGCGGACCCGACACCGAGATGTTCATCGACACGGGCAAGGAGAAGTGCGGTCCCGACTGCCGTCCCGGCTGCCACTGCGGCAAGTACATCGAGATCTGGAACGACGTCTTCATGCAGTACAACAAGAACGAGGAGGGCAAGTTCGTCCCCCTCGGGCGGCACAACGTCGACACCGGCATGGGCGTTGAGCGCACGATCTGCATGATGAGCGGCGCGCCCACGGTCTATGACACCGAGATCTTCGCGCCCATCATGGCGAAGATCGACGAGCTTTCCGACGCGGCCGCCGTTGCGCGCCTCGACCCCGAGGTAGCGCTGCGCAGCCGCCGCATCATCGCCGACCACATGCGCACTGCCACCTTCATCCTCTGCGATCCGAAGGGCGGCGTGAAGCCCGGCAACATCGGCGCAAACTACGTGCTTCGCCGCCTCATCCGCCGCGCGGTGCGCTACAGCCGCTTCCTCGGCATAGCGCCCGGCTTCACCGTGAAGATGGCCGAGACGGTGTGCGCCAAGTACCAGCACGTATATCCCGAGCTCGCAGTCAACCTCGAGACGTGCCGCATGGATCTCGAGCGCGAGGAGACGCGCTTCAACGAGACGCTTGACAAGGGCGCCGCAATGTTCGCCAAGGTCGCAGAGCAGCTCAAGCTCCACGGCCAGTCGCAGATCTCCGGCAAGACGGCGTTCAAGCTCTACGACACGTTCGGCTACCCGCTTGAGATGACGCTCGAGCTCGCCAAGGAGCAGGGGCTAGAAGTGGACGTTGCCGGATTCGAGGAGGCGAACAAAAAGCATCAGGAGCTTTCGCGCACCACGTCGGCCGGCTCGTTCAAGGCCGGATTGCAGGACAACTCGGCCGTCGTCACGCGCATGCATACCGCTACGCACCTTCTCCACGCTGCGCTCCACAAGGTGCTTGGGCCCACCGCCAACCAGAAGGGCTCCAACATCACCGCCGAGCGTCTTCGCTTCGACTTCACATGGCCAGAGAAGATGACCGACGAGCAGATCAAGGCCGTCGAGGACATGGTGAACCAGTGGATCAAGGACGCGATCCCCGTCACGAAGAAGATGACGACTGTAGAGGAGGCGAAGGCCGAAGGCGCCATGGCCCTCTTCGGCGCGAAGTACGGCGACCAAGTGAGCCTCTACACGATCGGCGACGTCTCGAAGGAGATCTGCTGCGGTCCGCACGTGGAGAACACGAGCGAGCTCGGCAGCTTCAAGATCCAGAAGGAGCAGAGCTCCTCCGCCGGCGTGCGCCGCATCAAGGCCGTCATCGGTAATATGAGTGCCTAGTGTTTTCCACGAATCACGAACCACGAATCACGAGCCACGGACCACGAACCACGATATGCAACTTTCGGCACTATACGACGCCTATGTGGATACGTTCCGCGTTGACGGCGAGCTGCCGCTGATGATGGCGCTCAAGCGCGAGCACACGTCGCATGTAGTCGAGAACGCGCTCGCCATTGCATCCGGCGAGGGATTCGATTCCGCCACGTCGCGCGTGTGCGAGGCGGCCGCCCTGCTGCACGATACTGGCCGCTACGAGCAGCTGCGCCTCTACAACACCTTCCGTGATTCCGACAGCGTGGACCATGCCGTGTTTTCTCATGACATCGTGGTCCAGAAGGGCTGGCTTTCCGACTGGCCGGAAGACGAGCGCAGCGCGATTCTCTGCGCGGTTCTTTACCACAACCGCCGTGACCTGCCGGAAGGACTCGATGCGCTCACGCTCGCGGCGTCGCAGACGGTGCGCGATGCCGACAAGCTCGACATATTCCGCGTTCTAGAGGACCGCGTGAAGAACACCGACTGGCGCCACGACTGCCGAGCCTTCTGGAATCTTCCCACGACAACCAGTCCGTCATCCGCCGTGGTGGACGCAATCCGCCATGGCCGCCCCGTCGACTATCAGAACATCGTGTCGCTTGCCGACTTCGTTCTCGTGCAGGTCGGCTGGATGGTCTCGGGCCTTGCCTACGCCACCACGCGCCGCCTAACGGCGGAACGCGGCCATCTCGCCTTCCGGCGAGACTTCCTGCACCAGCTCACCGACGATCCCGCGATCGACGAACTGTGCGATCTCGTTGTACCTGTCACTAGGCACTAAGCGCTCTTTATGCTATAATATTCCACATGGCAGAGAAAACGGCAGTATATCCCGGGACATTTGATCCCATGACGCTTGGTCACTTTGATTTGATCAAGCGCTCTGCTGCGCTTTACGATCGTCTCATCGTGGCTGTTGCCGCCACGAGCACCAAGAACGGGGCGCTCTTCGACGCAGCCCATCGCGTGGACATGATACGCGAGGACGTGACGGGCGCTGGCCTTGCGAACGTGACGGTGGAGACGCTCGACACGCTGCTGGTGGACTTCTGCCGCCGACGCGGCGTTCGCGTTGTCATCCGCGGCGTTCGCGTGTACTCCGACTTCGAGTATGAATTCCAGATGGCGCTGACAAACCGCAAGATGGCGCCGGAGATCGAGACGCTCTTCATGATGCCGAGCGAGCAGCTCGCGTACGTGACGGCGTCTACCGTGCGAGAGATCGCCCGCTATGGCGGCGACACGTCGCCGTTCGTCACGCCCGCAGTGCAGCGGCGCCTTGCGGAACTTAAGTTTTAGAAGACGATGGACGAGAAGCTGATCATAGACGTTGCTAGGTTGAAGGCCGAAGGCGAAGAGTTCTCGGGTGTGGTGGATGACGCCGTTCTTGAGATCGACGGCGAGCTGCTGCGTCCATTCGGCGGCATTCGCTACGAGATTTCCGCGCAGTTATTCGGCAGGGAACTGCTCGTGCGCGGCACGCTTTCGCAGGATTTCGACGCCGTCTGCGCCCGCTGCGGCGGCGATTTCGACTTCACCTTGACGGTGGACGACTTTACCGCTAGCGTGGAGACGGACGAAAAAAGTGAATTTGTCGATTTGACTGATGAGCTAAGACAGAGTATAATACTTGCTTTGCCGTCATACCCGGTTTGTCGGCAAGACTGCCGCGGCGTGTGCGTCATGTGCGGGAAGAACCTCAACGAGGGTCCCTGCGCTTGTTCGCATACTGAGCGCGACAGCCGGTGGGGGGCGCTAGACGCCCTCGTGCCGGAAAAGAAGGATGATTGAAACGGCGCGAACGTACGCGTGAACGCCAAAGAGAAGAGAAGAAAGAGAGTGCAACATGGCATCACCTAAGAACAAGAAGTCGAAAATGCGTAAGCGCCAGCGCGTGGCGCAGCTGGAGAAGGCGATATTGGCGGCGGTTCAGCCGTGCCCTGAGTGCGGCGGCATGAAGCAGTCGCATCACGTGTGCCCGAACTGCGGCATGTACAACGGCCGCAAGGTGCTGTCCGTCGTGGCGAAGGAGAAGTAATCGACGGTTTGCATTTCCTGTGCGCGGCGCCACGCATGTCGTGCGCCGCACGCATATGGGGATTCGAGTCATGACCAGAGTTGCACTTGACGCAATGGGCGGCGACAACGCGCCGGGCGAGATTGTGCACGGCGGAATTGAAGCCGCCGTGGCCCTCGACGACGTGAAGGTCGTCCTCGTTGGCGTTCAGGAGCAGGTCGAGGCCGAACTCGCGAAGTACCCCAAGGAGGTCGCCATTGCGCGCAAGGCCGGCAGGCTTGAGGTGGTGGCGGCGCCTGAGGTGCTGGAGATGGACGACGAGCCGGCGAAGTCCGTACGCAAGAAGAAGGACTGCTCCATCAACGTGGCCATGCGCCTTGTGAAGGATGGCCAGGCGGATGCCTTCGTCTCGGCAGGAAATTCCGGAGCCGTCGCGGCGAGCGCCATCTTCAATCTGGGCCGGATCAAGGGCGTGCATCGCCCGGCGATAGCAGCAATCCTGCCCACGCGCCGCCCGGTGCGTCCGCTACTTCTGCTGGACGCCGGCGCGAACATGGACTGTCATCCCGACTGGCTTGTGCAGTTCGCCATCATGGGCAGTGCCTACTCGAAGGCGGTGCTCAAGCGCACGAAGCCGCTTGTTGGCCTTCTTTCCATCGGCACGGAAGACTGCAAGGGCAACGAGATGACGAAGGAGACCTTCCCGCTCCTGAAGGAGGTCAAGTCCATTGACTTCCGCGGCAACGTGGAGGGGCATGACATCTTCCACGGCCAGACGGACGTGGTGGTGTGCGACGGTTTTGTGGGCAACGTCGTACTTAAGACTGCCGAGTCTCTGGCCCACGCTGTTGGATACTTTCTCAAGAAGGAGTGTTTCAAGGGAATATCTCGCATCCTCGGAGCGGTGCTGCTGAAGGGGGCCTTCAAGTCTCTCAAGCAGCAGCTTGATCCTGACATCTACGGCGGCGCGCCGCTTCTCGGCGTTCCCGGCGCAGTGATCATCTCGCACGGCTCCTCCACGCACAAGGCGATCTACCATGCCGTGCGCGTGGGCGCGAACGCTGCGCGGAACGACGTCTCAGGGCAGATCGCCCGCGACATCGAGGAATACGAGTCTTCTCGAAAAACACTTTAGTCATTTCATTCGGTTCGTCACAAAACCTATTCACTCTTCACTATAACTTATTCGTTGTTCTTTCGGGGCGTAGCGCAGTCTGGTAGCGCACCTGCCTTGGGCGCAGGTTGTCGTGGGTTCAAATCCCGCCGCCCCGACCATCGGGGTTATTTTGTAAGAAAGGATGCCGCCATGCCAGAGAAGGTTAGGAGCTTGAGGTTTGCCGTGTTTGCTGGGCTGGCAATTGTTGGGGTGTTTGCAGGCTGCCCAAAACCCGATACCACAAAGGCTACTGTCATAGATGACCTGAGCGGTCTTGGCTTCAATGGCAGTATAGCTGCTCCTGAATACTTGTTCGATACTGTTGTGACGAATAAGATGTACGATGTGTCGGGGACAAATCGGAACTACTGGACAAAGGACCCATACGTCGAGCGGTATCGAATCTTTGTTGAACTAAATCAGGACGCGCATGAAGATTTGATAATGTCCGCTCCGTTAAGCCAGAGGGGGACGGGTGGACATGTCTTCGACGTCTATCTCTGGACAAACGGCAACTATGTGTGCATCGGCGATGTCGGAGGTCATCTCAGTTCTCTCCACGTCGAGCATATCGACGAACGTACCCGCGTCATTTGGACTTATTCGCACAGTAGTTGCCAGTCTGGGGCGATAGGGACGTTCATTGTTAGTGGATGGCACTGTCGTGACAACCGTTGTTGCCATGTCGAACTTGGAGGGGAAGGCCGTAATCCGCCTACTGTCGGATGGCAGTTGCTGGACATCATAGCCAAGACCGCAACGGTTCCGCTCCGTGTCGAGAAAAGCGAGACAAAAGATGGGAAAGTCAGCTGGCGACCATTTGACCAGAAAAGTGATTGAAAGAACCACCATGATAACATGCACCACAGGGGATTGTTTCCCACAGAGGCACGGAGACACAGAGAAAAGAGCGGAACAATACTCTGCGTCTCTGCGGGAAACAAAAAAGGAACAACCATGATCAAGATAGTCCAAGGTGACATAACGACGCTGGCGGTGGATGCCATCGTCAACGCGGCGAACCAGGTGATGCTGGGCGGTGGAGGCGTGGATGGTGCGATTCACCGCGCCGCAGGACCGGAGCTTTACGAGGCGTGCCTCAAGGTGCCGGAGGTGCGTCCGGGCGTGCGGTGCCCCACCGGCGAGGCGCGGATCACACCAGGCTTCAGGCTGCCCGCGAAGTTCGTGATCCACACCGTGGGGCCAGTCTACCGCGACGGCCAGCACGGTGAGCCGGAGAAGCTTGCGGCGTGCTACCGCAACTCGCTCGCCCTAGCGGCGGAGAACGGTTGCACATCCATCGCCTTCCCCTGCATTTCCACAGGCGTGTACGGCTACCCGAAAGAAGAGGCCGCGCAAATCGCGGTGCGGGAGGTGCGGGATTTTTTAACGCAGAGGCGCAGAGACGCAGAGTGCGCAGAGGTTGATGAATCTGGTAGGGTGCGAGTACCGAGCGCGCCGCCGCTGGAAGTCATCTTCTGCTGTTTCTCGTCGCATGGCGCGACGATCTACGAAAAGCTCTTGTCATGACTACTTTCCTCGCCAACCGTGAAATCTACACCTCCGTCGTCTGCGGGATTGTGCCGCAGGTGCGCGAACGGTTGTGGATCGCGACTGCCGACATCAAGGATCTGTACGTCGAGCCGCCTGCGCAAAATGCTATGGCGGCCAAGTGCGGCGGACGCGACATGGTGCCGTTCTTGGAGGTATTGGCGGGAATAGTGAAACGCGGGGTCGAGGTACGGCTCATCCATGCGAAGGAGCCGGGTCCGAACTGGCGGGATGATTTCGACCGCTATCCCGGCTTGTGGGAGGGGATGGAGCGGATACTGTGTCCGCGCGTACACTTCAAGTGCATCATCGTCGATGGCGCGAAGGCGTACTTCGGTTCGGCCAATCTCACCGGCGCGGGGATGGGCGCGAAGAGCGAGAAGAAGCGCAACTTCGAGAACGGCATTCTCACTGATGAGCCCTCGCTCGTCGCGCCGCTCATCGAGCAGTTCGATTCCGTCTGGCGCGGTGACTTCTGCCGCGACTGCGGCCGCCGTGACTTCTGCGGCGACCCGGTGAGGTAGTTTTATCTCCCGCAGAGGTCGCGGAGAGATGATGGATTCCTTTCGACAAAGTTAATGATCGGGTTGTCGGAAAAAGAGTTGGTGTGTGTTTTGGCAAGGGCCGTTGATTCCGCCGACTTGGTGAAGTCATGGTGGTTTAACACCCACTTTAAGTCATTCTCTATTGCGCGCGCAACGTCCTTTTGATAAACTATACGCGTTTTTTCTTGACTGGAAAGGAAGAGATGAAAGTTTGCAAATTCGGTGGCAGCTCGCTGGCGGACGCAAGGCAGCTGACCAAGGTTATCGATATCGTCCTTGCGGATCCCCAGCGCCGCATCGTGGTGGTATCCGCACCCGGCAAGCGCAACGGGTCCGACACCAAGGTCACCGATCTTCTAATCGGCCTCGCCGAGGCCGCCCTCGCCAATGAGAACACGGACGCAAAGTTCGCCGCCGTGCTTGACCGCTACGCCTCCATTGCCAAGGATCTTTCGCTCGGCGACGAGATCGTCCGGGAGATCGAGGAAGACATAAAGGCGCGCCTTGCCTCCTCCAAAGAGGACCCCGGCGTGTTCATGGACACTCTCAAGGCTGCTGGCGAGGACAACAGCGCCAAGCTCGCCGCGGTCGCTTTCGCGGCGCGCGGAGTGAAGGCCCGCTACGTGAGCCCACGCGAGACCGGCATGATGCTAGAGGGAGAGAGCGGCAACGCGCAGCTTGTGGAGGAGAGCTACAGAAAGCTCTCTCGCGCCTTCTCCGACTTCGAGGGCATCGCGATCTACCCAGGCTTCTTCGGATATCGCAAGGACGGCACGGTGGCAACGTTCCCGCGCGGCGGCAGCGACATCACCGGCTCCATCCTCGCGGCGGCCGTGCGGGCCGACGTGTACGAGAACTTCACCGACGTCGACAACGTCTATCCCGTCGATCCGCGCATCGTGCCCGAGGTGAAGGAGGGCATCGACACCATGACATACCGCGAGATGCGCGAGCTTGCGTATGCGGGCTTCGGCGTGTTCAACGACGAAGCCATACGCCCCGCGGTGATGGCCCGCGTGCCGATTAACGTGCGAAACACGAATCGTCCATCCGAGCCGGGCACCATGATCGTGCAGTCGCGCCGCGTGATTCCCGGCACGGTGACGGGCATCGCAGCCGCCGATGGCTTCTGCAACATCATCATCGACAAGTACTGCATGAACCGCCTAGTGGGCTTCACGCACAAGCTGCTCGACATCCTCCAGGAAGAGGGCGTCGCTTACGAGCACATCCCGTCGGGCATCGACTCCATCTCGGTGGTGATCCGTGCGGACCGCTTCTCGAAGGCTGTGGAGAACCGCGTGGTGGCGCGCATCAAGCGCGAGCTGAATCCCGACTCCGTCTTGGTGACGCGCGACTACGCCGTCCTCATGGTGGTGGGCGAAGGCATGGCATTTTCGGCCGGCATGCTCGCGAAGGCCACGGGCGCCCTCGCGGCGCACGGAATCAACATCTCGATGGTGAACCAGGGCGCGAGCGAGTTCTCGTTCATGATCAGCATCAAGAGCGCAGACCGCGAACGCGCGGTGCGCGCTCTCTACAAGGCGTATTTCGGTTGAAAGAAAAGGAGTCAGCATGACATTCTGGAACAGGGAAGCAGAGACGATGAGCCGCGACCAGCTCGCGGACGTGCAGCTCAAGGGCCTGCAGAAGTCGCTTCGCCGCGTGTGGAGCAACGAGTGGAGCCGCCGTCTGCTCAAGAGCCGCGGTTTCGCGAACCCCGAGGACGTGAAGTCGCTCGACGACCTCACGAAGATTCCGTTTCTCACGAAGGACGACTTCCGCGACGCATATCCGCTCGAGATGAGCACGGTGCCGCGCTCCGAACTTCGCGAGTTCCACCAGTCCTCCGGCTCCACCGGCACCCCCGTGGTGATGGCCTACACCAAGAACGACCTCAACCAGTGGGCCGAGACGATGGCACGCTGCTTCACGATGGCGGGCCTCGAGGCGGGCGACGCCTTCCAGATCATGCCCACGTTCGGTCTCTTCAACGGCGGCTTCGGATGCTACCACGGCTGCCGCAAGGCCGGCCTTTTCTGCGTGCCGGCGTCAAGCGGCAACACCGAGCGCCAGATCAAGCTCATGCGCGACTTCCGCGTGAAGGGATTCTGCTCGGTGGTGAGCTACGTGCCGCGCATCATCGAGAAGCTTGACGCCGAGACTTCCGGCGACCACGACATTCCTTCGCTCCGCGTTGGCATCTTCGGCTCCGAGACGTTCTCGGACGAAATGCGCCGCCGCATCGAGAGCCGTCTGCACATCGAGTGCTTCGACATCTACGGCATGACCGAGACGGGCGGCATCGGCACCACCGGCCAGGACTGCAAGGCCCACTGCGGCATACACGTTTGGGAAGACCAGTACATCACCGAGATCGTCGATCCCGTCACCGGCAAGCCAATGCCCGACGGCGAGTACGGCGAAGTGGTGTTCACATCCCTCACGCGCGAGGCGATGCCGATCATCCGCTACCGCACGCACGACATCTCCCGCATTCTCTCGCGCGAGAAGTGCGAGTGCGGACGCACCTCGCTGAGGATCGACCGCATCACCGGCCGCACCGACGACATGCTCATCGTCAAGGGCGTCAACTTCTATCCCCGCCAGGTGGAGCAGGCCCTCATGGAGATTCCCGGTGTCAAGGACGAGTTCCAGATCATACTCACCGAAGAGAACGGCATGACTGACGTGACGGTCAACGTGGAGGCGGAGCCTGGCGTTACCGGCCACACCGTGGCGAAGCATCTTCGCGAGCGACTTGGCTTCCTTCCGAAGGGCGACGTGTTCCCAGTGGGCGCGCTTCCCCGCAGCGAAGGCAAGGCCAAGCGCGTGATCCGCATCAAGAAATAACATTCTGCATTTGCCATATTCATACTCCGATGAATTTGTGATATACTATCCATCCCTGTTTTCGGGCGGTTAGCTCAGTTGGTTAGAGCAGGACCTTTACACGGTCAAGGTCGGGGGTTCGAGTCCCTCATCGCCCACCACTAAAAAATTGAAAACTTGTAAACTTGCCAACTTGCCAACTTGCAAACTTGTAAACTGGAAGGAAGAACATGTAGTAGGCAGTTGTCAAGTTGCCAAGTTGAACAGTTGCCAAGTTGGCAAGTGAGAGCGAGTGTGGGTCGTAGGCAGTTGTAAACTTGTTAACTTGAAAACTTGTTAACTTGAAAACTTGTAAACTGGAAGGAAGAACATGTAGTAGGCAGTTGTCAAGTTGCCAAGTTGAACAGTTGCCAAGTTGCCAAGTGAGAGCGAGTGTGGGTCGTAGGCAGTTGTAAACTTGTTAACTTGTAAACTTGTTAACTTGAAAACTTGTTAACTGGAAGGAAGAACAAGCAGTAGGCAGTTGTCAAGTTGACAAGTTAAACAGTTGCCAAGTTGTCAAGTGAGGAAAGAGAGATGACCAACAGCGAATTCAAGATCCAGTTGGAGAAACGAACGGTCGCATTCTCGGTTGCGGTCATCAAAACGCTTCGCAAGATCCCTGGCGGACTGGAATCGAAGAACATACGCGATCAGGTGATGCGCTCGGCGACGGCAGTAGGAGCGAACTACCGTGAAGCGAACCGCGCAGAATCAAGTGCCGACTTCGTGCACAAGATTGGCGTGGTTGCGAAGGAGGCGTCGGAAAGCGAATATTGGATAACGCTGCTACATGAACTATATCCACAGGTCAAGGAAGTCGCCTCCGTCCTTGCCGAAGCCGGCGAGCTGACACGAGTGTTCGACAAGATTCGCCGCACTATGATTGAGCGTTCTGTCAAGAACCGAAATGACTTGTAAACTGGACAACTGGAAAACTGGAAGGAAGAACATGTAGTAGGCAGTTGTCAAGTTGCCAAGTTGAACAGTTGCCAAGTTGCCAAGTGAGAGCGAGTTGTGAGAGTGAGAGCGAGTGTGGGCCGTAGGCAGTTGCAAACTTGTGAACTTGAAAACTTGCCAACTTGAAGAAAGAACATGCGCCTGTCGCGAAGCGATCAGGTTGGGTGAGCGCGAAGCAGCCGCTAGGACCCGCGCCCATGCGCCAACAGCAAGTTGTTTCAAATAGTAGTTTCCAATCTTCAGAAGGCTCGGCGGTGAATTGCGCACCTTCCGCGATATGAACTGGTGTGGAATGACGTTGACAATCTGACAGATGATCGGGTATACTGTCTTCGTTACTTTCGAAGATGAGGAAATGAGACACAACGGTAAGGTATGAGAATTCATACGGACAAGACAATCAACTTCTCGACAAAGCCCATCTGTCCCAAATGCGGATGCGAAATCCCTGCAGACGAAGTAGTTGTGGAGAAAGACCATGCGTGGTGTCCAAACTGCCGTCGGGAGATGTCTTTCGCAGAAGTAGCGGACTATAGCTTGGTTCAGGCTAAAAGAAATAAACCATTGCCGCCGGGTTTTTCCATCATCTCAGATTCTGAGGACTCCCTCGTCATTTCGTTCAAGAGTGCTCGGATTGGCTTGCGCCTATTTGGATTGCTTTTCTCGATACTGTTGGCGATTCCGATTTCCTGGGTGATTTATCATATGGCTGCCGGGCATAGCCGTTCGTATCTTGTTGCAGGCGTGGCACTCGTTGCACTCATGGCATTGGAGATTTGGATTTTGCTGTGTCTGCGAAACGAGTGGAAATTGCACATGGTCTTCAAGTTCTGTCCTGGACATTGTTCCGTCACAATCCTACCGACTTTTTTCAAGCCGCGTGTCCGTGAATTCATTTTAGATCGAGATGCATCTTTTGGTTTGGCGCAAGGACGGATTTATATCTATTCGCCCCGCCGCCCTCCAGAAGATATGGTTCTTCCTTTCCCGATGTCAGGAGAACATATGTTTTGTCTCTATTCTTTTCTGCTCGACTTCAAGTATGGTATTAGAGCGGGCACGTTTGAGGTTGCGGCCCCCAATCCAGGGCGGAAACCCCCGCTCATGAAGTTCATCCCGCCTTGGAAGAAGTTCCTTCGCTGGGCTTGGCTTGTCTTCGTCGTGGTCGCTATGGCAATCCGTTTTTTCATTGCACTCTATGAATTTCTGCATGGGAAGCACTAAGCCTCAAGGAACTGCTGAAAGGACAAAAACAATGAACATCTTGATTCTACAAGGTTTACGATGGCGCAATCGGCGCGTATCATGGCATCATCAACTATTGGGCATGGAGGATACGGGTATAGTCACGGCCAAGATCGACGCGCAGAAAACTGAAGCGACACGCGAAAAGATTCTTGAGGGCAGATGATCATCTGGAATCAGTGGCATGACTGCCACTACAAACTTGTAAACTTGCCAACTTGAAAACTTGTTAACTTGTAAACTGGACGGAAGAACATATAGTAGGTAGTTTACAAGTTACCAAGTTGTCAAGTTGAATAGTTGCCAAGTGAGAGCGAGTTGAGTAATAGTCAGGTGTAAACTTGTGAACTGGAAGGAAGAACATATGGTAGGCAGTTGCCAATAGGAAACTTGTAAACTTGCCAACTTGCAAACTAGCAAACTAGCCAACTGAAAAAAGAACAAGCAATGGGCAGTTGCCAAGTTATCAAGTTGAACAGTTTACAAGTTGCCAAGTTGGCAAGTGAGAGTCTGTGGAGGACCTCCTCCGGTGAAGTTTTAGCGAGCAACGAAAAGTCACGGTAGATTTGCTATAATATATTCAAGAGAAAGGGAGAAGTCCGTGACAATGAGAAACGCACTTAATCACTTAATGGAAAGACAGCCATCATCATGACGATGTGCGTTGTAACGGCGCTCGCGGAGGCTGCGGCGTATTCCACGGGCGTGGCCGTCGCGTAAGTGGCTGTCGGCCGTAGCATTGCCGGCAAGGTGATTGTGGGTGTGAAATAAGCTAAAACGGAATGAGATAAATCATGACGCGAAAAGAATTCTTGAATGCAACGGTGGCATTGGTGGCGTCTGCAGTGCTGGTCGCGTTTGTGTCCATGTGCGCGTTTGCCGCCGCCCTGCCCGAGGCGGAGGGCGATTTCACGTGGGGTGGGCGCAAGGCGCACTCCGCCGTAGTGAACCCTGTGATGGGGAACGAGGCGGGTAGCATCGTCTCCCTGCGTGGCGAGTGGGAGTTCACGCCGCATGCCGGCAACCTCGGGCGGAACGGCATCTGGAAGCCGATCTACAAGACCAAGGCATGGCCCGATGTGCGCGCGATCCAGGTACCCGCCTGCTGGGAGGCGCAGGGCGTGGGAGCGCCCGGCATGGGTGACAGCTGGGACCAGAAGGGCGACCACAACGCGAAGCCCATCCGCCACAAGCACATGGGCAGCGGCTGGTACCGCAAGACGGTGAAGATACCTGCCGCGTGGAAGGGAATGCGCGTTTGGCTGAAGATCGGCGGCGTGAAGTCCGTGGGCTGGTTCTGGGTGAACGACCGGCAGGTGGCGCTCGTGGACAACTACTGCGGCACGTACAAGTACGACGTGACGGACCTCGTGACGCCCGGTTCTAACGCGACGGTCGTGGCACAGGTGAAGAACGACGTGCCGTCGCGCAAGGGCCTCTTCAGCGCTATGCACCGCTGGGGCGGAATCTATCGCGACGTGGCGTTCGAGGTGACGCCGCAGACGTTCATCGACGACGCCTGGGTACGCGGACTATTCGACGAGAAGTCGGCAGAGGTACACGTGACTGTGAATGGGACAACGGGCGTATCGCCCGTTGCGACGCGCTCGGCGAGCGCGCCCTACCAGCTTCGCGTCACAATTGACGGCAATGTAGTAGAGCAAACCATCAAATCTTCCAACCACTTAACCACCCAACCGCCTAACCACCAAATCATTAAACTTCCGCTTGCGGAATTCCGTCCATGGTCGCCGGAACATCCCAACCTCTACACTGCGCGCGTGGACCTCGTGGAGAGCGGGCAAGTTGTCCACACGCGGCTTGAGCGCTTCGGCGTGCGCAAGTTTGAGGTGCGAGGCAAGGAGTTCTATCTGAACGGCAAGCCGTTCTACATACGCGGGTTCGGCGACGACCATGTCTATCCGATCACGGGCATCACGCCGTCCGACCGCGACCTCCACCGCGCGCATCTCGCGAAGGCCCGCGCGGCGGGCTTCAACTTCGTGCGCCTCCACACGCACACGGAGCTGCCCGAGTACTACGAGGCGGCGGACGAACTCGGCATCATGGTCCAGCCCGAACTGCCGTACTACAGCGACATGCCCGTCGAGGGATTCGCGTTCGATCCGAAGCGCGACGTGACGGAGCTCTACGAGCACTTCCGCCGCCATCCGTCCTTCGCCGTCTACTCGATGGGCAACGAGGGCTCGTTCGGCCCGACGCTCGACGCGCGCCTGCACTCCTACGTGAAGGAGATGGACCCCGACCGCCTGAAGATCAACCAGGACTGCCACGTGGACTGGATCAACCCGCCCGAGGCGGCGGACTACCTGGGCGGCCCCATCAAGCCGTGGCCGCGCGGCTCGTTCAACCCCGAGCGCCCGTTCGTCACGCACGAATACCTCAACCTCTGCATCAAGTGCGACTCGCGCGACGAGGCGCTCTACACGGGCGTGTGGATGCCGCCCGCCACGCGGAAGGGGCGCGCGGACTGGCTTGCGAAGTTCGGCCTCGACCACACCTGGGGCGACCGTCTGCAGGACGCGCAGAACGTGCTCCAGCGCCACTACCAGAAACAGGGCATCGAGGCGGCTCGCGCCGATCCGTACTGCGATGGGCACATCTTCTGGACGATCGTTGACGTGGTGGTGGAGCAGGGCTGCACATACACGGCGCAGGGTCTCTTCAGCCCGTTCTGGGAACCGAAGCGCGGCGGGTTCACGCCGGCCGAGTTCGCACAGTTCAACAGCCCGTCGTGCCTGCTCCTCGACGTGCCCGACACGAAGCGCGTCTTCGCCTCTGGCGACACGCTCGACGCCGACTTCCTATTCGCCAACTACGACGCCCCGCTGAAGGGCGCTTCGCTCGAATGGCGGCTTGACATTACTGGGGCAACGGGCGTCTCGCCCGTTGCAGATGAGATTCCCCTCGGGCCGGCGCTGAAGGTGGCGACGGCGAAGATCGCCTTCCCGGACGTTGCGAAGCCCGCCAAGGCGACGCTCACGGCCACGCTCGGCGGCGTCTCCAACAGCTGGGACTTCTGGGTGTTCCCGCGCCGCGCGTTGCGCGACGGCAGCGCCATCGCGGTGGCGCCACGCTTCCGTGCGGCGCTGGAGAAGCGCTACGCGAATCTGCTCGCGCCCGAAGCTGCCGCACGGGCGAAGGTCGTGGTGGCGGAATACGGCACGCCGCTTGCGGCCGAGGCGCTCGCGCGTGGACAGCGCGTGGTCACGCTCGCGGGCACTGAAGGCAAGCCGAACGTGTCGCTCGGCTGGTGGTGGATGGGGCGCCAGGTCGGCACGGCCCTCGCGCAGCATCCCGCGCTCGCCGCGCTGCCGCACGAAGGCGTCCTCTCTCCGCTCCTCTTCCGTCTCGTCCTCCAGACCGGCAAGCCGATGCCGTACGCGGGCCTTGCGCAGGACGACATGCTGATGGTGGGCGAAGGCGGCGAGATGTGCTTCCTCTACCTCGCGCAGGCGAACGTCGGCTCCGGCAAGGCGCTGATGGCGTTCGGGCTCAATCTTCTCGCGGAGACGCCCGAGGCGGCCGCGCTGCTGGACGGCCTCGTGGACTACGCGGCGTCCGACCGTTTCGAGCCGAAGAGCCGCGTGGAGATGGCCACGCGGCCGCCACAGTAACTTTTCTAGTTGCCTATCTGCCTAGAATCATGTATACTATGCGCCGTTTTCATTCGCGGACTGTAGCTCAGTTGGTAGAGCACGACACTTTTAATGTTGGGGTCGCGGGTCCGATCCCCGCCAGTCCGACCACTCGCGTCGCGTTTCATTGATTGCAGAAGAGTTGTCAAAAGACCGCAGCAGTGGTTGCGCCGTTTCGCGCAGATGAAGTGGACATGGTGTTGGTCACATGAGCTGGAACAAAGAGGAACATGCAATGAAACGACTACTTGCGGCAATCGCGGCGGTTATTGCAGTCGCCACAGGCGCATACGCGGCCAAAACCCCAAAGGCCGTCGTCCTGGACGGAGGCAAGACTATGCGCTTCGTCTATGACGACAAGAACTACGGTTCGCAGAACACGGACTGGTTCAGTACCGGCGACTTTGTCGGCACGGTAGCTCTCCCGCTGGTCAGCGCGGTCCGCCTTGGGGTCGAGCGGGTCGAGTTTGACCACTCCTTCCGCGCCTACAAGCCGACAAGCTGCAAATACTGGTTCTGCAACTTCAGGAATCTGAAGACTGTGGCCGGGACATGCAACCTCGACGTCTCGCAGGCGACAGACCTCCTCTCCATGTTCGGGCAATGCCAATCTCTCACCCGTCTGGACCTTTCAACCTGGGACACCAGCCTGGTGACCAATTTCAGAAGCATGTTCAACGGCTGCTCCAAGCTCACCACCATCTACGCGACGGACTCTTTCAAGACGTCCGCCATCGCGGAGGGGAACGACGTGAACATGTTCAGCGGCTGCACCTCCCTCGTCGGCGGCGCGGGCTTGACGTACGACGAATCCCGCACACACGCCGGCTATGCGCAGATCGACAGCGTACGTGCCGGCGGTGGCCGCAAGTACGGCTACTTCACGCAGGGCGGCATCCCCGTCGCGGTGCTGTCGAACGACGGTAGCGCCCTGACGTTCTACTGCGACACGCTCACGGCCAACCATGCGGTGGAAGGAACCGCCTATCCCCTGTATGGCTGGAACTCCGATACGCCGCCTTGGATGCAGAACAACGCGGCGCAGGGCGTGTTCTCCGTCTCGTTCTCCCCGTCGTTCGCGATCTTCCGTCCGCACTCCTGCCGGGAATGGTTCGCCAACCTCGCGTTCTGCAACTTCATTTCGGGCAATCAATACCTTCATACGGAGGATTGCAGCTCCTTCGCCCAAATGTTCGCCAACTGCGTCTCCCTGCCCGCGATCGACATGAGCAGCTTCGACACGTCTAGCGCCACCGACATGCGCGAGATGTTCCGAGACTGCAGCTCCATGATCGCGCTGAATCTCGCCACTTTCGACACGTCGCGCGTGACTGACATGAGCTCCATGTTCACCAACTGCGTGCGGCTGACCGCGCTGGACATAAGCGGCTTCGACACGTCGCGTGTTGCGGACATGGGCCACATGTTCGAGGGATGCAATGCACTGAGAGGCCTTGAAGTGGGCGGGTTCGACACTTCGTGCGTTACGAATATGAGCTGCATGTTCGCAGAATGCAGGGGATTGTCGAATCTCGATTTGAGCGGCTTTGACACGTCGCATGTCACGGACATGAGCAGCATGTTCAAGGCATGTCAGTCGCTGAGAGAACTCGACTTGAGCGGCTTTGACACGTCTAGTGTAACGAGCATGAGCCGCATGTTCTGGGGATGCTATAGGCTCGATTCTCTTGATGTAAGCGGTTTCAACACGTCCAATGTCACTGAGATGGACTATATGTTTGCTGAATGCATTGACCTGTCCTCCCTTGATCTGAGGCGGTTTGACACGTCCAAGGTGACGATCATGGACAATATGTTCGATAGCTGCAGGTCTCTGGGCTCGCTTGACCTTTATGGCTTTGACACGTCACGGGCGACACGCATGCATGCGATGTTTTATCAGTGCGAATCGTTGAAATTGCTCAACCTCAGCAGCTTTGACACGTCTAGAGTGACCAACTTTCAGAGCATGTTTATGGGTTGTTCGTCGTTGACCGTGCTTGATCTGTCCAGTTTCAAGTTTGATAAAGCCCACGATTTGGACAATATGTTCCAAAGTTGCAAATCACTTACCAGCCTTAACATCTCCGGATTCAATCCGAAGAATATTAGCGACTCATACTCATGGTTCTGGTGCATTGGAATGTTTGATGCCTGTTTAAAACTTGAGACGATCTACGTTGCGAGCGACTACTCTCTAAGTGGTAAAGACATTGAGGGAGCGCACATGTTCAACTACTGTTATTCGTTGGTCGGCGGCAGCGGCACGACATACGATCCCGACCACATCGGCGATGAATACGCGCGCATTGACAGGCCGTCTGGCTCTCCGGGATATTTCACGGCCTACGTCCCCCCGGTGGCCGTCTATTCGCCTGCGGATAAGACGCTGACGTTCTACTTCGATGGTAGCCTCCACATCTCGGCAGGCAAAAGGGTGTATTCCGTGGATGAAGCAGAGGCGATCAATCCGGAACTCAACGACGACATGCCCTGGTCCATCGACTGCCGCGACACGGTCACCAACGTCATCTTTGACGCCTCGTTCGCCAAATACCATCCGAAGCACTGCGGCAAATGGTTCAGAGACTTCTCGAAACTCGAGGCCGTCACGGGCATCGAAAACCTCGACGTCACATATGCATGGACTCTGTTCGGCATGTTCAACGGCTGTTCGTCGCTCAGGATGCTGGACCTCTCCGGCTTCAACACGCCTATGGCGAGGGACATGGGCTACATGTTCTACGGCTGCACGAACCTGGTCCGCATCATCGCCTCGGAGAATTTCACGACCTCCGGGCTCATGGATGCCAGCGACCACATGTTCGGGCGCTGCATTTCTCTGATGGGCAGCTACGGCACGGCCTATTCGTCTTCTCGCACCGGCGCTGATCTCGCGAGAATAGACATTGACGGCACGCCCGGCTACTTTGCCTCGTCTCATGCGGTTGCAGTCTATTCCTCGGATGCCAGAACCCTCATCTTCTACGCCGATTCGGCTGACCACTCCGACGAGGGGACCGTCTATCCCGTTATCTCGGCCGAGGTGAGCAGCCCAACCGCCTATCCGCCGTGGTACGGGCACCGCCATGGAGCCACCAACATCGTATTCGACGCCTCGTTCGCCAACTACCGCCCGAGGCACTGCGGAAGCTGGTTCCGCGGCTTCGACAACCTCACCGGGCCCTGTGATCTGAAGAACCTCGACGTCTCTGCGGCGACAAGCCTCGAGTACATGTTCGCAGAGTGCACGAACTTGAAGGAACTGGACATATCGAGCTTCGACACTCGAAACGTGAAGAGCATGAAGTACATGTTCTGGAATTGTCCGGCCCTCGTGACCATCGAAGCTGGCGACACCTTCACGACGGCGGCGCTGACAGATTCCGGCGCGAACATGTTCAGCGGCTGCTACGCGATTGTCGGCATGCGCGGAACGACGTATGATCCGCTGCATTTATCGTCGGAGTATGCGCGCATCGACGCGCCGCCCGGCGCGCCCGGCTACTTCGGCAAGCACACGGCAGTCGCCGTGCATTCCGCGTCTTCCAACACGCTCACGTTCTACTACGACACGCTGGACCATTCGGCTGAGGGCACGGTCTATTACGTCGCCGACGCCGAGGCGATCGACCCCGATGCCCAAGACGTTCCGTGGTACGATGCCTGTCACGCTACGGTGACGGACGTCGTATTCGACAAGTCGTTCGCGAAGTACCGCCCATCGCAGTGCGGCAGCTGGTTCTACGACTTCTCCGCCCTCGTCCGTATCACCGGCATCAAGAATCTCAACGTGTCGGAGGCCACCAACCTCAAGTTCATGTTCTGCGCCTGCACCTCGATCGCGCACATCGACGTGAGCCGCTTCGACACGGGCAGCGTGACGAGCATGAAGAACATGTTTTACAACTGCCTCGCGCTCCGGACGATCGAGGCCAGCGAGCGCTTCACAACCGCTTCGCTCGACGATCCGGACGAGCAGGTGTTCGGCGGCAACAATGCGCTTGTCGGCGGGCGAGGGACGGAATATAACTCCGCCAACCGCTTCGCGACGTATGCGCGGATCGATGCGTCCGACGCGCCAGGCTACTTCACGGCGAAGCGGATCGCAGTGGCGGCGTACACGAAGGCGGACTCTACGCTGACATTCTACTGCGACTACGCCGACCATTCGGATGCGGACGAGCTCTACGACATGGAGGATGCGGAGAATTGCGCCGGGACGGTTTCCGACCCCATGCCCTGGGTCAAGGGCTGCCGTCTCGGCGTCAGGCGCGTCGTCTTCGACAACTCCTTCTCCTACTACCGTCCGCGCAGATGCACGGGCTGGTTCAGGATGTTCGGCGGCATGGAGCGCATCTACGGGCTCGACAACCTCGATGTTTCGGAGGCCATCGACCTCTCCGGCATGTTCGACCGCTGCGTCAGTATCACCGAGCTCGACTTTACGCGCTTTGACACGCACAGCGTGACGAGCATGGCACGCATCGTCAACCGGTGCCACAAGCTGAAGACAATCTATGCATCGGACAAATTTGTAACAACTGCTCTCGCCGACCCTACCGAGATCATATTCAACGATTGCCCCCTGCTGACGGGCGGAATTGGAACTGCCTACGACGGGAGTCACAAGAGGTGGCAGTATGCGCATATCGACTCATACAGCGGCAATCCCGGTCCCGGCTACTTCACCTCGCGCAACCCGGTTGCCGTGCTTTCGTTCGACGGCAAGACGCTTACCTTCTACGCCGACGGCGCGCGCCATTTGGCGGAGGGTCAGGCGGTCTATTCCGTCACGAATGCGGAGAACCTCTCCACGTACCAGATGCCGCCGTGGTATTCTGCGGCCCGCACGACGGTCACCAACGTCGTCTTCGACAAGTCGTTCCGGAACTTCCGGCCGAACAGCTGCGCGAAATGGTTCCAGGATTTTGCCGCGTTGACGTCCATTTCAAGGATCAGCAACCTCGACGTGTCGCGCGCAACGAGCTTGAACTCCATGTTCTACGGCTGCAGCGCGCTCACGACGCTCGGCTTGGAGTCGTTCGACACCGGGCGCGTAACGGACATGGGCGACATGTTCCGCGCGTGCACGAACCTCAGGACGATATACGCCTCCACGTCGTTCACGACCGACGGCCTGTCCGAAGCAGCCAGCCGAATGTTCATCGGCTGCAATTCACTCGTGGGTGGGAACGGCACAGCTCACGCTCCGGGCAGCGATGGTTCCGAATACGCTTGCATCGACGGCAGTCCCAGGGCTGGGTACCTGTCGTCGGCGCGAGAGGCGGTGGCGGTGCATGCTGACAAGACGCTGACCTTCTACTACGACGGGCTGGACCACTCTGCCGAGGGCACCGTGTTTTCGGTGGAGTCGTATTACGCGCATGTCTTAGATAATCCCAAGGAATGGAGGGAAGTGCTTGGCAGCATAAACTATGTGGTGTTTGACGTTTCATTTGCCGACTACCGCCCGAAGGACTGCGAGGGCTGGTTCCAGAACTGCATCGCTCTCGTATCTGTCAAGGGGCTTGAGAACCTCGACGTATCTAAGGCGACGAGCCTGCAGAGGATGTTTTCGGGTTGCACTGGAATTCAGTCCCTGGACCTCTCGGGATTCGACACGCGCAGCCTCACGTTCGACTGGTCCGTCGGAAGTGGCGGACATCTTATCTACCTTGGCGGATGCGCGAGCATGTTCGCCGGATGCTCTTCGCTGAAAACGATCTATGCGTCGGAGTCGTTTGCGATTCCGTACATGAGCATGCATCCGATGTTCACCGGCTGCGGCAATCTGAAGGGTGGCAATGGGACGGTTTGCAACTTTATAGATTCTTCCTACGCCCGCGTTGATTCGGCCTCTGTGCAGGGCTACTTCACGCGCCTTGAGCCGGTCGCCGTCTATTCGGACGCCACGAAGACGCTGACGTTCCACTACGACGGGCGCGACCATTCAAGCGAGGGGACGGTATTCTCCGTCGCCCGCGCCGAGGCGATGTTGGGACAGGTGCCGGGCGTGGGAATGGTTGGATGGCCGCCGTGGCACGACATCGCGGTGGAGGTCGAGAAGGTCGTCTTCGCCCCGTCCTTCGCCAACTACCGTCCGATCCAATGCGCGCTTTGGTTCGAGGACTTCACCTCATGCACCGACATCGCCGGACTAAAGTACCTTGACGTCTCCCGTGCAACGTCGCTGCAGGAGATGTTCTGCAACTGCGAGAATCTGAATACGCTCGACTTGACGGGATTCGACACGGCCAACGTCAGGGTCATGGAGGACATGCTCGCATACTGCGGCAACCTCGAGACCATCTACGCCACGGACAAGTTCACGACCCGGTCGCTGACTAGCAGGCCGGAGGATGAAGGCGTCTTCGAGTATACGGCCGAGAGCGTCGTCGGCGGAAACGGCACCAGCGACGTGGGGATCGAAGCGACGTTCGCACGTATCGACAGGCCTGGAGCGCCAGGCTACTTCACCGAGAAGGTGGCGCGTGCCGTATATTCGTTCAGAACCGAAACGTTGACGTTCTACTATGACACCGAGGAGCATCCGGAAACCGATGAGTCCACCACGTTTCTTGTCGCCGACGCGGAGGCGCAGGATCCATCCGAGATGCCGCCGTGGTACTTCCGCAAGCAGCGTGTCGTGTTTGACCCGTCCTTTGCCGACTACCGCCCGAAGCACTGCGGAAACTGGTTCGCGGGCAGCGGAACGAGCGTACTGGAAGAGATACAGGGAATTCAGTATCTTGACGTCTCCGCCGCGACGAGCCTTCGTGGAATGTTCCTGAACTGCAACAGGTTGACAGAACTTGATCTCACAGGCTTCAACACTGCCAACGTGAAGGACATGTGCGACATGTTCAGCGGCTGCACGAACCTGATCACTATCTACGTCTCTGAGGGCTTCACGACCGAGTCTATAGCGACTGTTGGGGCCGACAGGATAATGTTCAGAGAATGCGCCAAGCTTGTCGGCGGAAACGGGACGAGCTATACCGAGGATCACATCTATGTGGATTACGCCCACATCGACACCATGGCCATGCCCGGATACTTTACTGACAAGGCGACGGTGCGGCTGAGCGGCTACGAGGCGTGGGCTTTGGACAAGGGGCTCACGGGCAATGACGCGGCATGGAACGCGAAGCCCGCGATGTGGGGCGGGAAGTGGGAGAACGCCTTCATCTACACATACGGAGAAGGGATTATCGACGGTTCGCGCGTGCTCCTCGACATATACATTGACGAGGCGGGGGAACCTGTGATTCTCACGGCGCCGGTGCTGAGGAGAGACAGGAAGTTCCAGTCCACCGTCATTGGCACGCCTGCGCTTGACGACTGGAGCTCTCCCGTGTTCCTTGACCCTGTAAGGGAAGACACTTGGATGCTCAAGAAGGGAGATTCCGCCAATTTCTTCCGCTTGAGAATGACGAAGTAGTGAAAGACATGAACAAGGTCGTTAAAAGAGGAAGGACAAAGAACGTAGTCGGTGTCGTTGCCATTTTGACATCGCAAGCGCTTCGCCCAGGCTGTGGGACCTTGAGCGCGCTCGCCCGAGAGCGGAACATTCCGATGTTCGCGTTCGCACTTGTCGCGGCGCACCGGCACTATCCGGCGACGCCGCGATCTTCGCAGCTCCGACAAAGCTGAAAGTCGGCAAAACGAAATGAACGCAAACGGCTTCGTGCAATGAAAAATGGTTGTTTGAAGAAAATGTCAGTCGCCGTTCTTGCGGCGGTGGTTGGATGGGCGGCGTCCGCCGCAACATACAAGGTCGATCTCGACAGGCCGGGCGGTCTCTACCGCTGCGGCGAGACGGCCACCTTCACGGTCAGGCTGCTGGAGAAGAAAAACCTGGACGCGTCAAGGCGGCCGTGCGCCGTTCTTGACAACTTCGGCACGACCGTATTCACAAACATGCTCTTCGACGTGTCGGCGACAGGCGTCGTTTTCAAGTTCTCGGGCACGCTGCGCGAACCAGGGTTCCTGCGGCTATCCTTGCCGCCCACCAAGAGCGGTCGCAACGATCCGTTCGTGTTCAGCGCGGGATTTGAGCCGGAGAAGATCAAGAAGGGAAGTCCGTCACCGGCGGACTTCGACAAGTTCTGGTCCGACGCACGCGCTCGTCTTGCCCGCGAGGTTCCGCTTGACGCGCAGATGACCCGCGTGCCGGAACGCAGTACGGCGGCATTCGACTTCTACCGCATTTCGTTCGCCACGTTCGGACGTCGCGTCCACGGCTACATGAGCGTGCCGAAGGACAAGGCAAAGGCGCCGTTCCCCGTTGACTTCGAGGTGAACGCGGCGGGCTTCGGTGGCTGGACGAACGACATGACGGGAAGGGGTGACGCGATCTGTGTGCGCTTCAGCGTCTATCCCTTCGCCCCTGACTGGAAGTGGCACAAGATCGGGCTTGAGGCGAAGTACAAGGAGATGGACGCCGCCCTCGCCGCGCGGTTCGGCGTGTCGAGTTATTGTCAGGCGGGAATCACGGAATCGCGCGAGGACTACTTCTTCTATCCCGTCATCCTCGGCATCGACCGCGCCGTGGACTGGGTTGCGGCGCGTCCGGACGTGGACAGGTTGCGTTTCCGCTACCAGGGCACGTCGCAGGGCGGAGGATTCGGGTTCTACCTCTGCGGCCTCAACCACACATTCACGCGTGCCGCGTTCTACGTGCCGGCGATCACGGACACCATGGGCTACCTGAAGGGCCGTCAGAGCGGCTGGCCGCAGGTCGTTGAGAACAACTCCTCCACGCCCGCGCGTCGCGCCGCCGCCGAGAAGTGGGCGCCGTACTTCGACGGTGCGAACTTCGCCTCCCGCATCACGTGTCCTGTGCGCGTCGCCGTTGGTTTCTCGGACACGACCTGTCCGCCATGCGCCGTCTATGCGGCCTACAACGAGATCAAGGTCAAGGACAAGGCCATCGGCAACGGTATTGGCATGACTCATTCATGCAGAGGCCATTTTTACACGAATTTCGGCAAATGGGTCAGGGCGCTTTCCAGCGCAGCGGAAGACGTCAACTGGATTTCCGCTGAACTGGCGAAACCCGTCTTGGGCGCTGACGCGGGATGGTCGTCGTGGCGTACGGTGTTGGCGGAGGTCGAGCGGGCGGATGCCGCATGTGATGCGGCCTGGCGGCGGATGAAAACGCGCGAGGAGCTGCAGCAGTACGGAAAGAGCATGCGCAGGCGCATGATTCACGCCATGGGCGGTTTTCCGTCCGAGCGGTGTCCGCTGAACGCGCGCACGGTTGCCGTCCGGAAGCGCGACGGCTACACGGTGGAGAACGTCCTGTTCGAGAGCTGGCCAGGCGTTCATGTTTCCGCCAACCTCTATCTGCCCGATGCCACGCGCTTCCCGCCGCCATATCCCTGCGTGCTGATTTCCTGTGGACACAGCGGCGAGGGGAAGTCCGCCCCCAATTACGGCAGGGGTGGGGTGATGTCCGCCCGCGCCGGCATCGCGGCGTTGGTCGTTGATCCATTCGCGCAGGGCGAACGCGTCCAGGAGCGTGGGAGGAACCCTGCGGTCAACTGGGATGAGCACAACCGCATCGGCTCGCTGGCCGTCCTTCTCGGAGGCGGGTTCCCGCGCTTCCGCGTGTGGGACGCGATGCGCGCGCTCGACTATCTCGAGACGCGTCCCGACATTGACGCCAAGGCTCTCGGCTGTATGGGGAATTCGGGCGGCGGGAACGTCACGGCCTTCCTGCAGGCGATCGATTCCCGGCTCGCGGCGACGGCACCCGCCGGATACATCTGTTCCTTTGCCCGGGCGGCCGAGAAGGCGTCGATCGGGCCGGGGGACGCATGCCAGAACATCTTCGGACAGCTGTCGTTCGGTCTGAACCACGCGTCGTTCTGCATCATGTCCGCGCCGCTGCCCGTGCGCGTGCAGGCCTATCGCGGCGACATTGTCTTTCCCTTCGATGGCACGCGGCACACAGTCGAACTTGCCGAAGACGTGATGAAGCGGCTCGGCTGGGGGGAGCGTTTCGGCATGACGGACATGGAGGGCGGCCACCTCTGGTACGAGGGAAGCCGCGCGTCTTCCATCGACTGGATGAAGCGCTGGCTTCGCGGGGACGCCGCCGCGCTTGCGCGGACGACGGAGGAGTACCGTGCGCTCAACAAGGGCTTCGACAAAAAGACGTCTGACTGCGGGCCGGGCAAGTCCGATGGTTCTGCGTGCGGAGGCGGGGGCGTATTGTCGCTGCCCGGCGAGCGCACGGTGTACGATGTCATGCGCGATGACCTGAAGGCGGCTGTTTCCGCACGGAAGGGGAAGGTCACGCCTGCCGACGTGCGGCGCATCGCCGGCATCGCCGAGCCGGGCGCCGTGCCGCTCAGGCGCATCGAGATTTCGGAAGAGACGCGCGGCGGCGTGCGAATCGTCCGCAAGGAGTATGTGCGTCCGGACGGGCTGAAACTTCCCGCCGTCGTGTTCATCCCGGCCAAGATATCGGGCGCGCCGGTCATTGCCTTGAACGCCGCCGCCCGCAAAAACAGCGCGGAGGCCGTGGCGAAGTACGTGGCAGCCGGCCGTCCCGTGATGTCCATCGACCTGACGGGGACAGGGGAAATCGGGCTGTACGGAAGGAAAAACGGGGGAAGCTATTACTCGCGCAAGGGACGGGACGAGGAGCTTTCCGTGCTGCACTATGCGCTCGGCCAGTCGCTTGTAGGGCGTCAGGCCGTTGAGCTTCAGGAGGTGGCGCTGGATCTGAAACGGCGTTTCGGGGCGTCGCCGGATGTCTTTACACGGGGACGCATGGCCGTCGCCGCAGCCCACGCATTCGCCGTGAACAAGGGACTGTTCGGGAAGGCTGAATTTGTCAACCCGCCGCCGTCATGGTCGGAATCGGTCAGGAAAGCGCTCGACACGCCAATGTCCATCTGCGTCAACGGTGCGCTTCTGTCGTACGACTGGACGGAACTCGCTTCAAGTAAACAAGGAGAAATAAAATGAAAAACTTGAAGAAAACGAGAGTGATGCTGGCGTGCGCCGTGCTGGCGCTGGCGTGTACTGCACGCGGGGTCGAGACGAAGTGCCTCGACGGGATGTGGGAGTTCGCGTTCGCGGAGGGGAAGCCCCTCGCGGAGGCGAAGCCCGACTTTGTGGCGACGGACCGGATGCCCGTGCCGGGCTGCTACGACCTCGTGCCCGGCTACTACATGAAGCGCGGGACGGGGCTCTACTGCCGCGAGTTCACGCTGGCGCGCGGCGTCCCAGGCGCGCGGGTGCGCGTCAAGGGCATGGGACTTCGCATGAAGCTCTGGCTGGACGGACGCGAGATCGGGACGTCCAAGCTCGTGTTTTCGGACCTTGAGTTCCAGACGGGGCCGCTTGCCGCCGGGCGCCACACGCTCGCCGCCGCGCTCGACAACCGGCTGTTCAATGCGAACAACGAGATGTTCCAGCCCTACTACGACTATGTCGCGTCCGGCGGGTTCTACCACGGCGTGGAGCTGCGCCTGCAGTCGCTGCCCGTCGAGATTGATCGCGTACTTGTCCGCAACCGCGACTACAAGACCGGGCGCGTGGAGCTGGAGCTGTGCGTGCGCAACGCGGCGGACGGGACGAGCGTGGCGGACGTTGTCCGCGAGGCGCAGGTCTCGTTCGACGGCGGCGCGCCCGCGACGGTGCGGTTCACAAACGGCCGCGCGGAGATGAGCGTCCCCAATTTCCGGCTGTGGAGCCCGGAGACGCCGCACCTCCATTCCGTCCGCGTCGCGGCGGAGGGCTTCGGCGCGGCAGAGGCGCGCTTCGGCGTAAGGCAGTTCACCTGCGGCAAGGGCAAGTTCTGGCTCAACGGATCCCCCGTCTTCCTCAAGGGCGTGAACCGACACGACTCCGACTACGCGAACGGCTACGCGACATCGCGCATCTCGATGTGGCGCGACCTCAAGCTCATCAAGGGGCTCGGGGCCAACTTCGTCAGGACGTCGCACTATCCGCCGAGCGACGAGTTCCTCTCGCTCTGCGACGAGATCGGTCTCCTCGTCTGGCAGGAGTGCATTGGCTGGCAGAACAACCCCGCCCAGATGTCCAACCCGGAGTTCATCGCGCTCCAGCTAGAACAGGCCCACCTGATGGCCCGCTCGACAATCAACCATCCGTCGGCGGTCATCGACGCGTTCCTGAACGAGTTCAAGTCAACGTCGCGGGAGGGACGCGACCTTGCGGCGAAGATGGTCGACGCGCTCCATTCGGAAGACACTGGCCGCCCGGTCTCGTACGCCACGTGTCGGTACGTGAAGGAGCTCGCGAACGACAAGACGGACTTCATCGCCTTCAACCTCTACCCCTCCTGGCACCAGGAGATCGGGACGGCCACGACGCACGAGGGCCTCTCCTCGACTGTCCGTCGCCGTTTCCGCGAGGTCGCCCAGGTCTACCGCGACCGGTTCGGGCCCGACAAGCCGATCATGATCGGCGAGACGGGATGCTACTCGTTCTACGGGCAGCACGACCCCGAGGGGGCACAGTGGTCCGAGGAGTTCCAGGCCGAATACCTTTCCAATTCCGTGGACTTCGCGATAAAGGACAAGGACATCCAGGGCGTCGCGGTCTGGCAGTTCTGCGACTCGCGCTCGTACTTCCGCGGTGGTTCGGACATACGGACGCGTCCGCTTGGGTGCAACATGGTGGGGCTCTTCGACATCCACCGCCGCGAGAAACTGGCCGCCAAGGCTGTTCGCAAGCTCTTCCTCCCCTCGGCGAAGTGACGCGGACGAGAGCCGTGAGCCGCAGGCGTATCCGCGAATCGTGCAGAAGCTACGAAACATCCGCTAAAATGATAGTGCCGCTTCGCCAAGGCCTCGTCATCATCGTCAAGCAGCCGACGCACCTAATTTGACATTTGCGATTTAGGTGCCGTAAAATGATATTGATTTTTACGTCACCTAAATAAGATTTTACAATTTAGGTGCCGTTAGTCTATTGACGGTAGTAAATAAAAATGGTACAATTTCGCGCGAAAGGACAAATTGACGCCATGGAGAATGCATTTTTTGGTCGAGAAGACCTAATGGCAGATATGCTCGCACTTTGGCATAAGTGCGTGCCCTCGTTTGTTACTTGCCGCGGACGTAGGCGGATTGGAAAGTCAACGCTCATTGAACGGTTCGCCATGCGCAGCGGAGCGCGATTCATCAAGATAGAAGGACTGCGGCCCAAGGCAAAGATGACGGCTCAAGACGAACTAGCCAATTTCGCCGACCAGCTTGCCGTCCAGACCGGTGCGGAATCAACGGTTCCGCAGAACTGGCTGTCAGCGTTCGTTAGGCTGGAAAGGGAACTGAAAGACAAAGGCCGCACGGTGGTTCTCCTGGATGAAGTCTCGTGGATGGCCCATGGTGCTCCGACCTTTGCGGGAACGCTGAAGATCGCATGGGACAACTACTTCAAGAAGCACCCTAAACTTGTTTTTGTCGTGTGTGGAAGCGTCTCGACGTGGATCAAGGAAAACATAATCGAAGAAGGCTCGTTCTACGGGCGCAGGTCTTTGGACATTGTGGTGCCCGAACTGCCGCTTTCGGAGTGTGTCAAGTTCTGGGGACGTGCGGCCGAGCGGATCGACGTCCGCGAAATCATCGACATACTCTCCGTGACAGGCGGAGTGCCGCGCTATCTGGAGGAAATCGACCCTGGCATTTCGGCGAACGAGAACATAAGGCGTTTGTGTTTTCGTCCCAAAGCGATACTGCGCGAGGACTTCGACGAGATGTTCAGGGATGTCATCACGCATCTGCCAACCTTGACGGCGTCGATCATTCGCGCTCTTGTGGATGGATCTCTTAGTTCAACCGAAGTGGCAAAACGCATCGGAAAGACGAAGGGCGGGAATGTCACCGCTGCGCTCGACCAACTTGTTGAGGCGGGCATGGTGTCGGAGGATGTCGGCAAGAATCCCGTCACCGGCGAGGAGGCGCGTATGAAGCTCTACCGCCTGAAGGACAACTACTGCCGGTTTTACCTGAAATACATCGAGCCTGAAAAGGACGCCATCGATAAAGGTGCATACGCGCTTGGGTCCCTAGAGCAGTTGGACGGCTGGCAGTCTGTACTCGGCCTCGCATTCGAGAACATGGTCGTCAACAACACGGCTAGACTCCTTGAACCACTGGGGCTTGCGTCTTCGCTGGTCGTGTCCGCCACGCCGTACAGGAAAGCAGGAAGGGGCGATTCTCGGAACGGCCTGCAGATCGACTTGTTGCTTCAGACGCGCAGATCTGTCTGTCTTGTGGAGATAAAGCGGCAGCGTGAGATAGGACGAGAGGTGATAGATGAAATGGCGGAGAAGGTGCGTCGGTTGCCGCGTCGTGACGGGGTGTCGGTACGTACGGCGCTTGTATATGAAGGGCATCTTGCGCCAATCGTCGAGGCTGACGGCTATTTCGATGTAATTATTCCCTTCAGACGTCTGATGGGTCTGTGAAACAGACGTTGAAACCGTGGGAATGAACAAAGATTCTCGACAATACAATTAAAGGATGATGTGTGCCATGACAATGAAAGGTATGAATGCAAGAGTGCATAGGGTTATCGCTGCCATCGGCGGCGTTCTCTGTTACACGCTTTTTACAATGTTCGCGTTTGCCGCGCTTGTGGCGGGGGCGGTGGTCGTGGAGCCGAAGGCGACGGACGAGGTGCTGTGCAACCCCGGCATGGGATTCGTCCACTTCTACTATTCAAGCCGCATTTGGGCGTACGGTGCCCAGACGGAGCCAGGCGACACGCTTGACTGGATGCCCGGCACGACCGTCATCTACATGCGTCTGCCGTGGAGCTACATCGAGCCGGAGGAGGGCGTCTATCGCTGGGACCTGCTCGATTCCAAGACCGCGCCCTGGATCAAGGCGGGCAAGAAGATCGCCTTCCGCTTCTCGTGCCAGGACCACACGCTCCTTTCCATCCCGCAGTGGGCAATGGACGCCGGGATCAAGGGGAAGTGGACGCACGAGGACCAGAAGCACGAGTTCGTGCCGTACAATCAGGAGTTCGACGAGTTCTGGGACGACCCCGTGTTCCTCGCCAAGGTGGAGCAGTTCCTCAAGGCATTTGCGGCGCGGTACGACGGCAACCCCGATGTGGCGTTCGTCGACCTCGGGTCGCTCGGCATCTACGGTGAATGCCACACCTCGAAGTTCAACAAGGATGCAAAGGACAAACCGGAGCGGTTCCGCAGAATCGCCAAGACGCACCTTTCGCTCTTTCGCCGGTGCCTGCCGAATACGTACCTCGTCGTGTCGGACGACATCGGCAACGATGGGGCTTGGGGCGACCTGAAGCGAAAGGATCCCGCCACGGGCGAGCTGCTTGACGACTCGCCGATTTTCAAGTACTGCCGCGAGCTCGGCATCGGATTTCGGGACGATTCCATCTTGTGCTCGAAGAATTACTGGTGGAGCGATCGCTTCGCGCGCCGGTTCGCGAAGGAAACGCCTGTCGTCGTCGAGACGGGGCACATGTCGAGGCGGCTGGACAATGGCGTGTGGAATCCCGCGAAGCTCAAGGAGTGCATCGAGGCGTACCATGCGAGCTATTTCTCCACGCACAGTTTTCCCGACCTCTACTGGGAAGTGAACAAAGACGTGTGGACCGAGACGG
>Ga0310695_10000753_pt1 | contig 79880 bp, 120 predicted proteins | sample RumenRJG_04DNA_FD_203882 | JGI IMG/M metagenome (GOLD analysis project Ga0310695, IMG submission 203882) | Bovine rumen microbial communities from Lethbridge, Alberta, Canada - RJG_04 (v2) (version 2) | ecosystem: Host-associated > Mammals > Digestive system > Stomach > Rumen | place: Canada...
GTAAGTCCTCACTCATTGAGGCTATCAGCTTTGGTATTACTGGTGAAACTTTGCGTAAGGTCAAGGCAGAGGAAATCATCAATGACAGTGCCGAGGAAGCTTGTGTAACGCTGACTTTCGAGAATGATTACGACAACACCACTTTCATAGTGAACCGTACTATTTCTCGCTCATCGGCACAGGTTATTGAGTGTCACAAGTTCAATTCTTCTAACATGGAGATTGAGACAGACAAGACCATCCAGCCATCCGTATTGGACTACAACAAGTTCATACTGGATGAGATTGGCCTTACCAAGGATGAAATCTATGCCAACTTTATTCTGTGTCGTAATAAGTACACGTCATTCTTCGATGCCAGTGACCGTGAGAAAAAGGAGATTATCAACCGTTTCTCCAATGGTATTCTGGTGGACGAATCCATTGCAAAGCTGCAAGAGGATTTGGAACCAGCAGAAGAGGATTTGCGTGGTAAGGAGCAGAATGTTTCCCGTGTCAGTGGTAAGATTGAGGCTGTGAACGAGCAGATAGCAGAAGCCAACCAGAAAAAGGAGGAAGCTGCCAGGACCCGTGAGCAGGCTATTGAATCATTGCGTGAGAAGATTGCCAACAAGCGTGAGGAAATCCGAACCACTAAGGAGAAGATTGGTGTTGCCAATGACCGCCTTGATCTGATTGACGAGTTTGGTGACAAGGTTGAGCAGATGGAAAAGGATAATAAGAGTTTTGGTGAAAGCTATGATTACATCAAGGAAAACTTTGAGAAGTTGAAGTTTGAGCCGATTACTGACTATCTGCAGTCCATGTGTGAGCAGTCTCATAAGCTGGACGAAGCCAAGTACCAGATGGAAACTTTGAAGTCCGAGCTGGAAGATTTGGAAGCTGCCTGTGCATCAACTGAAAAAGTCTCTCAGGAAGCCTTGAAAAAGTATGAGGCTGTCAGTTCTTCAACCAATGCAGAGAACGATGCTGACAAGGCTAAAATCGCCCAAATCAATAAAGAAATAGACAAGTTTGATAGTGAGCTTACCAGAATCCAGAATGAGATAAAGGAAGAGAAGCGAAACTATAATAATTTGGATATGGATTTGGCCAGTGCAAACAATATTCTGCATGGAGCCATCACCTGCCCCAAGTGTCATCACCAGTTCCTACTCAGTAATGAGAAATCACTGGAAGATGTGCAAGCCGAAAAGAAGTCCATTGAAGCCAAGATGAAAGAATCGAAGCAGAATATGGATTCACTGGTTGAAGAGAGCGATAAAACTGGTGAACTTGTCGCCAAGAAAGAGAAGGAGATTGCCGACATTAAGGCCGGTATCAACGAGCGCAACGATGTATTGCAGAAAGTCTTTGATGAGAAGCGTGTCGCCCAGAACAATTTGAGCGAGCTGCAATCGAAATTGAACAGTATCAGGAATCAGATTAACACTGTGCAGACAGTTATCGACTCTGCCAATGGTCAGATAGATAATATGCGCAAGCGAATGTTTGATGAGGTGTTCGGTGTGATTGACAGTAAGATGGATGCTGGTGAGCAATACATCAAGAACCTAAAGGAGCATATTGAACATTGTAACGCTACTATTGAGCAATATCAGCAGAACATCACAGAGCTGGAGAACAGCAAGACTGGTGACATTATGGATTCGCTTGTCAGTTCAAAGACTCAGTATGAAAAGGAATTGGAAGTTGCCACCCAGCAGCGAGATAAATCCCAGGCATTACGTGATGAGTTGAAGTTGCAGGAAGCCCATTTCGTAGCATTTAAGACCCATTTGGCCAACCAGAAGATTGATGCCATTGCTGCCGTTACTAACGGTGTACTGGAAGATATAGGTAGTGATATTCGCATTGAAATGATTGGATTTAAGGTCTTGAAGTCTGGTAAGGTCCGTGACAAGATTACGATCAATGTGTTGCGTGATGGTGTTGATTGTGGCAATATCAACAAATTCTCTGCTGGTGAGCGTACCCGTATCAATTTGGCCAGTATCATTGCTTTGCAGCGTCTTACCAATGCCAATTGTGAGAACGGAAGAGGTCTTGACTTAGCCATCTATGATGAGATTCTGGATGCCTCAGACGAGAGTGGTATTGCCAGCTATTGCGAAATGATTAACAAAATGCACCTGACATCACTTGTGGTCACTCAGGGCATGGTCTCTGAATCGTATAAGTACCGCATTGTGGTCACTAAGCAAAACGGTATCTCTACTATTGGATAATAAACTGAAAGAAGATGCAGACATTAGACACAGAATATGTAAGTCAGTTGAAGCGTGAGAATGTGCTTGCGCTGGACGTTGCCAGCCATTGCGGATTCAAGTCCGAGCATGGTCATGGCACATGGTATTTCCCACCGACTGAGAGCGCACCCAAGCGTCTTGGTAAGGATTACGGCCAGCACAAAGCCTTTCGCATGAAGATATTCGACTTTATTGTTGAGAACGACATCAAGGTTATTGCAGTGGAAGATGTCAGTTTCAGTAAGTTCTCACTGGCCACCAGAAAGCTCTCCGAGTTGCGTGGTGTGCTGTTTGAGCTTTGCGAGACGCTTGACATTCCAGTGGTCACATTCAATGTTAAGGACATCAAGAAGTTCGCTACAGGTAACGGAAATGCCGACAAGGACATGATGATTGCAGCCTGCCAGAACCGATGGAGAATTGACGTGGGTGACGATGACAATGCCGCTGATGCCGTTCACATCTTCTTTTATTTCTGTAAACGATATAATTTGTAAACATGGGAAAGAAGCTTAAACGACACATAGCCCTATCAGTTGGGCATATAGTTCCTGAGTATTCAAACAAGCTGATAGACGAGTTCTTCAAGTTTGTTCAGGGCGAATACCATAATTTGACAATTGATGTTAGGGATATTTGCGACCTGGAGCAGCCAACTCCAGAATATATCGGGAAAGCATTATCTCGTTATACGCAAGTATGGAGGCAGTTCTGTATCATCAACAAGCTACCTGGTGAATCCCAGAATCTTTTAATGGCCAAAGTTAAAAGAAAATGGATAGACGAGGGTTGGGAGCAGAAGCTGTCAATACAGCGCAAGAAAAGAAAGAGCGTCCAAGTCTGACTGATGAAGAGCGCGAGCAGCGTTTCCATGAGTTGATTGATCCTCATTTCGAGTTTATACGGAACCTTGTTTCGTATTACACTGACCATCCGCAGTTTGTAGATGAGAACTACAATACGCTGTTGTTCGATTTCTACAGGTACATTCACACCTACAATGGTGACAAGCCGTTAAAGACGTGGTTACATTCGGTGGTCAGGAATAATGTGGGAACCATCAACAAGGAACGGGCTAAAGAAGCGGCCAAGATAGCAGATGCGGAGTTCAATCCGATTGAGAAGTCAAGGAAGCCGGACAACACAATGGATTTGGAGAACGGCTTGCTGACATTGGCAGATTCTATCTCAGATGAGGTCTATTCCGCATTGCTATCTCTGCCTCCGCTCAGACTATCAGCTTTCGTATTGCAGATACAAGGCTATTCTATCGAGGAAATCACCAAGATAGAGTTTGAGCGAGGCCATCTAAACAAATGTTCTGATGACATCATTAAGAACAGGATTTTTTGGGCAAAGAAAGGTTTACGAGAAATTCTTATAAGTTATGGAGTTAAAAGAAAAATGTAGTAAGATACAGAAGATGATTGAGGGCATCGTTCAGGTGCTTATCAAGAGAGACTGGAAGCTGCCAGGTGGTCCGTCTGTCCTGACAACTATTGAGCGTGGACTGAATCGCATGAAAGTCCTATATCCTTACTCTGAAATGGCAGATGACCGCATTGTGGATTTTGTCGTTTACCAGTTGTATCGCTATCGTGACATCATCGGCACTTTTGACAAGGGCTGGAATCTTTCATGGTGCTTCTCTGACAATGCCGTTCAGAAGTACAAGAAGCAGTTTATTGATGCAGAGGGCAAGAGTGGTATGAACTACTACATCGACCAATGGCTGCAAGAGGGTCAGTTGGATCGTCAGAAGCTGACAAGGCAAATCAGTGACCCACAAGAGCATCCGATGAGAAAGTATGTCTATATGCCGTCTGAGGAACAGATTAAGAAACATTCTATCAAGATGGAGAATGGTCATGTCCTTTGTATGATGCGCACTACTGGTTGGTCGCCGTTCTCAGAGACGTGCAAACAATGTCAGCATACCGATGAGTGTATTGATTATCTGGAGCATAATGTTCCAGAGCTGCTGAGATTAAGAAGAGAAGAAATCAATAAGAGTTAAAGAGTATGAGTAAGAAAAGTGAAGTCAATGTATTGTCAGAAGAGTTCCTTGCAGAGTTGTATAACTGTGCTATTAACAATGACCACTTGTGTTCGGTAGTTTGTCAGTATATGCAGGATGAGTTTCTGCCTGACAGAGACTACCAGATGTTGAATAATGCCATCAAGGATTACTATCGTGAGCACCACATGGCTCCAAAGTTCAGTATCATCAAGCAGATGCTGGTATCGTCTCGTGCTGTATCTGAGTTGCTGAATGAGATTAAGGAGCTTGCATCGGGTGCTGACCCTGACAGTATTAGGGAGCAGTTTGAAAGATACCTTAAATTGGTCCAGTTCAAGCAGATTTTCAAGCAGATTGATGAAAAGTTCAAGAGCGGCGATAAGATGGATGCAGTCAAGGAGTTTGAATTGCAGGCTCAGAAGCTATCCAAGTTCTCGCTGGCTCCTGACAAGTTCGTAGATGTTGCCGCTACCTTTGAAACCAGATTGCGTGAGAATAAGGAAAGGCATGAGGAAGATAACAAGCTAAAGGCCGTTACCAGCTTCTATATTGATGAGCTGGATGCACGTAACAATGGTCGTAACTTGCGTACCCAGCTTTCCGTGTTCATTGCTATGTCTGGTGTTGGTAAGTCTCATTTGGCTCGTTGGATAGGTGCCAATGCAGCATATACCAGTGGACTTGATACTTTGCACTTGCAGTTTGAGGGTAGTGCCAATGAGACGCTGGATGCCTATTCAGCTTCTATTGTCCGTTCACCAACACTGGAGTATGAGCGTGGTTATGTCAACCAGCACACCATTGAGGCTTTCCAGAAGCAGGTTGAGAGTTTTGCTGGTACGTTGAAAGTCCGTGCTTATTCCAAGTTCGGTAAGAAAAACAGCACCATTGATGTCCGAAATGCTTGTGAGGAATACAAAGAAGCATACGGCAAATATCCAGATGTTGTTGTTGTGGATTCTATGGACTTGTTGGCCGATTCATCTGGTAGGAATTGGGATAACAAGAGCCTCAGATTCATGCGTATTGCCGTTGCCGAGGATTTGAAAGACCTGGCAGCAGAGATTAACGCTTGGGTTGTTGCTACCTATCAGGCCACCATTGAAGATACTGAGTGGGTCAACAATGAGAAGAATGTGCTGAATGGCTACAATACGGCTGAATGTAAGGGTTTGCAGCGTCCTTGTACCCATCTTATATCTCTCAATCAGAGTGACCGAGAAGCCAAGGAACAGACCATGCGCATCAATATAGCTAAGTCCAGATTCTTTAGAAAAGGCGAGCCGTTCAGAATATGCACTGACTATGAGCATGAGTGCTTCTTCGATAGAAAACGTACATTGAATTTAGGAAATACTGATGAATAGTATGGAAGCTGAAATTTGGAAAGATATACCTGAATATGAAGGGTATTATCAAGTGTCAAATATGGGCCATATAAGAAGTCTTGACAGGACAATTCAAGATAGGCGTGGGCATTTGTGTTTTTTACATGAAAAGACATTGAAACCAGGAATGGGGACCAATGGTTATCATTTTGTGGCTTTAGCAAAAGATCATGTTGTTGTTGAAAGAGGTATTCATGTTCTTGTTGCAATTACATTTTTGGATTGTGAATATCGCAAATATAATAAGGTCGTTAATCATAAAAATGGCATTAAAACGGACAATAGATTGGAAAATTTGGAAATTGTAACAATGCAAGAAAATGTCCTTCATGCTATTGATAATGACTTGATTAAACGAGGATTTGATAGTAGTCAAACTATTTTGTCTATGGAACAAGCTTGTCAAGTGTATATCATGGTCAAAATATTTGGGGCAAAGCAAAAGCCATTAGGTGTTCATTATGACGTTAGTGCAACAACTATCAGAAGAGCTGTTAAATGGGTTGAAGGTCATAAGTCAGATAAAAAAGTGTCTGATTTGTTGAATAGATTAAAATTTAAGTTTGAGCTTCTTGATAGTTAAAATATAGTTAAAGTGGACGTAAAACGTAAACATTTCCAAAACTTTTTCTTACCTTTGCGTCCACTTCTAATTTGATGAGCGCATAGTTCCAATTTGATGAGAGCAGATTCACTTTGTAAGAATAAAGTGATGAAGTTATGGAACTTTCAAATGAAGTAAAGCATGAACTTATTGAAGAGCTTGTATCTACAATAGATGGGGCAAAGTTGGACGGGCTGCAGAAAAACGTAGTTCTCAGTATTTGTCCGTTTTGTGGTCATGCTGGATATAAGTATGGTATCTATGTCGGTCCTGAGAGCAAGTACAAGGTGTTCGGGAGTTCTAATTGTTTCAGCTGTGGAAAGAGTTTCAGGACTTTAGAAGATACGCTGAAAGCATTGGGGCATGAGGAATTAACGCCTAAGAAAACCGTTGAGCTGGATGATGATGCCGATGATGAGCTGCATCTTTTTGAGGATGAGATTGATGATTCGTTGGTTGAGATTGCTATGCCGAAGGGATATAGGCGAACTTATAAGAACCAGTATTTCAGGTTGCGCGGTTGGTTGTATGATGACTTTGAGTGCTTTGAGGTGGGAACCAACAGAGGCATGGATAGAAAGCTGGAAGATTATGTCATCATTCCAGTTATTGATGCTGGCCGCTATGTCGGTTGGGTTGCCCGTCATACATGGAGTAAGGAAGAGATAGATGAGTATAATAGCCGTCATCGTTTCCAGATTCGCAGATACCTTAATTCCACTGAAAAAGAGGGCGGTAATGGCTTCTCTAAGCTTCTCTATAATATTGATATGGTCAAGAAGTATGAGACCGAGACCGTCATTCTTTGTGAGGGCGCATTTGATGTTGTAGGGCTGGTAAGAGGTCTGGAGTTGTACGATAACAAGTCTATAGTGCCGGTTGCCACATTCGGAAAAGCCGTGTCTGAGATTCAGATTTACAAGCTGCAGGAGAAAGGTGTCAAGACTATTGTTTTGGGATATGATGCTGATGAAGCTGGCAGGGGTGCAATCAATAAGGTTGCCAATGATCTTGATTCCTATTTTGATGTCTATGTAGCCGCCATTCCAGATGATTTCGGCAAGGATTTCGGTGATATGTCGAAAGCTGAAATGTATGATGTATTCGCTAACCATATTGTTACACCAAGAGAGTTTTATTATGGCGATAAGTGATAACGGCAATATAATAATTATTGGCAATGGCAGGAATTTTGGCAAAAGCCTACAGATGCAGGGAGCCATGTTTGAGACTAAGGAAAGAATAGCATTTGTGGCCCATGATGGCAGTATTCGTTACTCTGAATGGGCTGATGCAGAAGAAATAAAGTAAGGTTATGGATGAGTTATTGCAGTGGTTGGACGCAAACCATATTGATTACAATGTTCGAAAGGACGTTATCTTTGTCGCTGGGTGGGGTAAGGCACTATTCCAGGACATGACGAAGCGTGACCATATTTTCAAGAAAGATAGTGGTGACAATACGGTATTCAGCTGCATCGAGAACACAGATTTCTTGATTGCAGATGAGATATTCTATGTCATATTCAAGTTTGGAAATCGTTTCTACTATCAGGATATTCGTGAGAGCAAGCCGAATTTCCAGCTGTTGAAGTATATCGGAGCCGCCAAGAAAGGAACCATTGAGTGTGATTTCTATCCACTTGGTATTCATACTGGCTATGAGCTGTTGAATGGTAGTGGCTCGCTTGCTAATTGGTGCAAGAAAGCCAAATTTTTGGGTTACAAGGGTCTTGGTATAGCTGACAGATGTACGATGGCTGGTACGCTTGATTTGCAGCGAGAGGCGGCTAAATTGGAGTTGAGCCATGTGTTCGGTTACTCATTGACTATCTCAGTTGGTGATTCAAAGGTCGGTGCCAAGATTTATGCCAACACCCAGCGAGGATTTGAGAATATGCTGAGAATCCAAAAGGTTGTCTGTGTTGATCGAGAGGATGGCATCATTGACTATGCCCAGCTGGTCCAGTATGCTGATGGTAACTGCCTTGTATTCGATAAATGGTCTGGTCAGTGGCTTGTCGAGAACGATGATAAGATAGATGGCTTTATGGATGCCTTTGAAGGTTTTGTGTATTTCCAGGTTGACACAACGGAGTTCAGAGCAAACAGGATTGACGAGCAGACTCTGTTTAGCATTAAGGCTTTCTTTGAGCATTTTTATATGTTTAGTTCAGTCAGTGGTGAGTTTCGTGGCTATTTGCATGATTTGCGTCCAGTTCTCATTCAAGATGTATATTATCTGGATGCGGATGACTGGAAGAATAAGGTTGTGCTTAATAAGGTAGATACTGGAGCGGCGCATGAGCAGAGCTTTAACCAGTATATGAAAACGCTGGATGAGCTTTACGATGAGTTCAGGGCATTGTTTTCTGAGAAGTATGGGGATGATGTGTTTTTCGATATGTGTGAAAGCACAGCGGAGATTGCTGAAAATTCGGATGCAGCATACGATTTGACAGATAATTATGCACCGAAGTATCGAATGACAGAAGATGAGGTTGTCAGGTATGGTGATACTCACACTATGTTTTGTGAATTGATTGAGGATGGCTTCAAGGAATTGGTTCCAAAGGGTCAAGAAAAGATTTATAGAGAGCGTGTTGAGTATGAGAAATATGTTATTGAGAGTACGGATAATGTTGATTATTATCTGATTACTTGGGATGAGGTGAATTGGGCTAAGAAGAATAATATTCTTGTCGGAGTTGGCCGAGGAAGCGCCGGTGGCTGTGTCATTTCGTGGTTATTGCATATTACGATGATTGATCCGATAAAATGGGGATTGTTGTTTGAGCGTTTTCTGCTGCCAGAGCGAGGTGGTTTGGAGCCTGATGATGTCACTATCATTGGAGAGGACATAGCTTCCAGTAATTATGTTGAGTTGACACTGGATAATGGCAAAATTTATAAATTTGATGCTGATGCAGAGTTTCGTGTAAAGCGTGGTGATGATGTCATTGTTGTTTATGCTGATGAGCTTGAAGAAAATGATGATATTATATGGGATAGAAAGGATGAGCTATTTACTATAAATGAGGTGTGATTATGGAGGAATGGGTTGATATTCATGGTTTTAATGGCTTATATCAAATAAGCAATAACGGCAGAATCAGACGAATTGGTACTAAAATTTGTATATTCAAGCCTAAGTATTTGCATGGATTTCACTATGTCAGATTAAAAGAAAATGGCAGGAGAATAGTTTACTGCATTGAACGAATGTTGCCAGAGTATTTTTCTGACAAGTATCAAATGGTCAACAGATATTCTACTAATTCTAACGATGAACTTTGGATGGATATAAATGGTTATGAAGGTCTCTACCAAGTGAGTAATAGAGGACGTGTAAGAAGCGTTACTCATACTATTACATTGAATAATGGTAGAGAGCGAACTATTTATGGAAAGGAGTTGGTATTGCATGAAGGTGGCAATAATCAATATCTTCAAGCATGTCTTCATAAAGACGGGAATGTTCAGAATAGGCTCGTTCATCGTATGGTTGCCGAACTGTTTATCGGTGAGATACCAGATGGCCATGAAATAAATCATAAAAATGCGAATGTTCAAGATAATCGTGTTGAAAATCTTGAAATAGTGACGAGAAAAGAGAATATGGCCCATGCTGTAAGAAACAATTTGGTACAGTGTGGAGAAGAACATCATAGTGCAAAATTGACGAATGAAGATGCCATTATGATAAGAAAATTATATAGAAAGGGTGGTATTTCTCAGACAGAATTAGGTAAAATGTTTGGCGTTTCACAGAATGTAATATTTAAGATAGTTAATTACGAAACATATTTAGTAAAATGAAAGTCCAGAGTATTAAACACATTAAAAAAGCGAAGCTAACAAAGGTCTTAGACTGCTTCGTAGAAAGGGGGTACGTGAAGCGGGCGCATGGCTCGCTTCCGTGAAGTCGGATATAGATATTGACTTCGAATCAGAAAAACGTCCAGATGTCAAAGAGTATCTGGAGCGTAGGTATAACACAAATGGCTTAGATAGAGTGTTTTCAGCTGGTACGTTTTCAGCTGAGAAGATTAAGTCTGCCGTTAAGGATGCAGCTCGTATTCGTAAAATCAATGCCGGTACGGTGAATTATATCACTGCTATCTTTGAGGATGATGAAATGTCCTGGACTGACTTAATGAATCTCGCTTACAATAACAAGAAAGTATATGATTTCATAGTTAAACATCCAGATTTGTTTGAAGAGATATTGCCAATTATCGGCCAACCAAGATCAGCATCTGTTCATCCTTCTGCAGTTATCATTTCACCAGAATATATTAAGGGTAGCATCAAAAATTGCTATGAGATATTGCCTATTAAGAAGATGGATGGCTTACTGGTGTCTGAATTGACTGGCGTTGATGTAGATGAACTTGGTATGCTTAAATCAGACGTTCTTGCCATTGCAGAGTTGTCTCGTATCTCCAATATGATTAAAATAATCAATAAAGAGTATGACGCTAATGTGTCTTTGGAGAGCATAGTGCAAGGAGATTTGAATGAGCCAGCTGTTTATGATGCTATCAGAAAGGGATTGACGCAAGGTGTATTCCAGCTTTCTGGTGACGGAATCACTCGTTTCATTAAGCAGATGCGTCCAGATAATATCAATGACTTGGTAGCTTCTGTAGCTTTGTTTAGACCAGGACCATTGGAATCTGGTTCAGCACAAGGTTATATTGATTGTAAGCGTGGTGATGTGGAGCCTGAGTATCTTTGGGGCACTTATGACATTCTGAAAGATACTTATGGATTCTGTATTTATCAGGAACAAATCAGTAAGGTTGCTCAGAAAATTGGTGGCCTTAGTCTTGGTGACGGTGTGAATTTGGTTAAGGCTCTATCGAAGAAAAAGATTGAGAAAGTTCGAAAATTCAAGGATAGGTACTTCGATGGTGCTAAGAAGAATGGATGCCCGATAGAAGTTGCTGATAAGATTTGGAGTGTTGTGGAGGCTGGTGCTTCTTATGCGTTCAATATGTCTCACTCAGTAGCTTATGGTTTGACGGCATATATTGGAGCATGGCTTAAAGTCCACTATCCAATAGCTTTCTTTACGGTCCTTTTGAAGTGGGTTGACAAGGATAAGTTGCCGACACTGATGAATGAAATGCGAGAGATAGGAAATGCCACCATTACCCAGCCTGACATCAATATCTCAGGAGTTGATTTTGTCACCAACTTCCAGACTAATGAAATCTACTGGTCGCTCAGTCGCATCAAGCAGATAGGTGCAAAGCAGGCCAAGTATATTGTTGATGACAGAGAGTTGTTTGGTCGGTACACCAGCTTAGAGCATTTTATTAAGCGCATTTTCAAGAAGAAGTTTACTGAGAATGATGAGAAGCTGCCAGAATCAGAAAGGTGTCCTGTCAATTCTCGCAGTGTAAAGCACCTCATCATGGCTGGAGCCTTTGATCATGTTGAGGGAATCAGTTCTGTGATGGAGCGTTATGGCCTCATCGTGAAAGCCTCAGAGTTGCTTGGGTTTGAGGTTAGCGAATCTCAGTTTCCAGATGAATTAAAGGACAAGCACTATTTCTGGTCGCAGCAGCAGATTGACATTGCCGGCATAGGAGCAATTGACTACAAGCGCATCTATGACAATGTGGATAAGCCCAATGCCGTTAAGAAATACCACTATAGTGATTTGAAAGAGTTCACCAATGACCTTCCAGACAAATATACGGCTTCTATCTGTGCCACTATCGCAGAGATTGACGAAAAGACTTATAAGGACAAGCGTACTGGAGAGACGAAGCACTTTGGTAAGGTTATGCTGCAGCAGAACACCGACATGATGCAGCTGGTGATTTGGAATGATGCCTGGATAGACTGCAAGAAGAATTTCAAGGACAAGCGTGGAAGCATTGTCGTTGCCGTTGTTCAGGTGAAATACTCTGATTATGATGAGAAGAACATTTTGCAGATTAACAAAGGGGCTTTTGTAGAGAATGTTTGAATTTGAAGAATTGTCTGATGAGCAGCTGAAAGAGCTGGCCAGTCTCGATGAAGCGGAGCGTGACAGGATATATAACCGCCAACTTGCATACTATCGCAGGAACCGTGAGAGGGAACTGAATAGGATGCGTGAGTGGTATCGCAACAACACTGAGAGAAAGGCAGAATATTATCAGCAGCATAGGGAAGAGTTGGATCGAAGGAATAATGAACGACAGAAAAACGACCCAGACTTCCAGCAAATCAGTCAGTTGAAAGCCAATCTGAGAGAGGGGCTTAAAAGATTGCCAAGCAGACATCGTGGACGTGTCACCAATGCAGGTTTGAAGAAAATCCTGCAAGAGGAAATAGCTGGCAGAGTTAGGAATTACTTAAATAAAGACAATATGAAAAAGAGAATCTTATGTATCGTCGGGGAATCGGGCACTGGAAAGACCCTCGCATCCCTGCATTTGAAGTATCAGTGTGGAGCCAATGTAATCTGTTCCTACACAACAAGGCCGCCCAGAGACACCGAGGTTGAGGGCAGAGACCATCATTTCATTGACATTGTGCCACCAGAGGAAGAGCTGCTGGCATTTGCCAATTTCGGTCAGTACAAATACTATGCTATGAAGAGTCAGGTGTTCGGACCTTGCACTGTCTATGTCATAGATGAGCAAGGCATCAGAGACCTCAAAGAACGTCATGCTGATGAGTATGAAATCTACTCAGTTTACATTACCAGGGATAAGGCTCTGAGAAAGGAGCGAGGCATTGATTCCAAGCGTATGAATAGGGATAAAAACAGAAAATTGTTCGATTTAAGTTTTTATAACTATGTTATTGAGAACAATGGCACCAAAAGAGAACTATTCTTAAATATAGAGCGCATTTATAACGAAATAAAAAACAAGTAGTGTTATGGCAGCACCGAAAGAAAAATCACAGGTCATTACAGCCTTTGTAATGGACTTCGAGACTGGCGGTTTAGACTGCAAGAAATGCGCCGCCACCCAGATTTCAGTACACGCAATCAGGCTTGATAATTTTGAGGTCATGGGTACGTTCACCAAGTACATTTATCCATATCAGAGTAAGCCGGACATTGGTAAGCCCAAGAGAAAGGTTCTCAGGAACAAATATGAGGAAGAGGAAGAGCAGCCGACATTGGAATATGGAAAGGTAGCGCTGGAGTATTCCGCTATTACGATGGATATGCTCTATGATAAGGGTGAAGAACTGGAAGCCGTGTGTAACGACTTGATTGATTTCTTCAAGCAGTACACGCTAACGACTTCCAGAAAGTTGAAGCCAATCTTTGTTGGTCAGAACATTTTGTTTGACCTTGGTTTCTTACAGCAGATTATGACATATTGCGGCCTTTGGAAAGAGGTTGCCAAGATATTCAGGGGCAGTGAGGATTTCTTCGGGAACTTCCAGCCTTATTATGTTGACACGATTATTTTTGCACAGCTTGCTTTCTGTCATAGAGACAATGTTACAAGCTGGTCTCTGTCTAACTTGTGCGAATTGCTTGGTATTGAGTTGGACGATGCCCATGATGCCGATGCCGATGTCACTGCAACAAAGGAGGTGTTGAGATTGCTAACTGTCAGATCAAGGAATGAAGAGGTGGATGACGCTGATGGCAGCACAGTGGTAACTAAGAAAGAGAAAACAAGAGAACACTTTAAGATTTGAGTTATGAATGGGTTGCTGGAAATTATCGGATGCGCACTTTGTGCGATTGCTTTCGTTATGGTGTTTGAACAAATGTATTTCAAAATAAAAACCGAATAAGCGATGAGTAATGTATTATTAGTGGTATTGCTGGTTATCTGTGTAATCGGCGCGTTGTTTACGACAGTGGTTGCACTTGGTGTTGGAGCCATGTGCCAGGAGAACAGGAAGGACATCAAGGAGTTGCAATCCCAGCTGAATGAAATCCAGTTGCAGATGGCTCATGCCAAAGAGTTCGACGAAGTTGTTACCGATTGCATCAGTGGAATAGGTGCAGCACTGGACGTTATCAATGGTCGTACAGACTGGTTGGCAGACATTGACCAGCAAATTTATAACTCTTTTGGCCAAAATAAAGACGTAAAGAAATCATAACATAATGGCAGGTAAAGAGTGGAAATTCAATCCGATAACTGGAACGATGGAGCCAGTAAATGCCCTTGCACATGGTCTGGAGAAGAAAGTGACGGCCAGTGATGATGTGAAAAAGGTAAATGGGCCAGCCACTGTTCCAGTTATCAAGAGTGGCAGGTCAATCATCAAGGACGTGCCGAGTAACAAACCGAATGTTGTTGTCAATGAGCGTGAGGTCAAGTTTCGTGAGAAGAGCGATTTGTCAGTAGTACAGATTACCGATTACGACACTAATAGGGTAATGGGCTATATTGCTGGCTATGGCCTTGACATCAACTTCAATATGGAGGAACTGAACAGCATGGATAGGGTTGAGCAGTTTTTGGAGGGTTTGAAAAAGGCTTTCAGAACCATCATCCTCGAAAAGGCGCTCAGTCCTAAATAGTGAAACAGCAGCACCTCTCACTATCATTAATAAAAAAGATTATTAATGCTGAATACAATGGATATTGACAAGAACACCCAGATATTAACTGATGACGAGGCCAATTTCTGCCTCTTGTACGTTGATGCACCAGCACCGCTTGCTGGTAATGCCACCGAATGTTATGTCAAGGTGTTCGGCCTGGATGGTGATGGCGATGCTTTGAGTAAGTCCAAGGCTGCCTATCAAGCAAAGCAGCTTCTGGAAAAGGAATCAGTGAAGAAGCGGATAGAGGAACTTGAAAGAGTGAACCTCTACGATAGTGCAACATTGAAGCACAGGATTACTGCTACAATGTTGAAGATTATGGATGAGTGTGCAGATGCGGAGTACAGCGACCGTTACAAGACGAAGCTGTCACCAGCTGCATTGCGTAGTGTGTCAGTGAGTGCAGCCAAGATGGTTGCAGAGATCAATGGTATTAAAGAAGATACTATCCAGAAGATTCAGATTGGCGCGGAGGACGGTCAGGGCATCACCTTCAACCTTGTCGTGCCGGAGAAGAAAGACAACATTGGAGAATCACTTTAATACATACGATAATGGCAGACAAAACAGTAAACTTCATCACTCAGAACTTCAAGCTGATAGCGACAATTGTAACATTCTTGGTCGGCTTATATATTCAACATAGGGCCAATACTGAGAAGATTGAACAGTTGCAGCGTGAGATTTCAAGAATTGACGGCAGGCTCGATTCGCAATACTCGAAGCTCGATGAAATAAAGCTCGACAAATCTGTGTTTGAGGCAACTATCAAGCAGTTCTCGCAGATGTCGGGTGACATACGAGATATACGTCTTACGCTGGAGGACATGATGACTAATGGGCATTATACTCCAAGTCGTGCGAGACAAGCTAACAGAAACAATGAATGATTAAAGTCGGTGATAAAGTAAAAATCGTCTATTCCTACCAGCTTGCGGACATGGGTCTGATTACACTGGTGAACAGGATGGGCGAAGTTCTCGAAATAAAGGCAAAGGGCACCAAGACACCAGGTGTTTGGCTAAGAGTCCTGAATGACATTGATGAAGCGGAAGAATGGTTCATCCCCATCCAGTCTGTAAGGACGAAAGAGTATTATTACAAGAAGAAAAATATGAAAATTCTAAAATCGTTCGATATATAAATGGAAACAATAAAGAGGGGTAGCACTGGTGATGCTGTAAGGGTTCTGCAGAGCCTTTTGGGTATCGCTGTTGATGGTGTGTTTGGCCCTAAGACAGAGCAGATTGTCAAGCAGTACCAAAAGGCCAATAAACTCGTTGACGATGGCGTGGTTGGTCCTAAGACTTGGGAATTGCTTCAAAGGGCCAATATTACTATTGTAGATGGCCATATCAACACTCACATAACTCGCTCTCCAAACAGAAAGATAAAGTATATCTCAATTCACTATACGGCTGGCAGCACAAGTAAGAAGGGTGCGGCACTATCTGTTAGGAATGTTTTCTTGCAGCGCAGTGCATCAGCCGATTTTGTTGTTGATGATGACACGATTGTTCAGATTAACCCAGACCTCAGAAACTACTATTGTTGGGCTGTAGGTGATAGGAAGAACCCCTATACTGGTGGTGGAAGCCTGTATAAAAACGCTAACAACAAAAATACCATCAGCATAGAAATATGCTCCAATCTCAAAAAGGGTGCCAGCGCAGCTTTCCCCAACCATGACGGATGGTATTTCACAGATAAGTCTCTCGACAATGCTGCAAAGCTTGTGAGGTATCTGATGAAGATGTTTAATGTTCCCAAGTCGAATGTGGTCAGGCATTATGACATCACTGGTAAGCTGTGTCCTGGTATTGTCGGCTGGAACAATGCTAATGTGTATGATGCTAATGGAAAGGCAACCGCAAAGAAGAGCAATTCTGATGCGTGGATGGTCTTTTGGTCTATAATATAATAAAGGTATGAAAGAGTTATTTGGTTCAATTACATCGAAGCTGGCAGGGATATTCATTCTGGTATTCCTTGCTCTTGTGTGGTATTCCTATGAGACCACGAAGAAGCTGAATGAGGCCAAACAGAAGTCCGAGACACTGGAAACGACTATCTCTGACATGAATCAGAAGATAGAGCGTTTTGAAATCCAGATGGATGACAGCACAAGGCTTCATGCAGCTACCGTAAAAAATTTACGGATGACAGCAGACAACATTCAGGCTAAGTACAACGAACTGCTGAAAGCTTCCAGTATCAAGAAGAAAGACGTGAACAGCGTCGCAATCATTGGCACTGAGGCAAAGGACACGGTTTATGTTCCTACTGAGGTTGATTCCTTTGGTGGCTTGCAGACTGGCTACAAAGATCAGTTTATCGACATTTCAGTGAATATCAATCCAGAGCGTCTGGCAACCATTGCATACGCTTCCAGGGATTCTTTGTCACTGATAGTCACTCAGAAGAAGCACTCGATACTCTTTGGTTTGATCAAGTGGAAGAGCCTTGAAAAGACAACGGTCATCAACCACAATCCAAACGCTACGATTTCCAGCTTGCAGACTATAGATGTGATAGAGTAATGGAAAAGAAAGTAAAGAAGGGCTTTCAGGACCTGATGAAGAAAGTCGGTGATGAAAGCGAGAAGATGAAGAAAGTCAAGTCCGTAAGGGCATAGTAATAATTAAAAAAGCAAAAAGATGAAAAAGTTAATGGTTTTAGGTTTGCTGGCCTTAATGGTCAGTTTGGTGGTTGGTTGCAGCTCATGCACCAAGGAGAAAAGTCAGCCGGCAGTTGACAATGTGGCTCTTTCACAGGGAAAGCTGGTGGTGGAGAATTGCGTAAGCACTGACAAAGAGTATATGTTTCTCCATCACAAATCAGACTATCGCTGGTTTGAGACTTGCGTACTGATGAAGGACTTTCTGGATTCAGAGGATCAGGACGGTACTATAGCTGGTGTCAGCAACATATTCCAGGTTGTTGATGACTTTGAGGATGGCGGTGCCGATGTGTACGTTTATCTAATTTCTCATAGTGAAAACAAAGACAGCATAGACGTTAGGCATGGATTTTGGGTAGAGGATTCCCCGATGAACGATGAAGCTATCAAAGTCACATTTCAGCAAGCATACGACAAACTGATGGAAGCCAATTGTCCGAAGCCTCATAGCAGACATTGTGTACTGAGAAAGGAAGTAGGACCAGTTGATGCCAATCCTCAGTATATCTTCGGCAATTCCAAGGCGCAGGTATATGTAGATGCTGTCACTGGTGATGTCTCTACAGAGAACCCAGCTTTCAAGGGTTGTGGCTTTGGTATGCCTCTTGGGGAATGGCCCTGATTTGATTTAGCAAATTTCTCATAATATTAGATTTAAGGTTAGTAGATTAGTTAGTAGTTTGTTTTTGAGAGAGTCACCGGTGATGGCGGCTCTCTTTTTAATTTTTAACTGCATTTTTGAAACGTATGATATGTCGATGACACTATAATCTATAAAAAGCGAATACATGGCGAGAAAATTATATGCACCGAATGTAACCATCAATTTTGCACCGTCTGAAAGACAGCTGGAGTTGTGGGAGAAGCTACAGCCAGCAAAGTGTGACAAGTGCGGTGGACGTATTGAAATGCGTCAGCATGGGGTGGATGAGAAGGGATTTCCAGTATATGAGGCCACTTGTGTTGAGTGTGGCAATACGGACATTCCAGAACAGATTCTTGGTGGTGGAGCAGCTGGTGGAGGAAAGTCTTACCTTGGCTGCTGCTGGCTTGCTATCAGCTGCATGACATTCCCGAATATCCTGATGGCTGTTGGCCGTCTTACGTTGAAGTCTCTGAAAGAATCTACATGGAGAACCCTACTGAACGTACTGAAAGATTGGGGCCTGAAAGAAGATGTGCATTACCATATCAATAATCAGGCAGGCTCATTGACTTTCTGGAATGGCTCTACGATATTGATGATGGAGCTTTCACCATCACTGCAGGACCCAGACTACAACCGATTCGGTTCTATAGAAATTACCGGTGCCTTTGTCGATGAGGTTGCGGAAATACCAGAAAAGGCTATAGAAGTCCTTGCTTCACGTATTCGTTACAGGGTGGCAGAGACGTTTGTTGTCGGTAAACTGTTCATGTCATGTAACCCGACGCAGGCATGGCCACGTAAGACGTTTGTGATGGATGATGACGGTGAACCAGTCGTATTGAAGAAAGGCTATAGGTATGTGCCGTTCTCAGTGTTTGACAATCCTAATGAGGGTTTCCGTATCGTCTATATCAACAGGCTAAAGAAGATACGTGACAAGGCTACCAGGGAAAGACTGCTTTATGGTAACTGGTTGTACCCATCAGAGAATACGATGGCTGCATACTGGAATTTTGACGGGGAGAAGCACTTAGCCATGAATGTCATGGAAAAGTATTACAATCCGATGAACCCGATTATCCTCTCTCTTGACTTCAATGTGAATCCGTATATGTCTTGTCTGGCAGTCCAGATTGATTATACAGATAAGCACGTCTATGTTTTCCCAGAATATGTTGGCTATGCAAAGGATAAGCTTAACAACACACCGGCAATGTCTCGTCATTTGGTCAAGTCCATGAGAGAGATACGTCATATTGGCGGCATCATCCTCACTGGTGATCCAGCCGGACGTGCAAGGTCAACTCAGACAGAACAAGGTGTGAACAATTTCACCATCTTGTCTGATACGTTGAGAAGTGGCGGTTTTAGGACCGAGACAAAGCTATTCGATAAGCAACCGTCACAGATAACCAGATTGGAGTTCGTGAATGAGCTTTTTGACGGTTATGAGGGCTGGAATATTGTCATAGATGTGAGGTGTAGGAGACTGACTGAGGACTTGACCTACCAGAAGAAGAATCCCGATGGAACTAAGGAAAAGAAGAAAGTTCAGATGGATACTGGTGAAAAGGCAGAGAAGTACGGACACTTGTCAGACTGCCTGGACTATATTTTAACCTATTTCCTCAGAGAAAGCTATAATAAATATAGAAGCGGCTCATCAACTTCAATCGTAACAACGGTGTCAGGAAATGGGCAGGTTTATGATTCATTCGGATATTAAAACGATACATAATGGCATATCAGAGATTTCTAAACGACAAGGACTATCTGGCACTCATTACGCAGGAGGGGCTTGATCAGCTTATCCGTGAAGTGCATGACAGAATACCGCAGGCTGAAAGCAGCGCAGAGGTTTCGGTTCTGGAATACCTCAGACAATATTATGAGGTTGAGAAAGAACTGGAGAAAGGAAAGGCTATCAGGCCCTATTATGAGCGCATCACATACCCAGCTGGCATCTACTTCAACAAGGATGGGTTCATCTATCGCACACTGACCGCTGTAAACGGCTATAAGAGGCCGCAGAGAATCGTCTATTGGGTACTGGTGAATGAACCGCTCACAACCGAACAGCTCGAAGTCATAAGGCACTATTCCCAGCTCAAAACCTATAATGTAGGCGAAATGGTGCGTTATGGAAGTGATATATGGCGGTGTAACTATCACAATGGCTTTGACTTCAATGACATCAGAATACCTGGAGTGTGTGCTTGGGAGCTGGTTGATACCGTAGCATGGGCAACCGCAATGGACTATCCAGTATATCAGGTCGCATCTTATAACGGAAAGTTCTATATGCTGTTGAAGAAAGACGAGGGCTATGATGCACTGGTTGACCCAGAGGAAAATGACTATTGGGGGGAGATTGGCGCATACGATACCGATTATGAGTATGCCTTTGGAGAAGATGACCATGATTATGTTGTCTTTGACGGCTGTGTGTTCAGGCCCGTTATGAATCCCAATGCAGACAAGCTGGAAGAGAACGTCAACATCATTCGTGACGATCCTCGCAATCCAAGCCTTGTCAAGCACATGACCCAGCTTGCACTCTACCAGCTTCATGTCCTGATAAGCCCAACCAATATCTCTGAGACGAGACGCATCCAGTATGAGGATAGCATGGCATGGCTCTATGCAGCATCGAAGTTCAAGATAATCATAGACATTGAAAGAAAGATAAACAAGGATGACGGTCTGCCTAAAAAGGACTATGCGCTGGCAACATACCAGCGGAATTTCGACCCCTGGCAGAACGACTGGATAATTTAGGCTTTTAGCAGAGCGACATAAGATTCAAACCTTGTGGCCTCGTTCAATCGTGAGATTGGGCGAGGTCTTTATTTGTGTCGGGTGGAGAGGATTCCAACCCCAAATGTTATTAGTTATTAAAAATTTTAATCAATCGCTTGTTTTAATTAAAAATATTACTACTTTTGCAGCCGAAATGCTACAGATAATGCACAATTTGTGTACGATTTGTGATTTTCAGAGGTATTTGACAACAAAACTCAGGCTTTAGGAACTTGACGTTCGAAAAGAATAGATAGCACATAATTGCCTGATAATCGGAAGGTTGGCAGAGTGATCGATCGCGCTGGACTCGAAATCCGGTATACCCCTTTCGGGTATCGGGGGTTTGAATCCCTCACTCTCCGCTTTATGACACCTTCCAGCACCTCAAACGGTGCTGGATTTGGGTCAAAAACAATTTGATTATCAGTTAGTTAAGGTGTTCTACTGTTCCAACAAAAGCCTGCACCTTTTGTAAGGAAATCATATTCAAATCACCTAAAAAATGCACATTTCGTACACAAATTAGTAGCAAATTTGTGCGAGTAATGTGATTAAAAGCAGATTAGGTATGATTTCCATCAACTACCAAACTTATGGAAGCAGAGGTCTGCAGCTACGTCTCAGGTTCTATCTGGACGGCCAGACCAAGTTTATTAACGTGACGAAGTTGCTGAAAGGTAACTTGGTGAAACGGCACTGGAATACCAAGAAGAAGTGTTTCTACTCCAGTGCCCCTAATGCGGATGAGAACAACCGCATACTTGAAAATTTCCGAAAACCATACGATGAGCGTTCAAAGACATGGATTGGCACACTGGACGGTTTTATGCTTTCCTTTGATGAGACGGCCAATGAAGAGCCAGAGGAAAGGCACACTCTCAGATGGGTATTCCAGTATTTCATTGACGAAATGAAGCGCAACGGCAGGAATGATGACGGAACCATCAGTGGGGGCTATGAGCCATACGAAAAGACCATCAAGCGCATGGAGGAATACTGCCAGGACGTTCGCATCAGTCTCGACAGCCTGACTTTGGAGGACATGACACCTCAGTTCATCAATAAGTTTCTGGAGTGGATTGTGAATCGTGGAAATGGGAAATGTCTTTATGTCTCAGTATCTCTTCATGCCCTGCTTAACAAAAGCGATAAGATGGGCTGGTTTGACATAAAGGACGTGGAGCGATGCAATTGGTTCAAAAAGACTGGTAAGAGCACTAAGAAATATCAGACCCTTACCAATGCACAATGCAAAAGATTTGTGGCCCTGACGAAAGAAGAGCTGCCCAGAGGCCAAAATACTGAGCTATATCGTGACTTTTGCACCTTTATATTATATACGTGCCAAAGTACGTGTGATGCCGTCTCTCTCCAGTATAAGGACATTCAGACTATCAACGGTGTTGACCATTTCGTGTTCAAGCGCAGGAAGATAGCCAGCAAGCAGTCAATTGATTGCTCTGTGCCTATCAATCCAGTCATGCGAGACATAATGAAACGCTGGAAGCCTTACTCAAAGGACGGCTATATTTTCCCGATAAGGAGCAAGGAAAGGATTGCTTCCAGTGTCATTAACAATGGTGACATCAAGCATTTTCTCAGCAAGATCAATACCTGGTTGAAGAAAGTGACCGACATCATCAAGTGTCCTTTCCCATTGCACACATACGTCTTTAGGCATACTGGCATTACCCACTACATCAGCAAGGGCATACCAGTCATCTATGTGGCGAACCTTGCCGGAACCTCAGTTGAGAATTGCGAGAGTATCTACTACAACAACCAAGGAGATACTACCAGCCGTGACAAGGTGCTCAATGCGATTAAATTCTAAAAAGAAGCTGGAGTGTTTCGCAACAGCCCAGCCCCTACTCTCTGACCTGTGACTGGATGGCGAACCACCCAGATTTATATTAACGCTTTATTCAAGAAAATATTATGGCTAAAATTATCAGTACCATCAGCTTTGTAGCATATGGTGATGACTACGGTGTGACCGTATCGTGTGGTGTCAAGCGTGTATCAGTTAGCTATGACCCAAGAAGAAGCAGTAAGTTTGATTCTCAGATTGCCGTCCTGAGACAGATGAACCTCAAAGACGAGGAACGTGTCATCAGGGATTTCGTGACGGTAGCGAGAATGGTGCTTTCCAGATACAATGACAGGGAATAATAGTTAAAGCTGCCAGCGTGTTTCACAACATACTGGCAGCACCCTTCAATCATGTATTAATTCTTAAACTTGGCTGAAAAAAGAAAGCCGCCCGTTATTCGCATATCAGACGGCCTCACCTGTTTTTATTAATCAATTTTTAATCCGTATAAGAAAAGAAAATCATCATTTTATTGCCTATTCTCAGTAGTTGCGGAGTCCAGATTCGAACTGGAGACTTATGGTAATGAGCCACACGTGATAACCGTTTCACCACCCCGCGATATATGAGGTTTGATTATGTATGCTTGGGTACTAACCTCTAACTTCCCAAGCTAATCAACGTATTTGAGTCTCAGAGTTCTATATTATTATAGTGAAAAACTCTGGGAAAGGTTAAGCCATTGTCGTTAATCTTTGTCAATATCAGCGATTATGGCCTTGGAACGCTTCAAAACAGCCTGGAACACATCTTCAAAGAAATCGTCGCTTCCAGTCATAGAGACGTGTGCTGACGGGTATGGCTTAATCATGGCTATCAGCTTGCTCAGTGACCATGCAGGCTTTGAGTTTGATTTCCTCTCAGTGCTGATTACATAGCCACCTATCTTTGACGTGACCCACAAATCAGCAGTCTCGATGGGTATTCCAGTTTCCAACAGTTGTTCAGACTGCTTACTGGTAGTGCATATCTTATCCATATCAATATATTTTACCGTGAAGCCTTGGTCTGTTCTGGTTGTACTTCATCTTAGTGTTGATGTGCCAGTCAAGATCAATGCAGAACTTGTTGGCCCAATACTTGCAATACTGCAGTGTGGCATGACAGATGATAATCTCAGTCCAGCAGTGAGTGATGAGCGTGATAAGCTCGAATGTCTGTTCAGGGAATGTCCTGCAATCGTCTGGCAGCTCATCATTGGTCATGGTGCATCCAAGCATATCGTTCTCAGTCATGCCGGTCTCTCCCATGAAGTCGAAGATGCGGATGCAGATGTCTGCCAGCTCTTCTCCGATGGTGCCTTTTACATAGGCATCATATCGCTCATTGAAGTCTGGATGGACGTACTCGCGGCTCTCGAATGATTCACGGCCACAATCCGATGTCGGCCAGTGGTCTTTTCTGTGAGCCTCCATCAACTCGCAGACTTCTGAGATTACCAGCATGAGCCAGTGTTCGTTGCTTCTCTTTTCATCGTGAAAGCCATGTTCGGTGGCTATCTGATGTGCTTTGTTAATGTTTTCTTGAATGTTCATAAGTGTTAATCTTGAAATAAAGTGATGTCTTGTTCATGTGATATTGTTACGACTGGCTGGTAGTTCGACAGCCATGCAGCCTCAATCATTTTCCCATTACACGGTTTGTATTTTTCAGCCACATCTAAGGGAATCGCTGTAAATGAGCCATTCCAGTGTCTGAACACAACAGAGCCGTCTTGTATCTGGTCTATGTATTCAACCACTTCACCAGTTTCAGGAACTATATGAAGCGAGAGTTTTTGTTTCTTTGGTGGATCAAATTTTGCCATAATGTTCTTTACGATATTTTTCCATACGTTTAATAACTTCCCAAGTGAAGCTTATTTGGGCTGCCATCTTGCGAATGTTCTTGTTCTTGATTTTAGAGAGTTTATCCAGGTCCATCAGCCATCAGTTCTTTAAGTGAGCATTGTTCAAACAATTCCTCTTTCAATCTGGCAAACTTACAGAACCTTACAATGGCATCAATCAGAAACCTGTCATCTGTCAATGCTATGAGGTGCTGGCCGTCCTTTGTAGTAACCAGAATCTGTGCTTTTTCAATGTCTCTGGAAGTCATTGCCCATCAATTTTGGTAACTCATCTGATTCGCCAAACCTAAGAGCTGGAAATTGACCCTCAACAATCCATTGATGCAATACGTCCATAAGCTCTTTTGTCATAAACTTGACGCACTCTACCATATATTTAGTGGCTTCATCACCATAGTTATCAAGTCGGCTAAATCTGACAATATCCCTGCATTGATAAGCCATATTGTAGTAGTGCTCATTATACTTGAAATGCAAGAATATCATTGGAAACGGTTCCTGAGTTTGTGATCCAATCAGAATCTCAAAGAACCCACCAGCACATTCATCCTGGCCAATTGTGAAGATGATGTTCTTGATAGCTGCCAGACGATAATGTTTTTGAAGATATTCGATATACTTGATTCGTTTTTCAGTGCCATTGATACCACATATACCAATGCAATTTTCTGGTGCGTAGTTTGTGGCAATGAAGAATCCGCGATTAGTCAATTCCTCACTTAGCGATTCATAAAATTTACTTTCTATCATAATTGCATCTTTGAGTTTGAAATTATCATATCGGAGGCAAAACACGCTATTTGTCGCCGATTTCTTCTTGTTTTACAAATTTCATTTCAATTCTCATACCCTCTCTGGTAAGTGATTCAAACGAGAGCTTCTTCTGTTCATCTTCTGGCAATTCCTTGTCAAGATACCAGTCGATAAGGACAAGAATTTCGTTTTCAGTTATCTTCCGACGATCACTGGTCATCATGTTCGGGTTTTTCTTGCTTGTCTTTGCTATATAAGCATTGAACAAAGCTGGGCAAATTTTATAATCTTTTGCTGCCATATTATATTTTCTCCTTTCTCCTGCATCTGTCTGCATAGTATTCAAGTGATTCGACCAATTGGCCATAACTCAGGTCTGGGAACTCTCTTATGAGTTCTTTCAGTTGCATTTCAAATTCTTCTTGTCTGTTCATATTCTTTAATTGCTTCTACACCTTGTTTCGTCAAATAATAACCAGTGAAGTTCTTGTCGTAAGTAACAAGCCCTTTCTTTCTCAATTTACCAACCTGTGAACCAATCTGAAGCCAACCTTTTCTGGTGTAGGCCATGTGCTCGGTCTCAGGATTGCCACCCCACAGCTTCCAAGATAGCCACTTGGCACAAACACCGTCAAGGTAGGTTCCCTTCTCAATCGGTTTCAGGATTCTATATACGCTATCTGAAATCATTGCAGCAACTTAACTTGTGAATCAATGACTTTCTGGAGTAGTTCAGGCTCCTTGATGAAGCCCTTAATCTGCTCATTCATTTTGCAGATGGCGGTCAAGAGGTCACAGAAGAATTTTGCATTTTCCTCAGTATAGGCAATCTCCTTTCTGCCATCCATTCCAAAGCCATCCCAATTATTCTTGTTTGCATCACGAATATCAAATGCTTTCAAAGTAAAGGCATTTAGACGTTTGCCATATTCACCAAGCTCTTCTATTTTTTGATAGTTCACAAACCAGTAGAATAGCTTTTCTTGACCACTCTTAAAACGAATGATTTGCTTATGAAACACTTGTGCATAAACATTGAAGCCAAATGAACCTTCTCCTTTGTCGGTTCCCTCAATCCAATTGGCATATCCGTTACCAGGACTTTCTTCTTTGGGAACATAATAACCATTCGGAACTGGAACACCACCGCCCATACAATAGCTGCAAGCAGTCCTAATCCTATAAAGAATCACAAACTTATCTTCAATGATTTCGCCAGAGATAGCTTCTTCAAGAAGATTCTGAAAGTTCTTTTCAAGCTTCTCTAATGTGTCAGCATAAAACGTACCAAGTTTCTTTGTGTGTCTATTGAACGTATTGCTTAAATCTACACCATAGTCAAGCAATGTTTTCATCTGATCAGCATCAAGTGAAAAATAGAACTGACCATCTTTAGACACATTGACCTCAACTTCAAACCCAAGTCTTTGGGTGTGGTCAATACTGCTGCTGACAGATATTTTTCTTTTGCCTAATTTTGCCATAACTATTTCAGTTTCATTTGGAGATAACCTTGCTTTTGATACTTGGTAGCGTACTTATAGAAGAGGTCTGGATGGTCTGTCTTGAAATCACCAGAATTGAATTTATAGCCCTCAGACGGCGCAGTATAGATAGCTTGCGTGATGTCAGTCTTTACATTAGTCAGCTTCTCGGCAATCATCATGGCCATGATAGCGTCCTTGGCCTGCTTGACCTTTGCCTCTGCTTTCTGCTGCTCTTCAAATGCAGCGAGATATTCAGCTTCCAGTTTCAGATACCAGTCGGATACTGGAAGCTGCTGCTGTTCCTGCTTCTTAGCCATAGTCAATCAATTTTGGTGATAACAGACTGAACTTCGTATGGAGTATAGACGTACCGTGTTGACTTGGTGCCGTCTTTCTTGATAGCATAGATGGTTGGCCTAAAGCTTCCATCTTCCAGTATCTCAATGGTCTGATGGCCAATAATGCCATATTGTGTTTGAGCTGGAATGGTCTCACCCTTATTGCCCCAATGGTTGCTAACATATTCTGGTGTCTCAACCTTTACTTTGTCACCAGCCTTGTATGGGCAATGCTCATTGATATAGTCATATCTAAGCTTTGCCAACTCATGCTTTTTATCGTCGATGAGTTTTTTAAGCTCTTTTCTTTTTGCGATAAATTCTGTAATTTCCATAATTCTCACTTATAAGTTAAGTTTTACTTGTCGGACCAATAGCCCTCTCTTGTCTCAGGATCGCAGTTCTCCATCCACCAGTGGAAATTATCATGGACGTGCTGCCCTTCCCTGTAGCGGATGCAAGTGTCTTTCAGCAAGCAGTTCTTACCCTTGCAATAAGTTATATCGTCATTCGCCATATCTTGCAGATTCTTGTGATAGGTAGATAATCTTCTTATTCGCATATTTGGCAAAAGCGCGTTCTGTCAGTGCGCCCCTGCTGTTCATCCAGTCCTCGCCAATCATGGCAATAGCATCACACTTTGTCAGCATATACAGGTCGATACAAAGGCAAATCTCATACCCAAGCAAAGCAAACAGCCAGGGGAAACGGCAAAAGATGAATCTGGTAGGGTTCATCACCTTATAGCCATATTTCAGCAGCTGTTCCTCTGCCTCGGCGAACCGCTTCATATAGACCTTTCGTGACACTTTCTTCATTCGTCCAGAAAGATACACTTTCTTAGGCTTGTCGGTCTGTTCCATGATGCGTAATAATTGATAGTGCGATATACCATCGTAGCAGTTCAAAGCTGATGGTGTGATAGGTCTCATGTTTCTGGGTGTTCGTAATGCTCTTATACATCAGACAAAACGGCAATACCCAGTATCTCAGCTTACCGCCGAAAAGTTCAAATTCCATAAGTTATTTCTGTTTGTTATCTTCTTGAATTTTCTTCCTTACGAGTGACCTCGCCTTGTTTTGCATAAGGCCATACATATTGTCGCAGGTCGTACCCCAAGCGTTCAGTTTCATGTAGCCGTCAGTCCTATCCAAGAAGTTCAATTTCTCCTTTACCTGCTTGGCCATCTTCTTCAACTCATCAAACTGAACCACCTCCAGAGATTTGCTGATTTTCTTCAAATTGTCGTTAATGTCAAGCACCCCACTCTCAATGATGTCGCAAGCCATGTAGATGGTGATATACAGCGTGTTCAATTGCTCGCGCTGGGCATCAGGCATTTCGACATCTTTCAGGTCGATTGTCTTGACAGTAACCTCATAATCACGTATAAAGACTTCGAATGACTTGCGTCTCAGCTGGTCAAGCTTCTGTTTCTCTTGCATACACTGGACGTACTTGTTGGTACGCTGGTAGTTCTCGATGTTTTTCAGAAGTCTCTTGGCCTCTGGATGATTCCAGAATAATGAATCGAAAGCCTTTACATCGTCTGGATGGGCTTGCTCAATAGTCATAGGTCAGTATCTTTGAAAGTGATACGTTTCGGTGTGCCGTCTGGGTTCAGCACACTATCGTCATTAGGTTCAGTTTCGTCAATCTTGCTGTTGCTTAATATTGCCAATGCAAACACACCGACAAACAATCCACAGACGCAACCGGCATAGAATGTAACGACATACCAAAACATAGGCTAATCGAAAATATGCCGTTGAACCTCGTCTATGATGTCCTGGGTGGTCTTGATTGCATCGGCAGCAGCATCAGTAATGGTAATGCTGAAATCCTTCTCCACGTCCATTACAATCTGCACGATGTCAAGAGAATCGGCACCATAGCACTCTCTCAGATTAGCTTCCACGTCAATGCCAGCTTCGTCCTCACAAAGGTACTTGGCCACTACTGGCACAACTTTCTTTTTGATTTCTTCTTGCGTCATAATAATTCTGTTTTAAGAGTTAATACGAATATGCTTTCATCAAATTATTACGACATGGCCGAACTATCGCTTATTCCCGAAGTCAGCCGGATTTTCACCTAATTTTTGATTATTCCAGTGCCTAATCTCGATTTTATCAACCCATAAGGCACAGGCTTTGAGATAGATTTCGGCTTTCTGCAGCAGCTTATTCCGCTTACCAGATGCCGTCCGTTTCGCCTTGAACCATGCTATTGCCGTTGTGCTGTCTGAGAAGATGACCATTGGCTTGTGTTTGGTGCGAATGATGTACTTTGCAGCCTCCACAATTGCCAGGAACTCCCCGATGTTGACGGTCTGGTTGCCCAAGTCCTCATAGAAGATATACTCACCAGTAGCGAGGTCAACCCCCTGAATTTCTGTCTTTCGGTTTTTCTGGGAATGTGCTGCATCCACCACTATACCCTGAGAATAGTCTATCATAGCTTACGAATAAAAGCAGATTCCTACTCACAACTTAAACTGATGGATGGTCGGCTTTCCAGTATGCAAGCACTATCTCAGCCGATTCCCTAAAGTCGGCAATGACCTGTTCTTGGTCCTTGATGTCTATGCGTCTTGCAAGTGTCTGGATGATGCCGTCAATCGAGCGTCTGTTCTCCAGCTTGCTATCAGGCTCATAGGTTATCAGCTTGTGGCCGAACTTCACTTCCACTGCATACCTGGTGTCATCAATAATCGTCTCAATGGTAGCAGCAAACTTCACAGGCTCCGCGCTAATGGCTACGAAACCCATACATTCTTTCATCGGAACAAGTGTTGTGTTGTAAAGCACATTCTCCAAAAGCGTCTCTGCCACTCCAGCGTCGGCCAGCACGATCTTCTTCTTGCAACCGTCACTTTCGTGGCAACCCTTCCACGAGCCGTTTTCCTTTCTCACATACGAAACAAATGCAACTTTGTCTCGCTCACTTCTCTGAAACTTCAAATACGTCTTAATTCTCTTCGACATAATAATCTGATTTTAATCATTTGTAATAGCATAAGAAAACCCCACACTACATTGAATTATAGTGTGGGGCAGTCCAGTAGGGTTAGAACCCGAATAGAATTTTATCAAAATTTAATAGTCCATCAGCTTGTCTCGCTCAATAGCTTCGGGGTCTGGGATGATGAACTTACCATGCTTTCCCCTCTGCTTGATGATTTGCACACTCGCATAACCAAGCCCTCTTGCAAGGCTTATCATGCCGGTCTCGGTAATGCTGATGGTTCCAGTAAGGTCTCCGTTGTCGGGTGTGGCAAAACGATAGGTGTTCTGCCCATCGTCAACGGCTACGGGATTCAGTCGCACGGCAATGAAGTCATGCGGGCTGTCTTGCCAGATATAACGGCATAGCTTTTCGAAATCTGTTTTGTTGTTCATAGGAAATCTGCCTTTAATCAAACTATAGTTCCAAAGTGTCTGCGTGGCAGCTGGAACATAGCCCTCCAGTACGCTCGTAGGTCTTGCCGCTAACTCTCTGTCCGCACACCTTGCAGAAGTGCATGGTCTTGTTGTTCCTGCCATGCAGGATTGAGTTCAGCGTCTGCCTGCTGATGTTGTACTCTTGCTGGATGGCTTTCATCACCTCTGGGAAGGTGTATGCCTTGTTCTGTGCCACGAGGTATTTGCACCCCCTCGTAAGCTTGTCGTAATCATAGCGTACAAGGGTGTCTCGCATGAACTCGGTATTGAGAAGCCTCTGGTCGTTCAGCTTTCTCAGTGTCATTACGTCCACATCGAAAATCTGGGAGGCTTTCATAATGTCCTGTTCACGCAGGATATATTTAATTTTTGGTGCTTCCATCAGCTACTTCCTTAACCTTGAACTCCATGACGATGTTTGCTCGGTCAGACACTTCCTTGATTTTCTGATAGGACTTTTCGAGCATGAGAAGCATAATACGGTTGCTGTCCTCATGGCTCATGTTCTCCCATCCGATCTTCAATTCCTCTGCCAGTTGTTTGGCCAGCGGATAGAAATGCTCGTCAGGCTCCAGCTCATTCACGTCATAAATGCTCTCGTCTGGGTCAGCGAAGAGGAACTTCGACAGAGCGAGATATTCCTGCAGCGCATCGACCATCAGTTGAGTCGGTCTTTCTGTATTGCTTTTCTTCTTTGCCATTTTGTAATCTCCTTTTAATATTATAGTGCAAAACTTCCATTTCGATTTACTAAAAAAGAATAAAAGTGTGCATTACAAAACAAAATGGCTGGACTACTCCAGCCACTTGTGTCTATCAGAGAGTTTGATTGAACAATGGAAATAACTGAGGATAGCCAACAATGTGTCAATGGATAGCAGGGCTTGTCCGTCCTTTGGCTTGGTATATCTGATACCTATCCTGGGATTCAGGTCTTTCAGCTCCATGCCATTGTTATGCAGCAGCTGTTCTATCAGTTCATGGCAATCGTCAACAGAGCCAACCCTATAATGCTCGTCAATGTTGTAATCCCATACGAAAACACTACAATTGAGCGCATCGGTATAAAGAAACAGGCTTGTCACTGAATACGATGACTTACCAGCTTCAATGGACTGGATGACGTAGGCACTCAGTTTGTCGCTCTTGATGTCCTTGCCGTCCCTGATGTCGGCCAGCTTCTTTCCAAGTTCAATTCTGTTCATATCACCTATTGATGGCTTTCTGGATGGATTTGACTGCTGAATTGACATCGCCCTTGACCTCACGATACTCCTTATACTCATCCTTGTACTCAGATAGCGCAGTTTCAAGGTCAGCAGAAGCATCGTACAGATCATTGACATTCTCACCCATATCGTCGGCTCGCTGGGATAGTGCAAGATTCTCTGAAAGCGCATCCAGCGCATCCTGCTCTTCATCAGCTATCATTTCCACTTCATTCTGTGAATCAGAAAGCGTGGTCTCGATCTTTTGTCTTGGCTGCTCATCGGAAAGTTTCTCCAATGAGCCAACCACTTTGGTCAGCCTTTTTCTCCTGTTTTTGTTCATAATAGTCTTTTCATACCTGCAAAGATAAATAATTTTAATTAAATAAAGCGATTAGTTCAATTAAATTTTAGTTTAATTGTGATTTGAGAGCGTTCATCCGATTGAAATGCACTGCATCCCTATCGAAATAACGAAGGTCATTGCCACAGCAGCGGCACACGTGTTCGCCAACCAGATTGGCTGGTGTAGAATACAAATTGCTCATAATGGCTACTTTTTGATGATGTTATACTTCATGTCTTGCTTCTTGAAAAAATAGGTTATCAAGTCGAGAGGATTCGTGAACACGGTGCTGCCAATCTCATTGGCATATATCTTATGTTCCTCCATCTGCTTGTCTGTCGGAACGATGTATGCTATCAGAGCGCCGCTACTTGAAATGTCGATGGATATATTGCGTATGGGGGCTTCCATAGCGACATCATTGTGAATATAGTAAAGCTTGGTTCCGATTGCCAGGTACTCAAATGTCTGAGTGTTGTTCTGGACGGTCTTGGTGTTCTGTCTCATAGTAACGTCCTCCTTCTGTTTTGTTCGTGTAGCGTCAGATGCTTTCTTCTGTTCATTTCTCTTTTTCCTGTTATCGCTCATGCACTGTTTGCAGGTGTTGGCGATATGGTCAACATTACTGCTACAGGTTTGGAACTCTGTCATAGGCTTGATAACATGGCATTGTCTGCACTCTTTGGTATCTGGAGCAAATGATAGTGCGTATGCCCTCTTTATCCGGCGATCGTAGTCAAACGGCATTTTGGGATTGGACTGCACTTCTTTTTCAGCATTAATCCTTTCACGTCTCGCCTTTTCTGTTACTCTTCGTCTGGCATTTCTGCACTCCTTGCATTTGTAGTCATATCCGTCTTTGGACTGTTTGTTGTGCTGGAACTCAGACAACGGCTTTGCTTGGCCACAGCACTTGCAAAACTTATAGCCCTCTGGAATACCAGTTTTTGACTTCTTCTTTTGGGCAGCTTTCTTCTGATATTCCCACTGCATCTTGTTCCAGCATTTCTTACAGCAGTATTTCAGCCCGTCTTTCATGTTCTTGTCCTTGTAGAACTCAGACTCAGGCAGAATCTCGCCACAATGCTGACATCGCTTGTACCCGATTGGAACATTTGGGTCCTGGGGGTTGGTCACTTGCCGCTTCCTTGGTGCGGCGATTGTCGTGGTGCTACTTATCACACTACTTTCCATAATCAAATTGTATTAAAGGTGAAATGAATAAGATGCAAAAAAAAGCAGCCCAAATTGGACTGCTTAGATATATTATGAAAGTTATCTGCTTTATTTAAAGAAAGTTTTCTTTTTCTTGGCTTGTTTGGCGGCTTTCTTAGCTTGTTTTCGTTCCCATCTGCTCTCCCATATAGAAGTATCACTTTGTTGCTTTTTGTATAACTTATGTGTTGACAAGCTATTGATGTGGTAGGTTTCATCATTCCTAAACAACCATTCAATTCTGTTCCAAAAATCCATAGCCTCCTTTTTTGTTATAGAGTTTTCATTTGTTTCTTTTAGGAACAGTTCTTTTGCTTTATCAATCCCAATTCTATCTTTGATGTAGCTTTTATACACATTAATGCTTATATTTGGAAGGAGATAATGATAATTGCACTTCCCAGCTTTTCTTTTTATCCAGATTTCCTGCCAAGTTATATCAGAATCAGCATATTGGTATTTATTATCAGTTGTATCAAATGGTTGTGAAATTAATTCTATTATGCAACATAAAGAACCTAACGATCCGCCTAAAACACCGATGAAATACAAATAACAATCATTATCAGGTATATCTTTTCGGAACAAGAAATTATCACCTGTATTAAGTGTTATTATATCTATGCAGTCCCTAACAAAATTCACAATGCCAGGAATTGCCCAATAAAGCGGTAAACACAACAAACCGGCAAAGACAAATGGCACAAGTGGCGGCAAAAGCACATATTTTAAATCACTATCATTTGTTATATAATTTGCAGAATTTAAGAATACTGCAATATATAACGGCACAAATAATAAGCACATGATATAAGGCGCAATGATACAGAAGATGAGTACGAAGCACCCCAGTCCCATAGCAGCTTGTGAAGCGGCTTTATTTGGCATGTATAATATTCCGAAGTCCATACGCTAATAAATTAAATCATCATCTTCAATCAAATTGCAACCTGAAACAAAGTGACTGTTGCGTTTTGGTTTTCCTTCCCTAATTGTCATGTTATAATCGTCTACTATTTTGCAAAACAAATCATCTTGTTGTTCGCATATAGTCCAATTATTACAACGAAATCTTATGCTTATTTCATATTTTTCATCATACCAATGGAGCCTCTTTCTTGATAAAACAACTTTAGTGGACGATTTGATGTATTGCTTAATAAAAATGCCGTCACCAATTTCCTTTGCAAACCATTCAACTGGCAATTTATATTTACGGAATTGCCTGTATAAATCTGTAATGTCATACCTTATCGGATATGACGAATAAATTATTTTTAATAGACCGCCATAGTCATTTAAGTCTTTGGAATTTGGCAAATGAAGACAGAAGCGATATTTATATTTAAGTAACGGATCGAAGTCGGATATATCATCAAACGTATTAAGAATGAAGTCGGTAACATCTGCCGGAAAACACATTGCCAGCTTACGATATTGTTCATTAAAGTAAACAACATCTGGTGATACGGATTTCTCAAGTGATACGTAAATCCGTTTTCCTTTCTTTTTTCTTTTTGTTTTAGGCATTGTTATTGCATCATTTTCATCCAGTTCTCGAAAGAAAAGCAGGGCACAAAGAAAGTGGACCGCCCTCTATGCCATGCAAGGTATCGCCAAACACCCGTAAAAATGCACAGATGGGCAGCCCACATAGTGAACTGCCGCCTGTGCCTCAATCTCACTGGTTGAAATTTGGCGATTTCTGCATGGTGAGACACATTCGTCTGTGCAAAGATACGGAATGTTTTGGAAAACTTTACTTGTTAATGAACAAAATTAAGTTTTCTTAAAACAATTATTCTGTAATATAATTACGCTCTAAGAACTGACGCTGCAAATCGGATGCCAGCAAGTAAGCATCTGGATGAGCATGAACCTTGTCACAGCGCAGGAAGAAGAAATGCTTCCAGTCTGAAACAAATGCCGTATGTACGAGGTCGGTTGCCGTGTCAAGTGGAAGAACGATACGTGCTTGCTGAGGTTTCCAACCACGATTCAGTAGTTCCATGTAGTCCTCTTCGGCATTGAGCATACTTGTAATCCAAATCTCAGTTGCCGAAGCATCCTTCTTGCGAGTGACGCGCTTGAACTTACCAATTCGGTCTAACTCCTCATCGTCAATCCACGAGGGTTTCACCACCTTAATCTCATTGCCGAACTTGTCAGCACTGTAGTTGCAGTAGCGAGTTGATTGCTCGGCGATTGAATCCACACGATGACGGTTGAACTCCCTGCTGATAGCAATCTGACACTGGAAGCGAACTGTCACACGTCTTTCGTGCATAGGTCCTTGCTCCACCAGATATTTCAACAAGTCCTCCAGTTTGTTCTCGATTATTACGCGGTAGTTAGTGCTGACAAACATACTGCCAGCTTCCTCAATGGCAGACACCTTTGAGTACGGATTCTTGTCAAATGCCTCATAAGCAGTCTTGCTGTAAGGCATCTGCAGATACACGGCTCCATGCTCCAGCATAGCACCATGACCTGACTTAACCATGTTATCGACAAATGGTTTGGCAGTACCCTCACCAATACGATGGCTGGAAGCATAACAGCTACGGCCAGCCTTTTCAATTTGAGCATAAAGGCCATCCAGTCCGGCACCTTGCTCGATAATTTCTACACTCGGTTTAATAATTCTCATAATCTAATCTCTTATAATTTACGATTGTTTAATCCACTTCAATGCTTCTTTCTCGCTGTCAAACTCTTCAATCCAGCAGTCACAAGTGATATTGTCAAATGCCACCCACTTACCAGTTTTCTTGTCCTGATAGTAGCCTGCATCACCTTCATAAGCTGGATAGTGGTCGGTGTCATCTTTGCTTTTCAGGATGATGCCGACAATTTCTTCCGCATAGTCGTGAGTGTATATCATAGTCGCTGTGATTCTGCAATCAATAGTTCAACAATCTGTTGTCGCTCACTAACAGAGAGATCATCAAAGTCCACGTCAACCTCAAAAGCTGGGTAGTCCAGATGACATATAATCGAATCGCCTGAATGGTCATCACCCCAAAAGAAGATGGACTCCAGTTCATATCGCCCATTCATTCCAGTGACGGCTCCAATCAGACCGCCCATATTACGGCCATTGTCAATCAGAATGGTCCGTACAAGCTCATCCTGCTCTTTCCGAACATTCTGGATATGTTCATTCAGAATATCGTGCGCACACTCATACTTTGCCATAGTTTCATTTTTTATGATAATGAATTTCCCACTCATTCAGATTAGGAATCACGCAACCAACAACAAGCTCCTGCAAAAAGCCTCTCAGTTTGTGCTTTTCCTCGTCAGTGTTGTTTCCATAAATAGTAGCAGCAGCAATCATTACTTGCCGGACATTGAGACAAAATTGCGACCAGTCTTGCGGACATGGCTCCTGGTACATCACTTCATCAAGTTTCTTTTTGACATCGGCAATGTACTTCTCATCGAATTTCTTTTTCGCCATAGTTGTAGGGTGTTTGATTATTCGTACAAGTCGTATAGTTTGAAGATTATCTCATCTTCATCACACTCATTAAGCCACCAGCCCTCTGGAAGGTCATTGTCGGCACCATATTCCTCCATCAGGTCTGAAATCTTACCACATAGGCCGTCATCAATCATCCTGAGAGGGCAACGGTCTCTATCCATGTGATGAATAGCATGTTCAACATCTATCTGCTCCACATTGTCCTTGACATACTGGAGTGCTTTCTGAAAGTCTGTCATAGTTTTCTCAATACGTTTTTCATTTCATTGAATACGATACAGAGCGCATCAAGCGTCAGGAAGTGAGAGGATTTGACATAATCACCGGCAAACCCAAGCATGAAGAAATCCTGCTCTGGATTCCAGGAAATGCGGTCAGCAAGTATGGTCTCAGTCTCAAGGCAGACGAACTTACCATTTCGCTTCTTCGTCTTTGTCATACGAATCATCAGCATTTGAGTGAACTGAATGTCAATGGACGGGTCAATGCCAGTCTCTTTGCATAGAGCGATAATTGCACAAACAGAGGCCCAACGGAACTTTTCTTTGCCCCACTCAAACTGATCTGCTATAGATTTCTTGATTTTCATTGTTCTTCGTCTTTAATTTCATAACACAACAAGTCATCTGGGAAAGCATAGTTGTCGAATACCTCAGTGAATCCAACAACATTACCGCCACAACCATGTATCTCATGCTGCTCAACTGAACCGCCATCATTATCGAAAGGCGCATCAACCTCATTCTCGCCAATCCAAAAGCTCTTAACATTGAGATTGTTCACAAAGTAGATGCTTCCAGTATGATGATCAGAGAACGAATACACACCAGCGTTCTTCATGCGCTTTGCAGCAGCCAGGAACTCGTCAACCAACTGTTGCTGGTAGTCGGTCAGCTTCAATAGTCCTTTGTCAGTTGCCATAATCTTTACGTTTTAAGTGTTCCGTTTTCTTTATCGTACTTGGTTTCGATATGAGAAATCACATCAATAATCTCACAGATAACATTGAGAGGAAGGTTCTGGACGTACTCATGGTCAGGCTCCGAAAGGCCATCCTTGAACTCCAAACCATCATTGTAGAGCGTATAGTATTTCAGGTGTTCACCATGCTCTTCGTCAACTTCCAAATAGAGGCACTGGAAAGCCCAATAGGTGAAATGCTCATCCAGTTCATTGCGCAGCTCATCAGTCGTTTCGCAGTCAAGGTTGATGTCTGGCAGGACGTTATTGATGGTCGGAAAGTAGCAACCACCATTGTCGAAGAAGTTATAGACCTTGGTAATGGTAACGCCCTCTTCATCGCCCTCATCTATGCCAAACTCATTATAATCGTAGTCCGTAAACTCATCACCATTAATGCGGACAAACTCTTTCAGTTTGTTCACCAGAATACTCTTTACCAGGTACTCGGTGTCAAGCAATTCTTTTACTCGCTTACTCTTTTCCATCAACGTAATAGTCTAAAAGTTGTTGGTAGATATTTGTCATTTCCTCACCAAAGACGTGTAGCATCCTATCGTGAACAGATACAGGAAAGTCTTTCATAATGTTGTCGAACTCAGGATTATCGAACCCAAGCTCCAAATGTGTGAGAGATATTTTTATGCCCTCTTTCTCACACCTGTCATGGAACAACTGGCATTGGCAGTTCCATATCGTCTTATCATCACGAATTGGGTCCATTGATGGCAAGAATGAAATCGGACCCCATCCGAATGACGGCCACATAGAATGACGCTCACATATCCATCCAGTCGTATCGAACCAGTAGATTTCTTTGAGACGCTTCTGCTGCAGCTCATTGAATCTCTCCCATAACTGGACGAATCCCATATATCGCTCCAAATCAAGGTTGCGTATGGAATAGAACTCTTGTCTTGCACAATGACCACAGCAATCTCCACTATTAAGATTGTCATTTGTGAGCGAGAAGTATAACACACGATCGCCATAACGCTCACGGTAAGTATTCCAGTCCTCAGTTCGCATGGAGAACCTGGGAATGGTGTAACGCTTTGCCTTTGCTATGCGCTTCCATCCAGTTCCATAGATGAATACTTCTTTTGCGTCAGGCTCTTCCAATGGATAGAATTGCCCGTTCAGTTTAACAGCCACAATATCTTTCGCCATATCTTCTGGATTGGCTCTGTAATTGGGCTTGATGTTAATAAATCTCAGTTCCATAGTTGTCGTAGGGTTTAGAATAATCTTTCTTCTTGCGGTAGAGAATTGTAGTAGTCGTAGTCGGAATACTGGTGAACATACTCCAGAATCTCTTGTTGTCTGCAATTAGGGTCAGTGGCATTTGTTGCCTCCTGCCACTCTTTTCGCATATCCCAATATCCATTAGGTCTTTTACGTCCTAACAGATGATTGCCAGTCTCATTGTCGCAGGCCACTTGTGATAGCAGCTCTTTTTCATAATCAGTGATAAACATAATAGTGATTGTTAGATAAGTTTGCTTCCGTCACATGATAAATAATGTTTCTGAATAATCTGTTTTGCTTCAATCATTTCATGCAAATCATCAAGTGTGTACTGATTTTCAAGCGTCCAAAAGAGAAGTCGCTGGGCATCATGCTCTGCTACCAGTTTCTTCTCAGTATCGCCATAATCACAGGTTCTCCATGCCTCGACGAAGTTGCAGTTTTTCCACAGCCTGCCGATGGCATGATACAAGTCCCAATAGAGATTGTTCCAGCAAACCGCGTCATTGAAATAGAGCCAGATGATGTCTGTATCGAACACCAGGTCATTCCCAAACCGCCAGTAGTATTTACCACAATCTTTCTGCATGGATTCTGGTAGTCTGTAGTACTGCTCCCATTCGTCGGTGTTGGCATACAGGAACCTCTCGACTGGGCCAGCCTTTCTGACTGCATCGGGATAGAAGTCGGACGTGTCGATTTTAGGCTTTACCGTCTCGTGTTCGTCAGGTTCGACCAATATGCGGACATATCCACCAGCTTTCTTCGGGGTATGGCTATAGACGTAGAGGTCGGCCACGTCGAGCTTGTTCTTGAAGTCATATTCGAACTCATCCTGCATTTTATAGATGTCGCGGTCGGATTCAGACAGCGAGTGCTCATCATCATTGCCAACGTTCATGATATGCTCGAACAACTCCTGAAATATGCTGTCCTCGATGAACTTACGCCAGCTATACGGGTTAGGACACCAATCTGGACACATAATGATGCCGTTCAATCCGAAAAAGTGAACTGATATGAAGCATCCAACAGGCTTTTCTTCATCCTGATAGAGTGGCTGGAAGATAATCTCATTCATGTGGTTACTTCTTTACGATTTCAGATAGTCTATGGTGCACTCCGAATACTATAGCAATATCGAAGAAACATTCTGGTAAGCTGGAATCAAACTGTCTGCCGGTGTAAGTCTCAATCTGAATACTCAAATCGGCATTTTCTTCTATGTCATACGTCGATGGGTATGTCATCACTATCGGGTCATCAAAGAGCGGAACATCACCAGCCTCATCAATCTGGATGGCGATGCCGTTCTTGAACTTCATTCTCACTGCCTTTTCCTCGCCGTCTGGCATGGTCAGCAAGATTTCATCGATATATGGTTCCATAGGCTAATCGTCTAATATTCCATAGAGAGAACAACGCTTCTTCTCGATGATCACCATTTTATTGAGCAATCCGTTGGCATTTGTAATATCATAGCACTTGCCTAATCGAGATTCAAACTGAGTGCTTTCAGAAGTCTCAACCTTGCTCCAATAGAGTTTTTCAAGAATCAGCTTCTTCAATGCCTCCATAGAACCAGCCGAACCCATCAAATGCAGGTCTTTCTTTGCTAAGTTTCTCATACCTTATTATTATATATGGTGAATAGAATTGAACCCGCCGGAGAACCGGCGGGCACGGTGGCTTAGGCGGTTGGCTTTTCGATGATGAAGTTGTTTTCCTCTGTGTTGATGTCGCCGATACCTTTGAGGGCACGGCCAGCACGGTCAAGTTCGAGGTCATACGATTCCTCTGTCTCAGCATCGCATTCAATTTCCCAGCCATAGTCTTTGATATTACTACGATTGAAGCACATCACCGTGTTGTCAGCATAGTCGAACTCGATGGCAATGCCGGCCTTGTTGCACTCATCTATGACGGCCTGCAGACGGTCAACCAATGCGTTCTGCTCATCGGTCAAGAACAGGCGACGATAGACACCCTCACGGACGATGCACTCACCAGCTTTCTCCTGAACGATATAGTCATTGTACTTATAGACTTCCTCGGCACTGCGATATATGTCTGGAATGTCACAATCGAGCTGGGCAGTCTGGCCATCATAGTAGATGGTGACTTTCTCGGTATGCTCTTCCAGTCGCCACTTGGTAGCCTGTCCGTTCTCATACACCCAAACGAATGGGCCAGTCTCATCGGTTTTGACCAGATATGCCCTGAACAAGTTCTTCATAATGTCCTCCAGCTTGTCATGGCGTACAGCGTTCTCCCTGGGGATTGATGCGCCACTGGTAAATGCAGCTTCACTTACATAATACTTACCATCAAGAGCAAGTCTGTGCGTCTGGCTCTCATCACCACCAAGGATGAATGTCTGCTCGGCCTTGTCCTCATCAAGATAATACGTGGTCTGTGCCGGCTGCATTGACACCAGCTTCTTTTCGTCCTCCAGATAGACGAACTTGGCGTTGGCCGTGTTGATCACTTCAAAATTCTTCTGTTCCATAGTTGTTTGTTGTTTAATAATTATTGTTTTGAGACTTCTGTAATCTCGTAATGTGTCATTTTGCAGCCGCTCTTTACACGAGCATCAAGAGCGGCTTGGTATTCGGCTTCTGTGTCAAACTCGTTAGCAACACAGTAGTCGTAAGGAGAGTATTTTTCCATTTGGTCGCGTATGTTGTCAATCTCTTTAACGGACTTCTTTCCATAGATTGCAACCTTTTCCTTGCAGCCATCATCCCATTCCTCGGTAAAGAGCCATTTGTATCGTCTCGACATAGCTTAACGATTTTCTGGGTCGCTCAGATACTCAACACACTGCTTGACCAGTTCATCGTCTGATTTCTCGTCAGCTTCATCACAATCGTCATCCCAATTATCATCGAACCAATACTCAGCGTCATCGGGGTCGATGTCTGGAAGCTGCTTGATTACCTGCTCCTTGAAATAGTTCAGGTGCTGTTCGCGGAAATCATTGCTCACTTCATCCTCGTCAATCTCATTGCACCAGCAGCTGTCATTCTCAAAGATGCTATTGAGATAATAGTCCTCAGTATCTTTTACAGCATCGTATGATGACATAGATTCAAGATTCGCATAGCCATTGAACTTGATATAATCATCATTCCAGTTTTGGATATTGCCGAAGTAAACGGCTCTTGCAACTTCAATTGCCTTGGACTCAGAGAAGAATGTCTCAAAGAACTCTTCGTCAAACGAGAAGATTTCCTCATCAGGATTGTGTTCCCGACAATACTCATTACGAATTGAGATTTTGGTGCCGTCATCCAGCTCATCCCAATACTCTTTCCAAATTTCAAACTTAGTTTTCATAACCTGTAGCATTTAGAGTTACAAATCGTAGGTATCACGCAGCCAATTGTCAAGGTCGTAAGGGTCAATGAAGAAGTTCTTCCATGCTTCCAGACTTTCCTTGCAAGCATTATAGATTTTGATGCACTCAGACACATTTTCATAGCCAAACTCACTCTGGAAGTCATCTATGCTCTGGTTGGCAGATATACAATCAGAAATGAACATTTCGAAAGCCTCGATGCAGTTCTTTTCCGTCATACTGTCAACATCATTGCGGTAGTCCATAACGCTGCCCCAATAATCGAAAGTATGCGAATTGCAACCAATCTCAAACTTTACAAGGAAATGCGGATGCTTGTCGCTCTTTTTCTTTTCCCAATCTGGCAATCCATAGCCAACAAATCGACTTGATAGCTTGATTTCGTAATCTTTGTAATGCAGTGTAGTAATGGGGTCAAGACTTGCCCCGTTATTCTCTTTGCCCTTGTTAATGAGCCAATCCTGTTCGATGAAGTAGCACTCATTCTCAGGAGAGTAACAAGCGTGCTCATCAAAATCGTCGTACTGCTGGTATTCCTGATATTCAGGCCACCCAAGCTTCAAATAAAGACTTGCCATAATCATTAACTATAAAGTGTCACAACTCTTCCGTCACTCAGTTCAACGGCATAATCGCCGTCCAAACACATTCTGCCGAATTTCTCGTAGTCGAAGCAGCTCTCCAGTGTGTCCTTAAACTGACCATCATGGCCACTGAAAACACCTAACTCAAAAGCCTCTTCTTCTCCGAAATCTTCAACACTATCGTATATAGCACTGATGGCGCCAAAATCGTGATAATCGGTATAATTGAAAATTTCGTCAATGTCATCGTCATCAAGATTATACCTGCCACCGATACGGTCTCGCTCATCCTGCATGATTTCGACTTCAACATCACAGCCCTGGATGGAATCAATCAGGTTGTTCCACTCATTCATCAAAGCCTCGCCAACCTTGTAGCGATCATCATCAACCTTGATGCCATAACCAAGACCATTCAAGCTTCTGTCAATCTCTTGCGCTCTGGCCCATTGTTCAGCAGTGAATCCAGTAGTAATATCGTCATAGGCAATATCCCTGATAGGATGGCCGCCACTCCATGCAGCGCCACAATTGTGAATACTGCTGAAATAATGGCCGCACTGGAACTCAACGTGCTCTGTGTAGATGCAGTTGCGTTCATCGTCATTGTTCAAACGACCTAAAAATAGTTTTCTTCCCATAGTTGTAAGAATTAATAGTAAATCTCAGGAATCGTGTCATTCTCAGCTTCCGTAGTGCCGACATTGGCAGTGTAGCCTAAGTCGTAGTCCTCTGGAAGTTGGCGATGGTGTTGTTTCTTGTCGTTCTGTGTCATATCAGATATAATTAGCGTAAATGTCAACGTCATATACATCACAGGCCAGCAATGGCGGTTCTCCACGATGAGGCAGCGCATTTGGGTTTCTCGGTCCAAATGCAGGGCAATTCGTGAAGTAAGGCTCCGCATCCTCGCCATCCGTAAAGTCGTAAGTGAGACCAGTAAACCGCTTCTTAGGATGCTTATCCTTGGCATACTGGATGATTTTCAGCTCCCAATCCTGCATGGTCTTAACCTCTTCCTCTGTGAGGTTATCGCCAATGTCTCCATTCCAGAAGTAGCAAATTGCCCACTCAGGAATCTTCTCGGTTGTCAGTTTCTCAATCATAATGCTATCGTTTTATGTAGAAAAGCGATGCCAGCCAGTGATGACCGGCACCGCCACCTACAACTACAGAAACTATTCTTCGGGTTTGTAGTAGAAGCTGGCATAGACAGACACCTCATCCTGACTTATCTTACAAATCGTCTGACAGTCAGGCTCTCGGTTCATTTCATCCAGCTTACTGATGATGGACTGCTTGGCTTCTTCCACATTGTCAACATTGCCGTTTGGATAAATCCGTATGGTATGAGAGCCAAATGACCACACCAAAGACACTGGGTGGCTGTTGATGAATCCCATCACGCACTTGTTATCCTCAATATATCCAGGTGAATAATCGAACAATGCCTCAAACAAAAAATCCTCCATGATGTCCTTTTGGTTCAGTGGAGCTGGTGTCAATTTTTCTTTCATGCCGCTTCTTTAAGAGGGTTTTCCTTGTCTTTCTTCTCCTTGGCTTTCTTGGACTGCTCTGCCTTGTAGTCCTTAATGACTTTCTTGATCTTGTGCAGATTCTTCTTCACGATGTCAATAACTTCCTGATGTCGCTCCGAATCAGCGTTACAATGGCCATGAACCTGCCGGATAGTGAAAGTACGAATATCAATCTCAATAGTTTCAAGGAACTTGATGGGGTCATGCCAATCACCAGTCCTTGCAGAGAGGATAAGCGAATCTGGGTGTCGCTGCATATTGAAATACTCGCAACTATAGACACAATGCTTCATTTCCTTCCACTCTTTGTAGAAGTCAACCACGCTTTCAAGCGGCTGGATATGAATCTCATCGTTGCCTATATCCATTCCGAAGAACATCTTGCGAGCATCCTTGTACTGCTTCTCCATCTTCGCAGCTTTCTCCAGACTTTCCATTTCTGAAATGATATCTGTGTACTTGTTGTGCGTCGTTTTGAGGTCTGCAGGGCAAACATAGAACGGATTGTGCCAGTCCTTACCAAGTCGCAGCAACTGAGGCAGCATATCGAACCACATACCCAAGTCGTTGTTCTTTGGCTCCATTACTGGCTGGTACTTGTTCTTGATTGCCAGTCGTATAGAATTGAAGTAAATCTCAGGATTGTTCAGACGGCCATCCTTGAAGAGTGCTTTGAGAATATCCCTACGCTCCATTTTCAGCAGCGTCTCAATCATCGGGTATTTCTGCATATATGGAAGCACATCGGATATGTCATAGCGATCCCACTTGCTCCAGTCCACATACTTAAAGCACTGAGGCAAATTTTCAAGCCAGATGCAGTCGAATGGCGTATCAAGAATGTTATAGCCATAGTAGTAATTTCTGTCTTTTCTCGGACGCTTGATACTCATACCACTCCAGACATTGAACGGGCACCGAACTCTGCTGGGGTACATGGCTTTGCATTTTCCCATCACCACTTCATTCGCATCCTTATCGTACCATAGCTGCATCACCTCACTGAACTCATTGTCAACTTTCCCGTCGGCAAACAGATTATGGTCATGCCAGTAATACCGAAGCACCAGCCATTCCTCACAAGTCTGGGCATCCACAAAGAATCCGTAGTTATTGTACTTCTTTTTCTTCGTGACCTCAGTTTTCAGCTCATGGTTGCAGTGTGGGCAAACCACTTTCTCGCTGCCCTGACCGTTCCACTCACCACCGCAAACCGTACATCTGTAGGTTCCAATAATCGCATCTTTCTTCTTCGTAAAGAAAGCTGGCTGCTCACCACCTATATGATGGATGGCGAATCGTATTGCTGCTCCATCCAATTTTGGAAGCTTGTCGTACAATTCCCAAACACGCTTCTCATTTTTCGTCGTTGGCTGCATAGTTCATCACTTTAACGTATCCCAATATTCCACAATCTCAGGGTTCCTGAGAATTGATTTGTCGATAATGGCCCATCCTGTCTGGTCCTTACCAAAACAGTCTTTGCCGTAAGAGATTTGCCAGCAATTACAACCGGCATTGCGTACTTCCTCAATAAATTCCTTTCTGACTGGAGAGAACTGCTGCTTATGATACACATTCAGGTCGTTCCTATCCAAGTCGAACTCTACCACCCTCCCCTTATGGCTCTGTGCATAAGTAGAAGCATAGAAGGGGCTAACAGTCACCCATATAGGCTGGTCTGGTGGAGAGCCGAAGTTGTCGTAATGGCAATTGAAGCCCCTATAGACTTTCATAATCAGAACATATTGAAGTCAAACGATGACATATCAGGCACGTCAATCTGAACCTGCTTGGTCACTTGCTTGACGGCTTCCTTAGATACCTTGTCGATTGCCAAGTCATCCTCATCCCAATAGTGAATGGCGTAATTGATAACTGGACTCTTGTCAAGGTCTGCATCCATTCCGCAGCAGATAGCCATGCGCCCTTGTCCTTTGACCTCAAAGGCTTTCTTAGCCATCTGAGTGATGATATAGGCACAGCACCGCTCAATGGACTTCTTGGGCTTCTTGTAGGTCTGTGCGAAAACCTCGTCATTGGTAGCTTTCTTATCCAGGTATGCCTTGATAAACTTCTCGAAAGGATTGGGTCCTTTCGGCTTGTCATCAGCTTTGGCAGCTTTCGGTGCAGCCTTTGTCTTTGGTTTCTCACTGGCAGGCTTTGGTGCTGTCTGCTGCTGTGTCTCTTCCTGTGTCAATCCCTCAACATTAAAGTCGGGAACCACAATGTCTTGTTTCTTTGCCATAGTTGTAAGTGGGTTAAATTGTTATTTGTCCTGCCAGAGTTCAGCACGCTTCAACTCCAGCATGGTCCGCTTGTAGTTACGCTCTTCGTATGGAGCGTCATCAGGGTAATATTTCGCACTGGCAATCCATTCATCGTAGCACTTTTTGCAGAACACACGATTGAGAACCGCCACATAGTAACAAGTGTCGGATGGAAGAATACCGTCATTGCAGTCATCACACACCAGACAGCCACCGCCACCGATGCTTATCTCTGCAAATCCTGCCAGTACGCCATCAGTATGTTGGCTTGTGGTGATTTCTCCACCGCCACCAAAACCTATCTCCAGAAACTCATTTCCCTTTGCCTCGATCACAAGGAAAATGCTGTCAACTTTCTTTGCCATTTTGTTCTTCTTTAAGTTTTTTGATTGTCACTTTCAACCATGCCTTAATCTTGTCAACATCACCATAAAGTACAGCGTATGACATAAGGCCGTCGTTATTGAAGCACAACATCACTCCAGGACCAACATCTATAATCCGTCCGCTGTCAAACAATGTGCAGTGGTCGCTTGATTCCATGTGGTGCAGCAAATGATGCTTGTATTTGAGAGCCATAAGAGCGTCATGGTTCTTCTGTTTCAGTTTGACGGTGCCGTTGTTCAGTCCATCAACATTGTATTCACTCAGTATCATATCACTTTGTTTTTGCTAACAGACGTTCACGTTCATACTTGCAGTTCTTGTCGTAGAACAAATCATGGACGGCCTCATATACCGTATCGAAAGAAGCGTTCAGCACACCATCGTTGAGATTCGTGCAGATGGTATTTCCCCATTCATCATCAACCTCGATACCAAGATAGTCTGTACCGATGTCATGTTTCAGCTTCTCAATCTCCGCTTCAAACATTGGACCCATATCAGATATGCAGGCATAGCCACCATTCAGCCCCAAGTCCTTGAAGTTGATTTCAGTGACCATGTGAGCGTCCATTATCTTGCAAATGGCCTCAATCATCTGCTTATGAATCTTCTCCTTTTTCTTATAGAAATCAATGTGTCTCATGTCAACGATTCTCTAAGATATTCTCGTATCTCATCATCAGTCGGCTCACCAGCTAAGAAGCCTGAGTCGCAATAGTAGTAGATGCCATTGTCAATTTCAACTGCTTCCGGCACATTATCGTTGTAGTCATCCTCAATGGCTGCCCACAACTCATAGTCAGCAACACGAACATTCTCAGCTTGTCCGTGATACTCTACGTTCATCAGGTGAACCCACCTTGTGACGTATTCTTTGCCATTGTAAACAATAGGGTCAACGGTCATAGCTTAGTCCTCCCAATTAGCAGCTACAAACGGGTCGGTTGTTATTGTTTCACCCTGGGATTCCAGATGTCTCGCCTCGTCCTCAGTAACCTCGACTGAAACGTGATCTTTTGTCAGGTGCCAGTAGCTCATAGTCGTATTTTTTAGTCACAATACCAAGTTGTTCCGCAATCCTTACATCTGAGGTCGCCCCATCCAACAGAGACTATATGACGATGGCGGCTCATGTTCATGTCGCCGCAAGTACATTTGCCACTGCGATATGTCTTATTGTATTCGTCTTCACGCTTCTGATGATAGACAAGTTCGCCGTTGGGTTCAACCTTGCAATCAGGCTCTTGAAAACTGAACTCTGGAGTGTCAACCTTATAATCGCTATATGCTCCAAAAACACGCTCATAACTGTAGGTCTCCTGCTTTGAAATTCTCAGGTTCTCACGATTAAACTGGATGGATGTGTCAAGTTCCATATCCTCAGTAAAGCCAGAGCCTTCCCACATATTGATGATTGCAACCATGAACGTTCCCTTGAATCTTATCGACTTGTAATCATACTTGCCATCAGTGCCATACTTACAGCCATTCTCATCGCCACTCACCAAATCCCATATCGGACAGTTAAAGTAGATTCTGAGATTGCCGCCACCAGAGGCATTTGCCAGCAACTCATACAAAGTGTCCCTTGTTTTCTTGTCCTTGATATTCAGGCCAAGCGCCTTGCAGATTCGCTTGATAGCTTCACCATACACCTTGCTATCCCAGCACCATGTCTCATCGAACCACTCGTTAAGGTCGTAGAACATTCCTGGGTTATCGGTTTTATCCATCAGTTCTTTGCAGACATCGCCAGAGTCATCATGTTCCCAAAGATACTCACGAAAGCACTCCTTGCAATCATCTTCATCTTCGATGAACTGTCTAACAGCTTCGATGTGGTCTGCTTCTGCACCATAATGGTCATCAAGAGCCTCATACATATCGTCAAGCTCGTCAAGCACATTTTTCTGGAAAGCTTCCCAATACTCATTCTCATTATACCACCGTTCCTCCATGTAACTTTCGTCAATGAAGTTTTCAAGGTCAAGGAAGTCGTTTTTCTCAACTGCTTCTGCCACCTGCTTCATACAATACTCCAAGTCATCACGATAATCAATGTAAGTAAGCTGGGGTCTGTACGGCAAATGCTTCTTGAAGTGTTCCTCGATATATGCCCAATCAATTTCTTTCTGAATGGGCAGTGTCTTAGTTTCCATGGCCAGATTAGCCACATGGTTGGCCGATGTAGAAGTCAGGCCGTTCTCTGAGAAAAATACGTTGTTCATAACGAATCAAATTATGGGTTAGTAAAAATGCCCGCCAACCGATTTGACTGACGGGCCTGTTAATGGGTTAGAATGTGAGAGAATGGGTTATGAAATAGCTTTCGCCCAATGCTTGCGGCGACGCTTGTTCTGCTTGTCCTTTCCAGTACGCATGAGATATTCTCCATACTCCTTTGGACTCATGCCATAGTTAGAACCAAGCAGCCCCCCCCCCCCTCCAAAGGGAACATAGGGGTTCATAATTCCATTACTGCGAACAGTCTGGTTGGTCATGCGCTGTGCCTGCTGCTGGGTGGAGCGGACGGTGCGCTGCTGATTTGCCTGCTGCTGAACAACTGTTGCGCTGTTCTGTGCAGTCTGTTCGATTACTTGCTGTGCGGCTGGTGTAGATACCATACCAAGGCCAGCGACCATTACACCGGCCATCGTTGCTAACATTGATTTCTTTTTCATAACCCTTGAAAATTTTAAGTTACACTCTGTTTTATTATAGTCAAAAATTGATGTTGAAGTTTTACGTTTCTGCCACTTTAACTTTCGTTATGTGTGAGTATGCCATTTGCCATCGTAATACAAGAGGCCGCCATTGAGACTGCATTTCTCTTCACCAGTCCTGCTATCAGTATAGATAAAGGCGAAAGTGAATGAGTGCTGCGAGAAGTCCTTTCCGATGACGCATTTGTGTGTTGAATTAATTTTCCGATAGTGCTTGAAGCGTTTCAGAGTATCAACCAGTGTGGTTGTGCCTATTTCCCTGGCATATTTCAGCTGGTCTTTCAGGTAAGCGAATGAACATGAAAGCTCCAATGGAATCGTGAAGTCGCTGGGCAAAGCACACAATCCGTTCTGCAACTGCCAGCTATACAACGACCATGAACGCACGGCTTCCCACAAGTGCTTGGCCTCTTCAATCGTTATCTTCGTCATCTGATCGCCATCGTAATAGAACACAAGGTCATCTTTACTGAGAGAATTGACGCAAGCATCTGGAGTTGTGTTGCGCTGCAGGACCGCATAAAGCCCTTCCTCATTCAGGTCAACGATGTCACTCAGATACTGCTCGCCTATCTTTGCCAAATGGGTATGGCTGGGAGCCACAAACCACAGGAACCTTTCATCGTAGTTTTCGAGTGCTTCCATATCATACTTATAGAAGTCGCTCTGGAAGTTGGTCATCACGTCTCGCACCACTTCCGTCATTTGTTTGATAATACGCTCTTTCATTGTCGTAGTCTTTTGGGTTAATAAGTAAATGGCCTTAGTGAGCCATCACAGCGGCTGTATCTGTGAGTTCTTCGATGTTCACGGTCCGTATGCTGTCAGATGCAGCAAGTAGAACATTACCGGCTTCTCACTAAGGTCATGTTAGGTGCTGGGATTTATCGTGCGTCAATATTCACAATTCGTCAACTTGTTATACTTGTAAAGCGCTCTCTCGTATATCACAAGAGGCTCGTCAAAAGAGTCGCTCAGGCATCCGTCGCAGTCCATCTGGTTAATGGCGCTGATAAGCACTTCAAGGCTCGGAACCCTGTAATTAAGGATGATTCGCTTGTTCTCGTCACTTACGAAATGCTCCCAGACATAGCTTCCGTTGCTTGCATCGATGCAGAGATTGAGTGCTGCATCATAGAGACCAGCCCTCACTATTTCGTACTCATCCACGTCGATGAACTGCCAACCGTGAGACTGTTTCTCTACAATCTGAGGTGCTGGGCTGACTTTATGGAAACCTGCGTAAATCAACGTGCAGATTCCTACAAGGCACAATGCGATGATTGCGGCTTTTGCTATCGTATGTTTCATTGTCTCTCCTGTTAGAATTTCGTTACACTAAGTCCTTTCTTCGTCATAGACATACTGAACCCTGCATCATGCAGCTCGCTCAATACGGCGCCATTTGATTCCAGAATCAAGATGTCATAGACACGAGAATAGTTATCGTTGATTGGAACATTGAAAGCCACAACACAGCTATTCGACTGCTTGATAATCTCGATCGCCTGATTAAAGGCATCCTCGGACATAAGTCCGTTGTTCTTTTCCTTGGTCATGCTACTGCAATTTGTGCCATACGGCGTGTTTGGTTTGCTCTCTTCCGAATATACCGCTCGATATGCTCACGGCTACCAGATGTGGTCACTTTCTGACAAGTGACTAAAGAGGTGAACAGTCCGTTGTTCACCTCTCTCGTCTCAATAATACGTGGTCTCATGTCAAAGAGAATTTGAAGTTGAAGTTTCGTTGTTTCTGTCTCTCGGTTACTGGATGCAAAGTGCTGCGCGAACGTCTGCCTCGTACTTCTTGGCGAATATCCAGCCGGCACCGACACTGAGGTAGCGGTTGAAGCGTCCGTGATACTTCTCCATGATAGCCTTGACGGGCTTCGTGTCGCCTACGATAGCGAACGACTTCTCCGAATAGTCATGGAACTCCAGACCAAGGGCCTTGATAGCTTTCTTGTCGCTCTCCTTGATGGGCTTGACCTCGGCCTTTGCACCATCGGCTGCCTCTGGGACGGCCTCTGCAATCTCCTGCTTGCTGGGCACGGGTGCAGCCTTGGTCTTGGCTGGTGCTCCCTTGGTCTTGGGTGCAGGCTCTGCCTTTTCAGGGAACTTCGCCTTGAAAGCAGCCGTGAAGCCAGCAATCATGTAGTCCAGAATCTTCTTGCCGTCGGCTTCTGTCTTTGCATTGTTAAACACTGCAGCGAACTGTGCGCTGTTCTTGCTCTCCTGTGCCGTCTGTGCAGCACCATTCTTCTTGTTAGCCATAGTTGTAAAAATTAAATGATGAATAAATTGGGGTTATTAAGTCTGCCCACACCATCAGATGTGAGTTGTGAAATTATACGTGAAAACTACATACATCAGGGCAATAGCCTCGATGATTAGGATGATGTTCGACAATACCGGGTGCTTATCCATCCACTTTGCGAATGGAACTATGCAACGTATTGACATGGGGATTTCGTCGTTTTGTTTCATCGCTGTGTCCTCCTACTTTATCATGTCATCCACCACCATGTCGATATAGTCGTGCGCCAATGTTATGTCAATACTCGTTACCTGTTCGCCATTCTCCTGTTTGTGTAGGATATTACGAGCTTGCATCAGCAGGTCAATTCGTTCTTTTGTTGTCATAATTAGTCCTCCTTTAGAATATTTCGTTGATAAGTCTGCCCCACAACTTTTCGAGTGATTCAGCCAGCACTCCGTCAAGGCGCAAGTCATTCCAGCAGTCCTGCTCCATGTCATAGTTCTGGGCATAAAGCTGCTTCTCACGATATACGACTTCCTCACACATAAACTTGCCGTTCTCGTCATCATCCAGCTCGATAGGCTCTTGCAGTTTGTGGCTGTTCCCGTTCAGCACAAAGTTGATGTTCTCAATCATTTCGCGCTGGGCATCAGTCGCACCCTCTGCAATCACAATCTCAGGTTCCTGCATAGCCTCATAAGCAGCTTGCATGGCATCTTCGTATGCTTCTTCGTCAACCAACTCCAGGTCAGTCATCAGCATATTCTCATCGTTATACATATTTCGCCCTCCTATAATTTAGATCGCCTGACATTTGCATACGCAAGTCAGTCTGCTGTTCTCGAATCTCTTTGTCGTGATATAGTTGCCAATCGTTCCGGCTGTTCCGTGTGCGGTCGGCTTCCTGCTTCCGCTTATTTGCGGCTTCTTGCGACATCTTGCACCCCTTCCAGCACGAAATATATCGTCTGTCTTTGCAATGCTCAACGGCGCACTCAGGTCGGCACTCTCGTACTTCGACATCACCTGCTCAAAGCTTCCAGTGTAGTGCTTGTACTCGATTCGCTCCACTTTCCTGCCTTTCACGAGATAGCAATGGCCTCTGTGCTCTGCAATGTTCTGTCTTGTGCAGGGCATGAGAACCCACTGCTGATTGCTTGTAAGTCCTGTCAGGACCACCAGAACCGGCTTTCTGCGCAATGAATACTCACCAAGCTCTTTCACGTCAAAGGACATAGTTACACCATGCCCCACGTTCAGCGCAAGCTCCTGGAGCCTACGCTGCCCGATTTCCTCTGCAAAATGTTTCATAGTGTGCCATGCAGGGGAGTCGAACCCCTGCTTGACGAGACTGCATAGTTATCCCGCCCCACTTATGGCTACCAGTTGGAGGTTCTTCTTAGAACTCCACTCTGTCCTTGCTGACCTCGATGACCTTGCGCTCGCTGCCCTCAGTCTTGACGATGTAGCAGTGCTCGATTGCGGCCCACTTGTCCTCTGCTTCCTTGGACTTCTCAGCCAGCTTCGTGTACTTGCGTGACTGGATGAGGCCAGTGAGGATGGTGTTGACGCTCCACTTGTGCGGGTCGATGAGTGCCAGACGATAGACACTGATAGGCTTGCCGTCTGCTTTCAGGGCCTCTTCCTCGGATGCGTACACACGATAGGCAGTCTCCTTGTCGTCCTCATCCATGACATACTTTGCCGGCACGTTCTTGAAGATGTAGTTGCCCATCACCTTGTTCGAGTCGTTCACTGCCAGCATTTCCTCTCTCCACCCCCCGTTAATCAGGGCTGGGGTATAGCCCTTTTTCACACCTTTCGGCGTAACGAAGCGAGGCACACCGTGCGCCTCCATCCAGTCCTCCACAGTAAGGCCGTCTGTCTCTGGCAGCTTTCGGGTGTAGATTCCCTCGAACTGCTTCAATACCTGCGATAACTGACCAGTCAGGTCAAGGATACCACGCTTGCCTTTGTTCTCCTGCTTCACTGTAATCTTAGTCTGCTTCATAATACTCTCGTTTGGGGAGTTGCACCCCTGGCAGTCCTTTCCTGCCCTTTTGTTAGACAATATCGGACCCATGCAGGGAGTCGAACCCTGCACAGGTCAGAGAGTATAATAGTAGTCACTTTCGTGACTGCTAAAGCTGTCGATGAACGTCTGCAACTTGTGCGCCTACAGACTTTGCACACCATCACCGCGAACCGCTGTAGCTTTGCGAGGAACCACCCCACTACGGACTACTCATGCCTTTGAACGCAATTCGCTCATGCCGAAATATGTGCAAAGATTTTCCGTTTGGTCATAGCTCGCCTGTCTGAACCAGGACGCACCACTATGTACTCTTGTATCATAGATACAATACACCCCGTACCAATAGGGATTTCACCCCAACACCCGTGAGCGCACTCTATCCCCAAGGGATAGGCTGATTTACTACTTTTGCCGACAAGACACATAGTGTCCTTATATAGGCATAGCCTATTTGGTTGTCGGTTGTTTCGTGTGGTGTCGCAATAAATGAAAGAACGATTTTGAAACCGGTGGTGAACTGATTTCGAAAGCAAACATAGGTAGTTTTTCAATGCACTCCAAATTTATTTTCATGTTGTAAGTTCCTCATTTTAAAATGCTTAGATAGGTACGTTGAGTGTGCGCGTATAAATAGGTGATGAATGTTGAAGAAAAATACACGTTTCTTTTCTGAAATGTTTACAAAAAGTGTATTAATGTTTTTTACAACGAACGATAGCGTTTGTTATAAAGATTTTTAACCAAAGAACCGAGACAAGACTAAACACATTTTTACAGAAATTAACAGACCTTAACGGTTCGCGCACGGGTTGCATAATAAGGTATAATGGTAAAAGTGAAAAAATAGACGTATAAAGAATTAAGACAAAATAGGTGTAAAGTATTTTTACCTTTAACAATTAGGTTCACTTTTGCGGAAAGTGAACCAAACGAAGGGGTCGAAATCTCTGGAAACACCAATAAATAAAGGAAAAAAGAGGGGTGGGTGTACCCTGCGGACTGGAAGCCATACACAAACTATTTCCGATTTTTGAATTTCGGATTTTCCCACATTTATGTCTCTTCCAGCCATTTTCAAAACACAATCTCACATTCTCACTCTCATTATACGTCTTAAAAATAGCCCTATAGGTCGCTGGAAGCCTCTCAGATGCTTTCCCAGACCATCGCCTTAACATTTCCTCATTCCACATTAACAATCTCCTTAGAACCATTCTTTTCAGCACCACAAATCTCATCCACTTGAACATAAGTTCAAAACCATGATGGTTCCCAGCACCAACGAAAAATCCATTTTCCCCCATAAAACTCATCTTGGATGATTCCCAAAAAATTTCTCGGCCAAAATTTCAGATTTCATTTTTGTTAAAACACATATAAAAACTCCCATATACATAAAATACCGAATAATGCCCGAATTTCGCACAGAAACGGCCCAAATTTCGATTTTCAGGCTTTCAGCGGGCAACTACAAGGCCAGAAGCCTAAAATGCGCTCAGAACGGCTTAAAATCGCCCGATAAATTTTTGCCGCCACAAAAACGGAACTTTGGGAGCTGGCAGAATCGAGTGGCGGCGACCAAGCTCGGCGGCGGCGCGTGGCTAATTATACGTGACCTTTTGTTTTGCCTTTAATAGGAGAATCACTTACATGGTCTTTTGCTTACGATAGCCACATGAATATTTTATAAATAAAATGCTGGAAGTTGAGTAAGATGTTTCTTGAAAGATTCCTTTATGTTCTTAAATGCTTTCTTTTATGCCTTACGGCATGGTACTGGAAGTTATCAGATATTCTAATATTAATGCTTTTCCTATATTCCTAATGGTTACAAGAAAATAACCTATATGTTATCCTATATAGCTTTATATTTTTTATATATATTTTCTATACATCACCCCAAAAATTGCCTGAAACCCCTGTGTTTATCGGCATTTCGGCGAAATTTAAGACATGCACGTTTGTGCATGTCTTGATGCAAAATTGTGCATGTCTTAAATCTTTACATCATTTTTTCAATTTAAGACATGCACAATCCTGCATGTCTTAACTGTTTTCTTTCTGTTTTCTTCTTTCTTTTCTATCAAATTTTGATATTTCAGAATCAGAAAGTTCCAATATTGTTTTATCGCACATATACCCCCTTAGTGTAAATCTAAGTCTCGGATAATCTCTCATAATGTCACTCAAACGAATAAGAGCCTTAACATTCAATGTGATTTCTGCAGTCATTCTTCTTTTTTGTTTCACATCAATCAAACCAATTTTGTGGATGCCTGAGAATACCTTTCGAAATTTTCTTTCGGACCATCCCATCTTTTCATAACCGCAATTTATAATTTCATCATCATTGACGTTTGCATCTTCTAAAAACCACATCATCATTATGAGCTCAGATTCATCAAGGAAATACTTCAAGGAGTGTGGCCACATATTGTTGCCACAACCTATAGTTTCCATTGCTTTTCTGAATATTCTGCCCATAATTATTTTGAGAATTTAGAGTTGAATATTTTTTGAGCTGCTTTTATGTCATCATCTGTGATCTGTGACAAATGTTTGTCTTTGCACACTTTTCTAAGTAATTTTGGTGCAAATAGTAAATCTGCTCCAATTCTTTTTTGTGTGTCATAAATCAACTTATGGTTAATTGTTCTAACCACCATGTGACTTTTTCTTTGCGTGCATATAAAGCCAAGCTTTTCTAACTTATTGCTCCATTTTATTAGGGTGCCAAGGGACCATCCAGTTATAAACGCTAAATCTGCATTTGTTTCAGCACACTCTTTGAAGTTAAATGTGATATATTTTTCGCCAATACTGACTGTCTCACATTTTTTCAAGAGAATGTTGAACAAATGAAATTCCTTAACTGTGAGGTATTCACTTAAATCTGGCACAATTTTTATGCCGCCACTTAACCCCAACACAAAATTTTCATACTCACTAAAAACCCTTTTGATTCGCATAATTTATTGTTTTTAATTTTGAACTTGATATTTAATTATAGTGATAAAAATAGCCAAAAGTTAGTTATGAGATTTATTTTTTCACTATTTTAACCATTGATTCTAAATAAATCGTTTAAAATATAACTATATTATTATAGAGTCATAAATTTATATGATTTGATTTTGAACTTGTCTCTCAGCGGAGAGAACAGTGCCCTGCCAGGCACAGGGCATTTTTATTAGGAAATTGTTTTAGGTTAGTAGTAATATTTATAGTTTTAGGTTTTTAGTTATTGGTAATAACAGAAGCACCACTCCAATTGGGAAATCGGGGTGGCGCTTTGCTTAATTGGAGAAGCGGTTCTTTGGAGGTACCGATGTCTTTTCAATCGGCTTGCACTCCATCTGGTATTCAACCTTGATGTCGGGCTTGAAATAACCGCAATAACCATCACGCTTCACGGCTTTCCTCAGTTTCATGCAGTAGCCTTTCTTCATCCTGAAATTGGATGACGAGAATGACTTGCAGTATTGGCAGCAGTCATCCACATACGCTTCATCGTGATCATCCATTAGGCAATATGAAGTTTATGCCTTTGTTTTTCTTCCAGTTCTTATCGAGCTTCAAGGATTTCTGGAAGAACTCTACCAGCTCATTCATATACGTTTCTTGGCACCTGCCTTTATAGTAGTAGATGCAGCCGTCAATCTTGGTGCAGTCCTTTGTGGTTACTGCAGGAACCATCATCTTTATTTCACCATTCACCATTTGAGGTTGCGGATGCAGGTCTCTCAGTCTGCAATCGAGAGCAACAACCCTGATACCGTTTGGTAGGTCCTGGTATTCAAAGACGTATTTGTGATTCGGGTCTATCATAGCTTAATCGTATTCTTCGTTTTCAATCGGGTCACTGTTAATCTCGAATTGTGCTCTGATGTCCTTGTAGTTTTCAGGCACGATGCGGTTGATGTTCTTGTCTTTGAGTTTCTTCCTCAAAGCAGTCAGTCCACCAGCTTTCCACTTAGCACTCATCTGGTCCAGGACGGCTATTGCATCCCAATCAATTACCTTGTCACGCTTCTTTCCAGCCACCTCATAATGGATAATGCCCATCTTTTTCAGTCTCGCAAGCGTATTGGCTATTGAGATATGAGTGACACCGATGGCCTTTGCCATAGTCGTAGTCTTGATGATGCAGCACCCATGTTCACGTTGATGTCTCAGAATGATTGCGAACACTTTCATTTCACTGCCGGACAGATATTCGAATAGTGCTTCCGGCATAGGCATGGTCCTGCCATTGAACACCGTCTCATCCCTCACAGAGACAACAGTCTGGTATTCAAAGATTGGCAGACGCACCTCCCCATCCATTTCTACGATGGGGTTTTTCTGCTTGATTCCCCTGATTTTCATTCGTTTTGCTATATGAGAACGAATCTGTTTTCATCAAACTATAACAAAACTGCTTTCATCAAATTGTGGGGCAAAGATAGTGGTTTTTGTTCAAATTTACAAGTTTTGATTAAAAAATATTTTATCCAATGCCAATTTTCGGTATATTTTGCATACCTTTGCACCGAAATTGATGATGCGCATATTATGAGCAAGACCAAGGAGCAGGTCAACAGATACCTGACACATTGCAGGTTCCCAGAAGATGATTGGGCAAAAATTCTTCTCTATTGCAGGAAGAATAACTTGGGATATGCTCACAAGTCGGCGCATCCGAAATCAGAATCCACATACGAGCAGTTTATCCAGTGGTTCCGAACTGGATATGGGTCTGGTGATGTCGTAAGATATGGCCACACAATAGGAATTTTGTCATCATGCACACCAGACTACAGTGCTTTTTGCGTTTATATTTCGTATGATGGCGAACTGGTTGTGTCTGACTTGCAGATTTCAACTGACAGGATCATGGCACCAGCTGAAAATGATGCGAAGAAAATCTATAGCCAATTGAAGCTGCAGGGATTGGATTTCGATGCACGGTTAGCAAGGATTTGCGAGAAGAAATTACCAGCACCTCACATCAGAATCGCTTACCAACACGGCGGCATCACTGGATATGGCATTATAGAACGATATGATAGTGATGTGGCTCATTTCATTTTCGGTGTGGAAAATGGAGAATTATTGCAGCACTTCGACATACCGCTGCATGAACTGACAACCAACACCATTGACAAGCATGGAATAGCTGTCATTACAAACGCTCTTAATGACGCTCTTTTACGATGGAATCCTGAGACATATCAGCTTGAAAAAATGCGTCCAAGGGTTAAGGTTGGCGAAACATACTGGTATATCACAGATAAGTTCTCAGTTTCCAGTGCCATTGAGAATAAGGCACCGACCAATGATGCCAGGTATGAGCGAGGAAACTACTTTATCAACCATTCTGATGCAGTTGATTTTCTGGTGGCAATCCAGAAAGTGCGAAAGGATATGGAAAAAGAATAGGTGACGAATAATCGCCACCTACGCAAAGTCTTTTTTCACAGCGTGTTCGTACCAGTAGTTGTCGGCTGTTTCATCATCAACATTATCCACTACTGATTTTTGCCCGTTTGCCTTGTTCCACTCCCGAATCTTGTCAGCAGAAAACACGCAAATCGAATCCGCAATCTCGGCCATTTTTACACGGTCATTCCATGTGCTGCGAATCTCTTTGAGGGTTATATCATCAACATATTTCTTGGCCTCCTGATACCAGTTGGCAATGTATCTGTCATTGATATTCTCGTTGTTTCTGAGAGCTTTTGCCATGTGAAATGCCCATACATAGGCCAACACCTCCATGTCAGTCAGCTTATCCCAGCCATCATTCTCGTCATCATAAGCAAGATAGATAATCTTTTTGAGATAGATGCTGTCATTCTTCAATGCCGTGCGCTGATCAGTGAAGTTGGTTGGGTTATCCTCGACATTCTTCACACCGGTTCTGCATATCGAATAAGTGCCGTCATAGATTGGGAACTGGAAAGCATCATGCAGCTTCTGTTCGTCCAGGTTGTTCGCCTTTCTGATAGTGTAAGGCTTTCCATTGATGTCAATTGGCAGGCCGTTTTCTTTGGCCTCTATGAAGTCATTGACTGCAGAGGCATAGAATCTGTCAAACACGTCCACTGGAACCTCTTTACCCCAGATAAATGGATTTTGGTCATCTTCGGGGTCAGAGTGTATAAGTTCTGTCAATGCAGAAATAATGTAGGCTGCAAACAGTTGGTAGGGGTTCCTGCTTATTTCTCTTGTTCTTTCGGTAAACAGATAGATGTCCGTTTCCGAATAGCTTGGGTATTCTTTCATTTTCTGAGACAGTTAATTGCTTTTTGTAAATCTGAAATGTACTGCGTACCACGTCTGATGGCCATATAGACTGCATCACGCTCATTTTTCTGAGGCTTGCCGTGCCTTGTGTACGATTTAAGTTCTTCCATGTGGTTTGATACCTCCACAATCATCATGTTAAGAATCTCTGAATGTGTGTGTGCCGGAATAGCATCTTTCTCGAATACAGACTTCGGCACCCAGCTTATACCGTCATCAGGATCATCAACCAGATAACCGTCATTTCCGTGAGTCAGGTTGGTTATCTTTTTGCCGATTATCTCTTCTGCATTTGACTGGAACATCGGTTCTGCGTCAACGAATCTCACTCTTTTGTATCTCTTCATTTCTTATGCAGCTTTTTGGCAAAGTGTTCACATTCATTCTTCTTCAAATCCAACGGAGCAGAAGATAAGATGGAGAAAACAGAATAGTCCACCCCACTTATCTTGTCCGTTATGTTTCTGGCGCACCTCTGGCAGACTTTGTGCCAGGGGTGGCCATAGCATAGTGTGTGGTCCTCAATCATAGGATTGTCTTTTTACTTGCAATAAATTCCTTTGCCTCATCCTCAGTATTGAAGAAAGCATCCTTATCAATAAGCAAGTCATTCTCGCTCTTGACTTTCTCCAATGTCTGAACTCTTGCGTTTACCCATTGAGACAGAAAACTCTTGACTTGTACGGCAAAACCGCATTTCTTGTTGTCCGCATAAACAGGAACAACTCTGTACTTGGTCTCGAAGAACCTCTTAAATTTTTCCCACATAATCATTATTTTTTTATGGTGAATAATGATTCTGCTTTCATCAAATTGCTATACGTCCAGCGTTTCAAAGCCGTCGTAGTGTTCTATATCCAGTATGTTACAGAATGACGGACATTTCTCATTCCCAACCTGCCATGTCTTTGGAACCATGTTGTATGGCCCTTTCCCATATTCTTTTCTGACATCATATCTCAGGCAGTGATAGCGATCGAAGCATCCGAAATTCTCACAATCGAAGAATCCACGTTTCAGGCGATAGTATATGCGTCTTGTTATCCACCATCCTGTATCTGGCAGCAACTCCCTGAATTGTAGTGGAACCTCGCCTATTTTCCAGATGTCATTGCTCTTCTTGATGGTGTTGTCTTTTTTTAGGATATACTTCATGTGGCCACCACCAAGCATATCTCCTGGATTCAGTACGGTTTGTGGTGGCAGGAAGTCATAGCACACACCAGCGATTACCTCTCTGTTAGGACTTTTCTCCTTGATAAACCTTAACCAACTCGCACAATCATGGCAAACAAGCCCTTTCCATGCCTTGTTAAAGGCAAGGCCATCGGTAGTGCTGGTGAAATCCCAGAACATCTTACCGCAACAGGGGCATTTACGCTGGTGGGTGCTCATATTTCTATCGAATTGAATACGCTGCCTATCTCATTACTTCTCAGTCCGATGTAAATCTTCGTTGTCTGGATAGACTGGTGTTTGAATATCTGGTTGAGGATGACCAGTGATTCCTCAGTGCGCCCCATCTTGTTATACACATATCGCCCGAAAGTCTTTCGAAATGTATGGCTGCTGAAATTGCCGACCTTGATATTGTACTTTTCTTTCAGCCCTTTCAGCATACGGTCAATGTATTGGCGCGTATAGATTTTATTTGTTCTATTATTTATAAATATGTACCTGTGCGCATTAGGCTTTTTCATTTTCTTGTATAGTTCAGCCAAATGCTCTGATGTGTTGGAGCCGATAGGTATGGTTTTCACCTTACCAGTCTTTTTCTCCTGAACGGTTATTTCACGTCTATCAAGCACCTCACTCCATGTCAGCTTCAATACGTCACTGATTCGTAGTGCGAGACAGAATGAAAGGATGCAGTAAGTACACCATAGGTATTTACCATCATCTTCTAAACTCTTCACCAGCCTTTGATACTCTTCAAATGGCAGGTAGTCTGATGTTGTAATGGAACCTCGTAAACTCATATTATTTGATTTTGATTCGGCTGCAAAGGTAGGAAAAATATTTTAGAATTTGATAACATTTTGCATAAAAGTTTGGTTAAATATTGTGAACGATATTATAAACCATTGAGAACGTGACAGTTAAATATTTCCTAAAATACTAACAAAAAGTAACGGGCAGCCAGAAAGCCACCCGAAACCTAACACATCGAATATGGGAATGATTGTATTACTTGACACCAGAGTGTCCGAATCCTTGCTCTCCACGTTCTGATTCATCCAGTGTTTCAACCTCAATCAGTTCAGCCGTTTCGTGCTTTGCGATAACCAGCTGTGCGATACGGTCATTAGGTTCGATGAAGAACGTCTCATTGGAGAGATTGATGAGCAGTGCACCGATTTCGTTTCTAAAACCGCTGTCTATTGTGCCTGGAGCATTGAGAACGGTGATACCATGTTTTAGTGCAAGTCCACTGCGAGGTCTTACTTGTGCCTCATAACCGATTGGCAGCTGAATCTTAATGCCAGTAGGAATCAGCTTGCGCTCCATTGGCTGTAACACTACTTGCTCACTGATGTTTGCTCTCAGGTCCATTCCAGCGTCTGTAGGAGTTGTGTAGGCTGGAAGTGGATTGTTTGATACGTTGATTACTTTAACTTTGATTTTTTCCATTGTTTACTATGTCTTGCTGTTAATACTTGGAATCTGTTCTTATATTGGCTTTCAAGAATCACCTCATCTTTCTTCATGTTCCTGGTTGCATAGATATGACGATCAAAACCCATCTGCTTGTCAAAATCCAATAATGTGAGCGCGTTCAAATCATCTACGTCTATGATATAGTCCTCTGGCACTTCACGAAAATAGAAGCCTTTGGACGAAATCATCTGACCATTGCAGCAGCGTAGGAGAATCTGGTGCTTTGAGCCGGTTATCTTTTCAGCAGCACTATACGACTGGAAGATGCCAACCAGCTTCAATGAGCGGTCAAATGCCAGTACCCTGAGAGGGTTTCTGAATCTTTCTGCCAACTTAACTTGTTTCATTAGCGTTTCGTGTATCAATTATTTCTTGTAGGACCTCATTTGGAACCCTTGTTGCTGCAAGTGTGGCCACCAGTCCATCACTGATTGCAATTCCATTTTCCATCAGTTCCCATATCATCTGATTGAAGTATGCGAAAACGTCTGGATTGGAGAACTGCAGAAACAGGATTGCGAGGTCTTTGTGCATTAGTATATGGCCGTCTGTATTCAAGTAGAACAACTCTCTTTCATCCAGTTCAAGCCTTGTTACCAGAGCCGATATGAACACTTTGCATATCCTGCTGAATATCTTGTAGTCAATAGGCTCCAGCTTTTCCTCTTCATAATAGCATGTCGCGTCGAATACAGACTGGCCGTTTGCGAGGCTTCCGAACTTTAATGACGGGAAGTCGGCAATCTCTGTTTTCTCACATTCCACGAGATTCACGAGATTTGTTATCTTGTAGTCCATTATTCCTCGGTTTCATGTCCTTATTTTCCGTATTCGAATACAAACCATAGATTCGTTTCCTCGATTTTGAGGATAACATAATCAATCATTGTACCGGCCATGATGTCAACAACTTCTTTTTTAGCCTGTTCGAATGAGTCTGCCTGGAATAGATAAGTGACTTTCGAATGTTGTTCTTTCTCCGTCTTTTCATTGATAGTGATGAAATCGAGTTTGACCTTATACCAGCGGTCTGCGCTCTCGTCATCGTCATTGAAGAACACCTCTTTGTAGGGGGCGATCTTGATAGCCGTCACGTCAAACTCTCCAGAGATATACGATGACATTTCTTCGATGAAACGTTGCTCGGCCTCAGTAAAGCTCAGTGCATCTACGACGTTTGTTTCTTTGGTCTTTTTAAGTAGACCATCCTCCATTGTTTTTTCGTACTGACAAGTACATTCAAACCATTTGCTTGTTTTACTACGCATAATAAATAATGTTTAGTGAATAAATTACAGTATCTATTCTATTATAGTTCTCTGTCATTATCTCAGGTTAGAAATTCAATCGTTATTTATTGTTAAACCCTTTATTTATCGGCATTTTCAGAAATAAAAAGTTTCAAAATTTCTCTGCACATTGAGCTGGTGGTTTGAAGTTAGAGCGTCATTTCAGAATCAAAAACCACCTCCCAGCCGGCCAAACTATTATTGTAAAAACCCATTATATAATGCGCAAGAGAATTGAAGGAGCATCAAACGGTATGTTTGTAGGAACCACCCCACTGGAATCCTATTATAATATTGTGAAAAAGACCGTGCAAGAGTACACATTGGAGCTTACACGGCATTGTCGCTACAAATCACTGGTCAGCCAGACTGAGGACGGCACTATTTTGGATGACCGCTCACGTCTTATCGACCAGTATGATGCTTGTCTCATTCAGGATGCTCATTTGCAGGCAGTTATTGAGACTTTGTTCTCCCACATGCTTGGTGAAAGATATATGCTTGCAAAGCAGGATGCGAATGGTAAATGGGTTCGTGATGTTGAGCAGTCCAAAAAGATTCAAGGTACACAATTCGAAAAGATTATCAAGGAGATTCTGTATGCACAGCTTTACGGTTACTCTTGCATTGAGATACTTCCAGATGTTGATCCTGTTACTGGATTGTTGAAAGAAGTCAATTCTATAGAGCGCAGAAATGTGCTCATCAGCCAACGCAGAATCATCCAGCGTCAAGGCCAGTGGCTCCCAGGTTGGAACATCATGTCTGAGACATATAAGCACAATTATATTCCAATTGACACTGGTGGCCTTGGTTTGTTTGCCTCTACCACCCCATTGGTTCTCGCTAAGAAGTACACCATTGCCAATTGGGTCAACTTTAGCCATACATACGGCCAGCCCATCATTCATGGTAAGACACCGAATGAGAGTTCAGATGACCGTAACCGTCTTGCGCAGGAGATAGCCAATGCAGCCCAGAAAAAGGTGCTGGTTACTGGTACTGATGATTCAATTGACATCAAGACGTTCACGATGTCTAACTCAGAAATGATTTACAAGAGCCTTTTGGAGTTCACCAACATGGAGATTTCCAATCTGATTCTTGGTTCTGAGAGTATGGCAGGTGCTACTCAGTCGTATGTCGGTTCCACCAAGGCCCATGAAGATATATTCCGTGCTCGCATTAAGACCTATCGTCGTATCGTTGAGAATGCGATGAACGAGCAGGTTCTTCCAGTGCTGAAATATTGGGATTATGTTCCAGCTGATGTGTTCTTCAAATATTCCAATCAGATTGATATGTCGATGGAGAACAAGATTAAGCTGTACGATATGCTTACCAATAAGTACGAAATGTCAGCTGAAACCATTGATGCAGACTTTGGTATTACTGTTGGAAAGCAGTTCAATATTGGTATGTCTGGTGGTTCCGTTGCCGGTGGTGAAGATGGTAATGATGACCATCATATCATGTCAGATGAGGAATATTATCGCAGGTATGGCCATCGTAGGGGCGAGAAAGTCAATGCTAAAGTAAATTTTCTGGACGAGGTGCGGTAAGAGGCGACCGTATCTCGAAAGTATATGATAGCCTTACAGAAGAAGAAAAAAATAAAAACCAAAAGGAATCAGAAAATCTTTTGGCTCTCTTCACTGATTTGCTGAAAAATATCGGTGACAGAGAATCGAGAGAGCGTATTTTGGGTGAAATGATGTCACTCAGGGCGCAGTATGCCATCGGTCATGCCATTGATGGTTTCAAGATGGATATTGACGAGGCATTGACGCTTTTGAAGAATACTAAAGATAATACCCTTACTAAAGAAGATACCGAAAAGCGTGACAGACTGGTAGCAGCTGTGAATAATCTAACTGAGTTTGCGGTATGCCAGGAATACCAGATGTATAAGGACGTTTTGAGGTACAATCCGAATATTTATGATGAGGAAATAGACTTCAATGATGAGGATGCACTTTCTCCTTATTATAATATATGCAATAAGTACAACGACACTTATGCAGCCGTTGAGAATGGCGACATCAAGTATGCTATGGGTATAGCATATCAGTGGTTGTGGTGCTCTCCGACAACCTATCTCACTTACATGACACAGAACGATGATCGAGTAAGACCTTGGCATTATGCACTGCAAGGCTTTACTGCCAGACGTGATGATTTCCCAAGCTGGATGATACCGCCGATTGAATGGGGGTGCCGTTGTTTCCTGATGTCAGAAAGTGGTGAAATTATTGCCAATAAAGACAGAATAAAAGATGTCAAGGCATCATTTGAGGTTCCTGAGAAACCATCCCAGCTTGACAATGTTTTTGCTGAAAGTGTTGCTAAGTGTGGCCGTATCTTTGGAAAGGCACACCCATATTTCAAGGTTGCAAGGGCCGATAAGGACAAGCTGAAAGAATATGTTGAAGATATAAGGAAGCAGTATTATGCCGAATAAGAAAGGGACATCACGTACTGGTGGCATAGGTTCCGGCGGTTGGATAAACGTACCTAAAAGCTACAGATATTCATTTCCAAAGGGAATTGTAGAAAAGAGTCGTTCTGGCAATTTCCGTATTGCACGAAGATTTAGCAAAGAGGAAATGAAGTACCAACCATTTTCTGCATTAAATGCTGGCAGAAGAGGCATCGGATATATTAGTGGACGTGATTTTTCAAAGCATTTATTCTCTATTCGTGAAAAACTATCTATCAATTCTCAGAATTTTGCCGTTATTGTATCTCTTCGTGCGATAAAGGTGTTTCAAGATTCTTTTAAATATAAGCGGTTTTATTCAGATGGCGGTGATAAATGGCCGGATTTGGACGAAAAGACTGTAAAAAAACGTATTAGAAAAAACACATGGCCTGGTGCTGGTGGTATGCTTAGAGAATATGGTGATATGTTTGAATCCATATCTACTACAGCGAGAAACAATAAAAGTGGAGTAACTAAAGGCGTTCGTATCTTTACAGACCCATCGAAATATAACGGTCATATTTATTACGATAAAAGGGGTGGCGTTCATAAAGATGGCTCTGGTTTCTTTTGTTATGCAGGTTTGCATAATGAAGGTGGCCGAATAAGAGGTGGCCATAAATTACCGAAACGCCAATTTATTGGTCATTCAACTTATTTACTAGACTTTGCATTTAAGCAAGCTGACAAATATCTGTTCTTTAATGTATTCGATTGACCTGATGTCTTTGAGACTATAATAGTGAAAAGACAATTCAATGATAGTTGATAAGAAAAACGGTCAAGTTATAAGTGGCAATCAAGCCAGCACATCAGCACCTCAGACAACTGAACCAGATGATGCGTATGTTGTTCCGCAGCAGATTCCTGATGGCGGTATTATTGATGTCGTTAAAGCTATCAAGGCTATTCTTAAAAATGTACGCTGGCAGTATGGTGTTGAGAATAGCCCAAAGATATTCCATACCGTACAATGGGATGATGGTCAGTATGAGCGCATTGTCAGAAAAGGTTCAAACAAGGAATATGAGATAGCTTTCCCAGCTGCTTTCGTGCATTTCGTTGACACTGAATATTTGGTGTCTCAGAAACGTATCGGTGAAGGACGTGCTAAATTGAGAATCCACTTTATTCTTAACCGGCTCAACACGCATGACGAAGATGTTGAGCTTGACCCATTGTATGTTGCCCAGCGAATTGATCAGGAAATCACAGAGCATAAGGGTGAATATGAATGTCTGTCAGAACGCTGCCAGATAGTCTATTGGGATTTCCCACTCAGTTTCGATGATGGCCTGCAACCTGGATGGCTTACATACGAGATTTGGTTTAGGGAAAAGAGCATCTGGATTGACCGTAAGAAAGTCAAGCGTCACATGGTTCTTACTCCTTTTACCAACCATTCTGACCAGACAGAAGAGGCCAATGAGAATGGCCACACCAATGCTGACCATCCAGCAGACTTTGATTCAGCTTCAAGGTATGTGTATCAAATTCCTGAACCACAACAAGAGACTACCGAATGATTAACGCTGTAGAATTGTTAAAACTATTATAAAGAAAACATTTCAATGAAAGAAAAAACATTAAAATTCGTCAAGGGTGAGATTGCGCAGGGTAAACCTGCCAACATCTATTTCTATGACGATGTGGACTATTGGGATGTGCGCTCATTCATCAGTGAGTTCCAGTATCTCGAAAACTATGTGAAGCCGTCAAAGATTCGTATTCACATCATTTCTGCTGGCGGTTCGTGCTTTGAGGGTATCAAGGCTTTCTCAGTTATCCTTGGTTCCCAGACACCTACAGAGACTATCAATGACGGTCTTGCTGCTTCTATGGGTTCTGTTATTTGGGCCGCTGGTAAGGAGCGTTTTATGCGTGACTATGCCGTGTTGATGATCCACAATCCTCGCATTGACGATGAGGAACTGGATGAAGATGGCAAGCAGGCAGTTGCCGCTTTCCAGAAGCAGTTGAAGATTATCTATCAGCAGCGTTTCGGCTTTGATGATGAGAAAGTCCAGAAGATTATGGATGGTGAGGAAGATGTCGATGGCACATGGCTGTTTGCAGAAGATGCGGTTGAAGCCGGTATCATTGATGATGCTCACGTCATCAAGAGTTCCAAAGAGGTTGTGGCTAAAGTTGCCGCTTCCATTGACGGTGTGAAGAACCTCAGTGCCATTGGCTCCGTGATGATGACCCAGCACCTTTTGGAAAAACAAAAGAACACTTCGACAACTATAAGTGAAAAAGAAGTCACTGATTCACTTCAATTTAATCAAAACAAAAAAACAATGACAGAAAACGAAATCAAAATGGTAGCAGCCCAACTCGGTATTGCTGAGGACAAGGCTACTGGTGCAGCCATTACCGAAAAGGTCAATGCGCTGCTTACCAAGGAGAAGCAGTTTGATTCTGTTAAGGCAGAGTTGCAGACCACCAAGGAGTCGCTGGCTGCCAAGGAGACAGAGTTGACTGGTTGTAAAGCGTCGATTGAGAATCTGACGCAGAATCTCAACAGCGTGAAGGACGAGCTTCAGGTCTATAAGGACAAGGAGGCAGAGGTTCGCAACGCTGAGATTACCTCTATGGTTGAAGCTGCAATCGCAGCTGGTAAGATTGCCAAGGAGTCGAAAGACACTTGGGTTAAGCTGGCAACTGACAACTTCGAGTTGGCCAAGCAGACACTGGACGGCATTGCTGCCCGTGACAATATTTCCGCTAAGATTGCCAATGACCCTGCCAATCAGGGCGCTGCTGCAGAGGGCATGAAGTCTGAGGAGCAGATTGTCAAGGAGAAGGTGGAGGCTGCTGTTGGCAAGGACTTCAAGCTGTTGACCCCCAACTTCTAATCGAGTATTCACTAAAAACAAATAATAAAAGCAATGGGAACATTCACATTTAACCAGGGCGCACAGGATTACAAAGGCGAAGTCCTTAACCATATCCTTACCTACGCCATTCAGGAGAATGAGACTTTCAAGGAAAACCTCATTCATGTTAAGTCTGGAATCCAGAAACGCTATGCACTGCCTCTGTTGCAGAGTGGTCGCATCATCCAGGACCATAAGCCCACTCCCGATACGAGTGTTGGCGAGTTCAACTGGACGCAGCGCACCTTGGAGCCGAACGACTTTATGATCTACATCGAGTTCAATCCTCGTGACTACGAAGAGTATTACAGAGAGTTCCAGCCCCACAACAACCTCCTGTTCCGTGAGCTTGACCCGACCGTTCAGGCCGCTATGCTCCAGCAGGTGTTGAAGAAGAAGGAAGCTTATCTCGACCACGCTATCTGGTGTTCTGCAAAGGCAGCTACCAAGGCCAAGATTGCCGCTACCAATGCACAGGAGCTTACCCTTGCTATCGGTGCTGATGACGAGGCTGGTCCTATGAAGTATTTCGATGGTGCCATTGCCCGTCTGCTGATGAACTATGCAGCTGATGCCGATTCTGAGGACGCAAAGGGTGGCAAGTACATTCCTGTCGGCACTGGTACGTTCTCTAATGGTGAAGAGGTTGAGACCCAGCTGTATAAGATGTGGCGTGCCTGCCCTGCTAAGATTCGCAAGAACCCCAACTTGGAGTTCCTGATGGACTACAGCACATGGGATAAGTACGACCAGTATCTAAGCAACAAGAGCTTCAAGTACACCGACAACCGCGATGAGAACCAGCGTCGTTTCCGTGGCAAGCGCGTACTGCCTCTCGTTTCGCTGCCTGAAAACACCATCATCCTCGGTCAGTTCTCTTCTGACGTTGATTCTAACCTCTGGATGGGTGTTGACTATGCAAGCGACCAGAACGTGCTCCAGGTTGAGAAGTTGCAGGCCAACAGTGAGCTGTGGTTTATGAAGATGATCCTGAAAATGGACGTCAACATCGTTAAGCCTGGTGAGATTGTTGCCCACCTGCCTTACACCTACGATGGTGTGCCCATTATCGTTCCTGGTGGTAATGATGATGAGGATGACGTTGAGTTCACTGATGTCAAGGCAGCTGAAATCTTCTCTGCTGTTGCCGACACGACTGGTCAGAACCCCTATTCTAAGGGCTGGTACACTGAGAGTGACGGCACTTACACCAAGTGCGCTGACACTGAGACCACACCCCAGCAGGATACCACTTATTACGAGGCCGCTAATCCTAAGACTGAGGGTTGGTACGAGCGCAGTGGTGAAGAGGGCAGCTATGAGTTCACTGAGACAACCGACGAGACGTACAATCCCGCTAAGACCTATTGGAAAGTTGTTGAGTAAAACCGCGTGACAGGGGCTTCGGCCCCTTCACTCAAATTCTATACAGCTATGAAGAAAAAGGATGAAACGGTTGAAACTCCGAAAAAGACCTCTAAAAAGGCAGCTGCTATCAGTGTTAGCTTCTCTGAAACACCAGTTGTAGTAAAGGGTAAGATTGCCAAGCCAAAGACGTGCGTAGGCCGCATTGTCAAGAAAGGCAAATAACCGATACTCGGTGTAATGAGTAGAATTTCAAAAATTAAGTAATAAACAAATAACAACAGACAATGACGAACACAAACTTAGGTGGTGTCTTTACGAAAGACACTGACGGTAACATCGGTTCTGGCGCACTTGTCAGCACCGAAAATGTTTGCGGTATCATTTTCGACACAAATGGGTTTACCACTCCACTTGGTAGCGGCGATGCTGCTACTATATTTGCCAATGGCAATGTGGTTGAAGTGAACTCCATGAAGGATGTCAAGGCTGCTGGTATTGACGAGACCATCATGGGTGGCCTTGTTTATCATCACCTTAACAACTTCTTCACTCTCGCAGGTAACAACCAGCGTCTGTTCGTGTCGTTCATGGACTCTTCTGTTGATACCACGTTCACGGCTATTGAGCAGATGCAGCTCGCAGCTAATGGTATCATCTATCAGATTGGCTTGTGGACCACCCAGCCATTCGCACAGCAGACCGTTGAGTACAAGGAAGTTGCCAATCCCACTGGTAATCCTGCTTCACAGCACTATTACAAGAGAAGTGGTGACAACTATGTTGAGGCTTCTGAGACTGAGGTTGCCAGCAACACCACTTACTACACGGCCAGCACCGCCTTTGGCGTTATCGACAATGGCATCCTTACCAAGCTTCAGAATCAGGCAGAGGTTCTTGGTGGTAAGATTGACGTTATCAACTATGAGGGCTTCTCTCCTGTCAATATCCTGCTTAATGCACCTGTTGCAAGTGTGGCAGAGATTGACATCACGAAGCTTCCCGACCTCTCTACACTCGACCTGCCGAAGGTGTCTGTACTGCTTGGTCAGCCCTCTAACGATGACGTTCATTCCATCCAGGAGAAGCTTGGTGGTTATGCAGTCGTTGGTAACATCGGTGCTGCACTTGCTTGTCTGGCCGTTGCTCCTGCAGAGGTTAGCTTGGGTTGGGTTGAGAGCTTCAACCTCGCAAAGGTTATGACCAATGCAGAGCTTGGTTTCGGTAATCTGGTACGTGCTTCTCAGGCTACTGACGGTGTTTACAAGTTCACGGCTGCCGCTGCTTTCACTAACATCAAGACCTTGGGCTACACCAGCCGCAATAACAATCTGCACCGTAAGGGATACATCTTCCTGACCGACTATGCCGGCATCGAGAACGGTGTATTCTTCTCTTGCGATCAGACTCTTAGCACTGGTGACTATCGTACTATCGGACGTGGCCGTGTGATGCACAAGTCTCGTCGCGTAGTCCGTCTGGCACTTCTGCCTTACGTGAACTCTACATGGGAGCTTGACGCTTCTACTGGCCGTCTGTCAGCTTCTGACATCACCATGATTCAGAACTTGGTCATCAATGCTCTGGACGTGAACATGGTTGAGCCTGGCACTTCTAAGCCTCAGATCAGTGGCCGTAAGTGTGTCATCGACGGCACTCAGAACATTCTTGCGAATGATGAGCTGCACATTGACTACGCTATGGTTCCTGTTGGCTGTACGTCTGCTATCTATGTCACTGAGGGTTTCACCACATCTGTTAAGTAACCAATAAAACGACACAACAATGACAAAGATTAATCACGTCGCCTATTCGTGGTCTATGATTCAACTCCAGACCACGCTCGCTGGAGAGAGTGCCGATGCCCCGTTGTTTGTTGATGCTACGGCTATCGAATGGTCTGCTGAACGTAAGTCAGAGCCTATCTATGGTCTTGGTGGTCAGCCTCGTGGTCGTGGATTCGGCAATATCGAGTATAGTGCTTCTATCGAACTGTCCTATCTTGCACAGGTTGAACTCCGTGCAAAATCTGAGGACGGTACGATGATGGGTTTGGGCCAGTTCAACTTGGTTATCAGCTGGGTCAACGACTTTGCTGAGAATGTCACCACTGAGACGGTCACTCTTGCAGAGTGCTACTTCACTCAGAGCGGCATGGATGCCAAGCAGGACGATACCAGCATCACCAAGTCTTTCGACCTCCATCCGTACCGCATCTACACCGATGCAAGTGCGCAGACAAGCTGGTCGAACGAGCTGTATGCGAAGTAGGACCAATAGCAAATATTTCAAGAATGATGGGTGCTTTTTACGAGGCATCCATCATTTTTATGCTTTTTTATGAATTACGATAGATGTTTTTTCACTATAATATAATGAGTATCACTTAAAATTTTTTATAACATGAAAGTTGATTTTTCACAAATTAAGGTCAAGGACATCGAGGGAAACGAGAGTATTGTTGACATTTCTCAGGACCTCGGTAACATGATGTATCTTAATGCCAAGGATATTGCAGTAGCAGACCTCGGACATGAGATTTACCACAAGAAAGAAGTTGAGCTTACCAAGGAGCAGGCAAAAGCCGTTGCTGAGTATGTGAACAATGGCTTCAAGGCATTTGTTAAGCGTGAATTGCTGCCCATCTTACAGGCTGAGTAATTTATAAACCATTTATATCATAAAAGTTATGGAAGAAGTAAAAACAGCAACTGCCCAGGGCGAGATTATCCTGGACGAGAATGAGGTGAACATTTCTGTCGCTATGCGTGAGGAAATTACCAAGAAGATTGAGGAACTTCGCCAGAGCACTGGCAACAAGCGTATTCAGGCCATCGTCGTTGTCGGTGACGAATACGATGAGAAGCCCATGTACGTCGGCTATTTCAAGCGTCCTAACACGATGCAGTTCTCTCTCTGGATGAATCAGGCACAGAAAGACCCCGTTGTGGCCAACAAGACCCTTGCACAGAACTGCTTCATCAGCGGTGACAAGGAGCTGGTTGACGATGAGGACCTGTTCCTGTATGGCACCATGTCTAAGATTTCGCTGCTGATCAACAGCCGCAATGCAGACCTGGTAAAGCTATCGAGCGCTGCAAAGTAGAAGAGAAAGACTACTTTCGCCAGCGCTGCATCCTTATCGCGCACTACTTCCCCCAGAAGAACTACTTGGAAATGGACGATGAGGAATTTGCTGAATGGTCAGAGAACGCCCTATGGCTTCACTCCCAGATGCAGATGATACAGCAAGCCAATACGATGAGTGCAATGGGGGCTGCGTTCGGCGCAAAAAAGAGGTAGGCATTGGGCTTTTCCAGTGTTTACCTCTTTCTTTTTTATAGGCACTATAATATATAAAAATCAAGTAAAATGCCAGGATTAGGATACGTTTCATTAGGCAAGCTCAATTTGCTCAATGCCACATTCTCTTTTGACGAGAAGATATGTGGTATGTTGTTTGATTATGGTATGTATGAGGACCCGTTTGATGACCATGTGCAACTGGAGAACTACTTTGGTAATAACCAAGTGTGGCTCATCCGTAATCTGGAAGAGATTGAGGAAATGGGATTGTCAGATGAGTTTATGAATGGAGTGCCTTACTATCACATCAAGCAGTTCTACGATTATGTCGGTGCCGATGCTGATTTGTATGTTATGTTTTCCAATTGTATCAGTAATGGAAAGCCTGACTTTGAGGCCATTCAAATTATCCAGCAGGCATCTAATGGAAAGATATTCCAATTGGGCATTTGGACTGAACAATGTATCTGGAAGTCAGGTTTGAGTGACTATGACTTCACCAGCTTGCTTGGTGAAATAGAATCTCAGGCAGAGGTTCTTTCCGGCATTGTGAATAAGACTGCTGCAGATGGTTTGCCACTCAGTGTTATACTCAATGCTAATACGGCAAAAATTGATGATGTTGACGGCAAATATGTCGTTGACCACAAGAAGATACCTGATGCAACCAGCTTGAATTTTCCGAAGATTTCAGTTATCCTCGGTCAGAACGGCACAGATGAAGTTCACGAAATGCAGTTGGCCAATAACCATAAGACACCAGTTGGAATGATGGGATTGGCACTCGCTTGTCTTTGCCTTTCATCTGCTGAAATGAATATCGGCTATGTTGACAAGTTCGACCTCAATAAGAATGATGATCTGAATGACGCTGAATTAGGTTTCGGTAATGTTGGCGGTGGTGATTACACCCCTATCAAAGACCTGAATAAAGTCAGAAGAAACATTATCTCGCTCAAAGGCTACATATTGCCAACTACTTATAAATCAAAGGAATCTGGCATCTATTTCAGCAATGACCAGACCTTATCGGAGCGAGACTTTTCCACTATATCATTGAACCGATTGGCTCATAAATGCCGTCGAATCATCAGGTCAGTCATGTTTCCATACGTCAACGGAAATATAGACATCGACCCGTCATCTGGTGCTGTCAACTTAACGGAACAGACCAGAATCACCAATCTCATTATCGAGCGACTGGATGCTAACATGGTCAATCCTCTTGGTCAGGAGCAAATTAGTGGAAGATATGTGAAATTTGATGATACCAAGAATATCCTTATGACCGATGAGTTGGACCTGAACTGCTACTTTGTGCCAGTGGGTTCAAACATGGCTATCGACATCAAGGAAGCCTATATTCTTAACGAATAAGCATATAATGCTTAAAAACTGGTGTCCGAAATGACTATAATCTAAAAACAGCGATTCATAATGGCCGAAACAAAGAATTATATTGTAAATTATGACATAATTACCAATGTTGACAAGGCTCTTGGTCCTTTGAAAGAATTTGAGAGAGTTGCCAATGGACTGTATAGTAATGCGGAAAAGTTGTCTGAAAAGACTGGTCTTTCTCGTATTAATGCGGAAATGGATGATTTTTTGCGTCGTATTGAAAATGTGAAAAAATCATTCGAAAAGATTCAGCCTGCATTTAATCTGCAACATTTACAAGATAATCTTAGAACGATGGAACGTATGGTCAGCAAATCTGCTGGCAATATGAGAACCTCCATCCAGTCTGCCTTGTCTGGTGCAAATCCTAAAGAAACACAGCTATCACATGGTAATAGGTCGCTGATAAACAATTATTTAGATGAAATAGATAGGGTTGAGAAAATCGTTAAGGAAAAGAAAAAGAAACTTAACGATATGTTACCACCGGACCCAAAATATCGTACTCGTACAACAAGAGATATTCTTAGTGCATACGGTGATCCAAGAGAATTACCAGAGTTTATTGAATTAGACAAAGACATTAAGGATCAACAAAAGTATCTAAAGAATATCAAGTCAAAACTTGCAGATGCAAGAAAAGAGTACAATACTGCTGCAAAATCTGCTGGAAGTCCTTATCTGCCGAATGATTTGATGAGTCCAAAACAATGGCGTGCCCTTCAAATTAATGGTAAAGAAGCTGATGTCGCAAGACAACAAAGGATAAGGGATGAGTATGCAAAGCAACTTCGTGACGCGAGGGCCGCTGCTTATCGTGAAATGCCAACACAACCAACAGTTATTCCACAAAATATGTTGGAAACTGTTGGTATGATTCCTCAATTGGAAACTGCATACGAAAATGCTAAAAATATTGCCCGTACAAAAAGAGCTGAATTGTCTAAATCAATTACGGCCCCATTAAGTGTTGCAAGACCAGATTTCTATGACACTTTCAAAGAATATGATAGTGCTATGAAGAGATTTGGTTCTACAGATGATATTGCAAATCTCGAAGCAGCAGAAAAAGCAAAGCAACACATCATGCAAGCTGGTGGGTATGATGAAAAGCAGTTTAATAGGTCATACAAACAATTTGGTGAATATGAAAAGTATTTATCTGAATTGACAAAATGGAGAGAAAAGCTTGAACGCTTTGAAAAATCCTTCAAAAATAGTAATGTCTATCAAAGCAGACGTTCTGCACTTCTTAGACTAAGAGAAGCTTACGCAACACAGCGTCAAGTAGATGCTATGCGTACAAAAGCAGAAATCGTCACACCATCAACATCATCAGTATCTACTGGTGGCTCTACGACTTCTATTTTTGGCGGTCAATCACAGATAATAGAAAAGGCATTTACTGGAAAATTAACATTAATACCAGATTTTGCTACTGCAAAAGCTACGATAGCCGCTGAACGCTTTAGTGCTAATGTAAGCCTTGTTCCACTTATAAGTGAATTGCGTACTAAGCTTGGTTCTGAAATATTCAAAATCAATGTAGAAGCTCAGATTGCAAAATCAAAAACAAAGGGAAAGAATGGTGTTACAGGGGCAATTGGAGTTTTACAACAAGAGTTGAATCAATTGCAGCAAAGTGCAAAAGCCCCAATTTCTGTTGGAACACAATTAGACCGTAGTGGTTTATTAGCACGTGCTTCAAGCGGTTACAACACCCTACAAGAATTAGCAAAACGTCATCCTATAACCTATAAGCTTGCATCTGATGGCAGTGGTGGTTTCAGCCTTAATCAGGCTTTAGCACGATTGACAGAACTTGCAAAGAGCCGTCCTGTACCATTCAAAATGGTGCATGATGGCAGTGGTGGCTTTGCTTTGAACCAAGCACTTGCACGTCTGCAGTCGCTTGCTAACACACGTCCTATCCAGTTAAAGACCGCATTATCTGGAAACGGTACGATTAACGTCAACTCTATTAAGCCAACTGGTTCCGTTAATGTGCCGTTGAGAGGTGTTCTGTATAAGAAGAACATCACGCCACCATCAACACCCATCCAGGTTAAGGTTGCCGCTAAGATAGCTGGTGGTAACAATAAGAACTTTGGACTTAATATCAATACGCTTGGTCTTGAATCCAAAGTTGCTCAATTGGAGAGACTTCGTACCGTTTGGGCATCACTTCCCAGAACTGGTAGCAGAACATATACTGTCAACTTAAAGACCACTGGCCTTGAAAATATCGCAAGGTTAGAGCAGCTATTGCGTTTGGTCAATAAGATGCCGCCATCTGATCGCAGGTCATACAATATTGCCGCAAGAGTTAGTGAAACTGGTGGTCGAACAACAACTATCGGTGCCATTGGAGGCAGTCGCAGAACACCAGTATATACCAAGTCTGCTGACGATTTCTACACACGTTCCCGTAAGTGGGCTTATCCGTTTACTGGTAACACCTCATTCGGTGCTCGTACTCCAGCTGCCTTTGATATGATGAAGGGCATGGGTGTTATGATGGGTATCGGTGGTGCTATGGGTGTCATCGGTGGTTCATTCTCTGATGCCGTCAACTACCAGAACGTGATGGAAACGGCAAGGGCCATTCTTCGTGACAACTACAAGGGCAACAACTTCAATTCGGACTATGCTGACATGGTTCGTGTTGTAAGAGACGTGGCCATGCGTACCAAGTTCACGGCTCCAGAAGCAGCCGATGCAGCTCGGTTTATGGCTATGGCTGGTTTGGATATTCCTGCAATTAAAGGGGCAATATCTCCTATAGCAGATGTTGCCGCTATTAGTGACATGGATTTGGGCATTGTTGCAGATAAGATGACCAATATTATGACCACTTATCAGAGAAGCCCAGAGCAGATGCGCAACCTTGCAGACATGATGACCAAGACGTTCACCAGCACCAATACCGACATGATGATGCTGGCAGAATCGCTGCAGTATGCTGGTCCTATGGCATTTGCTTCTGGTCAGTCACTTGCTGAGACATTGGCTATGATCGGTATCATGGGTAATAGTGGTATTCAGGCTTCAATGGCTGGTACTACTATGCGTATGATGCTACAGAACCTTTACAACCCCAATAAGAATCAGGCAAAGTTCATGCAGCAGATTGGCTTGCGGACTCGTGACGCAAACGGTAATCGTCGCTCTTTGTTTGAGATTCTTTCTGACATATCTCGTCTGACTGGTTCTAATGACACAAGAAATGTTGTCGGCAATCTGTTGTCTGGTAAAGATGCAAAGAACAATCTCGATACATTCGATGCTGCCAGTAAGTTGTTCCGTGTAACGGCTGCTGCCGGTGGTGCCTCACTGTTGGGCAATATCGGTGGCTTGGCAGAACTTATTGCTAAGATTCAAGGTGCAAGTGGTAACTCTGCTGCTGTATCTTTAGCCAAGCAGAATACTGTTGCTGGTATGTGGGCGCAAGCTAAGTCTGCATTTACTGAGGCCGTTGTTAAGGTGTTTGAGGATAATGATATGCAGAAGTATATCAAAGATACGCTTGGCGGGTTGATTAAGTATTTGAAAGAACCTGAATTTATCAAGACTATCAGGGATTTGTTCGACCTCATCAAGGGTATCGGAGAGGCACTTAAATGGTTCGTCGGTGCTTGGATTAAAGTGTACCAAACAATACCCACTATTACGAAATGGGTAATGATTATGCAAATGGCCGGCACACAGATTGGATATTTGATTACCCCATTTACGCAGCTGATTGGATTGGTTTCGTCGTTGTTGACTCCGTTGACGGCTGTTGGTAGTATTGGTAGCCGTTCTGTTTTATCTGGGATATCAGCAATTTCAAATATTGAGTCTATTCGTCGAGCTAAATCAGTAAATGAAATAAATAAGAGATTCGGTAGTGATTACTTGAATCCAATGTCCGGCCCTGCAA
>Ga0310695_10000754_pt1 | contig 79868 bp, 60 predicted proteins | sample RumenRJG_04DNA_FD_203882 | JGI IMG/M metagenome (GOLD analysis project Ga0310695, IMG submission 203882) | Bovine rumen microbial communities from Lethbridge, Alberta, Canada - RJG_04 (v2) (version 2) | ecosystem: Host-associated > Mammals > Digestive system > Stomach > Rumen | place: Canada...
GTCAAGACCGCTGCCGACGTAAACAAAGATGGCAACATCACCATCGCCGACGCCGTGACCATCATCAAGGGGCTTCTATAGGAAGCAGACGGCCGCCGGTGCCAATCTGTATTCGCCTCACACAATAAATTTATTTTTATGCAAAAAGAATGCCACCTTTGCAACACTGACTGATAATCAGAATGTTAAGCGTGGCATTCTTGTGATAAAGGTGACAAAGTCCAGCAGAACGGAAGATGGCACCGAAGTGAACCGTACTCATCGGGCGCTTGAACCGTTCACAACAACTGTTCCATGGGGTGGAACGTCTTGTTCCGTGGGGAGGACTATTTCGTTCCATGGGGAGGAACATCCACCTTGCCCTAGCCATACGGGGTAGCACAACGGCTCAAAGAGAAGGTCTCCCCGATAGAAAAGTTCAGAATTGTTTGGCAGAAAGATTGAATTTTTGTATCTTTGCACCCAACTAGAGAAAAAGTCTGAAAGGGCTACTACCGAAAAGTCCAAATATACATGCGTCCAAAAACCGTTCGACCAATGAAACAGCGGAAGCTCACATTATCTATTTTATGCAGCTTCATGGCGATGCTGCTGACCTGCTGCCAGCAGTCCGCAGACGACAGCAGCCGTCCTGATAGCGCCGACATCGTCTACACCGAGCCAAAGGCCATGAGCATTCATCGCAATAATCCGGAACGGGCATTGGTGATAATTGATTCGGCTGTCATCGTGGGCAACATCACTCCGATGCGTGGTGAATACCTGAAGGCTATCACTCAATATGGCGGATTAGACAATTATCCCTTGGCACGACAGACATGCCTCCAACTGCTGGACGACATCGACCAGAAAGCCAACAGCAAAACGCCGAGTCGAAAAAAAACAGAAGTCGACTCCGTCACCTTGTTACGTGTCTACCAGCTTCTGACAACCATTGAACACTCCTCAGGCAACTATCCCGCTGCCATACGCTATGCCACAGAGGCATCGCGACTTGCACATAGCAGTGGAGATTTCAGCGACATCGCTTCTTCCGAAAGTTCTATAGCTAAGGCTATGGCTCATACCGGCAGGACAGACGAAGGCATCGACCGTCTGGATGCCATCCTTGAAGAGCTGCAAGAGGAAGACTCATTCCAAGGAGTCGTTGTCTACACGAACACTGCGAAGCACCTACTTCACATCCTGGTAGAGAATAATCGGCTGACCAAGATGATACCCGTGTGCGAAGCTATGCTCAAGCGCGTCAGAGAGCTGCGCGACCATCCCGACCGTTTCAGCGGCATCGCCGAGGGTTTCGACACATCGGAATTCACTGATATGGCTGAAGGTCAGGCACTTGTCTTCCTTGCTGCTGCCTACGCACGGCTGGCAAATTCTGCCGGCGACGGTATGGGACCACAGTATTTGGCAAAAGCCCGGGCTACTGAAGCCAACTTGCAACGCCTACCTTGGAGTAAAACCCTCGACTGCGAACGCATGATGAGCGGTGTATACCACTTTATGGGAGAGTTCGAACGGTTTGATAAAGCTATGGACCTCATTGCTGCCAAGATGGGAGATGATACTATCAACGTCAACAATTTCATTCGTCTCACCTCATGTTGCGTGGCAGCAAAGATGCGCGGTCGCCTCAGCGAAGCCATCGAATACCTGGAGCGAGCCAGTATCGTGCGCGACAGCCTGGATGCTCGCAACCAGCGTGAGCAGCTTAATGAGCTGGCCACCGTCTATCACCTGCAGGAAGAGCAGCTCGCACGCAAGGAAGCTGAGGCTGACGCCCGTTTCCTCCGCCTGCTGACTATAGCCATCATTGCAGGACTGCTGGCAGCCATCGCCTTCTCCGTGTATATCTTCTACAAGCGGCGCGAGACCAACAAGAAGAACCATGTGCTGGCACGCGAGATAGCCGAAACCATCAAATATAAAGAGATGTGGGAGAGCGCAAATGCCAACAGAGTCACTCTGTCACCCCCCGATGGGGATACTCCTGGCACTGGTCAGGTTCTCTCGCAAGCAGCAGAAGTAGCTCCCGAGGACGAAGAAGATTCCGACTCCGTCCTCTACCAGAAGCTCCGTGAAGTCATCCTGCGTGAGCAGCTCTACCTTGACCCGATGCTCGGCCGTCAGTCACTCGTGGAGCGCTTCAACCTGCCCAAGGAGCGCATCGGCGCCGCCTTCAGCAAAGGCAGCCCGTTCAAGTCGCTCATCGACTTCCTCACCGACTGCCGCCTGCCCTACGCAGCCAAGCTCCTCACCGACCAGCCCGATCTACCCATTGCCGACGTAGCTCGTCAGAGCGGATTCTCCAGTGCTGACACCTTCGGCCGCAACTTCAAGCAGAAGTACGCCCTCACCCCCACTCAGTTCCGGGAGCAAGTTGACATCAAGACCACATAACTTGACATCAAGACATCAAGACAATAAGAGTTGACAACAAGACATCAGGACACGAAACAGACCGTCTTGAAGTCTTGCTTATTTTGTTGTCTTGTTAGTCTTGATGTCCCATCGTCTTGTTGTCTTGATATCCTCCATCTTGTTTTCTTGATGTCTCATCGCCTTGATTTCCTTCCGCGAATTCGTCTGAGACATCCGTGAATTCGTCTTTTCATCCGTGAATTCGTCTGAAAATGTCCGATTATTCGTCTAAACTATTGCGCGCATTAAAAAAATACCTATCTTTGCACCATTAAAACTACGTACGTATGCCATCAGAGACAGCCATCCTACTCATCGGTATCATCGCAGCGCTCGTCGTCCTCGTCTGCGTGCTGCTGTGGCGCAATATGCGCAACCAGCAGGAGCTACGCGACAAGAACGATGCCATCATCCGCGAGATCCGTGAGAATGTCGAGCTCCGCGACGAGCTTCGGCGCCGGCTGATTATAAATTGACGAATTAGCAATCCACAAACATACACTATTGACAATAAAACCTATTATCAACTCACTAAATAAAAACGTTATGGAAACTACAAGACACAACGACTCACCTCCTGCAAACGCAGGATTAGTGTGTAGGCAGCGCAGCAGATTGCTGAGGCTGCTTAGGGACAATGTTGGCGTGAGGAACAGGCTCTTGCTTCTGCTCGTCATGTTCTTCGCGGCTCTGCCATCGGTGAAGGCTGAAAGCTATATCACCGAACTGAAAATTCTATCAAGAGGCTCCGAAGGCGACATCAAGAAAGTAAAGGAATCTTATCAGAACCAAGGTTGGACAGTTCTTTCACAGGATTTGAACCAAGATGCCGGAGGTCAATGGATACTCTTGGCATACAAGACGAGCGATTCGGCCAACCCGGAAACGGGCTACATCACCGACATCCAAGCCTCGACAAACAACAAGAGTTCTTTCGTCAAAGCGGGAAAGACGTGGTATCAAGTTCCCCATGACGGCGGTAACGGCGACCTGAACCAGGGTGCCGAGGGCGAATTCATATACATTTACTACACGCGCGAACGTGCAAACCTGAATAATCATTACGGTACGAAGCGCGTCCTGAGCAAACTTACCACCTCGGACAACACCAACAGCAGCGACGGAAACGGCACAGACAACTATGGCCCTATGTACTGGATTGAAACCTTCAGCGGGCCCTGTGACCTGAACAAAGGTGCCGGTGGCAAATTCATCTACCTCAGGCTCTACTTCAAAGAACAGACGCTGTCGATCAAGAATCATCCTGAGTTCTATGAAGACCTCGTCTATAACGGCAAGGCTCAGGGGCTGCTGAAGACAACGCCCTCGAACTACGGAACGATGGAATACAGCGTCGACGGCGGCTCGTGGACCACCAGCCCCACGGCGGAAACCGTTGGCAGCCACACGGTGAAATACCGCCTCAACGGCGGCTCATATGCCAACAACAGCGCCGAGTCGAGCAAGACAGTGACCATCAGCCCGCCTACCGTGATGGCCTCAAGCCTCGAAGGCGTGTTCAACCAAGAGGCACGCAACGTGGTGCTGACCTGGAACGTTGCCAACATTCCCGGCAACTATACCGACTACAAGTGGGTGGTGTATCGCGGCGACGAAAAACTGGGCACGGTAACGTCGAATGCAGCCCGACCATTCACATACACTGACACCAGCTTCGAGAACGAATCGTCGTTTACCTACTACGTCTATTACGTCTCGAACACCTGGAACGAGGACACAAAGAAGGACGAATGTAAGGCACAGACGAAAACGATAAGCACCACCCGCACGGTGCCCGTCACCAACCTGAATGCCGAGAGTCAGGACGACCGCATCGTGTTCACCTGGACGTCCGACGCCTATCCCGAAGGCTGGGGCAACGTGTTCAACATCTACGTGGACAATGAGACCGAACCCATAGCCACCATCACACCAGGCGACAAACAGACGAACTTCCAGTGGGAGCACCGCTCCACCGACCAGCACGCCGACCGGCAGACGAAGGTGGATGCCGTGACGGGCGTTCACTTTGTGGAGGAGCCCCTGAGCGCCTGTTCGCCACACAATTACCGCATAGAAGGCGTCATCGGAGAGAAGACACTCAACGAGGCGTCGGTAAGCAATAAGGGCGTAGGCAACGGGACGCGTATCTACGAGTTCGAGGCCAGCAAGGGCAGCTATGCCGGTATCGTGAAGTTGTCGTGGCATGTGGATGCGCTCAGTGTCTCCGGGTCAAAGACCTACATCATCGAACGGCGCCATGCAGAGAAGGAAAACGAGACTTGGACCACACTCCAACGCATGAACAGCGCCGACGAATATGTGTTCTTCACCGACGAGACACCCCTCCCGGGCGTCTATTACGACTATCGCCTGACGCTAGTTGACAAGTGTGACAACGGACAGGAGATCAAGACCGAGACGTACAACATCGGCTTTGCACAGACCACAGGCACCGTGAGCGGACGCATCACCTTCGGAACATCGGGCGTGGCAGTGGCTGACGTCGACGTCGTTGCCAAGAAAACGGGCGAGTCGAGCGCCGACCAGGCACAGTATCAGGCTATGCACTTCACGGCCGACAACGGCACCGTGGCATGGGAGTATCCCTCTGCCAGCTATGCCAAGGACAAGTTCGACAAAGGCAACTTCTCCATTCAGCTGTGGATGATGCCCGAGGAATTCCGCAGCGTATGGTTCGCACGCCTGCGCAACGGCATGGGCCTCGCCATGTACAACAGCGGACAGTTGCTCTTCAACGACGGCAGCAAGAACTACGAATTCGACCTCAGACTGCGTAAGGGCGAGTACAACCACGTGACGCTGACGCGCAACGGCAACGACCTGGCCTGCTACCTCATCCAGACCGATGCCGACGGCAACCCGCAGCTCACGGCCGACACGCTGCAGCTGGACGGCGACATGAACCTGGGCGAGACCAGCAGGTTCGAGCTCGGCTACTTCAAGGGCTATGTCGACGAGTTCCGCCTCTGGACAAAAAGCCTGACGAAGGACGAGGTGCAGAACAACTACGACCACCTGCTTGTGGGCAACGAGAAGAGCCTGGAGACCTACTGGACCTTCGACGAGGGTCTGAAAACACAGTTCTTCGACTACTCACGCGACGGTACCGTTTATAACAACCACCACGGCAAGATAGGCAGCAACGCCAAGCCCGACACCCGCACTCCCGAGCGCCTGGCACTGAAAGCCAAGACTGACGTGGACGGCAACTACATCATCCAGGGCGTGCCCTTCTCAGGCGAAGGCACTACCTACGCCATCATTCCGCAGCTGGGCATCCACAAGTTCAACCCCACACAGCAACTGCGCTACGTGAGCAGCAACTCGCTGGTACACAACAACACCAACTTCGAGGACATCTCGTCGTTCCCCGTCAGCGGATACGTCTATTACGCCGGCACCGACTTCCCCGTGGAGGGCGTCACCCTCTACGTCGACGGCAGCGTGTGCTCGCGCAGTGGCGAAATCATCCAGACCGACGCCAACGGTGCTTTCGAAATCAACGTGCCCATCGGCGACCACTTCATCACCGTAGCCAAGAGCGGACATGTGTTTGCCAAAGGCGGACGCTTCCCTGAAGACCCCAGCGGACTGAACGAAAATAAAGAGCCGTTCAATGGCAAAGTCACCAATCTGGAGTTCTCTGACGAGACGCTGGTCAACTTCACCGGACGCATTGTGGGCGGCAGCATCCAGGGCGACAAGCCCGTAGGCTTCGGGCTGAGCAACAACAACATCGGCGTGACCCAGTTGGTGCTCACACCACCGGGCAACTACCGCATGAACGTGGACGTGCAAAAGAAAGAGGGCGTGATCGACATCCAGAACAACAAGAACGACGTCCCCGTAGCATCGGCCACCGAACGCATCAACAGTAACTCGGTCCGCAAAGGAGGCGAAACAATCGCCGACTGTCAGAAGATCGTCATACAGACCGACCCCGAGACGGGCGAGTTCTCTGCCATGCTGCCACCCATCAAATACAATATCAGCAGCATGACGGTAATGAAAAACTCCGCCATCGATTTCGGCGACCAGCAGGAAGTCGACCTCTCCAACCCGAACATCGTCTTAGCCGACACGCTCTACGACGAGAGCCGCGAGAACTACCAGCTGTACGAGTACAACACCTGCCTGAAGCAGACCTACCACAGCCTGCCCACGTTCAGCGTGCGGCAGCAGGGCCGCACCGACGGCTCGTTCGGCATCAGCAGCTATAAGTACTCCGACGAAGTCAGCGAACAGACCATCGACGACATCTACACGGCCGAGAACGGACTGGTGACCTACAACTACGGCGTCGACGGCCACAAGGCACCCCTGTTCGTGATGAAGGATAACTACACCTTCCTGCTCGAAGGCTACGAGGAGTACGTCAATGCCGACAACGGCCAGGCCGACAACGTGCCACTGGCTGGCAGCATCGTCACCATCAGCAACGCACTCTCGTCGGCACAGAGCGTATATGTTGAGTCGGGAACAGTCAACGGCGAGAACGTCGAACCCGGACAGGTGGTCGACTTGAAGAGCAACCAGCTGCAGCTCGATGACGAGGGCAAGGCCACCTACAAGTGGAAGGCCGGACTGCCCAACATCGCAGAGCCATACACCCGCACCATCTCCATGACCTACGACATCGACGGACGTACCCACGAGTGGGTCGGCAACGGCATGGAAGGCATCGTACTGGGCGAGCTGGGAACAGGCAACAACTTCGTGACCACCGGACCGCAGAAACTGGAAATGATCCTGCGCGACCCGCCAGGCACCAACTCGTTCGCAGAATGGAAGAAGGGCAGCGCCACCACCAGTACTACGGTGCTGGGCAACACCATGGTGGAGAACTTCTCGGCAGGCGTCAAGCACAGGTTCGGATTCAAGCAGAACATCATCATCGGCACACCTGCAGCAGGTACGCTCGAGGAAATCGAGTCGAAGGACGACCTTGAGGTAGGCGCCAAGATGGAGTCGGAACTCGAGGACAGCAAGACCTACGTGTCCACCACCACCGTCACACAGACCATCAGCACATCGGCAGCACCCGAGTACGTTGGTGCACAGGGCGACGTCTACGTGGGACGCTCCACCAACCTCGTCTTCGGCAAGGCTCGCAACGTAGGTTTCCAGCGCCAGTCGGACAACAGCATGAAGATAGGCCTGGAGGACATCACCACCACCAGCATGGACTTCGGCACCATGTTCATGTACACGCAGAACTACATTGAAAACGTTCTCATACCCAATTATGAGCTGCTGCGCAACAGCCTCATCACCACTACCGACCAGGCTACCATCGACAGCTATACCAACACCACCGACCACTACGTCTATCTCACCACACTCGGCAAGGACGACCCGCACTTCGGCGAGACCGGGACATTCAAGACCTTCGAGCCCGACCCCATGAATGTCAGTGGAACGGCCAACGACAACGTGCTCACCTACAACACCGAAATCGAAAACTGGCACGAATTCATCGCTGGCAACGAAGAGGCCAAGGTGAAGTCCTTCGATAAAAGGAAAGACTACCTCATAGGCGACAATATCTCATTTGACAGCGGAACCTCCTACAGCTACGAAGTAGAGGTGGCGGACGAAAACACCACCACGCGCGAATGGAGCGTCAAAGCAGGACTGGTCGTCGATAACACCTTCGGATTAAACATCAAGGGCTTCGGACTCGAGGTGCATCTGCAAGACGAGACCATGGGCGGACGACACGAGGTACACTCCGACGGCACCACCGAAACAACGACGTTCAGCTACACCCTGGCAGAGGACGGCGACGACGACGCATTGTCGGTGGACGTGCTGGGATACGACGGCTTCGGACCTATTTTCCACACCCGCGGTGGACAGACCTGCTGTCCGTATGAGGGAGAGGAACGTACCAAGTACTACGTAGACGACAAGGGAAATCATCCCGTCATCATGGAGGCTACGATGCAGATTGAAGTGCCACAGATCAACGTCGACGTGCCCATCCTAAGTGACATACCCACTGGCGGCACGGCCGACTACACGCTGCGGCTCTCCAACGCATCCGATATCGACGAGGACGTCTACTACCGGCTGCTCGTCGACGACGAGTCCAACCCCGACGGCGCCAACCTGACGATTGACGGAAAGCCCGTCACCGACAGCCGCGTCATCAAGATTCCCGCAGGACAGACGGTCACCAAGGCGCTACAGCTCAAGCAGACCAACACCAGCATCCTCGACTACGAGGACATCGCGCTCGTGCTCGCATCGCAGTGCCAATTCGACCCGACCAGCACCTGGGACGTCATCGCCGACACCGTCAAGATCTCGGCCCACTTCGTGCCATCATCGTCGGAGGTGGATCTCGCACTATCCAACACGCTGATGAACACCGAGACGGGCTCCGACCTCACCCTGACATTCTCCGGCTTCAACCGCAATTACCGAGGACTGAAAGCCTTCCGACTGCAGTACATGCCGCAGGGAGCTGCCGACTGGATACAGTTCCACGAATACGTGGTCAATACTGCTGACGTGACAACCAACAACGAGATACTGCCCGCAACAGGGGCCTCCGTCAGCTACACACTGCCCATGGCTCAGTTCAACGACGGCAGCTATCTCTTCCGAGTCGTCTCAGCCAGCACCTACGGCACCAGCGAGGTCTATTGCTACAGCGACGAGATAGCCCTGACCAAGGACATGCAGCGGCCCACGCCGCTCGGACTGCCCGAGCCTTCCGACGGCATACTCGAGGCCGGCGAGGATGTCAGCATCACCTTCAACGAAAACGTCGTGAAAGGCGCACTCACCAAGACCGCCAACTTCAAGCTGACAGGTATACTCAACGGCTCACCAGTAGCCCACGAGACAGCACTGCGCGCTACCGGCGGCGAGAGTCCGACAGCACAGACGGAGGCTGGTGTCACCCTGTCAGGTAAGGACTTTGCCTTCGATATGTGGGTCAATGTCCAGGGGGCAGGCACACTGCTCAGCCACGGAATCGGCACGTCGAAGATGACTATCGCCACCGACGACCAGGCCCATCTCATTGTCACACTCGGCAACGACACCTACACCGCTCAAGGTGATGGGCAATCACCGGCACCGACCATACCCACCGACAAATGGGTATTCCTCACCGTCAGCTACCAGCAGGCCGACGACGGCGGAAAGCTCTCCGCTGCCGTAGCCTCCGACAGCGAGACCATACACTTCTTCAACGACAAGCCCGTCGCTAAGTACGATGGAGACGGACCGCTTGCCGTAGGCAAGGGCCTCAACGGTGCCATCCACGAGCTCCTGCTCTGGGACGAGGCACACGACCTCACCACCGCCTTGGCCGACCGCTCCGTCACCAAGAGTCCCTCCACGCGCCACCTCATCGGATACTGGAAGATGAACGAGGGCGAAGGAACCACCATCCGCGACTACGCACGCAACCGACACATGACCATGCCCACAGAGAACTGGTATCTCAACAACGAGAACATCGGCGTAACGCTCGACGGAGAGCATCGCATCAGCATCGAAGCCTCCGCCCTGCAGCTCCTGCCTAACGACGACTACGCACTCGAATTCTGGATGCGCGGCGAAAAGCAGCAAGCCGAGGCACAGCTCCTGCAGATGGGCGACGTCGCACTATGGGTCAATACCGACGGACAGCTGCAGCTCAACGGCAAGAACGCCTACGCGCCCGACGCTGACGCCACAGCCATGACCACCTCTGCCGGAAACATCCTCGACAACGCCTGGCACCACATCGCTCTCAGTGTGCTCCGCCAAGGTGCCGCCGCCGTCTATGTCGATGGCAAGCGCGTGCTCACTACCAACGCCGCTAACGTTGGAACCATCAACACCAACCAGCTCATCGTAGGCGCTAAGCGCACCTCAGTCATGTCCGACGAGATCGGCCAATACGCCTTCGAACGGCCCTTCAAGGGCACCATCGACGAGCTGCGGCTCTGGAGTGCATCCATGAATGCCGACCTCCTCGCTAAACAGCGGAAGATGCGCCTCACGGGAACAGAGGACGGACTGATGGCCTACTTCCCCTTCGAGAAGAAAACCATTGACAGCTACAGCCAGATCGTCACCGACGGCAACGACGAAGACCTCACGGGAACTGGTATCAAGGCACAGCTCATCCCCCTTACTATCGTAGCTCCCTCGGCAGCCGGAGGAGATGTTACCCCGACCTACTCACCCGACGCTCCCGCCCTGCGCACCAAGCCTGTCGAGACCAATGTAGGATTCTCCTTCACGGCTTCTGACAACAAGATCGTCATCACCGTCGACGAGGACCCTGCCACCATCGAAGGCTGTACACTGAACTTCACAGTACGCGATGTCAGCGACCTCAACGGCAACTACTCGCTACCAACGACATGGAGTGCCTTCGTCAACTGCAAGCAGCTTGTCTGGAAGGATGACGAACTGGCCGTAGAACAGCCAGCTAACACATCCAGTACAATGAGCGCTACCATCGTCAACAAGGGCGGCAGCATGCAGATGTGGACGCTAAGTGGCATGCCGGCATGGCTACAGGCAAGCACCGAGAGTGGCACCACCAATCCGCTGGCCGAGACGAAGGTGACCTTCACCATCACCGAGTCGACACCCATCGGCAAGTACGAGGAGACCATCTACCTAACCGGCACCGACGGCATCGAAGTGCCGCTGACAATCCGCGTCACAGTCAAGGGCAAGGAGCCTGACTGGGCAGTGAACGAGAACGATTTTGAAGGCTCTATGATCCTCATCGGTACCCTTGAGATTCTGGGTGTGCCCAGTGAGGACAGCGACGACATCGTGGCTGCATTCGTAGACGGCGAGTGCCGAGGCCTGGCACGTCCGGAATACAACCAGCGCTACGACCGCCACCTGCTCTCTATGGACATCTACGGCAATAACGACGAACTGAACAAGGATGTGACCTTCAAGGCATACGATGCCTCCACGGGTGTCACCTATCCCGTGATCGTCACCAGCGAGGATGTGAACTTCCAGGTCGACAGAATGTACGGCAAGCCTGCCGTTCCCGTGATACTCTCAGCTGTCGACATCCAGGAGCAGTTCACGGCGCTCGCCAAGGGATGGAACTGGCTCTCGCTGAACGTCACCCTCGACGAGATGACCGTTCCTGTCGTGTTCAAGGACCTCTCAGCCAGCACTTCACTGGTGAAGAGCAAGAAGATCTCCATGATGAACTACGACGGCACCTGGTATGGTCAGTCCATCGGACTCAACAACTCGGAGATGTACAAGGTGCAGATGAGCCAGGCCGACAACCTCCATATCATGGGCAAGAAGGTCGATCCTCAGGCAACGCCCATCACGCTCATCCCTGGGTGGAACTGGGTGGCATACAACGGATCGCAGACCATCAGCATCACTGACGCAATGGCCGACATGGATCCTCGCGACGGCGACGTGGTGAAGGGACAGCGTGGCACGGCCATGTACGACGGCTACGAGTGGTTCGGCGGCCTCAAGTCGCTTGTCCCCGGCCAGGGATACATGATTCAGACCACTGACGCACGTACGTTCCGCTATCCGAAGGCAGTCTCTGCAGCGGGTGCACGAATGATGACCAGCTACGATGAGGCTCCAAGCCACTTCGCGCCTGTCGACTGCCACCTCTATCCCAGCAATATGACTGTCGTGGCACAGGTGCTCATCAATGGAGTCCCTGCCGCCGGCATCGAGGTTGGAGTGTTCGACAAGGAGGAGTGCAGGGCTGCAGCCGTCACCGATGCAGACGGGCTTGCAGTGCTGACCATCCCCGGCGACGGTCACGCCACAATGACGTTCCGTGTCTATGACGGCAGCCAGACTGCAGCATGCGACGAGACGCTCCCCTACGAGAACGATGCCATCCAAGGCTCACGACGCAGTCCGTTCGTCGTCGGCGTCTCGCCGACCGGCATAGAGACCCTTACACAGCAAGACAGCGACAGCATGCTCTATGACCTCCAGGGCCGCCGAGTATACCGACAGACGGAAGGCGTACAGCGCTCTACGCTGAAGAAGGGTGTCTATATCGAGGACGGCCAGAAGAGAGTAAAGAAGTAATCACATAAAAATACGAAAATGAAAGCAATGAAGAAATTCAACTGGTTGCTGGCGCTCCTCATTATGGGGAGCACCAGCCTGAAGGCACAGCAGAACAACGACCCGTTCCCGGAGCCCGCATCAGAGCAGAGCTCAACAAACATGACCGTATGTGCACAGGTATTCATCGACGGTACGCTCCAGGAGGAAGGCATCGTGGCAGTCTATGCCGCCGACGAGATAAGGGGAAAGGCACCGATTAAAAGTGATAAGCACCTTGCCATCATCACTGCGTGGGGCAATGGCGGCGAGGCACTTCATTTCAGAGTCTTTGTCCGCGGTGGCGTCATCGAGGTGGACCAAGGGCTTACCTATACGGTCGACGGTGTGCAGGGATATCCTAACACCCCCTATGCCATCAACCTGACCGCCCCCATCACCAGCAAGCTCACAGAAGAGGGCTATGCTACCACATGCCTGCCCTTCAACACTAGGATCCCCGACGGTGTCTCAGCATTCTGTGCAAAGGGACTCGTAGACGACAAGCTTGAGCTGGAGAAGATCACAGGCGGTGTGATTCCCAAGGGGACGGGTGTGCTCGTCAAAGGAAGCGGTGAGAGCATCACATGGGGCACTACCGTTGCCAAGCCTACAGCTGATGTCAGTGCCAACAAGTTCACAGGAACACTAGAACCGAAGGAGGTGACCGAAAAAAGTGTGCTCACCCTGGGTTACACCACCAAGGACGGGGAGAAGAAGCTGGGATTCTGGTGCTACACGGGTACCACCATCGCCGCCAACAGGGCCTACATCGCCGACTTCACGGCCGGGGCACGCGGTGTGACATTCGACTACGTCACGCTGACGGCTGTCGCTGAGGTGAAAGGAACGGATGCCACGGATGCCGTCGTATACGACCTGCAGGGACGGCGAGTCAACACGCTCAAGCCCGGCCTCTACATCCGTAACGGCAGGAAATACATAGTCAGATAGTCATTTATCATTGACCATTGACCATTGACCATTGAATATTGACCATTAAAAAGTAAAGTCATGAAAAAGAACTATATAAGACCCAGAATGGACATCGTCACCCTGCGCACAGCCACCAGCTTACTAGAGGTTATCAGTGCAGCCCCCACACAATACACTGATGAGAACTTCAGCCGATATCGTAACAGAAAAATCTGGGACGACGAAGAGGATGAAGACGAAGAGGATGAAGAAGAAGACTGGTACTAAGTCCATAATGAAGGACTGACAGACCTCATAGTGAAAGAGGGTGTGTCAAAATAGGCACATCCTCTTTTTGCTTACTTCCCTACATAGCATCTTAGGTTAAGTTTAGCTTAATTCCTGCAAAACAGTTGCTAATTAACGTGAGTCCGACGAATTCACGTTGGTTTAGAAAAAAGAAAAGACGACAAGGGCTGGATGGCTATGATGCCTATCCAGCCCTTGCGGTTTAAGAGTGACAGATGAAACAAACCTAAGGGTTTACAATGCCCTGTCCAGCATTTCGCTGACATCGGCCCCTTCCGGCTGCGGCTGCCAGCGGCTCATCAGTTCGCAGACCACTACGCCTGCGGCATTGGCCAGCCTGTGGAGGTAGCCGCCGTCGGCAGTGCGCGACATGCGGCACGTCAGGTTGTCGTCGAGATAGGTCTCGTGCAGCCAGTGGACCACGAGCGACGAGAGCGTCTGCGAGGCCAGCACCTCGTCGGGCATCGTCAGCAGGGCGATGCTGACGTAGCTGCGGTTGCTGACGTGGAAGTTGAAGTCGAGGTCGAGACGTGTGGCGCGATGGTCCATCGTCATGTCCGTCGTCTGCGGATTGGGGAACCGTATCTTCTTGTGGCCGGCCGTCATCAGCTGCGGCACTACCGTCAGCTGGCCGACCAGGAAATCCGTCGGCTCCAGCCTCTTGGTGTCGAGGTTCAGGATGTTCCACTGGCTGGTGCCCGAGGCGATGAGCTGCTCATCGCGCTTGCGGACGATGCGGAAGTCGCAGTAGATGCGGAGTGAGGTCAGTTCGCTCACCCACAGCTCCACGGTGAAGTCCTCCGACCAGTAGGTCACTGTCGGCTGGACATCCATCTGCACCTCCGTGATGACCCACATCCGCCGCTGTTTGACGATGTCGAACGCAGCGACATGATGGATGGTCATCAGCCGCGCGAAGCTGTCCTGAAAGTACATCAGCAGGGCATTGGGCGTAAGCCTGTACGTCGGCGTAATGTCGGATGCCGTCGCTGTGTAAGTGTGTCTGTATTTTCCGTCTGTTAACATAGTGTATTGATAGTGAAGAGCAAGGGCGTGTGTTTAGCATGCCATGAGATAGACCGTCAGCTCGACGAGCAGGCAGACGGCGCCGCAGCAGTCGCCTGTGTATCCGCCCAGCCGTCGCCAGATGAGCATGTAGAGGAAATACATGACGAGGGCGGGGATGAAGATGACGAGTTCCCAGGCGACGTCGGTCTGCCAGATGAGCAGGGCCATCGGCAGCAGACCCTGCAGGGCCAGCAGGACGCCGGCCGTCGTGGAGGGACGACGATAGACGATCTTCGACTTAGCCTGCTCGGCCGTCCGCGCATAGGGCATCATCATGACCAGCTGGCTGGTGGCCATCTTGCTGTAGGGGTCGGCGGCGAGGATGCACAGGGCCGCCAGCCGCGTCGGCATGGCATAGAGGCAGCAGAAGAGCAGCAGAACGTAGACGACGAGCGCCAGGACGCCGTAGGTGCCGATGTGAGAGTCCTTCATGATGTCGAGGATGCGCTGGCGGTTGTTGCCTCCGCCGCCGAATCCGTCGACGAAGTCGGCCAGCCCGTCCTCGTGGAGGGCGCCCGTGGTGAGCATGCGCACGACGATGGCCAGCACGACGGCCACGGCCGTTGGGAAGACCATCGAGCCGAAGTAGAGCGTGGCGGCCATGAGTCCGCCCGTGAGCCATCCTACGAGCGGCCACCACTCGACGACGGAGTCGTAGCACTCGCGTGAAGGCTGGTGGATGCGCCATAGTGGCAGGCGTGTGAAGTAGATAAATGCGGCCCAGGGGCGGTCGATCAGTTTATAGTTCATAGTTTATAGTTAATAGTTCATTGTACATTATTCATTGTACATTATCCATTGTACATTGTACATTATTCATTGTACATTATCAAAAGTATTTCGTGATGGCCGCCTTGTCGAAGGTGTTCATCTCGTTGACCATGCGCACGGCCGAGTCGACCAGCGGGTAGGCACAGAGGGCCCCTGTACCCTCACCCAGCCGCAGGCCCAGGCGGAGCAGCGGACGGGCGCCAAGCACGTCGAGCAGGCGCTGATGGCCACTCTCGTCGCCGCAGTGGGTGAAGATCATGTAGTCCTGGGCGGCAGGACAGAGCCGCACGGCAGCCAGCGCACAAGCCGTCATGATGAATCCGTCGACGAGCACGAGCATGCGGCGCTCGGCAGCCCGCAGCATGGCCCCGACGGCCGCCACCATCTCGTAGCCGCCAAAGGTGCGTATGGCGTCGGCCGCCGTGAAGCCGAAGCTGAACATCGGATAGGTGGCCACGGCCCTCGTCAGCACGTCCTGCTTATGGCGGATGCCGGCCTCGTCGAGCCCTGAGCCGGCCCCTATGCACTCGCTCAGGGGGATGCCTCCGAAGAGGCTCATCCAGATGCTCGATGGCGACGTGTTGGCGATGCCCATCTCGCCGATGCTGACGACATTACAGCCCTCAGCGGCGCAGTCGTCGACGAGCGCGGCGCCGATGGCGAGCGTCTGCTCATATTCTGCCTCCGTCATGGCGGGCTCATAGAGGAAGTTGCGGGTGCCGCGCCTCACCTTGCGGTCCGTGATGCCCTCCACGCCCGAGAGGTCGTAGTCGACGCCCACGTCGACGATGCGCAGGTGGAAGCCGTGCTGACGGCAGAACATGTTGCAGCCGCCACCCCCACGCGTGAAGTTGATCATCTGCTGCCACGTGACCTCACGGGGCGACAGGCTGACGCCCTCGCGCTCGATGCCGTGGTCGCCGCCCAGCAGCAGGTGGCAGGGGTGCTGCAGCGTGGGGCTGAGCGTCTGCTGGACGAGGCATATCTGCAGGGCCAGCTCCTCGAGTCGTCCGAGCGAGCCCTTGGGTTTGTTCAGGTTGTCGATATGGCGCTGGATGTCAGCTGCCAGCCGCCTGTCAGGGCGTTCGATGTTGAAGTTCATTTTCACGTAAATGTTTCTATTTCACTTTGATACTGATGCCGCTCACCATGAGCACGACCTCGTCGGCCCGATGCGCGACATACTGGTTCATCCATCCCTGCAGGTCGGTGAAGCGCCGCTGCAGGGCATTCTCGCTGACGCCGCCAAGACCGATCTCGTTGGTCACGAAGATTAACGTCGCGCCGGGCTGGCTGACCAGCCGGTCGAACTCGTCCTTGGCTTGCTGCAGGGCCCGGGCGACGTCATTGTCGTCTTCAAAGAAGAAGAAATTGGTCAGCCAGAGCGTGATGCAGTCGACGACCACCACGCGCCCCCCGACGTCGTGCTGGCTGAGCCACATAGGTTCCTCGATGTTGGTCCACTGGGGGCCGCGGCGCTCCTGATGGCGCCTCACCCGCTCGCGGAACTCGTCGTCCCAGACGCGGGCCGTGGCCATGTAGACGGGGTCGGCAGCCAGCCCCAAGGCCATCTGCTCGGCATATTCGCTCTTGCCTGAGCGCTGTCCGCCCGTGATGAGTATGACGCGGCTCTCCTTCATATCTCGATGCGCTCTATGCCGCCATAGCCCACCTGATTCTGATAGGCGTCGGAGAGTTGGAACAATCCGCCGTAGAGGCCCGCACAGACGAGCACCCCGCCGTGGGCAAAGACGGCCACCCGGCGATAGTCCTGCTGACGGAGCTCGTCGAGAAATACGCCGACCCGCCGGCGCAGCATGGGGAAGCTCTCGCCGCCTGGCGTCGGCAGCCGCAGGTAGTCGTCGAACCACTGGCGCGCGTAGTCGTCCGTCAGCTCGGCGTAGGGGCGCATCTCCCACTCCCCCATCGACATCTCTTTCAGCCGGTCGTCGAGCCGCGCGTCGCCATGACCGCAATATTCGGCCAGCAGGCGGGCCCGACGGAGCGGCGAGGCGAAGACGGCGTCGAAGGGCTCATAGGGCGCCAGCGAGGCCTTCGTCAGGGCTGCCTCCTGCTCGAAGGTCGGGGCCACGTCGACGTCGCTCTGCCCGTAGCAGGTGCCTGGGGGAACGTCGACGCTCGTATGTCTGATAAGTATGATTTCCATATATAAAATAGGTAATAACAGTGCAAAGGTACAAATATTTTAGAAAAATATGAACTTTTCTTCAAATAAATTTGGCGGTTTCAGGAAAAATGCGTACTTTTGCACCCGCAATCGCTCATCAGGCGCCTGTGGCGGAATTGGTAGACGCGCCAGACTTAGGATCTGGTTTCTCCCGAAGTGCAGGTTCGAGTCCTGTCAGGCGCACGCACAAAAATTACATTGTCGGCATAGCTCAGCTGGTTAGAGTATCACCTTGACATGGTGGGGGTCCTTGGTTCGAGTCCAAGTGTCGACACGAAGAACGAGAGAAGGAGAAGACCACGAAGCGGTTTTCTCCTTTTTCTTTTTATGACCGCAAAGAAAAAGAAGAGAGAGAGCATGGACAGGCAGCGCCAACACATCATCGACGGACTGCGCGACGGCACCCCCATCGCGCTGGGCTACTTCGCCGTGGCCTTCTCCCTCGGCATCATCGCAGCCAAGGCCGGCCTCAGCGCCCCCGAGGGATTCCTCAGCAGCTTCTTCACGCGCGCCTCAGCCGGCGAATACGGCGTCTACACGCTCGTCGCCGTCAATGCCGTCTATGCCGAGGTCGTCGCCATGTGCATGGTGGCCAACCTGCGCTATATGCTCATGAGCGCCGCCCTCTCGCAGAAGATAGCCCCCGGCACGTCGTGGCTCAAGCGCATCCTCATGGCCTGCTGCATCACCGACGAGGTCTTCGCCATCTCCATTGCCCATCCGGGCTACACCCCACCCGCCTACACCTACGCCGCCGCCCTCCTCTCCGGACTCTTCTGGGGCTCGGGCTGTGCCGTGGGCATCGTTGCCGGCAGCCTCCTGCCCCCGCCGATGGTCACCGCCCTGAGCATGTCGCTCTACGGCATGTTCATCGCCATCATCATCCCCCCGGCACGTCGCGACACTGGCGTCGCCTACGCCCTCATAGCCAGCTTCGTGCTCAGCGGCCTGGCCGCCGTGGCCCCCGTCATGAGCCATTGGAGCAGCGGCATGCGCACCGTCGTCCTCACCATCGTCATCTCCGCCGTTGCCGCCTGGCTGCGGCCCGTCAACCCCGAAGCCCATGAGCCAGCATAGCGTCGTCATCTATATCCTGCTGGCCATCGTGGTCACCAACCTGATCCGCATCCTGCCCGTCGCCCTCATCAAGGGGCCCATCAGGAACCGCTTCGTGCGCAGCTTCCTCTACTACGTGCCCTACGTCACCCTGGCCGTCATGACCTTCCCCGACATGGTGCGCGCCACCCCCACCCCATGGCCCGGACTGCTCGCCCTCGTGGCCGGAATCGTCGCCGCATGGTTCCGCCTGGGCCTCTTCCCCGTCGCCCTCATCTGCTGCGTCATTGCCTATCTGGCCATCTGAAATAATTGTCACTTTTGTTGACAAACAACAAAACGACGAAAGAGAAACGGTCCTTTTCGCCTCGAAAAGCACCGCTTCTCGACTCAAAAAGCACCGCTTCCCGACCCGAAAAGCACCGCTTCTTTTTAGGCAAGACATCATACCACTGATAATCAAACAATTACTAAACGCCAGCAATCTGTTGTCAGTTTATTTTACAAAACCGTTCCCCGACCCCGTTACCGTCGAAAATTTAATTGCAAAAAAACATAAACAAAACGCAATTATCTCAAATTTTCTTCTTATCTTTGCACACAGAAAATGCATACATACAAAACCTGACACAGACTAAATTATAAATAATAGTAAGTATAAAACAACAAAAACAGACCAGCAATGATAAAGAAAAGGCTCTTCCCTTTACTGCTTATTTTGGCCACCACGCTGACAGCATATGCCTACACTGACGTCGACGGCTTCTACGGCGAGACCTGGCTCGACCATGTCAACGAGGACGGCTTCGGCGGAGGCAACTTCGGCGACGGCTCTGAGAACAACCCCTGGCAGATACGCTCGGCCGGCGCACTGGCCTACCTGGCACGCGCTGTCAACCGCGAGGGCGAGACCTTCGCCGGCAAGTACTTCGTCATCGCAGCCAACATCAACCTGGCCGTCCCAGGCGCCAACGGCTGGCCGCTGGTATGGGTGCCTATAGGATGCACGACCAACCCCAGTTCTGACAATGCCCCCACCTTCAAAGGCACGCTGAAGAACGGCACCGACGCCAACGGCAAGCCCTACGAGATCACGGGCATGACCATCCGCGCCACCTCGACGGCCACGACCACCTGCTTCGGACTCTTCGGCGCCCTGCGCGGCACCGTCGACGGGCTGGTCGTCAGGAACGCTCAGCTCAACCTCGACATTTCTGGCGAATACTTTGCCGGCACCCTCAGTGGCTATCTGGGCCTCTCAAGTCCGGCCACGATTAGCCAGCGCTGGGGCTCCGTACGAAACTGCACCGTGGAGCAGACAACCATCGAGGCCGAGAGCAACAACGACGACACCGCCATCGGCGGACTGGTAGGTGTAGCCATGCTTGACCTGAACGAGCTGGCCCACAACGTCGCGAAGACGACGATGCGACTGACGGGCCCGATGTCGGCCGGCGGCGTGGTCGGCGAAGCGTGGTGGAACGTGCAGGACTGCCATGCCGTGGTCGACATGACCATTGGCAACACCCCGGACAGCGAATGCTCGGTGGGCGGCATAGTGGGATACTCCGCTGGGCTGAACACCACCCAGACCAACAAGATCATAGCCGTGAAATGCTGCACCTCGTCGGGCGAGATCAGGGGCAGCGCCGGCAAGATCAACATGGGCGGCATCATTGGCAACGCCCATTACACCCTGACAATGACGGCCTGCACCACCTGCACTGCCCTCTCCGGCGGCTACACCATGGGCGGACTGATAGGCAACGCCTACTCCATGTCCGGCAACGACGGCATGATGGTTGAGGAGTGCTACTGCAGCTCGTACGTCGACGGCACTGCGGCCACCTACGCCGGCGGACTGTTCGGCTATGTAGAATATAATTTTAGAGCCAGCAACCACAGCATCACTCCTAACGACAACCTGCGGTTCAGCTACTTTGCCGGGACGATGAAGAAGCCCGCCAACTCCGAGCACTACGGCACCATTGTGGGCTATGCCTATGGATACAAACGGTCGGGATACCTGAAGTTCGGCTACTTCAAGCGCGACTACCGCCAGTGCAACCTGCAGACGAACAGCAACGAGTGGGTCGACGACGGCGACGACCTGGCCCTGGCCACCTACTTCACCCCGCGGCCCGTCGACGGCGACTTCCGCTTCGACCAGAACGCCGAGCGACCGCAGGTCTACATCTACTCCGAAGGCCGCGACCTGTTCTACACTGACAACATGCGACTGGCCGGCACGCCCTTCAACGTCACGGGCGACGGGCAGGCATTCTTCGACCTGTGGGATACGACGGTCGACTTCCAGATAGGCACCTTCAAGAACCGCAGCACACAGGAGGAGATAGCCACCTTCACCCTGCCGCTGCCGCCAGCCTGCGTCGAGGTGCAGGAGAATGTGGTAAAACTGCTCGACCCGGGCGAGGCCGACGTCTACGTCAACTATAAAGGCCTGCAGCGCAAGGTGCACCTGACGCTGACCTACGGACTGCCGTGGGACTACCAGTCAGTGCCCCGCAACTACAACGACTACTTCGCCGGCGGCGACGGTACGGCCAAGAACCCCTACGTCATCCACAATGTGCCGGAGCTGATTCGCGTGATGGCCAACCGCCCCGAAAACGATACGCCCGAGGCGTACCGCTACAACGTGGCCGGCAAGCACTACATCCTGGCCAACGACCTCTTCTTCAACAACCATCTGCTGGTCGAGGACGAGCAACCACGAGAGGAAGCCCAGACATTCTCGGCTAACTATCCTTGGCACGCCACTCTCCACGGCAACGGCAAGACCATCTACGGCCTGTGCATCAAAAAAGAGGACATCACCGACAACGCCAACCTCGGACTCATCACCACCCTCGACGGCACCGTCACCGACCTGGCCATCGTCGACAGCTATATCCGCGCCGGCATCGCTTCGGAGGGCAGTGCGGAGATCAACGCCGGAATGCTCTGCGGCAAGCTCGACGGGGGCACCATCGAGCGCTGCATGACCCACGGACTGGTGCAGGCCGACGGCTATGCCGGTGGCATCTGCGGACAGGCCCCGGGCGACGGCGGACGCATCATCGACTGCTTTACCGGCGTCCACATTGGCTGGGCCAACTCACAGAGTCTTTTCCACGGTGCTGGCATCGCCTACAACACGACGGCAGCGGTGCAGCGCTGCGTCAGCACCGGAAAGATTGAGGACGGCAGCTACTACCCTGTATATGGCATCACTGCAACAGGAAGCAACTGCACCGACAGCTGGTTCGACCGCCAGATGATGTCTGGCAACGTCATGACTGAAGGCAACGCCCTTACCAAGGACATCATCTCGGGACAGATACTGACCAACGCCGCCGCCTGGCAGAACGGCGAGCAGCGCTACCCCATGCTCCGCCAGTTTGCCAAGACGCCCTACGGCGACCTGCTCTCGATGGCCGTGCGCTTTGACGACGGCGACCGCGCCGGCAGCATCACCGAGATCTTCGAGTTCCCCACGGAGAACGTCAGCTGGCGGGCCAGATACGGCGAGCTGTACCTCGACGTGATCAACGAGTGCGGCGCCGGAACGCCTAACGGCATGACGGGCGACGTCACCGAGCACCTGCTGGCTGAGTCGACCGATGTCAAGAGCCTCTGCACCAAGGCCCTGCGCGCCCTGGCCGTGAACGTCCGGGCCGACAAGGCCGGCATAGCGTTTGCCGACCAGAACGTCAAGACGGCCGCCCTCACGGCCTTCGACACCAACGGCGACCAGCTCGTCACCCTGCGCGAGGCCTTCGAGGCCACGTCCGCGCAGTTCGGCACCTTCAATCAGGCGGCCGCACAGGCCGTGACCTTCAATGAGCTGCGCTATTTTGCCGGCTTCAGCACCCTCCAGACCGGCATGATCTCCGGGCTGCAACAACTGCATGAGGTCACGCTGCCACCCTCCATCACCACCATCGCCACCAACGCCTTCCTTGGCTGCACCAGCCTCGACGAGGTGGAGCTGCCCGCGAAGTTCGCCACGCTCCAGCAGGGCGGCTTCTACGGCTCGGGCATCAAGAACATCCTCGTCGCTGAGAAGAACGCGCAGTGCCGGAGCATCGGCGGCGCCCTCTACAAGATTGACACCTACGACGACGACAAGGTGATGCTCATGGCCTATCCTCCCGGACGCGGCGAGGCGGACGCCACCCTGAGTGCACCGCTGTCGGCCATCATGCCCTACGCCATCTACAAGGTGCCCGCCCTGCGCAATGTCTACATCGACAACTGCCTGCCCGAGGGCGAGATGGCCGTGCTCGAGGAGGACGGCATCATCCATGAGGATGCCGACGACATAATCCACGTCTATGTCAACGACGGCTCGTTCAATTCGAAGCTGTTCCAGAAATACTATAACGACGACGACTGGGGCGAGCTCTACTACGACGAGGGACACCTCGACATCTATTATCCGCTCAACGTCACCAGCGCTCTCTGGGCCACACTCTACATCGACTTCCACACACAGCTGCCCGAGGGGCTGACCGCCTACATCGCCGACTACCCCGACGAGGACAACAAGACCGTCGAGCTGCACAGCATCGGCCGCATCGTCCCCCGCTCCACGCCCGTCGCCATCAAGGCCGAGCAGCCCGGGCTCTATCCGCTGTATAAGTACACTGGCAACGTGCCCGACGTGAACAAATGGGAGAACCGCTTCGTCGGCTCGTTCATCGGACAGGACAACCGCTGGGGCGTGCCCGTCAACCAGGAGACGGCCGACGAGGGCAGCATCCTCACCCTCGGGCGCAACGCCAACGGCGAGGTGGGATTCTATAAGTACAACGGCACCCTGATCCCGCCCTACCGCGCCTACCTCACCCGCAACAACATCATCGAGGGCGGCGCCATCCGCATCGGCAACGCCCTCGTCGAAGAGCCTGACGCCATTGCTGCGCCCTCAGCCGCCGACGCCTCAGCCGCTATGCGCTGGCACACGCTCGACGGCCGCCGCCTGAGCGGGCGTCCCTCGCGTCCGGGCCTCTATATCATTAATGGAAAGAAAACAATCATCAAATAACAATGAATAAGCGAAAGTATCAGGCACCATTCACTAACATGGTTGCCGTCGACAGTCCCTGCCTGATGGCCGGCACCACTACTGAGACACTCCGTTTCGACCCTAACGAAGGCACCAGCGAGTCGCTCTCAAGAAGATCGCGCACGCAAGACTGGGACGAAGATTAATCCACCCCCCTAACAACAGTTATCGGCAATGAAAAAACTTTTAACCGCCATCCTCTTGCTGACCGCGACCCTGCTGCCGGCACAGGACTTCAGGCTCTACTTCGCCAACAACGTCACCGACGTGGTCGACTTCAACGACATCGAGACTGCCGCCTCAGGACTTAACTGGCGCGAGGTCAAGGATAAAGAGCTGGCCGGCAACATCGTCGAGGTGGACGCCGTCAGGCAGATGTTCGCTTCGACGGACGTCAAGTACCGCGCACAGCAGCGGCAGTTCTGGCGCATGCGCGACCACAACCTGCTCTGCTTCCGCATCGACGACGGCACCGACGGCGCCAACAGCTATCAGGTGGAAGTGGAGGACACCCTTGGACGCCCCAAGGCCATCACCGTCAACCGCTACTTCTTCCTCAACGTCATGCGACAGGACAATCCCGTCAGCCTGAAGGTATGGGCCACGGGCAACCCCGCGGAGGCCATACACTTCAAGTACTACGTGGCCGACTGGGACGACGACAACCTCTACACCTTCCAGCTCGACTCACGCCGACAGCTGGCCGACGAGCAGTACAGCCTCGAATATCGCTACAGCTACGTCGACGACCATGGCACCTATCAGGTAGCAACGCAACAGCTGGCCCTGCGCGACTCGGCCTTCCAGAGCTTCTACATCGCCGACAACCAGAACCTCATCGACGTCTTCCTCAAGTCGGGCGACCACAAGCTGCGCCTCGACAAGACCCGCCTGCACACCGGCGTCACCCTCGACCCCGACTTCGAGCGCACAGTGCTCTCCACGCGCTTCATCCTCGACAAGCACGAGAACCGCGAGCTCGTCAACTTCAACTGGGTCGGCTCCGGGCTCTATGAGCAGTACGACACCCTCTATCTCAGCCTGCACAACGAGCAGGGAGCCAACATCACTAAGGCCACGATGCACGTCGACGCCGTTGACATGAACGGCAACAGCACCAGCGCCACGGACGTGCGCTACCTGGGCTACAACCGCCAGAAGAAGGCCCACCTCATCCTCACCCACGGCAACCCCGCCTACATCGAGATCCTGGCCACAGGCTACTGCCCCGCCCTCTACCGATATGCCGGTGCGGCCGACAGCGAGGGCATCGTCGACCTGGAGCGCTGCACAGACAACATCACCCTCTTTGCCAATCCCGCCGACGAGGCGACCATCGCCATCAGCAGCCAGCACCTCTACGCACTCAACGACACCCACACCGTCGAGGAGCGCAACGGCAAGGACTACAGCATCTGCAACCTCGCCGACTACGACCTGTCGACCCTCGTGCCCGCTGACACCCTCACCTACATGGAGGATGCCGGCAACGACTGGCCCAAGACGCTCAACGGCAACATCGTGGAGCGCCTCGCACAGGTCGAGATGGTCTACTCCAGCGAGGCCTCTGACGACATCGCCTCGACACGCCTCATCGCCATCGACGACGAGACGGCCGAGGAGCACATCGCGCGGTGGCCCGACGTCACGGCCGTCTACGCCAAGCACCATCCGGGCTTCACCCGCGACTACTACTTCGCACGGTTCAGCCTCGTCGATGTCATTGCCCCCAATACCATGTGCAGCCTCCGACTGGAGGCCGGCGACAAGAGCTTCAGCCGTTTCCCCCTGCTGCGCAACCTCCACATCGAGCGCGAGAAGGTGAAGCAGGCTGCCGAGGACTACACCCAGAAGCAGGTGATGAACATGGGCGACGACTCCCCCGGCGGGCTCTTTGCCGAGCAGGGCATGTCGTTCAACTTCCCATTTGAGTTCAAGATGAACCTCGGGCCGCTGTTCAAGATCAAGAACTCGCTCAACTACGACATGAAGAAGCAGAAGCTCACCAACACCACGAAGCTCATCTACAAGCGTCAGGACGGCGCCGACGAGCCCGAGGAGATCAAGGAGATGCGCAGCGAAGCCAAGGAGTTTCTTGACAACAGCTCAGAATCAGGACATACATGGTACGAAGACGGCGACGGCGACACACGCTACAACAACGTGGGCGACACCCGCAAGTTCGACGACTGGTTCACCAACGAGATGGACGACATCTGCTCCATCGACTACAACAACATCGGAGCCGGATTCTTCGGCAGCGCCAAGCTCAAGGTCAGCTTCAACCTCGGCAAGCTGATGACGACCGGCAGCCTCAGCGATGCCCTCATGCTCGAAGAGCTCTCCGGACAGATAGGCTACGGCCTGTGCATCGCCAGCCCCAGCCTGCTCGACAAGTATTTCTCCGAAGGACCCGTGGCCACGCTGCTCAAGAAGATTCCCTTCTTCGGCATCGGGGGCGTCATGGAGGCATCGGTGCAGGGCGACTTCGGCGTGAAGACACTCAACACCGACTATCCCTCGTCGTGGGACAACTTCGGAGCGTTCTTCACACTCTCAGGAAAAGTACGGGCCGGACTATGGGCCGAGCTCTGTGTGCCCTCCAACCCCATCTTCGCAGCTAACCTCGGCGTGCGCGGCGGTGGCAAGATCGGCATCATGGGCGGATTCGCCACGCCCTTCCAGCCCGACCGCTTCAACCTGGGAATGTATCTCATGGCCGGCATGGGCATCGAGGCCTACGCCAACATACGCACCTTCGGATTCCAGTGGTCGGGACGCGCCGGAGCTTATCTGGCCAACCGGCTCTACTATCCCAACAACAGCCATAACCCCCTCCATCCTGACTATCCCTACTGGCTGACGGGCAAGAGCCGCCCCATGACCATCGGCGACAGCTACCGCCGCGTCCCGGCCCTGGCCACCGACTACTTCGGCGAGACCATCGTCACCGACGTGGCCAGCGACGCCAACCCGCACTTCGTCGACGAGCACCACATCGTCTACAACGACCTGGGCGACCCCGCCGACTATAACGACGACGGCGTCAAGCTGCTCGACACCGACGACGGCACCATTCAGCGGCTCTCCTCAGACGAGCGCTCGGCCATCCACCACATGCGCTCCAAGCGCGCCGGCAACGAGGTCGTCGTCTACGAGCAGATGACCCGCCACATCGACGCCGCAGAGATGGATGCCGACCACGCCATCAGCAAGTCGAACGAGCTGGCGGCCTGCGCACAGATCATGGCCAGCGTCAAGCTCAGCGGCGACGACACGTGGCGGCAGTATGCCATCTCCAAGGACGACGGCATGGTCGACACCCACCCCGTCGTCACCATACAGGACGACGGCAAGGCTGCCTGCATCTGGCAGCACGGCACCATCGAGACGCTCGATGAGTCGCTGTCAGAGGACTCCATCTACAACAACGCCCTTCAGGGACAGCTGCTCCTCTCCATCTTCGACGGCAACGCCTGGTCAGCGCCCATCACGCTCCACGACCTGACACCTGACATGACAGCCCAGGAGTACGACCTTATCATGCGCAACGACACCGTCCTCGTCGGCACCAGCCTCGAGAGCTATCCCCTCGACTCCGTGCGCCACTCACGACGCTTCGTCTACTCGTCCGTCGACGTGGCTACGAAGACTGTCTTCCAGAAGGCCGAGACGCTCCGCCCCGCACACTTCTTCATGAACCGCGTCGGCCAGCATGCCGTCATCGCCATGCTCTACGAGAAGAGCGACTCGCTGCGCGACATCTACGTCAAGACACTCTCGATGAACGGCTATGCCGACGGACTCATGGGCAGCGACATCGGTGCCAACTACAGCACCCCCAACCGCGTCAAGATCATCACCGACCGCGCCGCCGTGGCCTGCAACGACTTCGCCATCCTCTGGACCGAGGTCTCCAACAACGCACACTACGAGGACGGCCAGGAGGGCTTCACCGAGACGCCCCGCAACATGCTCAACGCCTCGCGCATCAGCCTGCTGCCCTCGCCATTCGTCACCGTGCCCCTCACCATGGGCACCGAGCGCGACGGGCTCTCCATCATCGACTTCGACGGCATCCTCGACGACGCCCGCATCAAGGTTGTCTATTCACTGGCCGACATCGAGACGGGCGGCGCCCTGCTCATCACCAACGAGAAGTACTTCACCAACAGCTTCGACTACGACATCGGCTACGCCAGCCGCGCCCTCCTCGGCAGCACCACCCTGCCCGTCAGCGTCGTCGTCAGGAACACCGGCACCAGCAGCATCCGCTCCGTCGTCGCCACCATCAACGGCACCGACTTCCCCATCCCCAACTCGTTCGTAGCACCCATGCAGAAGCGCACCTTCGTCGTCCAGTATCCCCTCGACGACACCTTCGACGGCTACATCACCAACGCCGTCACCGTCGACTATGCCAACACGCTGCGCACCATGCAGCACCCCCGACGCCGCAACGTCAGCATGCTGCGCCAGACGAAGAGCAAGAACAAGGCCGCTCACGTCGACCTCGAGAACATCGAGATGCGCCTCGTACGCCACAACGTCGAGGGCGATGTCAACAGCTACGTCGTCGAGCTCACCGACCGCTCACTCTACGGACTCAAGGCCAACAACGCCATCCGCGTAGGGCTCTACCCCCACCCCAGCATCGTCGTGCCCCTCAGCGACGAGGCCGAGACCGTCGTCACGGCGGCCGACTTCGAGGACTACGGAGGCGTCCGCAAGGCCTACGCCACCGTCACCGTCAGCGGCATCCGTGAGCAGGCCCACGCCTATCTCACCACCCATCTCTCAACACTCGACGATCACGTCGCGCCGCTCAACAACGTCAGTGACAACGCCCACTACGTCGCACTCCTTCCCGCTGACACGCCGACCGCCATCCGCCAGCTCAGACACGACCCACAGCGCCAGCCACAGGTGCACATCACCAAGAGCGACGCCGGCCTCCTCGTCACCGGACTGCCCGCTGACGGCCACCTGCGCGTGTTCAACTCCGCCGGCATCCTCTGCTTCAGCAGGGAGGACGTCGCCACCACCACCATCCTCGTCCCCCTACGCCAGCACGACACCTACCTCGTCAGCACCGGCAAGGAGGTGGTGAAGGTCGTCTTCTGACAACGTACTATTTCGGATCAGTCCGCAAATCCAGTTGAGAGTAAGCACAGCCGCTCCCCTCCCCTCGAGGGGAGGGGTCGGGGGTGGGGTCTGTGACTAAATCCATTTGTAGGAGGTCACGTGTCTCACGTGACACCTGCAGATAGGCGCGACGTGATTATGTCTGGCAGAGTTTCTGATACGCCAGTCGCTCGTCGCCGTTGGCCAGAAAGATGATGCCGCAGAAGGCAAAGCCATGCTTCGCGACGAGGTGCTGCATGATGGTGTTGTCACGATGCGTGTCGATGCGGATGTTAGGGTCGTGCGCACGACAGAAGTCGATGACGCTGCTGAAGATGCCGTGCGCCTCAGGACAGCTGGCCAGGCGGTGCACCACATGATACGGCCGCACGTCATCGAGCCACGCGCCCTCATAAATCCGCGCGTAAGTAGGCTCTGGCGACGGCAGGAAGGCGAAGTAGCCGACGAGCCGCCCATCATCAACGACCACAAAGGCGCCGCCCGCAGCCATGTCGGCCCTGACGACCGTCTCCGAAGGATAGCCCTCGCCCCACTGGAGCATGTTGCCCGACTGCCGCATGATACGCTTCGCGGCCGCCATGACGTCCATGATGGCCGCCATGTCCGCCGGCCGGGCCTCCCTGATGATTCGTTTCATGCCCATACCACTCACATCCTTGCCACCCTACACTGCCGCCGGTCTGGCCTGCCGGGCCATCTCGAACAGCTCCAGCGGCAGGTGACAGTAGCCGTCAGGGTTCTTGTCCAGGTAGTCCTGATGGCGCTCCTCCGCCGCGTAGAAGTTTCTCAGCGGCAGCAGCTCCACCGCCAGCGGCTCGCTATACTTCGCCTGCACCTCGTCAAACACCCGTTTGATCGTCGGCACGTCGTCCGCCTCCGTATAGTAGACGCCCGTGCGGTAGCGCGTCCCCTCGTCGTGTCCCTGCTTGTTCAGGCTCGTCGGGTCGATCGCCTTGAAGAACATGCGCAGCAGGAAGTCCAGTGGGACCACCTCCGGGCGATACCTCACCATCACCGTCTCCGCATATCCCGTCGTGTCCGTATACACCTCCTCATACGTCGGGTTCTCCGTCTGTCCGTTGGCGAACCCCACCTCCGTCGCCACCACCCCCGCGATCTGCTTGAAGTAGTGCTCCGTGCCCCAGAAGCAGCCCCCGGCCAGGTATATCACCTTCGTCTGCTCCGGCATCTGTTTTTCATCTGTCTGTTCCATATAATTACGTTATTACTTGATAGACCCTGCAAAATTACGAATAATCATCTGATATCCCGCGCTCCCGCATCATTTATTAGGAAGATTTATCAAAAAAGCCCCTCGCTCTTCTGTTACAGAGCGAGGGGTTTTTCTTTCAGCGGGGCGTCACGCAGGCGTGGCGCTTGGGGCGGCCGGTTTTATTCCTTTTCGGCAGCCTTCTTTGCGGGCTTCTTAGCAGGCTTCTCAGCCTTCGGGGCTTCAGCCTTAGCCTTCTTCGGGGCAGCCTTCTTCTTGGGGGCGGGCTTCTCGTCGGGGTCGGCACCGAGCTTCTGGAGCTTGGCCTTGAGGCGCTCGATCTCGCGGTCCTTCATCTCGATCTCGTCGCCCTGGTTCTTGATGGTGGTGAGCAGGGAGTCGAGCTCCTCGTTGTCGATGTCGAGGGGATAGAGGGCGTTGACGCGGTTGATGAAGTCGCCGAGGATGTTCATGTAGTTGGTGAAGGCATCGAAGGGCGAGCTGTAGATGCCGCGGTCGAGCCCCACGTTGGAGGGCTTGGTGGTCATGAAGCGGAAGTTGTTGGAAGCCTGCAGGTAGTCCCAGTCCTGATTGATGCGCGGGTCGTTGGCGATGAGCAGGCGGGGTGCGACGCTGTAGAGCTTCTGGAAGGCCTCGCGCTGCATGGCGTTGCCGAGCCAGCAGGAGACGTCGCGCTCCTCGTCGACCCATGAGAGGGTGTCGGGCACGTCGAGAGCTCCGACGCTCTTGGTGCGCATGCAGATCTCGGTGGGTGTGGCGAAGGTGATGCCGCGCTGCTTGGCGCAGACGGGCAGGGCCTTGATGAACTCGAGGATGTTGGAGGACAGCGGCTGTGCGATGCCGAGGGCTGAGAGCTCCATGAAGATGTTGATGATCTGCTCTTCCTCAGGCAGGCGGGCGATGCGGTCGACATAGGCGTCGGCGAAGAGAGGATAGCCCTCCCACTCGGGGTTGTTGAAGCGCAGCGAGATGTCGTCGGAGAGGTCGACGTCGCGCAGGAGGAGCTTCAGCGAGGGAGCGATGTTGCAGTTGTAGACGTAGTGGGGCGACTTCCACCCGAGGACGTGCTTGGCACCCTCGGTGAGCATGCCCTTGAAGCCCATGGCGGCGATCTGGGCGCCGATGTCGTCGCTGTAGATGAGCGACGAGTTGCGGGCGACGGTGGGTTTACAGCCGAAGTATTCCTCCATCTTCTTCACCTGCTTCTGCATGTCGCGGGCGAAGGCCTCGGGGTTGGCCAGCGAGGAGAGACCGTGGCTGTAGGGCTCGGCGAGGAACTCTACGCAGCCGGTCTCGTTGAGCTCCTGGAGCTTCTCGAGCACCTGCGGGGCGTGCATCTCGAGCTGTTCGATGCCGACGCCCGAGAGCGAGAAGGCGACCTTGAAGTACTTGCCGTGCTCAGCGATCATCTGCTGCAGGGTGTTGAGGGCGGGCATATAGCTGCGCTCGGCGATGTCGCTGATGGAGCGCTCGTTCTCGTAGTCATCGTAGTAGTAGTGGTCGGTGCCGATGTCGAAGAAACGATAGCGCTTCAGATGTATGATCTGATGGATCTCGAAATATAAGCAAATTGTTTTCATAATCTTTTTAGTGAAGAGTGAAGAGTGAAGAGTGAAGAATTTGCTACCGCCATTCCTGCATCTCTCTGACATTCACTCTGTTTTTTTATGTTAAACTTTGATTATTAATATTCTTTTCATGAAGACTTCCGGGTGAGCAAGTTTCAGATTCCGCTCCCATTATTGCGGCAGCAAATTCTTCACTTTTCACTCTTCACTCTTCACTTCAGGCCTGTTCCCATCCGAGGGTTCGGCGATAGAGGGTGCGGATCCAGCGGCCCACCTTCTCCCAGGTGATCTGGTCGACCTCGCGCTTGCCTTCCTCCTTGAGGTACTGGAAGAGCGAGTCGTTAGTGCAGATGGAGTAGATGGCGTCGGCGAGGGCGTGGATGTCCCAGTAGTCCACCTTGATGCAGTTGTCGAGGATCTCGGCGCAGCCTGACTGCTTGGAGATGATCGACGGCGTGCCGCACTGCATGGCCTCGAGGGGCGAGATGCCGAAGGGCTCTGAGACGGACGGCATGCAGTAGACGTCAGAATCCTTGAGGCACTCGTAGACCTGCTTGCCGCGCATGAAGCCCGGGAAGTGGAAGCGGTCGGCGATGCCGCGCTCAGCTGCGAGCTGGATCATGGCGTCCATCATGTCGCCCGAGCCGGCCATGCAGAAGCGGACGTTGCGGGTGCGATGGAGCACCATGTTGGCAGCCTCGACGAAGTATTCGGGGCCTTTCTGCATGGTGATGCGTCCGAGGAAGGTGACGATCTTCTCCTTGCCCGTATGGTCGGGACGCGGGATGGCGTCGTACTCGGCGGGCAGGGGATAGACGGCGTTGTGGACGGTGAAGCACTTGCGGGGGTCCTGATGATACTGGTTGATGACGGTCTGACGGGTCAGTTCCGAGACGCACATGATACAGTCGGCGTTGTCCATGCCGTTCTTCTCGATGGAGTAGACCGTCGGGTTGACCTTGCCGCGCGAGCGGTCGAAGTCGGTGGCATGGACGTGGATGCAGAGGGGTTTGCCGCTGACCTGCTTGGCATGAATGCCTGCAGGGAAGGTGAGCCAGTCGTGGGCATGGATGATGTCGAACTCCTCGGTGCGTGCCACGACGCCTGCGATGATGGAGTAGTTGTTGATCTCCTCATGGAGGTTGGAGGGATAGCCTCCGGCGAACTCCATGGCTCCGAGGTCGTTGACGTTCATGTAGTTGAAGTCGGCGTAGATGTGGTCACGCAGACGGAAATAGTAGTCGGGGTCCATCGTGTTGCCTACGCGCTGTGCGACATAGTCGCGGTCGACGTCGCGCCAGGCGATGGGCACTGCGTTCATGGCGATGATGCGTGCGGCATGCTGGCTCTCATCGCCGAAGGGATGCGGCAGGCAGAGGGCGATCTCCATGTCGCCCTGGGCCTTCAGTCCCTCGGATATTCCATAATTGGCTGTGGCGAGTCCGCCAAAGACGTGAGGAGGATACTCCCATCCAAACATTAATACTTTCATATTCTCTTCTTTTTCAATTTAGAGTTAAGATTTTAGAATTAAGAGTTATCGCCTTTGGCGATTAGAAGTTATGAGTTAAGAGTTATGAGTTAAGAGTTATAAGTTATCGCCTTTGGCGATTATGAATTAAGATTTAAGAATTTTCGCCTTTGGCGATTAGGAATCAGGAATTAAAATTATATCGTTGGCCGTTAATTCTAAATTCATAATTCTTACTCGGCGTCAGCCGACAACTCTAAATTCTAAATTCTAAACTCTAAATTCTAAAACTCTAAATTCTAAAACTCTAAATTCTAAAACTCTAAATTCTAAAACTCTAAATTCTAAACTCTAAATTCTAAATTCATTTTTGATATGAATATTTCTCTAACAGTTTCATCGTGCGCAGGATCTCGGCCACGTTCATGGCGAACGACATGGCGCCGCGGCCATGGAAGGGCGGATTGCCGTCGAAGAGCTCTGAGATGGTGCCGATGGCGTGATAGTCGATCTCGTCCTCATAGCCCACCATCTGACGCTCGACGAACGAGAGGCGGGTGCGCTTGTAGAGCTTCAGGCAGGCCTCCATGTAGAAGCCTCCGAGCCACGGCCATGCCGTGCCCTGATGGTAGGCGTAGTCGCGCTGCGTCTGCGGTCCGACGTACATGGGGTTATAGCCGCCGCTCTTGGGCGAGAGCGAGCGCAGGCCCTTGGGCGTGAGCAGCTCGCGCGTACATATATCAACGACGCTCTTCATCTGCTGCTGCGAGAGTGGCGAATAGTCGAAGGCGACGGCAAAGATCTGGTTGGGCCGGACTGACCAGTCCATCATGTTGCCGTCGACGTAGTCGAGCAGATAGCCGTACTCGTTGACGAAGGTGGCGACGAACGACTCCTTGGTCGTCTGGGCCAGCGTCTCGAGGTGCTCCTGTGAGGCGACATCGCCACGGTCCTGAGCCAGCGAGGCGCAGAAGCGGAGGGCGTTGTACCAGAGGGCGTTGAACTCTACGATATAGCCCGAGCGGGGCACGACGGGCCGGCCGTTGGCCGTTGAGTTCATCCATGTGACGGCGCGGTCGCGGCCGTTGCTGTAGAGCAGTCCGTTGTCGTCGAGGCGCAGGTTGGGATGGCCGCCCTCCTCGATATACTTGACGATGTCGATGACGAGCTGGCCGTACTTGGCGAAGCACTTCTCGCGACCCTCAGCCTTGGCGTACTGCTGGATGGCCCAGATGGCCCAGAGGGGAACGTCGGGCTGGTCCATCTCGTAGATCTTCACGCTCAGGGGCTTGCCCTCCATGAACTCGCGCAGGCCGCGCTCGGCGGTCTTCATGACGAGCTCGAAGTAGTCGGACTCCTCGATGGCGAGGGTCAGTCCGGGCAGCGAGATGAACGTGTCGCGGGCACGGCACTTGAACCAGGGATAGCCGGCCAGCAGGTAGCGGTCGTCGTTGTCATCAGCCTTTGCGAGGTCGCCCGAGGCAACGTGGCGGTTGTGGAACTGATGGGCGGCGGTGACCAGACAGTGGTAGAAGTTGTCGCGGGGCACGCGCTCGTCGACCTCCTCCTGGAAGAGGCGCTTCAGCTGGTTGGTCTTCTGCGGCTTGGTGGAGGCGGCAAAGACGATGCTCTCGCCCTTCTTAATGGGCACCTCGAAATAGCCGGGCACGTAGAGGTCCTCGTTGGAGGCGTAGCCGCGCTCCTGCTCCTTGGGGTACTCGATGCCGCGATACCAGTCGGGCTGGAAGTGGAACTCGTTCTTCTTGTTGAACTGCATGTAGAGGTCAGGATAGCCCTGATACATGCACGTCTTGATGCCGTTCTCCACGTCGTGATACTCGCGGCTGGCCACGGAGTTCTCATGCGTGAACTGGCGCACGGAGCGGAAGGCGAGGAACGGGCGGAAGCGCAGCGTGGTGGCCGAGTGGGCGTCCTCAAGCGTATAGCGGATGAGGATGCAGTCCTCGTAGTGGCGGAAGATGATCTCGCGCTTGAGGATCACGCCGCCCACGCGATAGGTTGTCGTCGGCACCTTCGAGGCGTCGAACTCACGGATGTACTTGTGTCCCTTCGGACTGAAATTGTTGCCCTGATACTTGTGGAGGCCCAGGTTGAACTCGGCTCCGTGCTGAACGACCGTGCAGTCGAAGGACGACAGGAGGACGTGGTTCTCGTCGTCGATCTCCGGCACGGGCACTACAAGCAGACCGTGGTACTTGCGCGTGTTGCAGTCGACGAGTGTCGACGAGCTGTAGGCGCCACTACGGTTTGTACGGAGCAGTTCGCGACGCAGACTCTCTTCAAGGTTTGTCATCACGGCTTTCTCAAATCGTAAATAACTCATAGTTCCTAATATTGAATCTTAAGGTTTGTTTCGTCGTTTTGTTAATTCGTTTTAGATTACAGCCCAAAAGTACACATTTTTTTCAGTATGGCAAAAAAAAACGCCGCTTTTTTTCCTTTTTTAGCTTAAAAAGGGCGGTTTTCCGGAAAAAGTTTGGACGTTTCACATTTTATTCGTACATTTGCAACATGTTAGGAAGCAGCACGACAGACTGGACTAACGTTGACGTACGACACGTTGCGGAGTCAATGTCTCCCCTTTGGGAAGCATTGACGGAGGCCGAGCATGTCGTCATGGCGGAGTCGCTCCAGGTCGTCGCCTATCAGCGGGGCGACACCATCTTCGAAACAGGCGACACCCCACACTTCTTAATGTATCTGCTCGACGGCCGCGTCACGCTCTATCGCAAGGGCGTCGGCGGGCGCAGCCAGGTCGTCAGGCTGGTCGTGCCCGGCGACACGTTCGGATGTCAGGCCTCGTTCAACGACGAGCCGCAGCTGACCACGGCCGTCGCCAGCGACGATGCCTATGTGGCCCTGCTGCCGCTCTCGCTCGTGTTCCATCTCATCTGGGAGAACGGCGCCTTCGCCATGTGCTTCATCAAGGAGCTCAGCGAGCTGCTCGGCACGTCGGCCATGCGCACCATGTCGATGACGCAGAAGCACATCCGCGGCCGCCTGGCCGAGGTGCTGCTGGCCGTCCACAGGAAGTACGGCGTGGAGGCCGACGGCCAGACGCTCGCAATCTACCTCAGCCGCGACGACCTTGCCCAGCTGTCGAACATGACCACGAGCAACGCCATACGCACCCTCTCGGCCTTCGCCCAGGAGGGACTGATTGCCATCAAGGGCCGCCGCATCCAGTTTCTCGACCTCAGCCGCCTCAAGCAGATCTCCGACAAGGGCTGAAAGCAGGCCCCCCCGACCTTACATACCCAATATTAAGTGAACATTAAAAAATAACTTGATACGATTTAGGAGGTCACGTGTCCTCACGTGACACTTGCGGCAAGTGCGACGTGGGGACACGTCGCCTCCTACAGGGACAGGCTGATTGTACCAATTCAGGTTTTTACAGTCACTAAAAGCGGCGCTTTTTGAAAGTAATATAGGGGTATATTACCATCAAAAAGCGCCGTTTTAGTCATCTGGCAGGACCTCATCCTGCGACGAGGCAGAGGGCTTTGCCGGATGCTGCGTGCCAATATTATTCGCCGATGAGGGCCTTGCCCGAGCCCCAGGCGTCGCCGACCTTCTCGCCGACCACGCGATAGGTGTTCTTGGCCGAGTCGAAGATGACGGGCTGGAGCTTCGAGAGGTCGACGTTGCCGGCCTCGTCGAGGATGCTCTCGTCGGCACTCATGTTGACGACCTCGCCCACGACGCGGGCACCGCCGTTCTCGTCCTCGTCGAACGTGACGACCTTGCACTCCAGGGTCAGCTTATACTCGTTGATGATGGGGGCATCGACGTTGGGGCTGGGAGTGACGGTGAAGCCGGCCTTGGCCACCTTGTCGGGCACGTCGTAGCCTGAGACGGTGCCGAAGTAGTCGCTCTGGACGATGTCGTCCTTCGTGGCGAAACTGACGGTGAAGGCTTTCTTCAGGCGGATGTTGTCAGTGGTCTTGTGCTTGGACAGCTCGAAGGTGATGTGCTTCGGACCGCACTGGCCGCCCCAGGCAGCCATCATCACGTCGGGCGTCTGGGCCTCGTCCCACGTGGCAATCATGATGGCGGGCAGCGGCGTGATGACGGCCTTGTCGCTGAAGTTACGGCGACCCTCGACGGCCTTCACCTCCACCTTCTCCACGGTGGCATTGGCGACGGAATCCTGAGCAGCCTCGCTGCTTCCTCCCTTGCGGGCGTCGCCCGCGTTGCCGCATGCTGCGATGAGCAGCGCGCTTGTCAGCACGACGGCTGACGTCTTCATAAATTTCTTCATTGTCGTTCTGTTTTGTTTTAATTATGAAAATGATTTTTACGGAATTATCTTTCTTGACTCATTGATGATGCGCATAGAAAAAGCGGGGGGAGCCGCACCTGCGACTTCCCCCGCCGAACAAAATGTCTTCTGCGGAAGGAGAGGGATTCGAACCCCCGGCACGTCTCCGTGCGCCGGTTTTCAAGACCGGTGTAATCGACCACTCTACCATCCTTCCCTGGCCGAAAAGCGGATGCAAAGGTACTACTTAAAATTGAGAATTGAGAATCGGGAATTGAAAAATGCGCGGCCATTTGCAATTTTTAACGGAATAAACTATAAACTATGCGCTGCGGGCAATGAACTATGAACTAAAAATAGTACCTTTGCACCATGATTTACCCGAACAACTATGAACATAAGATAGGTTTTGACGAGATTCGCACGCTGCTGCGCGAGCGCTGCCTGAGCTCACTGGGCCGCGAGAAGGTCGGCGAGTTGGACTTCTCGGACGATGTCCAGGAGGTGAACGAGCGGCTCTGCCAGGTGCGCGAGTTCCGCCAGCTGACGGAGACGAAGGACGACTTCCCCCTGCAATATTTCTTCGACGTGCGCGAGGCCGTCGCTCGCATCCGACTGGCCGGCACCCACTTTGAGGAGCAGGAGGTCTACGACCTGAGGCGCTCGCTGGAGACGATCCACAAGATTGTCAGCTACCTGACGCCCAGGGACGCCGACGACGAGACTGGCGACGACGTGCCCTACCCTGCCCTCCACAGACTGACGGAAGGCGTCGTCACCTTCCCCGCGATGATACGGCGCATCGACTCGATTCTCGACAAGTTCGGCAAGATCAAGGACGGCGCCTCGATGACCCTCGCCGGCATCCGCCACGAGCTGCAGAAGACGGAGGGCAGCATCTCGCGTACCTTATATACTATACTGCACACGGCCCAGCGCGACGGGCTCGTCGACAAGGATGCGGCGCCGACGCTGCGCGACGGCCGGCTGATGATCCCCGTCAGTCCGGGCGTGAAGCGCAAGATCAGCGGCATCGTCCACGACGAGTCGGCCACGGGCAAGACCGTCTTCATTGAGCCGACGGAGGTGGTCGAGGCCAACAACCGCATCCGCGAGCTGGAGGCCGAGGAGCGCCGCGAGGTGATACGCATCCTGACCGTCTTCAGCGACGAGGTGCGCCCCCACGTGAAGGAGATTCTCGACTCCTATCAGTTTCTGGCCACCATCGACCTCATCCAGGCTAAGGCTCAGCTGGCACGGCTGACGAAGGCCATCGAGCCGCAGGTGCTGGACCGCCCCCATATCGACTGGATCCGCGCCATCCACCCCCTGCTGGCCCTCTCGCTCGAGAAGCAGGGCAAGGAGGTCGTGCCGCTGGACATCATGTTAAGTGAGAAGTCAGAAGTGAGAAGTCAGAAGTATAGTTACTCACGAGACAATGACGAATCAGGCAACAAGTCTGATAATACTTCTCACTTCTCACCTCTCACTTCCCACCTTCTCATCATTTCCGGCCCCAATGCGGGCGGCAAGTCGGTATGCCTGAAGACGGTGGGACTGCTGCAATACATGCTGCAATGCGGACTGAGCGTGCCCATGGGCGAGCGGTCGACGTGCGGCCTTTTCCGCAACATCATGATCGACATCGGCGACGAGCAGAGCATCGAGGACGACCTGTCGACCTACTCCTCCCACCTGATGAACATGAAGCAGATGATCCGCCATGCCGACGAGCACACGCTGCTGCTCATCGACGAGTTCGGAGGCGGCACGGAGCCCATGATCGGCGGCGCCATCGCCGAGGCCGTGCTGAAGCAGTTCTGGAAGAAGAAGACGTTCGGCGTCATCACCACCCACTATCAGAACCTGAAGCACTTTGCCGACGACCACGAGGGCGTCGTCAACGGTGCCATGCTCTACGACCGCCACGAGATGCGCGCCCTCTTCCAGCTCAGCATCGGACAGCCGGGCTCCAGCTTCGCCATCGAGATAGCACGCAAGACGGGACTGCCCGAGGAGGTCATCCGCGACGCTTCCGACATCGTCGGCTCGGAGTATATCCAGAGCGACAAGTACCTGCAGGACATCGTCCGCGACAAACGCTACTGGGAGGGCAAGCGACAGACCATCCACCAGCACGAGAAGTCGCTCGAGGGGCGCATCGCCAAATACGAGAGCTCCATCGAGGAGATCGAGCAGGAGCGCAAGCAGATCCTGCGCCACGCCAAGGAGCAGGCCGAGGAGCTGCTGCGCGAGAGCAACCGCAGGATAGAGAACGCCATCCGCGAGATCCGCGAGCAGCAGGCCGAGAAGGAGGCCGCCCGCCGCATCCGCGAGGAGCTCGACGCCTTCAAGCAGGAGGTCAGCGAGATCGACACCAAGGAGACCGACGAGAAGATTGAGCGCAAGATGCGCCAGATAGAGGAGCGCCGCAAGCGCAAGGAAAAGCGTAAGAACGAGAAGCAGGAAGCCAGCGAAGCGAACACTCAACCGACTGACAAAACGACGGCGCCAGCCACCTCTCAACTCTCAACTCTCAACTCTCAACTCGAAGTGGGCTCCACCGTCCGCATCAAGGGACTGACCAGCGTGGGCACCATCGAGAGCATCGACGGCAAGATGGCCACCGCCATCTTCGGAGGCATGCGCACCAAGATGCGCCTCGACCGACTGGAAGAGGCCAAGGAGCCCGTCAAGGGTGCCTCGAAGACGGAGGAGCGCAACGCTGAGATCGTGGGCAGCTACGGCAATCTGTCGAGCAGCACCCGCTCGGCCATCGACTCGCGCAAGCTCAACTTCCGACAGGACCTCGACGTGCGCGGCATGCGCGGCGACGAGGCCATCCAGGCCGTCACCTACTTCCTCGACGACGCCATCCTCGTGGGCATGCCCCGCGTGCGCATCCTCCACGGCACGGGCTCGGGCATCCTGCGCCAGCTCATCCGCCAGTATCTGGCCACCGTGCCCAACGTCAGCCACTTCCGCGACGAGCACGTGCAGTTCGGCGGCGCCGGCATCACCGTCGTCGACATTGACTAAGCTTACTCAACTTTCGCAAGCATGCGAAAGTCTTGATTTTTAGTCGCCTACGGCGAGAAATCCTTCAAATCTGAACAAATCAAACAAATCTGCTTTGGAAGATTTGAAAAGATTTGCTAGATTTCTGTCACGAAGTGACACTCATTATCAGATAATTAGTACAAGCGAAACTTGAATAAGCTTATTGAAGATTGAAGATTGAAGATTGCAAATTGCGAATCCTCAATCTTCATTGTATATTATTGACGAAGGTCAAAAAAAATGGTGTGTCCGCACACAAACTATAAACTGTTTACTATAAGCTACAGATAAAATTCGTACCTTTGCATCCGAATTCGTGAGAACAAAGATAGAGAAAGTATGAAAAGATTAGTGAAGATGCTATGTCTGAGCTTTTCAATTCTTACATTATCGCCCCTCAGCGTTGGGGCTGCGAACAAAGAAGAAAGCTCAGAACTGTTTGATTGGTCGCCAGTGATGGAAGCCATCATTCAGGTGGAAAGCGAAGGAAATCCGCGCGCTGTCAGCGGCAACTCGGCAGGCGCCATGCAGATCACTCCCATCCTGGTGCGGGAATGCAATGCCATCCTGAAGGCACGGGGGAGCAAGAAGCGCTACACGCTCGACGATCGGTTCAACGTCGGCAAGTCGAAAGAGATGTTCCTTCTGATTCAGTCGCAACACAACAAAACGAACAACGTCGAGAAGGCTATACGTTCGTGGAACGGCGGTCCGCGCTACAGTGTGAGAGCCACCAACCGCTACTACAAGAAGGTGTTGCAGTGCATGAAGTAAGCATTCAACGTGCAAAGAGAATCCATACAGATCCGATTGTCAGGCCGACAGAGCCCGACGATCGGATTTTTTTGCCCCAAAGATTTGTCTGTTAAGAAACAATTTTGTAATTTTGCGCCCAGAATCTATCTAACCTGAAATTGATATGGCTAAGGAAAAACAAATCATCGAATGCGTGCCTAATTTTAGTGAAGGCCGCGACATGAGTGTCATCAAACAGATTACCGACGCAATCGAGTCGGTCGAGGGCATCAAGCTGCTCGACGTCGACCCGGGCGAGGCCACCAACCGCACCGTCGTCACCTTCGTGGGCGAACCGCAGGCTGTCGTCGAGGCTGCCTTCCGCGGAGCCAGGAAGGCCGCCGAGGTCATCGACATGCGTCGCCACCACGGCGCCCATCCGCGCATGGGAGCCACTGACGTGCTGCCCCTGATTCCCGTCAGCGGCATCACCCTCGAGGAATGTGCCGAGCTGGCGCGTGGGCTGGCCGCCCGCATGGCCCGCGAGGCCGGCATCCCCTGCTATGCCTACGAGGCGTCGGCCTTCACGCCTGAGAGGAAGAACCTGGCCGTCTGCCGCGCCGGCGAATATGAAGCCCTCGCAGAAAAGCTGACCACGCCGGGCAAGCAGCCCGACTTCATGCCTATAATAACGGAGAACGGAGAACTGAAAACTGAGAAATATGATTGCACTCAGTGCGCCCCCTCCGCCAACGAGACTAATCATACCTCTCAACTCTCAGTTCTCAGTTCTCAACTGCCAGAAGAGATCCTGCGCTCAGGCTGCACCGCTGTGGGCGCCCGCGACTTCCTCATCGCCGTCAACTATAACCTGAACACGACGTCGACGCGACGGGCCAACGCCATCGCCTTCGACGTGCGCGAAAAGGGTCGCCCCCGTCGTGAGGGCAACCCCATCACGGGCACGCCGATGAAGGACGCAGACGGGAAGACCATTATGATTCCCGGCACGCTGAAGGGCACAAAGGCCATCGGATGGTACATCGACGAATATGGCATCGCCCAGGTGTCGATGAACATCACCAACATCAACCAGTCGCCCCTGCACGTCTGCTTCGACGAGGTGTGCCGCTGCGCCCAGCTGCGCGGCATACGCGTCACGGGCACGGAGATCGTGGGCCTCGTGCCGAAGCGGGTGCTCATCGATGCCGGCAAGTATTTCCTCGAGAAGCAGCACCGCTCCGTCGGCATTCCCGAGGAGGACATCCTCAACATCGCCATCCACTCCATGGGCCTCGACGACCTGAAGCCCTTCAACCCCCGCGAGAAGGTGATTGAATTCTTGATGGAAGACAGCGTGGGAAGCGGTTCCGCCGCTTCCAAAAAGAAGCTCGTCGACCTCACCGTGAAGGGATTCGCCGAGGAGACGTCGCGCGAGAGCCCCGCTCCCGGCGGCGGCACCATCGCGGCCTACATGGGCGCCCTGGGCGCTGCGCTGGGCACGATGGTGGCCAACCTGTCGAGCCACAAGCCCGGATGGGACGACCGCTGGAAGGAGTTCTCCGACTGGGCTGACAAGGGGCAGGCCCTGATGACGGAGCTGCTCCACCTCGTCGACGAGGACACGGATGCCTTCAACCGCATCATGGCGGCCTTCGGCATGCCGAAGAAGACCGACGAGGAGAAGGCTGCCCGCACGGCCGCCATCCAGGCCGCCACGCTCTATGCCGCACAGGTGCCTCTGCACACGATGGAGGCCAGCGCCAAGGCATTCGACATCTGCCGCGCCATGGCTGAGGAGGGCAATCCCGCCTCGGTGAGCGACGCCGGCGTGGGCGCCCTGGCTGCCCGTGCCGCCGTGCTGGGCGCAGGTCTGAACGTGAAGATCAATGCCGGCAGCCTGAAGGACCGCGCCGTCGCCGAGCAGCTCATCGCTGAAGCCGACGACCTGATCCAAAAGGCCAACGAGGCAGAAAAGGAAATTATGGCTATCGTGGAATCTAAACTATAAATCAATATGATGACTTTCAAAGAAGAACTGCAGATGGGCATACCCGAGGTGCTGCCCGAAATGCCTGCATACGACACTACCATCAACCACGCACCCAAGCGCAAGGACATCCTGACGCCTGCAGAGAAGCGTCTGGCACTGCGCAACGCCCTGCGCTATTTCCCCAAACATCTCCATGCGCAGCTCGCACCTGAGTTTGCCGAGGAGCTCCATAAGTACGGACGCATCTACATGTATCGCCTGCGCCCCACCTACCCCATGTATGCCCGCCCCATCGACGAGTATCCGCACAAGAGCGAACAGGCGGCCGCCATCATGATGATGATCCAGAACAACCTCGACCCGCGCGTGGCCCAGCATCCGCATGAGCTCATCACCTACGGCGGCAACGGCGCCGTGTTCCAGAACTGGGCGCAGTATCGGCTGGTGATGAAATACCTCTCGGAGATGACTGATGAGCAGACGCTCGTCATGTACTCCGGCCATCCGCTTGGCCTGTTCCCGTCGCATAAGGACGCCCCGCGCGTGGTCGTCACCAACGGCATGGTGATCCCCAACTACTCGAAGCCCGACGACTGGGAGCGCGACAACGCACTCGGCGTCTCGCAGTACGGTCAGATGACGGCCGGCTCGTATATGTACATCGGCCCGCAGGGCATCGTCCACGGCACTACGATCACCGTGCTCAACGCCAAGCGCCTGCACTCGAAGGCGGGCGATGAGCGCTCCACGCTCTTCGTCACCGCCGGCCTGGGCGGCATGAGCGGTGCACAGCCCAAGGCGGGCAACATCGCCGGCGTGGTCAGCGTCACGGCTGAGATCAACCCCAAGGCCGCCCGGAAGCGCTACGAGCAGGGCTGGGTCGACGAGCTGCATGAGAACCTCGACGAGCTGATTCCGGCTATCAAGAAGGCCGTCAGCGAGAAGAAGATCGTCTCGATGGCCTATGTCGGCAATGTGGTCGACCTATGGGAACGGCTGGCCGACGAGGACATCACGGTCGACCTGGGCAGCGACCAGACGTCGCTCCACAACCCCTGGGCCGGCGGCTACTATCCCGTGGGCTACTCGCTCGAGGAGTCGCAGCGCATGATGGCCGACGAGCCGGAGAAGTTCAAGGAGGCCGTGCAGGCTTCGCTGCGCCGCCAGGTGGCCGCCATCAACCGTCTGGCCGACCGCGGCATGTATTTCTTCGACTATGGCAACGCCTTCCTCCTGGAGGCCAGCCGCGCCGGCGCCGACGTGCTTGTGCCCGACGGTTCTGCCGCCGGGAAGTTCCGCTACCCCTCCTACGTGCAGGACATCATGGGCCCGCTGTTCTTCGACTATGGCTTCGGTCCCTTCCGCTGGGTGTGCTCCAGCGGCGACCCGAAGGATCTCGAGACCAGCGACCGGCTGGCTGCCGAGGTGCTCGAGGAGATGAGTCACCACGTCACCGACGACATCCGCGGACAGCTGCTCGACAACCTCCACTGGATTCGCGAGGCCGGACGCAACAACCTCGTCGTGGGCTCGCAGGCACGCATCCTCTACGCCGACGCTGAGGGCCGCACGAAGATCGCCCTGGCCTTCAACGATGCCATCCGCCGCGGCGAGATCTCGCGTCCCATCGTCCTGGGCCGCGACCACCACGACGTCTCGGGCACCGACTCGCCCTTCCGCGAGACCTCCAACATCTACGACGGCTCGAACAAGTGTGCCGACATGGCCGTCCAGAACGTCATCGGCGATGCCTTCCGCGGCGCCACCTGGGTATCCATCCACAACGGCGGAGGCGTAGGCTGGGGCGAGGTCATCAACGGCGGCTTCGGCATGGTCATCGACGGCTCCGAGGCTTGCGACCGCCGCATCCGTCAGATGCTCTTCTGGGACGTCAACAACGGCATCGCCCGCCGCTCATGGGCCCGCAACAGCGGTTCGATGGATGCCATCCGCCGCGAGATGGAGCGCACGCCCGAACTGCGGGTGACGCTGCCCAACCTCGTCGACGACGCCATCATCGACAGCATCCGCTTCTGATCAAGACCTTACATCATGAGGCTGTGGCATGATTGACATGCCACACAGAAGGATGACAAAAATCTTTCAAGAATCTTACACAAATCTTTTAACCAGGTTTTTTCTGTAAGATTCTTGATTGACATGCCACACAAAAGGATGACAAAAATCTTTCAAGAATCTTACACAAATCTTCTACCCAGGTTATTTCTGTAAGATTCTTGAAAGATTTTTGTTTTTCCATAGTTTCATGTCACATCTCCACTTGTTCTCGGGGGATGCCATCCGCCGCGAGATGGAGCGCACGCCCGAACTGCGGGTGACGATGCCCAACCTCGTCGACGACGCCATCATCGACAGCATCCGCTTCTGATCAAGACCTTACATCATGAGGCTGTGTCATGATTGACATGCCACACAGAAGGATGACAAAAATCTTTCAAGAATCTTACACAAATCTTTTAACCAGGTGATTTCTGTAAGATTCTTGAAAGATTTTTGTTTTTTCCCATAGTTTCATGTCACATCTCCACTTGTTTTCGATGGATGCCATCCGCCGCGAGATGGAGCGCACGCCCGAACTGCGGGTGACGCTGCCCAACCTCGTCGACGACGCCATCATCGACAGCATCCGCTTCTGATCAAGACCCTACATCATGAGGCTGTGTCATGATTGACATGCCACACAGAAGGATGACAAAAATCTTTCAAGAATCTTACACAAATCTTTTAACCAGGTTATTTCTGTAAGATTCTTGAAAGATTTTTGTTTTTCCATCGTTTCATGTCACATCTCCACTTGTTTTCGGGGGATGCAAACCATTTGCAAAGTATCTTTTTTGGCTTTTTCATTGAAAAGCCGTACCTTTGCAGTCATCATGAAAATCTTTATGCAACTGCTGACGCTATGCCTGTTATCTGCAGCATGCCAGCAAAGAGACATCACCCCCTATCGCCTGGACGGCGCCTGGACACTGAGGCATGTAGAGCACCCCGTCGGGGCAGCCTACGACTTCTCCCTCGACGACGGGGGCACCTACTGCAGCATCTACGACGGCGACAGCATGCTCCACGTTTGCCGAATGGCGAAGACGTCGTCGGGGCTGGTCGTCACTCCCGACGAGCAATACAGCGTGACGCTCATCGACAAGGGAGGCGGCGAGCTGCTATACATGGAGGACGACGACCCGCACCCGCTCAGCATAGAACAAGACACGATACTCACCATCCAGCGCAACGGCGTGCGCTTCACATGGGTGAGGGCCGACGACATCTTCAGCGAATGGGGCAACGAACTGCGACAGCTCATCCAGGACGACCTGGAGCACAACAGCGGCGCACCCAACCGCTATGTCCTCTCCGCCAAGGAGCGCCAGCAGCAAAGGACCATCCAGGGCTTCAGCCTCCTCATTGTCATCATCATCCTGCTGGCCCTTTTCGCCGTCCACGTGGCCCTCAGCAACCGCAGGGCCAGGCAAAGGCTGCAGCTCCAGCTGCAACAGATTCAGGAGGTGAAGGAGAACCGTGCGCCAACGGTGAAGCAGGCTGTGGAGGACGTGGAGAACGAGTTCTTCGCTTCCGACGACTATGCTGCCCTGCAAAGGCGCATGGCCAGCGGCCAGACCCTGAGGCAGGAAGAATGGGACGAGATGGAGCGACAACTGAAGCGGCTCTATCCGGGCTTCACCAGCCAGCTGCGCGGCCTGCGCCCCATGTCGGAGCTGGAATATCAGGTGTGTCTGCTCATCAAGCTGCGCATCGCCCCGAAGGACATCGCCGCCGTGCTGGCCCGCGACGTCAGCACCATCAGCACGGTGCGCAGCCGCCTCTATGCCAAGGTGTTCGGCACGAAGGGCGGCGCCAAGGCCTGGGACGACTTCATCCTGAGCATGGCCCGATAGCGGCTTTGCAACGCGTTTGCAAGCCAGATGCCAACCAAATGCAAAGCCGATTTCTTGGTCACATGGCAAAAACGCCCTACCTTTGCCGCCGACAATTCATCCAATCAACAAACCCTAAAAACGTAAAGCTTATGAAAAAGATGTTTTTAATCCTCGCCGCAATGCTGCTCAGCGCAGCCGGCATGAACGCCCAGACGACGAAAGTGGCCGACAAGGAGCTCGTCGGCGCATGGCTGATGGAGTCGATGCAGTGGGAGGGCGAGAAGAAGACGGTCTGCGGACGCGAGAGCGGCTACGCCCAGTTCAAGTACTACGGCCCTGACGGCGAGTATGCCTGTGCTGAGATCGCCCTGACAAAGGACGGCAAGTGCGTCGTCATGCCACATGAGTATGGCACCTATTCGTTCAAGAACGGCGTCTACACCGAGATGGGCCGCAAGACCAACGACGGCGACATGGTGCTCGTCGACAAGACGACCTTCAAGGGGCGCTGGCGCAACCGCCACGACGTGTGGAAGAAGCAGACGGCCATGCCCGAGAAGCTCGTCAGCTACATCGTCAACTGCTGTAAGTACAAGAGCACGCCGAAAGACATCCAGCTGCTCATCAAGGAATCGATGTTCAAGTAAGAAAACAAGTTAGTAAATATTGTTATCGATTGAACGAGGCAGGAGGCCGCAGGGATGCGCTCTCCTGCTTCATTTTGTAAAACAAATTCACACGTTTTGTCCTGTTTTTACAACCGGCTGATTCTTAGACGGTTTGCATTTACGATAAAAAGAAGCAGTCCTTTTCAGGTCGAGAAGCGGTGCTTTTCGAGTCGAAAAGCGGCACTTCTCGGGCCGAGAAGCGGTGCTTTTTCGGAAGCAAAACGTTCGATGTAAAGAATATTCCGAATCCCGGCACAAACAATAAGCGTATAAAAATTGTTAAATATGCATGGCAATATTTGGCACATTCAGGAATAAGCCATATCTTTGCGATATCAAAACGATATCACTTTAAACATTATTTGCGTATGGAGACTAAAGAGAAAGTATTCGAAGGCAGCGTGTTGAACGGATTTCTCATGCTGACAGTCAATCTGGCACTGACCGTGCTGAGTATCATTGGCATCGTCTATGGCATCATCATGCTCGACGTGGGCATCAACCGCGGCGGCTGGCTCCTGGGAGGCAGCATCGTGCTGCTCATCGTCACCGCCATCCTCTGGGCCGGGTTCATGATGCTTGAGCCCAACGAGGCCCGCGTGCTGACGTGGTTCGGCCGCTATGCCGGCACGTTCACGCGGACGGGCTACTTCTGGGTCAACCCCTTCTACTCGACGAAGAAGGTGAGCCTGCGCGCACGCAACCTGGACGCCGAGCCCATCAAGGTGAACGACAAGACGGGCAACCCCGTGATGATCGGACTGGTGCTGGTGTGGAAGCTGAAGGACACGTATAAGGCCATGTTCGAGGTCGACTCCCAGACGATGGCACAGAGTTCGGCAGCCAACAAGAACGAGGTCAGCGTGGGCTCGTCGACCGTCAACCTGATGAATGCGCTGGAGAACTTCGTCCGCGTGCAGAGCGACGCTGCCCTCCGCCAGGTGGCAGGACAGTATGCCTACGACGACGAGGACAACTCCAACGACGAGCTGACGCTGCGCTCGGGCGGTGAGGAGATCAACGACCAGCTGGAGCAGAAACTCGACGAGCGGCTGGCCCTGGCCGGCATCGAGGTCGTCGAGGCCCGTATCAACTACCTGGCCTACGCCCCCGAGATTGCCGCCGTCATGCTGCGCCGCCAGCAGGCCTCGGCCATCATCACGGCCCGCGAGAAGATCGTCGAAGGCGCCGTCTCGATGGTCAAGATGGCGCTCGACAGACTATCCAGCGAGCAGATCGTGGATCTCGACGACGACAAGAAGGCCGCCATGGTGTCGAACCTCCTCGTCGTGCTCTGCGGCGACGACTCCGCCCAGCCCGTGGTCAACACCGGAACGCTGAACCACTAAAGAGACATAGTAATGTTTTTTTAAGACATAGTAATAGAGTTATTGAAGACACAGTAACATAATAACAAAATAGTAACAGAGTTATTTTGAAGACACAGTAACAGAGTAACAAAATAGTAACAGAGTTATTTTGAAGACACAGTAACATAATAACAAAAAAGTAACAGAGGTTTTAATAATCAAAGTAACAAAAAGAATGACGTTATGGATGCAGAAAGAATGATACCAGTGCTGATGGAATGCGCCAAACGAATCAGACAGCAGTTGGGGCCTGGCTATCTGGAGAGCGTTTACAAGAACGCAATGGTCATCGAGCTTAAGAAATGTGAACTAAGCTATGAGATAGAGCGTCCCATCGACGTATACTACGACCAGCAGGTCGTAGGGAAGTTCAAGGCTGACATCGTGGTTGAAAACAAAGTCATCCTGGAACTGAAGGCCGTCAACGCCCTACACTTAGCCCATGAAATTCAGTTGGTCAATTATCTCACCGCTACTGGCATAGACGACGGCCTGCTCATCAACTTCGGTTCCGACTCCCTGCAGTTCAAGCGCAAATTCAGAGTCTACAAAAAGCCTCATAAATAAGGCAACATGCCCCAAAAGAATATGTTACTTAAATAATATGTTATAAAAAAATATGTTACTATCTGTTATTATGTTACTGTGTCTTACCCCCCACCCCTACTGTGTCTTAAACTTCACCCCTACTGTGTCTTACCCCCCAATACCCTGTCATAAAAACGCGTTATAATGGCAGAAAAGAAGACGAAGAATTTCATCCTGCGTATCGACGCTGACACGATGGATGCGATAGAAGCCTGGGCCGCCGACGAGTTCCGCTCCACCAACGGCCAACTGCAGTGGATCATCACCGAGGCACTGCGGAAGGCCCGTCGTCTGCCCAAGCACAACAAACAATAAAACCCTCAAAAGAACATGGAACAACTACGAAACCAGCACCTCACGATTGAGGTCAGCGAGATGGGAGCAGAGCTCCAGAGTATCAAGGACGCCGAGGGGCGCGAGTATCTGTGGCAGGGCGGCGAGAAGTGGCCGCGCCGCTCACCCATCCTCTTCCCCCTCGTCTGCAGCGTCGAGAACGACACCTACTACGTCGACGGCCAGGCATATCACCTGCCCCGCCACGGCTTCGCCCGCGACACGAAGTTCACCCTCATCCATCAGACGGAAACGAAGCTGACCTACGCCCTCCACGAGTCGGAGGAGACGCTGAAGGTCTATCCATTCCGCTTCAACCTCGCCGTCACCTATCGCCTCAGCGGCAACAAGATCCACGTCATCTGGCACGTGGAGAACACCGACGTGCGCGACATCCACTTCCAGATAGGCGGCCACCCCGCCTTCCTGGCCCCAGGCTGCCGCGAGGACGAGCCCCTGCACGGCGTCATCGCCCTCGACAACAAGCAGCCCCTGAAAGGTCTGAAGAGCTACATCGACGGCTCCCACGAGATGACGGAGATACCCCTCGACATGATCCGCGACGGCGTCATCGCCTTCGACGACGCGTTCTTCGCCAACGACAGCGTCAAGATCCACAACAGCCAGACCCATCAGGCATGCCTGCTCAACCCCGACGGCACGCCCGCCGTGACCCTCGACTACCGCTGCCCCATCATCGCCTTCTGGAGCCCCTATCAGAAGCAGGCCCCCTTCGTCTGCATCGAGCCATGGTACGGCCTCGGCGACCCCCGCGGCTATAAGGGAGAATTCCGCAACAAGCCCAACATGAACCACCTCCAGCCCGGCTCCTCCTTCATGTCCGAGTACACGATCACCATCGGGTGAGACAGAGTAGCCTGTCGCTTAAGACATAGTACCTTAGTTCTTAAAAGACACAATAACAGAATAACAGATTGGAGGCTGGTCTTTTAGACACAGTAACAAAATAACAAATTGGAGGCTGATCTTTAAGACACAGTAACAAAATAACAAAAGTAACAAAGAATGCCCCTCCCTGTCACTAACGAGACAGGCGGAGGGGCATTTTCTAATAGAGTATTGCTTAAGACAAGCCGCCAGTCAAAGGTCTACACCAAGTTCGGCTTGTGCCTTTTCCTTTATTTGTAATAACCCATCGTAGTCATATTTGTTCTGGAGCAGAAGCTGGAAAATCTCTGTGGCAGCCTTATTCTTCTCTCCGACATAAAGATCCGGATGGCATTTCTTTTTCAAGACATCAAACAGGCGTTTTGCTTTCTCCCAGTCATGCGTGATACTCTTAAAGTCAACGTCACCCGTATCCCTTATCACTTGCCGCTTAAAGGATTCCTTCTGCCGGTCCGGCCTCAGCCAATTCAATAAGTGCTTTATAATCATACTTCCATTCTCAATAATCATTGTCCAACAAATTGATGGTTTCCATATAATCCGCCAACTTCCATTTACAGCCAGATGTGGTGTTACTGCCACAGATTTCCAATGTATCCCATCCAAGCACAACCAAGCGCCGCACCAACTGATCATTCGACAAGATGGTCCTTCCGATGAACAGCATTTCGTTCTTAGTCAGCAATCGGCCCGTGAACACCTTGATACGAAAACCTGAATACATCCATTTTGAGAAAGGATGTTTGTATGAGGGATCACCTCGCGATATGCTGGCCTCAAGCATGGCCGGAACTTCACCCAACACAAAGGCTTCACGCGAAGAAGCATTGAAACTCCTCACTAATTTATTCCTCTCATCCCGATCGGTAAACCATCCGATGATTCTATTCCAAATGTTTGCAAGCATTATTTATTAAAAAATGTAATACCATAAAAAAGCAAGAAAATGAATATACTTATAGCTATGATTAAGAATGTGTAATAATCTTCATCTTTTTTTGCTTTTATTTCCTCTTCTATTCTTGCTCTTAGCTCATTCTCCTTTTCTTCTTTAATGACATACAGAATCTTGCATTGCTTTTTGATATTCTCCAGCGCAATTTTGTCATCCGCATTTTTTAATACCGCCTGATACATTTTATTTGCCTGTTCAAGTCGCGATTTGCTATACGATTCATTGACGAAGTTTTCTGGGTTACAAACGGAAAGCAATTCATAATAAAGATCCTCAGTCGACAACTTGACGCCCAAATCCTCTATCGCCTGCAAACGCAACGAATACAACACGTCTATTTTGTCTTTATTGTTTAAAAGCTTAGAATAAATATCATTGGCTATATCCACCTTTTGCGGGTCGTATGGCCGCATGAACCGTGCGGGGTTACATTTGTCTTTCAATTCGTCATAAAGACTGGGATAAGAGCCCTCTATGGGTGCTTTGAAAGAAGGCTCAGACTTATCGGCCTTCATTGTCGCTTCCTTTCCTACCTCCTCAAAACTATAGTATTCCTCCATACTAATCGTTCGCTTTTTCAATGCCTCCCCGCATGAATGTTTAAAAACAATTAGCTATCATATAAAAAGAAGACGTGGGAGTCAACAAGTCACTCGTCCCACCTCTGGAGGCTCTGGCATCGCCCTAACAGTCAGAACGAGCAACGCCGAAGCCCACGCCGATATGTATATCTTCTACACAACGACACACAAGCAGCCAATTATGGCTACTATGCTGTCGTGTGTTTGGATAATACACATACATGGACGTCATTGTTGCTTTGTTTGTCGACTGTTAGTTTGGAACTGCCAGATTCCCAGAAGTCAAGCACAAAGCGTCAAGTAACGCCTTTTCCTATATATAGGTCAGCACTTCCGTAGGCCCACGGCGAGGCGGGCGCGGTCATGAAGACAGTGCAAAGATACGAAAAGAAAATGAAATGAGGAAAGAAAAAATGTATTTTTTGCTTTCAGGACTCTTATAAAGCTCAAAACAAGAAGACATAGAAACACAACAAAAAAAATGTTATTGTGTTACTATGTCTTTTTTAAACAATTACTGTGTCTTTATAACAATTACTTTGTCCGTCAGAGGTGCTTCTTCGGGTAGAGGGCGTCCCACCACGAGGGGTCGTCCTTCAGCCAGCGCTGGAACCAGGCCATCTGGGTGGCGAGCCACTTCTCCTTCTTGGCATAGTCGAGGATGTGGTGGTTCTCGCCCTTCACCTCGACGAGGGCGACCTCGCGGCCGAGGAGCTTGAGGGCGGTGAACATCTGGAGGCTCTCGATGACGGGCACGTTGGTGTCGGCATCGCCGTGGAGGAGGAGCAGTGGCGTGTGGATCTTGTCGGCATTGAACAGTGGCGACTGGTCGACGTAGAGCTGGCGGTGGCTCCAGGGATAGCTGTTGGCCATCGACACCTCGCTGTAGTTGTAGCCCCAGTAGCCCTCGCCCCAGTAGCTGGTGTGATTGGCGATGCCGGCATGCGAGACGGCACAGGCAAAGATGTCGGTGACGGTCTGCAGATACTGGGTCATGAATCCGCCGTAGGAGGCACCCATGCATCCGATCTTCTCCTTGTTAATAAAAGGATGCTCCTCGCAAATCTTCTTCACCCCCTCGATGATGTCCTCAGCAGGTCCGCGACCCGCCGTGTTGACATGGCGCGAGGCCCACTCCTGGCCAAAGCCAGTGGCGCCGCTGGGCTCGACGATGTAGGCCACGTAGCCCAGCGAGTTCCACATCTGCGGGGCGTAGGGCGACTCGAAATAGCGTGAGACGGGCGAGCAGCCGCCGTAGTAATAGACGATCATGGGATACTTCTTCGTCGCGTCGAAGTCCTTCGGCAGGTAGAGGCGGCCGTAGACGGTGTCGCCCCGCGAGCTCAGGTAGTTCCAGTCCTCGCAGGTGCCCAGTTCGGCATCGCCCAGAGCCTGGCGACCGTCGAAGAGGGTCTGCTCCGTCTTGCTCCATGCGCCCGGCCTGACATAAGCTGAGGCCGGCTCCATGGTCTTATAGGCCAGATAGGCAAGGGCCTTGGCATGGCTGGCCATGTCGAACCGATAGATGTAGTCGCCCTGAAGGGGCAGCTGGCGGATCTTGCCCGTCTTGGGATTCAGCTCGTAGACATAGACATAGTCGCGATGCTCGGCTGAGAAATAGATCAGCCCGTCGGCCCACGACCAGTCGACATTGCTGACAGAGGGGTCGAAGTCCTTCGTCAGCGGCGTCACCTTCGCGGATGCGAGGTCATAGAGGAAGAGCTCGTTCTCCGTCATGCTCGGCGTGACGTCGCCAGGCAGCTGGCAGCCGATGCGATTGAAGGCCTCGGGGTTGCCCACGATGAGCAGCTGGCGGCCGTCGGGCGAGAAGCTGGCGCCGCCAAGGAACTCGCCCGAGGTGATGACCGTGTCGACGGCCAACGAGTGGGCATCCATGATGTAGAAGTCGCTGACGGTCGTCGGGCGCTTCTCCAGTCGCGAGCGGCTGGTGCCGATGAGCAGCTGGCGGCCGTCCTGTGAGATGTCGTAGAGATATTCGCCCTTGTTGCCGAACGTGATGCGCTGGCTCAGGCCAGTGGCAATGTCGTAGCGGAGGAGGTGGTTGCGCTTGCGCCAGCCGGGCTGGCGGTCGTCCATCTCGACGACCTCGTAAACCTGCTCGTCCTCCTTGGGTCCTTCCTCCTCGGACATGACGATCAGGTAGTCCTCAGTGGGGCTGACGGTGAACGAGCCTTTGGGCACGTCCGTAGCAAAGCGGGTGCGCTCTCCTGTCTGCGGGTCGACCTTGACGAGCATGCGCCGTCCGGCATCCCATTCCTCCTCGAGGAAGGCCATCGTGCGCGGCATCCACTGCACGCCCTTGGCCAGCATCCTCACCAGCCGGCCCGTCTTCACTTCGCGCAGCTCATAGCTCCACTGCGCATTGCCACCACGCTCCGTCGTCTGATAGCTCACGACGACATAGGCGCCGTCGGCCGACAGCGACACTCCGCGCACGCGGCGCCCGTCGGTCAGGTCGTGCACCATGTAGGGATGGCGCTCGTCGACGGTGCAGTCGACCGCCCTGTCGGCCTCGATGGACACCTGGATGGAGTCCTGCGCCTTGGCGTCGGTCATGAACTTGATGGCCACGGTGTGGTGTTCGGGCGCCAGCTTTAGGTCAGCCTGTGCCTCGGTGCCGTCGACGAACAGCTTATAGTTCTTCGGACCCTTGACGTTGATCTTGCCCTTCAGATAGCTCGCATTGTTGATATAGAACGACAGCACGCCGACGCTCTTGGCATCGTCGAGCGAGGGCAGCACCTCGGCGCTGAATGTCGTCGCGGCGGGCGCCGTCAGACTGAGGCCCCCGAGGAGCGACTGCTCGTCGAACTTATTCCCCTGCACGTCGACGGAATCCATGCCGAACGGCGCACGCACGGCCATCGGGCCTGCCAGCCGAAATGTCGTCACTCGGGTTGTCTCCTGCGCCCCGGCAGCCATGGTCAGCATCAGTGCGCCCAGTAAAGCAATTTTTTTCATAGTCTACAGAGATTGGTTTGTTGTTTAGTTACAGGATTTCGCGGGCTATCCATGCACAAGCCTCAGCGTCGGCCAGCGCGTGGTGATGGTGCTCCAGCCGATAGCCGCACTCGGCAGCCACGGTGTGGAGCTGATGGTCAGCCAGATAGCGGAAGGCACGCCGCGAGGCAATGAGCGTGCAATAGAACTCGTAGTCGGGATAGTCCATCTGATAGCAGCGGAAGACGGCCTTCAGGCAGGTCTCGTCGAACGCCTTGTTGTGGGCCACGAGGGGAAGTCCCTCGATGAGCGGCTCAACCCGGGCCCACACCTCGGGGAAGAGCGGCGCCTCGTCCGTGTCGCGACAGGTCAGTCCGTGCACCCGCGTACACCAATAATTATAATAGTTTGGTTCAGGCTGAATGAGCGAATAGAACCGGTCGGCAAACTCGCCGTCCCTCACGACGACCACGCCCACCGAGCAGACACTGGTGCGCTCGTTGTTGGCAGTCTCGAAGTCGATGGCGGCGAAGTCTTTCATGGGGCGGGAGGAAAAAATCTAGAGTCAATAAGCCTCACGATACTTGCTTTCGTCCTTGTCCTGAAGCATGGAGAGATAGGACTGATAGCGGCTCTCGGCAATGTAGTGGTCGTCGAGGGCACGGCGCACGGCACAGCCCGGCTCATGCGTATGGGTGCAGTTGGAGAAGCGGCAGTCCTTCGAGAAATGGAAGATCTCCTTGAAGTAGCTCGTCAGCTCCTCAGGCTCCATGTCGAAGGTGCCGAAGCCCTTGATGCCCGGCGTGTCGATGAGGTAGGAAGGCGCGCCGTCCGTGGGGCCAGGCAGACTGATCATCTCGGAGAACGTCGTGGTGTGCATGCCAGTGTCGTGGGCGTCGCTGATCTGGGCCGTGCGCAGGTCAGCGCCAGGGACGAGGCGGTTGATGAGCGTCGACTTCCCCACCCCGCTGTTGCCGCTGAGCAGCGTGATCTTGCCACTGAGCAGGGGCCGGAGCTCCTCGACGCCAGTGCCGTCGGCTGCTGAGATCTCGCGACATTCATAGCCGATGGTCTCATAGAGCCGGACCATCATCTGCTGCAGTCGACGCTCGTCCTCGTCGAGCAGGTCGGTCTTGTTGAAGACAAGCACGACAGGCACCCGATAGGCCTCAGCCGAGGCCAGGAATCGGTCGATGAAGGTGGTCGAGGTCTGGGGATGGCTGACGGTGACGACGAGCAGGGCCTGGTCGACGTTGGCGGCGAGGATGTGGCTCTGCTTCGAGAGGTTCTGCGATCGGCGGATGATGTAGTTGCGGCGGTCCTCGATCTCCGTGATAAACATCCCCCCGCCAGGCGAGGCTTTTATCTCCACGCGGTCGCCTACGGCCACAGGATTCGTCGACCGGATGCCACGCAGCCGGAAATTGCCCTTTATCTTACAATCAAGCAACTGGCCATCGTCCGTGCGGACGGTGTACCAGCTGCCTGTGTTCTTAACAACCAGACCGTGCATCAGACGGTCATGATTTCCTTGTTCTTCGCCTCAATGAGGTCGTCGAGCCGCTTGATATACTTGTCGTGCAGCTTCTGCAGCTCCAGCTCGGCGTCCTTCTCGTTGTCCTCCGAGAGGCCGTCCTTGATGGCCTTCTTCAGCCGGTCCTTGACGTCGGAGCGCACGTTGCGCACCTCCACCTTGGCCTTCTCGGCTATCTTGTTGCACTGCTTCACCAGGTCGCGACGGCGCTCCTCCGTCGGCTGCGGGATCTGCAGGCGGATCACCTCGCCGTTGTTCTCGGGCGTGATGCCTACGTCGCTGGCCATGATGGCCTTCTCGATGTCCTTAATCTGCTTGCGGTCCCAAGGCTTGATGGCGATGGTGCGGGCGTCAGGACAGTTGACCGTGGCCACCTGATTGAGGGGCACGCGGCTGCCGTATGACTCCACGCGAATGCCGTCGAGAATGGCCACGTTGGCGCGGCCGGCGCGGATGCGGCTCAGCTCGTCGTCGAGGAACATGGCGGCCATTTCCATCCGCTCTTCTGCTTTCTGCAATGTTTCTTTTACGTCTATCATATCTGATGATGGTTAAAAAGTTTTTCGGTGAGCAAATTTAGGAATATTTTCTGAATCTTGCAACAAAACTGACATCTTTTTTCAAAAAAATCGCCCAGATTGTGACTTTTTCGCAAAAAATGACTATCTTTGCACCAACATTATTATTATAAAGACAGATTATGAAACGTTTAGCCACACTATTGACCACACTCATGCTCATGCTCGGAATGCCCGCCATGGCTGACAACTATGCCTATCTGACCATCACGCAGGAAGCTGCCGAGACGAGCATCGAGGTCAACACGATTGACAAGATCACCTTCGACGCCAGCGACATGGTGCTCCATCTGAACTCGGGTGCCGAGCAGCGACTGCCCCTGGCCTCGCTCGAGCGCATGTTCTTCTCGCAGACCGCGGCCGGCATCGCCACTGTCAGCAAGAGCCGCTCCGAGATGAAAGTGGAGGGCGGACAGCTGCGGCTGACCGTTGCCGACGGTGAGCGCGTCACTCTCTACAACACGAAGGGCGAGCAACTGTTCACGACCACCCGCGACGCCACCTACGACCTTCGCCCGCTGGGCCGCGGCGTATTCATCGTCAAGATGGGTCAGGAGGCTCGCAAGCTGATGAACAAATAGCCCAAAGACCCAACCAACAAAAAAAAGGCCTATGGCAACACAGACGAGCAAATACATGCTGGCCAGCGAGCGCGACGAGCTGTGGGGGCTGATCATCACCACCGTAGGGTATGAGGAGATCAACCCTGGCGACAGCTATCCCACGCACGGACATGCTGACGGCTACTACTTCGACGTCCAGAAAGGTCGCGTGCTCAACGAGTATCAGTTGCTATACATCGTCGAGGGCGAAGGCGTGCTCCACACACGCACCGTCCGCGAGGCCCGGCTGCACGAGGGCGACATCTTCCTGCTCTTCCCGGGCGAGTGGCACTCCTATCATCCGCTTAACTCACGCGGATGGAAGAAATACTGGATCGGATTCCGCGGCCACAACATGGACGACCGCGTCCGCGCCGGCTTCCTCTCGCCCAAGAAACCCATCTATCACGTCGGCTTCAGCGATGTGCTCGTAGGGCTCTTCCGGGCTGCCTACAGGAGTGCCCTGGAGGAGGCAGCCTACTCGCAGCAGCTCATGGCCGGCATCGTCAACCACCTCATCGGGCGGATGTACTCGCTGGAGCGCAACATCGAGCTGAAGAACCGCGACCAGAGTCATGTCGACATGATCAACCGCGCCCGACTGCGCATCCGCGAATCGCTCGAGAGCACGCTGACCATCCAGCAGCTGGCCGAGGAGCTTGGCGTCAGCTACAGCAACTTCCGCAAGCTCTTCAAGGAGCACACGGGCCTCTCGCCCGCTACCTATCAGCAGGACCTGCGGCTGCAGCATGCCAAGGAGCTGCTGACGACGACCGACATGAGCATCAAGGAAATAGCCTACCGCCTGAACTTCGACTCGCCCGACTATTTCTCATCGAAATTCAAGCAGAAGACGGGCCGGAAGCCCAGCGACCTGAGGGCGGGCTGAGCCTGAAACGACAGGCAGACAGCCAAGTATTCCACTCGGATTTATTTTTACAAACGACATACGCCATCAAAAGAAGTGGTGCTTTTCGGCTCGAAAAGCACCGCTTCTTTGATCAAAAAGCACCGCTTCTCGGCCCGAGAAGCGGCGCTTCATTTTTCGCAAAGCAAAAGTCATCTGAAAATCAATCAATTAGCCTTTACCAGCCGAATATTCAGAATTTTATTTACATTCAGCCCTCGTTTTCAGCCTCCGGATTGGACGCCTCAGAAGAGTTGCTTCTCCAGCCAGTAGCACACGATGCCGGCCAAATAGCCCGTGAAGGCAATCCACGTGATGCGCTTCATATACCACCCGAACGTGATCTTCTCCAGACCCATGACCACCACGCCGGCAGCCGAGCCGATGATGAGCATCGAGCCGCCCACGCCGGCGCAATAGGCCAGCAGCTGCCAGAAGATGCCGTCGACAGCCATGTCGCCCACCTCGGCCACAGGATACATGCCCATGGCGCCAGCCACGAGGGGCACGTTGTCGACGACGGCCGAGAGCACGCCGATGATGCCCGTGACGAGATAGTGGTTGCCCGAGGTGACGTCGTTGAGCCACTGGCCCAGGGCTGTCAGCGTGCCGATCTCCTCGAGCACGGCGACGGCCATGAGGATGCCAAGGAAGAACATGATCGTGGAGAGGTCGATGCGCGACAGGAGCTCGCTCACGCGATGCCCCATCGAGTCCTCCTCGCCGTGGCGACGGTGGAAGATTTCGGTCACGGTCCAGAGCACGCCCAGCACGAGCAGGATGCCCATGAAGGGGGGCAGGCTGGTGAGGGCTCGGAAGACGGGGACGAACATGAGTCCGCCGATGCCGAGACAGAAGATGGCCGTGCGCTGACGGCGGGTGAACTCGCTGGCCTGGGCCGTCGCCGAGTCATCCGTGGTGGCGAAGGTGCCCTTCAGCCGGGTCTGCAGGATGAGTGCGGGAATGACCATCGAGACGAGCGAGGGCACGAGGATCTCGCTGATGACCCCCTGCGTGGTGATGACGCCCTTGATCCAGAGCATGATGGTGGTGACGTCGCCGATGGGCGAGAAGGCACCGCCCGAATTGGCCGCGATGATGATGAGGGCCGCATAGATGAGCCGTTCCTCACGGCTCTCGACGAGCTTGCGCAGCACCATGACCATGACGATCGAGGTGGTCAGATTGTCGAGGATGGCCGACAGGAAGAAGGTCATGAAGGCCACGCGCCAGAGCAGCTTGCGCTTCGAGCGCGTCTGCATCACGTCGCGCACGAAGTTGAAACCGCCGTTGAAGTCGACAATCTCGACGATGGTCATGGCTCCCATGAGGAAGAAGAGCGTGGAAGCCGTGTCGCCCAGGTGGTGCTGGATCAGCCCGCCGACGTGGCCCGCCAGCCCCTCGGCCGCCACGTCAGGGAAATAGGCCCCGGGAGCCACCATCAAGAGGGTCCAGCACCCCACGCACATCAGCAGGGCGATGGCAGCCTTGTTGATTCGGGTCACACTCTCGAGGGCAATGCACAGGTAGCCCACGATGAAGAACGCGACAATCATTACGGTCAGAGTAGTCATTACAATATCGGTCGTTTTTTAGGTTAATATTCAAATTTGCCGCAAAGGTACGATAAAAAATCAAAAAAGCAGGTTATATTGTCAAAGTTTGATGTCGAAAAACACAATTTATCAGTAATTTTGCACACAACTAATCAGATTACTGCTAACAAAACAAAAAAGCAAGCAATGGAAGACAAGAAATATTTCTTTGCCGTCGACCTCGGAGCCACGAGCGGACGAACCATCGTCGGGTCTATCGACGACGGACGGTCGGAACTGGAAGAGCTGACGCGATTCCCCAACAACCTCATCGTGCAGGGAGGCCACTACTACTGGGACATCCAGGGGCTCTACTTCGAGATCATCCGCGGACTGAAGGAGGCTAGCCGCCGCGGACTGACGATCACCTCGATCGGCATCGACACGTGGGGTGTCGACTTCGTCTGCATCGGAGCCGACGGCGCCATCCTGCGCAACCCGCGCGCCTATCGCGACCCCGTCACCTTCGACGCCATGGACGACTATCTGAAGCACGTCATCGGCAAGCGCGAGGTCTACGACATCACCGGCATTCAGCTGATGAACTTCAACAGCATCTTCCAGCTCTACGCCATGCGGCGCGAACAGAACTCGGCACTCGAGCATGCACAGAAGATACTGTTCGTGCCCGATGCACTGAGCTGGATGCTGACGGGCAACGAGGTGTGCGAATACACCATCGCATCGACCTCGCAGATGCTCGACCCCCGCACGGGTCAGCTCGACGAGCGACTGCTGGCCTCCGTAGGACTGAGCCGCTCGAAGTTCGGCAAGATGGTCCGCCCGGGCACCGTCATCGGCGTGCTGACTGACGAGGTGCAGCGGCTGACTGGCATGGGCCCCGTGCCCGTCATCGCCGTCGCCGGCCACGACACGGGCTCGGCCGTGGCTGCCGTCCCGGCCAAGGACGAGAAGTTTGCCTACCTCTCCAGCGGCACGTGGAGCCTGATGGGCATCGAGACCCGCGACGCCATCATCAATGACCTCTCCTACGAGCGCAACTTCACCAACGAGGGCGGCATTGAGGGCACCACGCGATTCCTGAAGAACATCTGCGGCATGTGGCTCTACGAGCGCTGCCGACTGGAGTGGCCCGAAGAGGTGCGCAGCCTCAGCCATCCCGAGCTTCAGGGACAGGCGATGGCCATAGCGCCCTTCCGCTCCATCATCGAGCCTGACAACCAGATGTTTGCCGCTCCGTCGAGCATGATAGGCGCCATTCAGGACTATTGCCGCGCGACCAACCAGCCCACGCCCGAGACGCCGGCCGAGATATGCCGCTGCATCTTCGACTCGCTGGCACTGCGCTACCGCCAGGTGTTCCAGTGGCTGCAGGAGTTTGCGCCGTTCCGCCTCGACGTGCTCCACATCATCGGTGGCGGTTCGCTCAACCGATACCTCAACCAGTTCACGGCCAACGCCACGGGCGTCACCGTCCTGGCCGGCCCGCAGGAGGGCACCGCCATCGGCAACATCATGATGCAGGCCAAAGCCGCCGGACTGGTCGGCGACATCTGGCAGATGCGCCAGATCATTGCCAACTCGCTGGAGCTGGTGCGCTATGAGCCCCAGGACAAGGCCTTGTGGGACGCAGCTTATGACAAGTACCTGACTATCATCAGTAAATAAAAACAAAAATCTCCAAAAATCCAATAAAATCTGTATGCATCTTTACGACAAGCAAGACTACTTAAAAAGGATGTATGAAATCATTGGTGCTGCAATGGACTTATATAACGAGTTGGGATTTGGTTATTCAGAGCCTATCTACCAGGAATGTATGTCAATTGTATGCAGTGAAAAAGGTATTCCCTGGGAACGGGAGAAATTATTGAAAATGTATTTTCACGATAAAGAACTGAATAAAACTTACAAGGCGGATTTTGTGTGTTTCGGTGATATCATTGTTGAATTAAAGGCCGTGTCTGAACTTACAAAGGATCATAGAGCACAACTATTTAACTATATGCGAATTACAGATTCTTGTGCTGGAATCCTTATCAATTTTGGTAATCCCGACAGACTTATTTCTGAAAGGTATTTCTATGACATTTTAGCTGGCGAATATAAATATGTCACTCGCTCCACTAATTATTTTTGTAGATTTTTTGTCCTTGAGTTAATAATTGATTTTCGTTGAATTTTTGAGAGATTTTTGTCCTAACGATAATATAAACACATTGTTAAAGTAATATTTAAGTAATTATGGCAAAACCATTAGTTGAGACAAAAGCCCGCGTGGGCGTATTCAGCATTGCGCTGCAGGCTTATCTGCCACAGTTCCCACAGCTCGTACCTGAGTTCGAGCAGCAGTATGCAGACTTCAAGAAGACCCTGCCCGACACGATCGAGATCATCGACGGAGGCATGGTGACCACCAAGGAGCAGTCGATGGAGGCCGGCGACAAGTTCCGTGCTGCCGACGTCGACCTTGTCATCCTGCAGATGCTGACCTACTGCACCTCTTATAATATGCTGCCCGCCGTGCGCGACCTCGACGTGCCCGTCGTCATCGTCAACGTGCAGAAGAAGCTGGCCCCCGACTACGACAAGACCGACATCCCCACATGGCTCGGCGAGCTCTACGCCTGCGGCGCCATCGGCGAGATGGTGGCCGACCTGAACCGTGCCGGCAAGCGCTCGGCCGTCATCACGGGCGTCGTCGAGGGCGGCGACCCCGAGGTGCAGCGCGAGATTGAAGACTGGTGCCGTGCAGCACAGGTGCGCCGCCGCTTCCGTGATACCAACATCGCACAGATCGGACGCCCCTACCCCGGCATGATGGACCTCTACATCGACGAGACCAACCTCTACCACCGCATGTTCGTCTACACCAAGCAGTTCGACTGGGAGCAGATGTGGGCCATTGCCGACAACATCACCGACGAGGCTGCTATCCGCGCCAAGGCACAGGACATCCTCGACACGTTCGAGATTGAGGGCGGCGGCACCATTGAAAAGGTATGGGACATGGCCCGCTACGTCGTTGCCTTCGAGCAGTGGGTCAAGGACGAGAAGCTCGGCATGATTGCCTCCCACTATGCAGGCTTCGCTCAGGGTGTGGCCGGTAAGCTCGACTCGATGCTCATCCCCGCTTTCTCCATGCTCATCAAGCAGCACACGGCCTGCGCCGTCGAGGGCGACATGAAGGTGGCCATGGCCATGTCGATCCTGAAGACCATCTCGGGCACGGGCACACTGGCTGAGATGTACTCCATCGACTTCCCCAAGGACATCTGCATCATCGGCCACTCCGGATCGGGCGACTACGACATCTCGCAGGCTCACAAGCCGACGATGAAGATTGTGCCCGTCTTCCACGGCAAGACCGGCGGCGGCTACCTGACGCAGTTCTATCCGCCCACAGGCCCCGTCACCTATCTGGCCATCACGCAGGACCGCAACGGCATCTTCAAGTTCGTCGTGGCCGAGGGCGTCAATGAGGAAGGCCCCATCTTCATGTTCGGCGACACCAACATGCGCACGAAGTTCTCGCTCAGCTGCCGCGAGTTCGTCAACAAGTGGAGCGAGGCCGGCCCGACCCACCACATGGCTGCCGCCGTCGGCCATCATGCCGACACCATCCTCAAGGTGGCCAAGATCCTGAACATCAAGTGCGACATCGTCTGCAGATAATAATGGCCGAATGGCGTTATCCCGGAATAACGTTATCCCGAAATTTCGATATAACGGAATAACGACATAACGAAATATCGGAATAACGACATAACGGAATAATGCCCATTCGGGAAAATAAAACAAAGTATGGCAAAGAAAAGTGGAAGCTTGAAGAGCACCCTGGCGGTGTCTCTGAACAATTATCTGGATGCGGGCGCCATCGTGGCCGGATCAAGCGGCATCACGCTATGGCAGAATTACCTCGGGCTGTCCGAGATGCACCTAGGATGGCTCAACGCCCTGAGTGCCAACGCGCTGGGCGCCGCCATCGGTGCCATCATCGGCGGATTCCTGGCCGACAAGTTCGGGCGCAAGTTCATCTTCACCTACAACCTGCTGGTCTACATGCTCGGCGTGCTCATCGTGATGTTCGCCTTCAGCTATCCCATGCTGCTCGCAGGATTCCTCATCACGGGCATCTCCGTCGGCGTGGGCGTGCCTGCCTCATGGACCTACATCTCAGAGTCGTCAGAGGTGGGCAACCGCGGCCGCAACATCTGCATCTCGCAGATGTCGTGGGGCCTCGGACCCATGTTCATCCTCTTCTTCGGCATGCTCCTCGCTCCGGGCGGTGTGCTCTATGGCCCCGTGGAGTCGTTGGCACATGCCATCATCGGCGCTGACGCGGCGCAGGCTGCCGTCGAGGTCTTCTCCTCGCGCGTGGTCTTCCTGACGCTCTTCATCGTCGCCTTCATTGCCTGGACCCTCCAGCGTCAGCTCGAGGAGAGCAAGGAGTACACGGCCCAGAAAGCAGCCGACAAGAGTGGCATCGTGGACAACATCAAGATGCTGTTCACCAACAAGATAGCCGTCAAGACCGTCGCCTTCCTCGCTGCCATCTACCTGTCGTGGAACCTCGTGGCCTCGGTGATGGGCTTCTTCATGCCTCACATCTACGAGACGGCCGGCGGACTGAGCAACGAGACGGCCAACATGCTGAGCTGCGTCAGCTGGGTCTTCGTCGTCGTCACCACGTTCATCATCTCGTTCTTCGTCGACAAGGTGGCCCACCGCTTCTTCTATGTCTTCGGACTCGTGGCCGCTCTGACGGCATGGCTGCTCATCATCGGAGGCGGCGTGCAGACCATTGGCGGCATCTGGCTGTTCACCATCCTCTGGGGCATCAACAACGGCAGCTCCGTGCAGATCTTCTATGCCCTATGGGGCTCTGAGCTCTTCCCGGCCAAGTTCCGGGCCGGCGCCCAGGGACTGATGTTCTTCATCGTGCGCGGACTGTCGGCTCTCTGGGGCCTCATCTTCACCTTCATCTATGGTGAGAACGGCGAAGGCTTCACCCTTGCAGCCTACTGCATGATAGCCCTGCTGGCCGTGTCGCTCGTCGTCGGTCTGCTCGGCATGCCCAACACGCGTGGCCGCTCGCTCGACGACATCGTCAAGGAGCGCTATGGCGAGGAGTTCTGAGGAAAAGCGGATAAAAAACAATCGATTTCGCTGAGAAATGCGTTTTTTCGTCACAAAAATTTGTTTTGTACGAAAAAACGCATTATCTTTGCAACGGAAATTAAATGTCATTTAATTCTATAAACAATTATTTATGAAGTACAAATTTATTCTTACCATGATGGCTATGTTCTTTGCCATCAACATGAATGCTCAGCAAGAGAGCAATTATCCTCATGCCTTCATCGGCGTGCAGGGTGGTGTGATGAGAGCCTACAATGGTGAAGGCATCGACCGCAAGTGGAGCCCCATGGCTGCGCTGAACATCGGTTACAACTTCACACAGGTGTTCGGTCTGCGCCTGCAGGCCAATGGTAGCACGTGGAAGGCTGAACTGCCCGGCGGTGACGAATACAAGAGCAAGATCGGCAACATCGATCTCGACATGATGTTCAACCTGTCGAACGTGTTCTTCCCCAACCGCAACAATCTGGTCAACGTCATTGCCATTGCCGGAGCCCCCTTCAACCTGGCCGTCCCCCACTCTTGGGTTGACAACTATGCCTACAGCATCTCTGAGGGTGGCGACCGCTGGAACACAGCCTGGAAGGTCGGTGGCCAGCTCGACTTCAACATCGCCAAGCACTGGGGCTTCAACCTCGAGGCCGGTACCAACTATGTGCGCCAGAAGAACGAGGGCCTGCACGACAACAACAAGTGGTGGCCCTACGCCATGGCCGGCATCACCTACAAGTTCGGATTCAAGAAGGCCAAGAAGGCTGCTCCCGTAGCTCCCGTCGTGGCTGAGCCTGTCCAGGAGCCCAAGGCCGAGCCCGCTCCCCAGCCCAAGCGCGAAGAGCCGAAGCCCGCTCCCCAGCCCAAGAAGGAAGAGCCGAAGCCCGTCGTGAAGCCTGCCAAGGTGGCCGAGAACATCTTCTTCGAACTGGCCAAGAGCGACGTCAAGGACGTTCAGAACAGCAAAATCGACGCCATTGTGAAGTTTGCCAACGAGAACCCCAACGCCAAGATTTCGCTCGTCGGCTATGCTGACAAGGGCACTGGCACGACGGCCATCAACAAGCGTCTCTCCGACCAGCGCGTGAAGAACGTGAAGGACATCCTCGTCAAGAAGGGCATCAAGGCCAGCCGCATCACGACTGAGTCGAAGGGCGACACCGTGCAGCCGTTTGCCAACAACGACGACAACCGCGTCGTCATCGTGGTGGGCGAGTAATCGCTCCCCCACCCTTTTCCAACGATTAAGCCCCCGGCGCTTCACAGCGGCGGGGGCTCTTCTGTTTCACTAAATAGTAAGTAATAATGATTATATATGTAGTCAGTAGTTGTTTTCTTTTTAAAATCTATGCTTTCTCCTTCTATATATATTAACGGGGCAGGTTGAATGCCTTCGTCATCTCCTTCATCTGCTCGTCGCTCATGCCCTCAGGCTCAAAGCCCATAGCCTTGGCATTGATGTAGATCTTGGCACTCTTCGAGAGCACGTCGATCTGGTCGAAGGCATCCATCACGTCGAGACCCTTGGCAAAGACACCATGCTTCTCCCACATGACGACGTCGTAGTCCTCGAGCTCCTTCAGCGTGGCATCGGCCAACTCGTTCGAGCCAGGCAGCGTGTAGGGCACGATGCCCAGACCCAGCGGGCAGAAAGCCTTCGTCTCAGGAATCATCGACCACAGGATCTTCGTCAGCACATCCTTACCCAGGAAGGCGCGGTTGTGGCTCATGGCCACCAGCTCGATGGGATGCGTGTGGACCGTAGCCTTATAGGCCGAACCGCTCTCGATGAGGTGGGCATGGACGGTCAGGTGGCTGGGCAGCTCGCTCGTCGGCATCACGGCGTTGTCGGCAATGATGACATACGATGCGCAATCGTCCAGGATGCGGATGACGGAGCCGTTGTCCATCGGCCAGCGGGCCAGGTCGCGCATGCGCTTGCCCGTCCCCTTGCAATAGAAGTAGCAGCCTTTCAGTGCAGGCAGCTTGACGCCGATCTGCTTCACCTCGCTGATGGCCGGCAGCTGACGGATTTCGTCGTCCACCAGGTCAGTCACGTTCACAGTGATGTTGCCGCCGTTGCGCTCAGCCCACCCGTTTTGCCATAGATAGCCGGCGACCTCTGCAATCTTATAGACCTCGGCCTTCAAGGCTGGGCGTCCCTCCAATATACTTTTCATACTTGTTATTCCTTGAGTTAATTGATTTCGGTTGCAAAGGTATATCAATTCCTTGTGACGAAGCACCATAATTTGATTTTTAACCCCAAAATTATGACTTTCAGCTTGATTTATATCAATTTCACAGCCTTCCCTTTGCCAATCCAACTTTTCTTCGTATCTTTGTCCCCTAAATAAAAATACACTCATGACTACACAGCAGCAATCACCCAAGTGGGCCGAGAACGTCATACTGGCCGACGCCGACCACATCGACCGCGTGGCCTTCGACCTCATCGTCAACTTCGAGCGCATGCTCGGCCGCCGCATCCAGCAGGCCGACATGGCCCGATGGGCCGAGTGCATCGCCCTCGACGGAGGTCTGCGCGAAGGCGAACATCAGACCAACGTGATTCTCATCCACGAGAAAGACCATGCGGAGCTTCGCAACTTCGTGCCAGCCCACTACGCCAGGCAGCTCACAGGTCAGGCTTTCCGCAGTCCCCTGGGCGAGTTCGTCTTCAACAGTGTCCCCACTGAAGCCATTGCCGGCAAGCAGCAACTGATGACTGACACCCTCGCCTTCCTCTTGTCGCAACCTGACGTCAAGCGCATCATGGTCGTGCCCGACGAGCAGCACTACCAGCAGGTGCGCGCCACGATACAGCAAGCCGACACAGCCGACAAGCACATCACCGTCTTTGCCATGCAGCCCATGCAGGGCGGAGCCTTCGCTCAGGAAATCCTGGGCTACTCGCTATTGTCGGCCCTCGGCATCAAGTCCAACGAGATACGGCCCGACGCCTGACTACTCTCTGCGGCAGGCCGCCGTCGGCTCATTCTATAGAATAAGGTGGACGCACCCCACGCATTGCTCGCGTGTGGGGTGCGTCCACTTCTTCTCTCAAAAACAAAGCGGCACTTCTCGGGTCACAAAGGACCGCTTCTCGACTGCCAAAGGACCGCTTCTCCGGCCTCAAAGGACCGCTTCATTTTCTCCCATCATGCATCGCGCTGACAGCCACTTCCCGCTACGTTCAAGAAATAATCGGCCGAAAGTTTTGCCGTTTCTCACTTTTTTGCTAACTTTGCAACATCAATCCACACGAAAAAGGAAAAACCTCTATGGGAAAGATATTCCGACTCAACCGCAATTTCGACAACACCATTGCCGACCGCAAGGAGGGCGAGCGTGGCGACATGATTAACTTCTGGTACGCACAGCGCGACAACAGACAACAACAAATCAACATAATCGAAGAAAAAAGAACAATGAGCAGAATCCTGATGATCGGCGCCGGAGGCGTCGCTACCGTTGCGGCATTCAAGATAGCACAGAATCCGCAAGTTTTCACCGAGTTCATGATTGCCTCACGCCGCAAGCAGAAGTGCGACGCACTCGTCGAGGCCATACATGCCAAGGGCTACACGATGCCCATACAGACCGCACAGGTCGACGCCGACGACGTGGAGCAGCTGAAGGCGCTCTTCTCGAGCTATAAGCCCGACCTGGTCGTCAACCTGGCCCTGCCCTATCAGGACCTGACCATCATGGACGCCTGCCTGGCCTGCGGATGCTCGTATCTCGACACGGCCAACTATGAGCCCAAGGACGAGGCCCACTTCGAATACTCATGGCAGTGGGCCTATCGCGAGCGCTTCCGCGAGGCCGGACTGACGGCCATCCTCGGCTGCGGCTTCGACCCGGGCGTGACGAGCATCTTCACCGCCTATGCCGCCAAGCACCACTTCAAGGAGATCCAGTATCTCGACATCGTCGACTGCAACGCAGGCGACCACCACAAGGCCTTCGCCACCAACTTCAACCCCGAGATCAACATCCGCGAGATCACCCAGAAGGGACTCTACTGGGAGAACGGCCAGTGGGTGGAGACCGAGCCGCTCGAAATCCATAAGGACCTGACCTATCCCGAGATCGGACCGCGCGACAGCTATCTGCTCCACCACGAGGAGATCGAGTCGCTCGTTCTGAACTATCCCACCATCCGCCGCGCACGCTTCTGGATGACCTTCGGACAGCAATACCTGAAGCACCTCGAAGTGATCCAGAACATCGGCATGAGCCGCATCGATGAGGTCACGTACGAGGCTCCGCTGGCCGACGGCTCGGGCAAGACGGTCAAGGTGAAGATCGTGCCCCTGCAGTTCCTCAAGGCCGTGCTGCCCAACCCGCAGGACCTAGGCGAGAACTATGAGGGCCAGACCAGCATCGGCTGCCGCATACGCGGCATCGGACAGGACGGCCAGGAGCACACCTATTATATATATAACAACTGCTCCCACCGCGCCGCCTACGAGGAGACGGGCATGCAGGGCGTCTCGTACACCACGGGCGTCCCCGCCATGATCGGCGCCATGATGTTCTGCAAGGGCCTGTGGCGCAAGCCCGGCGTCTTCAACGTCGAGGAGTTCGATCCCGATCCGTTCCTCGAGCAGCTCAACCTCCAGGGCCTGCCATGGCACGAACTGCACGACGTCGACCTGGAACTGTAGAATCAAACAAAACATCAAAACCATTCCACACCGTAAACTATGGCAAAGAAAGAAACTGAGGGCACAGAGGCCCTCAACCCACAGAGCGAGAAGCTGAAGGCCCTGCAGGCTGCCATGTCGAAGATCGAGAAGGACTTCGGCAAGGGCTCCATCATGCGCATGGGCGACGAACAGATAGAGAACGTCGACGTCATCCCCACAGGATCCATCGGTCTCAACGCCGCACTCGGCGTCGGCGGATATCCCAAGGGACGCATCATCGAGATCTACGGACCGGAGTCCAGCGGTAAGACGACGCTCGCCATCCACGCCATCGCCGAGGCACAGAAGGCCGGCGGCATCGCGGCCTTCATCGACGCTGAGCATGCCTTCGACCGCTTCTATGCCCAGAAACTGGGCGTCGACGTCGACAACCTGCTCATCTCGCAACCCGACAACGGCGAGCAGGCCCTCGAGATTGCCGACCAGCTCATCCGCTCGGCCGCCATCGACATCATCGTCATCGACTCCGTCGCAGCACTCACGCCCAAGAAGGAGATTGAGGGCGACATGGGCGACTCGGCCGTCGGACTGCATGCCCGACTGATGAGCCAGGCTCTCCGCAAGGTCACCTCGACCATCGCCAAGACCAACACCACCTGCATCTTCATCAACCAGCTGCGCGAGAAGATCGGCGTCATGTTCGGCAACCCTGAGACGACCACGGGCGGCAACGCCCTCAAGTTCTACGCTTCCGTCCGCCTCGACATCCGCCGCGTCACCTCCATCAAGGACGGCGACCAGGTCATCGGCAACCAGGTGCGCGTGAAGGTCGTCAAGAACAAGGTCGCCCCACCCTTCCGCAAGGCTGAGTTCGAGATCACCTTCGGCGAGGGCATCTCGAGAATTGGCGAGATCGTCGACCTCGGCGTCGAGTACGGCATCATCAAGAAGAGCGGATCGTGGTTCTCCTACGGCGACTCTAAGCTGGCCCAGGGCCGCGACGCCACCAAGCAGCTCCTCAAGGACAACCCCGAGCTCTGCGACGAGCTTGAGGCCCAGATCATGGAAAAGCTGACAGCCGAGCAGGCATAAACGCATCATTGGGACTTCACGGATTTGAGAATTTGAGAATGTTGGCTTTGAATAAGCAAGTTCTCAAATTCTTAAATTCGTGATTCTTTTTTATCGATATTGTACTTTCTTTTTGCATAACAGGAACTGCATTTGCAGGGCTCGATTGTTTTCAGTTACTTTGCACCCACAAAAACAGCGACATCAATGAACCAGACACCAACCATACTGACCATCACCGGCAGCGACGGCACCTGCTGCTCGGGCATTCAGGCCGACATCCGGCTGATCGGTGAAATGGGGGCTACGCCCGTATCGGTCGTCACCTCTGTCACGGCCCAGAATACGCTGGGCATTCAGGAATTCTACGACCTGCCTGCCACGGCGGTCAGATTGCAGATGGAGGCTATCGTCAACGACTTGCAGCCGCAAGTGGTGAAGATCGGACTGCTACGCCGCACCGACGTCGTCGAGGTCATTGCAGACGTCATCCGCAGCTATAGGCCCCAGCATGTGGTCTATGCCCCGGTAGTGGAGTCGGTTCGGGGTGAACGGCTGGTGTCCGACGAGGTCAACGAATCCATCCAACGCCTCATCCTGCCTCTTTGCACGATGGTGCTGAGGCCACGTCCTGAAGGCCCGCACGGACAGGTCAACCGTCTGTCGGCTGCGACAGCCGTATTGCTGGGTCGCGGCCTGCAGCCCACCGAGGCACTGAGGCAAGCACGACAGCTGACGGGCAGCACACCTACGGGCTATGCCGTCACGAGCTGTCGGGCCGACGAGCTATACAGACAATTCATCGCAGCCGTGGAGCGGTTCTTCCGCCGCTATGCCGACGTGGCGTTCTATGCCGAGCAGCTCAACGTCAGCCCTCGCTACTTAGGACAAGTCACGCGAAGAATTGCCAACCGTTCGCCAAAGTCCGTGATCGACGAGCGCATCACGACCGAGATTGAGCGTCTGCTGACCACTACCCCACACTCGCTGAAGGAGATTGCCTCGTTGATGGGATTCTCGTCGCAGGCCCATCTGTCGCGCTTCTTCAAAAAGCAGCGAGGCGTTTCGCCGACGAAACAGAAGAACAGGGCAATGGGGACACGAAGCATAAATTAAACTCATAAAAAAACAATGCAAAACGAAAGACAACAACTGAACCGACAACTGGCACAGATGCTCAAAGGCGGCGTCATCATGGACGTGACCACATCCGAGCAGGCCCGCATCGCCGAAGCTGCCGGAGCCTGCGCCGTCATGGCCCTGGAGCGCATTCCCGCCGACATACGCGCCGCTGGCGGCGTCAGCCGCATGAGCGACCCCAGACTGATTCGCAGCATCCAGCAGGCCGTCAGCATACCGGTCATGGCCAAATGTCGCATCGGCCACATCGCCGAGGCCCAAATCCTGCAAGCCTTGGAGATTGACTACATCGATGAGAGCGAAGTGCTGTCGCCTGCCGACAACGTGCATCACATCGACAAAACTCAGTTCCTGGTGCCTTTCGTCTGTGGCGCACGCAACCTGGGCGAGGCCCTCAGACGCATTGCCGAGGGGGCTACGATGATTCGCACCAAGGGCGAGCCCGGCACGGGCGACGTGGTGCAGGCTGTCAGCCACATGCGCCTGATGCAGAGCGAGATACGCCGGCTGGTCAGTATGGCCGACGATGAGCTTTTTGAAGCGGCCAAACAATTGCAAGCTCCACTCGAACTGGTGCAGTATGTTCACCAAAACGGACGTCTGCCTGTAGTCAACTTCGCCGCCGGGGGCGTGGCTACGCCTGCCGATGCTGCGCTGATGATGATGCTGGGCGCCGAGGGGGTGTTTGTGGGCAGCGGCATCTTCAAGAGCGGCAATCCCGAACGACGTGCTGCCGCCATCGTGCAGGCTGTCACGAACTATCAGGACGCCCACATGCTGGCTGAACTCAGCACCGACCTGGGCGAGGCAATGGTGGGCATCAATGAACAGGAGATCACTCTCCTCATGGCAGAACGAGGCGTATGAGAATTGCAGTCATGGCCCTGCAAGGGGCTTTCATCGAACATGTGCAAAGGTTGAAGGAACTGGGAGCCGACACATGCGAAATCCGCCAGCTGGCCGACTGGAAACAGTTTCTGTCTGCGACCGACGGTGGTGGGCGAGGTGTGGTCTTGCCAGGCGGCGAAAGCACGGTGCAGGCGCTGCTGATGCAATCTCTCGGACTGTCAGTTCCGCTTCGTGAGGCCATCGTGGGCGGCATGCCCGTCTTCGCTACGTGTGCAGGCATGATTTTGCTGGCTGATACTCATCTTTCAACCATGCAGATACGGGTGCGACGCAATGCATTCGGCCGGCAGCTCGGCAGTTTCCGCACAACAGGCACGGTTGAAGGCATTGGCACCGACATCCCCATGACGTTTATTCGTGCGCCATATATTGAGGAGGTGAAGGACACCACAATGTGTCAGCCATTGGCACACATCGAAGGCCACATCGTGGCTGCACGACAGAAGTGGCAGTTGGCCACAGCTTTTCATCCCGAACTTGACGCCGACAAGCGCCTGCACAGCTATTATATGCGAATGGTAGACGAAGCTCATTACTGACAGGCTGCGAGCTTGAATCTTCTGCCAACACGCCCACACCGGCTGACAAGTTGTCAGACGTGTGCCAGCCCAAGCGGGTTGGCACACGTTTTGTAATATGTTTATCGACTCAACATGAGCCATAATAAATAATTGAATAATAACAAATAAAAAAGAATAAGAATTATGGGAAAGATTATTGGTATTGACTTAGGTACAACCAACTCGTGCGTAGCCGTTTTCGAAGGCAACGAACCGGTTGTGATTGCTAACAGCGAAGGCAAGCGTACGACGCCTTCAGTAGTGGGATTCGTCGATGGCGGCGAGCGAAAGGTGGGCGACCCCGCCAAGCGTCAGGCCATCACCAACCCGAAGAAGACCGTCTACTCCATCAAGCGCTTCATGGGCGAGACATGGCAGCAGACGGAGAAGGAAATCTCGCGCGTGCCGTTCACGGTCGTCAACGAGGGCGGCTATCCTCGCGTCGACATCGACGGCCGCAAGTACACGCCGCAGGAAATCTCGGCCATGGTGCTCCAGAAGATGAAGAAGACCGCCGAGGACTATCTCGGCCAGGAGGTGACGGATGCCGTCATCACCGTGCCAGCCTACTTCTCTGACTCACAGCGTCAGGCCACCAAGGAGGCCGGACAGATTGCTGGTCTGAACGTCCGCCGTATCGTCAACGAGCCTACGGCTGCCGCCCTGGCCTACGGTATTGACAAGACCAACAAGGACATGAAGATTGCCGTCTTCGACCTCGGTGGCGGTACGTTCGATATCTCGATTCTCGACTTCGGCGGCGGTGTCTTCGAGGTGCTCTCCACCAATGGTGATACCCACCTCGGCGGCGACGACTTCGACCAGGTCATCATCGACTGGCTCGTCCAGGAGTTCCGCAACGACGAGGGCGCTGACCTCACGCAGGATCCCATGGCCATGCAGCGTCTGAAGGAGGCTGCCGAGAAGGCTAAGATCGAGCTGTCGTCCTCGACGACCACGGAGATCAACCTGCCCTACATCATGCCCGTCGGCGGCGTGCCCAAGCACCTGGTGAAGACACTCACCCGCGCTAAGTTCGAGCAGCTGGCCCACAACCTGATCCAGGCTTGCCTCGTGCCCTGCCAGAACGCCGTCCGCGACGCCGGCATCTCAGTCAACGACATCAACGAGGTCATCCTCGTTGGCGGCTCGAGCCGTATCCCCGCCGTGCAGACCCTCGTGAAGAACTACTTCGGCAAGGAGCCTTCGAAGGGCGTCAACCCCGACGAGGTGGTGGCCGTAGGCGCAGCCATCCAGGGCGCCATTCTCAACCAGGAGACCGGCCAGGACATCGTGCTGCTCGACGTCACCCCGCTGACCCTCGGCATCGAGACCCTCGGCGGCGTCATGACCAAGCTGATCGATGCTAACACGACCATCCCCTGCAAGCAGAGCCAGGTGTTCTCAACGGCTGCCGACAACCAGACCGAGGTGACCATCCACGTGCTCCAGGGCGAGCGCCCCATGGCATCGCAGAACAAGAGCCTCGGACAGTTCAACCTCACTGGCATCGCCCCCGCACGCCGCGGCGTTCCTCAGATCGAGGTGACCTTCGACATCGACGCCAACGGCATCGTGAAGGTATCGGCTAAGGATAAGGCCACCGGCAAGGAGCAGGCCATCCGCATCGAGGCTTCGTCGGGCCTCTCGCAGGACGAGATCAACCGCATGAAGGCCGAGGCCGAGCAGTTTGCCGAGCAGGACAAGAAGGAGCGCGAGCGCATCGACAAGATGAACCAGGCCGACTCGATGATCTTCCAGACCGAGACCTTCCTCAACGAGAACGGCGACAAGCTCGGTGCCGACAAGGCCAACGTCGAGCAGGCCGTCCAGCAGCTAAAGGATGCCCACAAGTCTGGCGACATCGCTGCCATCGACTCCGCCATCAACAACCTCAACCAGGTGATGCAGGCCGCCTCAGCCAAGATGTACCAGCAGGCCGGTCCTCAGCCCGGTGCCGATCAGCAGGCTGGTGGCGCAGGCTTCCAGGGCGGTCAGCAGACCCAAGGCCACAACCCGCAGGACGACATCCAGGATGCCGACTTCGAGGAGGTCAAATGAGACGCATAAGCAAAGACATAACAAAACACTATCAAATAGCGTGTAGCTCAATGAGTTACACGCTATTTGCATTTTATAGGCTCATGTTTTCTATGTGCTTATTCCCCCTTTTTTTACGGCTTTTTTGTTACATGCTTGTAGCAAGACTTAATGGTAGATAAGGTTGGACATAAACATACTTAAACATACATATAGGACTTAGTAAAACTTAAAAGTAGAAAACATGGCAAATTTAGGAATTGAGATCAAGAGAAAGTGCCCGATTTGTGGCAAAGTCTTTATTATTAAGACGTTAGACAGTGTTTACTGCTCGCCGAAATGCAGCAAAGTAGCAAACAAGCGTAAGAAGGACAAAGAGAAGAAAGAAGCCTTATTTGTTACATATGCGCAGAATGTGCCTGACATTCGAGAGTACCTGACAGCTCGCCAAGTTGTTGCTATATACGGAGTTGAGCGTAGTACACTATACCGTCTGGCCAAGTTAGGTAAGATTCCATGTATTAATCTAGGCACAAGATTGATGCGTTTCAAGCGTTCAGAATTGGACTTGTTGTTTCATTACAGACGCGATTTGAAAGAGGCAAAAGAAGTGCCGCAAAAGAAGCTCTACAGTCTCGAACCCGAGGACTGCTATACCATCGGAGAAGTCTGTGAGAAGTATCACATCAACGACAGTTCCGTATGGGCTCACGTCAGGAAGTATTCCATTCCCTCTCGTCAGATTGGCAACTATGTGTATGTTCCAAAAGAAGAAATCGATAACTTATATAAATCAGAAGAATTATGAGAAAACCTTTATTACACACTAAAGTGACGGTCAAGCTCCGCAAGTCGGAGTACCGTGAAGAGTGGTACCTCTACACAGAGTCGTACCCAGTACGCAATCCAGGCAGCACTAAGCCTAAGAGAGTCATTGAGGCGGTCAACCGCACCATCACCACTCCAGTTTGGGACACAACTGCCATAACTGGCATTGATTTGGAAGGAAACTACAAGTACAAGCCGAAGCGGGATTCCAACGGCATCATCCAATGCGTCTCGCAGTTGGACAAGGAGGCATGTAGATATGCCGACAAGGTACGAGCCTTGCGTCAGCAGGAGTACGATACCGCCGTTGTGTATTCCGACAGAGAGCAGGAAATGATTGCTCAGAACGAACGCGGTGAACAGGATTTCATTGCATACTTCAACAGCATTATTTACAAGTGTCATCCTAACAGTTCTGACTCTATCATCGTCAACTGGACTCGTGTAGGAAAATTGCTGTCCATCTACTCTAAGGGCAAGCCTATCCCGTTCAAAACAATCTCTGCGAAGTTGCTTGAAGACATCAAATTGTTCATGCTCTCTGCCCCGCAAGGAGGAAACAAGGGTGGCACACTCTCTCAGAATTCTGCCGCCACTTATTTCGCAATCGTAAAGGCTGGTTTGCATCGTGCTTTCATTGACGAATACCTGACTGTTGATATTGCAGCCAAAGTAAAGGGCATCCCCGATGTAAAGGTTAAGCGAGAGACACTTACACTTGAGGAAGCAGAAATGCTGGCCAAGACTCCATGTGAGAACGAAGTATTGAAACGTGCATTCTTCTTTGCTGTGCTCACAGGTGTTCGTCTGTGTGACATTCAAGACCTCACATGGGGAGAAATAGCGCAGACAGGAAGTGGATGGCGAGTTGACTTTACCCAGCGCAAGACGCATGTGGTAGATTATCTCCCTATCAATGAACAAGCCTATTCGTTATGTGGAGAACGAGGTGAACAAAACCAACGTGTGTTTGAAGGGCTGACTGGCTCGTCTTGGATTTCTCGTCCATTGAAGAAATGGATTGAAGCATCGGGCATCAAGAAGCATATCACATTCCATTGCTCTCGCCATACCTTTGCCACCCTGCAGCTTGAACATGATACCGACATCTATACCATCAAAGGAATGCTTGGACATACCAACGTGAAAACAACTCAGATTTATGCTCACATTGTTGACAAAAGCAAGCGTAATGCTGCCGATGTTATTCACATCGATAATCTTGATGCTGTAGATGCGCCCAAAGAAAGCATAGCAGCCATTTAACCATCTCTATTTATCTTTATCAAGCCTCCGAGTCTTCGGGGGCTTTTTTTATGTCTTTTCCATCCCTTCCGTGTTGGTTTCTATGTTCTTTTGTTCTGTCGCCATAAATCATTGTATGTGAGTTTTATAGTATGATTTTTTCTGCAAAATCATACTCGAATCTTAAGCAATTATAATATCGGCCTGTTGAAGCTCGAATTTTATGGCTGTTCGTAAAATAGTGACTTACTTTGCATCGCCGAAACGCAAGAAAAGGCAGAATGAAATTTATCAAATTATATAATTACTATGGCTGAAATTTACGAAATCAAAACATTGGAAGAGATGCCCAAGGCATTGTCTTACCTCATCAACAAAGTAGAGACGTTACAACAGGACGTCAACAACCTGCGCAAGAAGGAGCGCGCCAGTGAATCACCTCGATGGATGAACATCGATGAGCTTTGTGCTTATCATCCCAGCCATCCCAAGAAGCAGACCGTCTATGAATGGGTGTCCAAGAAGACCATCCCCTATCATAAGATGACCAAGGGACTTATGTTCCTACAGTCTGAGATAGACGAGTGGTTGAAGCGTGGTGCCCAAAAGTCAGAAGAAGAGCTGCTGCAAGAAGCCAAGGCTTTTGTCTTGTCAAAGAAAGGGAAAGAAGTATGACGCAAGACTACACAACCAATTTCTGGTGCGGTATGGACGACCTGCATGGTTTCTCCTTTTACCGAAAACCCATTCAGAACATCGAGCCATGCCGTGCCATCACGGTAGTTGATGTCTATCGCTACCTTGTCGGTCACTATGCCAAGCCGCAGACCGACGCACTCCGTTCACTGACATCACCTTCGGAAGCCAAGAAGTATAAGGCGACTCACTTTGATTACTGTACGTTCTCGGGATTGTTTCGCAAGCGAAATGAGAAAGAGTTGATTCAGCACTCAGGTTTGTTGTGCCTCGATTTTGATCATGTCGGAAATCCCGACAGGTTCAAAGAGCGACTTCTGAAGCATGACTACTTCGATACGGAACTGATGTTCACAAGTCCATCAGGCGATGGCGTGAAGTGGATTATCCCCATCGACTTGAAAGGCTGGGAGCATTCCCGCTATTTCAAAGCTGTAGCCAACTGCATTGAGTCAACTGGATTACCTCCTGTGGATAAGTCAGGAAGCGACGTTGCACGTTCCTGCTTCCTCCCCTACGACCCACAGGCATACATTAACCCAAAATACTCGGAATATGTCGAAGAAAATATTTTCCGCCCAAGAATGGGAGAATGCCCCTTCTAAAAAGGACTCCCCTGACAAGTCGTCTCCTATTTCCAGTTACAGCTCTTCATCTGACGTACAGTCACGAGTAGAGGAAATAATCTCTGAGATAGAGTCTAGGGGACTTGACATCGCACCCAGTTACGACGAATGGGTAAAACTGGGATTTGCTCTAGCCTCA